>Ga0209069_10000631_pt1 | contig 16624 bp, 11 predicted proteins | sample Str013_2_FD_187202 | JGI IMG/M metagenome (GOLD analysis project Ga0209069, IMG submission 187202) | Freshwater sediment microbial communities in response to fracking from Pennsylvania, USA - Straight Creek_MetaG_SC_2013 (SPAdes) (version 2) | ecosystem: Environmental > Aquatic > Freshwater >...
GCCTTGACGTCAGGCTCCATCTTGCCGCCGTCGCCGCAGACGTAAACGATCGCACCCTGTTCGATCAGGCTCCAGACCTTTTCCTTCTGCGCGGCGACCAGGTGCTGCACATAGGTCTTGGGCCCTTCCGCACGCGAGAACGCCGTGTGCAGTTCGGCGACGCCGTCGGCGGCGAAGGCCTTCAACTCCTCGGCATAGAGATAGTCCTGTTCAGGATGCCGGCAGCCGAAGAACAGCATGGCCGGGCCGAGGCTCGCGCCCCCGGCCTTGCAGCTGGCGCGTTCCTGCAGGAAACCGCGGAACGGCGCCAAACCTGTGCCGGGGCCGACCATGATGATCGGTACCTTGGAGTCGTCGGGCAGGCGGAAGCCGGCCTTGGTCTCCCGAATCGTGGCGTGGACGGTGTCGCCACCGCGGCGGCCCGCGAGATAGTTCGAGCAGACGCCCTTGAAGACCCCGTGCCCTGAACTCGCGGGAGCATCGACCACGGCGACGGTGACGCTGCACCGCGCAGGATCGGTCGAGGGCGAGGACGAAATCGAGTAATAGCGCGGCGCCAGCAGCGAGAGCATTTCGAGATAGGCATGAAAAGGCAGTTCGCACGCGGGAAATTCCTCCAGCAGGTCGAACACCGACTTGCGCTTGCCGAGCACCTCGGCGCGATAGCGTTCGCTCGACGTATCGTCGTCGCCGACCAAGGCCAGCAATTTCGGTTTGGTCATCGGGCAGCGCGTGTGCTCCGACATGATCTGGATGTGCTTGCGGGTCGCGACCTGCTGCAACTCGACGAAATCCGTCAGGAGCTGCCCGACCGAGACGGCATCGCCGACCGGCAATTGCGCGCGACGGCCCTCGGCGACCTTGAGGCGGATCTGGTCGGCCGGCAGGAAGCCGAAGCGGCGTGCCACGGCATCGACCAGCGCCGGATCGTTGCGCGGCACCACGCTGAGATGGTCGCCGACGCGATAGCTGACGTTCGCCGGCAACTGCACCTCGACATGCCGCGTCGACCGGTCGGAGGGATGGGCGCCGGCCTTGTTTTGCAGCTCCGAATTGACCAGCACCTTCATCGGCGACACGCCGCCGAGCGCGACGATCGCGTTCACCGCCACCGGCGCCACCGGTTCGATGGCGTAGAGCGGCGCGTCGTCGGCGTTGCGGCTGAAATTCGACTCCAGGCCGAATTCCTTCGATGCCGCCGGCGCCACCGCCGCGAACCATTTCTCGAACTGGCCGTCGAGGTCGCTGCGGGCATCGCCCTCGCCGCGTGGATAGACGCTGCGCGCGCCGTGCGCGGCCATCTGTTCGTCAATGTTCCGGGGCACCGACTGGTAGGTCGCGGCCCAGTCGCTGTTGCCGCAGCCGAACACCGCATAACGCACCTTGGCAAAGGCATCCTTTGGCAGATCGCCGCCGAGCCATTTGACGAATTGGGTGGCATTGTCGGGCGCCACGCCATTGTAGGAGGCGCAGAAGATCATCACGCCGCCCTGCTCCGGCAATTTCCCGGCGAACTCGTCGAGCGGCGCGAGTTTTGTGGCGAAGCCGTTGACCTCGGCGAGATCGGCGACGCGCGTCGCCAGTTCCTCCGCGGTGCCGAGGTTGGACCCGTAAAGCACGAGCAGCGGCGTGTTGTGGCCGGGACGCGTTCGCGCGCGCGGCGTTACCGAGCCCGTCGCCGCCACCGCGGCAGCCGTGCCGCCAGCGAAAGCGCCGCGATCCCGGTCGGCGCGCGGCCGCGCTTTGATCCTGAAGCCGTCGGGCTTGATCGTCAGCGTTTCCTTCAGCGCCATCTGGTAGCGGTGGATATCGACCAGCTTGAAGCGCTGCAGGATCATGCCGATCGCCAGTGCCGCCTCATGCATCGCGAAACCGCGGCCGATGCAGGCGCGCTGGCCGTTGCCAAACGGCTTCCAGGCATTGACTGGACGGGCGGCCTCCGCCTCGCGGCTGAAATTCTCCGGATCGAACGCGTCGGGATTCGGACCCCACACGCTGGGGTCGCGGTGCAGCGCCATCACCAGCACGGTGATGAACGTGTTCTTTCGGAGCTTGTACTTGCCGCCGATCACCTCGTCCTTCAGCGGCGCGATGCCATAGGCCGGCGCCGGCGGCCACAGCCGCAATGCCTCCTTCAGGATCTGCGTGATGTAGGTGAGCTGGGTGACCTGTTGGTAGGTCGGCCGCGCGTCGGTATCGGGGCCGAGCACCCGATCGACTTCCTCATAGGCCTTCTTCAGCACCTCGGGATGCTTCAGCAGCGCATAGATCGTGCACGACAACAGGCCCGAGGTGGTCTCGTGGCCCGCGATCAGGAAGGTGTTGATCTGGTAGCGGATGTTGACGTCGTCGAGCTGCTCGCCGGTGGCGCGGTCGACGCCGGTCATCATGGCGCCGAGCATGTCCTTCTTGCCCTCGGCGTCTCCCGCGCTCCGGCGCCGCTCCGCGATGATCTCGTCGACCATCCGGTTCATGAAGGCGACGTCCTCCGCCAGCATCCGTCGCCGCTTCTGCATCCAGAGATTTTCCAGCGGCAGCCCGCGGGTCATCATGATGGTCTCGAGCGAACGGACCAGCGATTCCACGAACGGATGGTAGTCGCGCCGGTAGAACGAATTGAAACGGTAGTCGAAGCCGCACAGGCCGATGGTGTCGAGCGTCAGCGCCGTCATGTCGTGGACGACGTCGATTTCCTCATCGGCATTGAGCCGTTCCCATTTCTTCACCAGCTGTTCGGCGATGTCGACCATGCTCGGGTGATAGGACTGCATCGCGCGATTGCCGAACGGCTGCAGCAGGATGTTGTGCGCCTTGCTCCAGTTCGGCTCGCTGGTATCGGCGGTGAACAGGCCGTCGCCGCCGACCGCGCGCACCCGGCGCAGCGAACCGCGCACCGCCTTGTCGAAGCGCTTTTCGTCGGAGAGTTCGTGGACCAGATCGTGGCCGGAGACGATGACGAGCGGCGCGCCCATCATGTCCAGCCACAGGATCGGCCCCATCTCCCGGGACATTCGGACGAGATCCTGCACCGGCGCATTCGGATCCAGCGACAGCATGTTGCCGACCACGGGTTTCTTCGGCGGATGCGGAATGGGACTCAGTCTGTTGCCGGACGCCATTGTCGAATTGTCTCCTGCCTCTTTGTTGAACCCTCGCCGTCATTGCGAGGAGCGAAGCTAATCCACACTTGCTTTGCGGCTCCGTGGATTGCTTCGCTTCGTTCGCAATGACGATGTGGCAAACGCTTCAACCAAACCGCTTTCTACGCCATTCGATCAGCTTGGCGCTGACCTCTTCCGGCTTTTCCTGCTGCGTCCAATGGCCGCTGCCGCGGACCAGGTATTTCTCGAGGTCGGGAACGAGCCTCTCCATGCCGTCGGCGGCCGACGGCGGCAGCACCTGGTCGTTCTCGGCCATGATCATCAGCGACGGTACCCGCACGGTATGGTCGATGCCCTCGCAGCGCTGCCAGTTGCGGGTGAAGTTGCGGTACCAGTTGATGCCGCCGGTGAAGCCGGTGCTGGTAAAGGTATCGACGAACACTTTCTTTTCCTCCGCCGAGAGGATCGGCGTTCGCGGATCGAACTTCGCATCATAGGCGGCGATCATCTGCGGGAACGCCAGATTGACCTTGGGCGACGCGCCGACCCCCGCGGTCGGCGGCCCCACCGGCGCGTCGTCCTTGCGTGGAATCGGCTTGCGCATGAAGGCGTCGAAAGTCTGCTCGACCCGGCTGCCGAAGATTCGATCCGGCTCGCGGGCGGGATCCTGAAACTGCACGATGTACATGCTGTCGCCGAACCGCTTGCGGAACAACTCGATCGGGTCCATCGGCGCCCGGTCAAGGTGCGGCGTGTTGACGCCGACGATACCGGCGACGCGGTCGAGGTGCCGCAGCGGCATCTGCCAGACGATGAAACCGCCCCAGTCGTGGCCGACGAAGATCGCCTTGTCGATCCCGAGATCGTCGAGCAACCCGACCAGATCGCCGGTAAGGTGCTCCATGTCATAGGCTTCGACCGGCTCGGGCCGGTCGGTCGCGCCATAACCGCGCTGGTCCGGCGCGATGACGCGAATGCCGGCCTCGCTGAGCGCCTTGATCTGGTGACGCCAGGAGAACGCGATCTCCGGCCAGCCGTGGCAGAGCACGAGCGGCGGCGTGTCGGTCTTCGGGCCCGCCTCATAGTAGCCCATGCGAATTCCGTTCGTCTGGGCGAACCGCAGCGGCGGCATCTCGATCATCGTTGGTCCCTATTCAGCCGCGCTGGTGATATCGGACGGCGGCGCAAACGCCGCTTCCAGCGCTTCAAATTCGAGCGGCAGCATGTCGCACAACACCTGGACATGGGGAATGATGTTGGCTCCGGCGATGAAGCCGAAATCGAGCTGGTCGCGATAGCTTTGCACGGTGATGTTGAGGGCAAGCCCGTGGGTCGAGATCGACACCGGGAAGATGTGCAACAACTCCGCGCCCGCCGCGTAGAGGGTCTGGCGCGGCCCCGGCACGTTGGAGACCGTGATATTGGCCGCCGGCGGCAGCACGTCCGACAGGCTGGAGCGGCTGTACAGCAGCGCCAGGATCTGGACCAGGATCGGCGCGCCCAGCATCGAGATGTTGGAGACCTGCGGCATCAAGGCACGGAGCGGATGCGACATTTCCTTGGATTTGGTGGATTGGGCGATGATCGCCTCGAGCCGCGCCTTCGGGTCCTCGACATCGGTGGCGATCGAACAGATCATGCCGAACACCTGGTTGTTGGCGTCGGTATTGCCCTCTTCGCGCAGCGAGATCGGCACCGCCGCCGTCATCGACTTGGTCGGCAGCGCGCCCTGCTCAAGCAAATAGCGGCGAACCACGCCGGACGAGAGCGCGAGCACGACATCGTTGAGCTTGCCGCCGGATTGCTTGGCGAGCGCCTTGGCCCGCGTCAGCGAGATCGAGGTGCCGGCAAAGCTGCGCTCCGACGAAATCGCCTTGTTCAGGATGGTCGAGGGCGACACCATGCTGGCGATGCTGTCGCGCGACTTCGGATCGGAAATCTTGCCCATCACGTCGGAGACGCTCTTGAGCATCGTCGGGATGCTGCCGGCGAATTTTACCGCGCTTTCGATCTGGAACATCGCATTGTCGAACAGGATCGACCCGAGATCGCTCTTGCCGGAACGGGGTAGCTCGATGCTCTTCGGCGCGGTGGAACCGTCGAACGGCTGACGCCAGAGCTGCTGATAGGAATCGATCAGGTTGGCCGCGATGTCGCGGGGCTCCTGCCCGATTTTGGCCTTGGCCGTCGGCGGCTCGACCGTTCGCGGTACAGGCGAGATATCGTAGATCATGTTGGTCAGCGCCGCGCCGGCACCGCCGTCGATGCAGGCGTGATGCATCTTCGAATACAGCCCGATCTCGTTGTCCTTCATGCCCTCGAAGACATAGAACTCCCAGAGCGGGCGGGCGCGGTTCAAAAGCTTGGCGTGCATCCAGCCAACGATGCGCTCCAGTGTCGCGCGATCATAGGGCGCCGGCAGGCTGCCGCGGAAAATATGGCGATCGATGTCGAACTGGTCGTCCTCGACCCATGAGGGATGATCGATGTCGAGCGGCGCCTTTTCCAGGCGCGATTTCAGGATCGGCGCGATATGCAGCCGCGAGGCGATTATCGCCTTGAACTCTTCGAAAAAATTGCCGCTGTAATTTTCGGGCAGTCGGAAGATCGCCATGCTTCCGACATGCATCGGCATTTCAGGCGTTTCCAGATACAGAAACGACGCGTCCATCGAGGACAGCTTCCTGGCGTCACCCATGTCTACCTCCCGCGAGATCACGCGGCGCCTGGCTGGCGCTTCTGGCGTTCAGGCCGTCCTTTTCCCGGGACGGCGGTCAGGATTGTGCATTTTCCGGGGGACCATATGCAATGGCAAACGGCCCCGATCGGTCAAATTGCCTGAATTCGCCCTCGGCCTGCGCCAGCCGATCGGCCACCGCCCACAGCGCGGCCGGGTTCACACCCAGACCGGTATGGCTGGCGAGCAGCACCTCGATATTCTCGGCGGTCGCGGAAGGCCGCAGCAGGTTGGTGCGCCAGTTCACGATGCCATCGGTGCGGGAATAGATCGAGGTGGCCGGGACCGGCATGTCGCCGGCAATGGCGTCGCGGACTTCCGGAAAATCATCCACCCGTTCGCCAGACAGCATTTCATAGAGTCGCGTCGCGTTGGTAGCCCTGACGTCATCAGCGAAAGGGCTGCCCAGCGTAATGATCGCGCGAACCATCTCCGGCATCTGCAGCGCCAGATCGCGGGCATAGATGCCGCCGAGACTCCAGCCGACGATGCTGACCTTGCGGCCGGTCGATTCATGCGTCCGCCGCAGCAGGTCGCGCAACGCGCCGCGCTTGCTCGACAGACCGCCGAAGTTACGGCCCATGTCCCAGGCATGGACGTCATAGCCGAGCTCTTTCAGATAGCGCCGCATCGGTGCCATCGACAGGTCGCTGGCGAGAAATCCAGGGAGCGCCAGCACCGGATGTCCGTCGCCCCTCTTCGCGCGCATGAGCAGCGGCGCAAGCAACAGGCTCGAATTCAGTTCGAACAGGGCCCTTGCTTCGGCGAGCATCAGGAAAAGGCCCGGCGGCCGCAACCTTCGTTCCGCCGTTGCGTCGGTTGCTCCAGCGATCGCCACTACCGATTGTCCCTCTTGGCGACGCTGCCCAGGCCGGCCATGGTCACAAACATTTCCTGGAACCGCTCGGCGATCTTGGGGTCGAAGGTGAACCAGCTTTGAATAAGCGATTCCGGCGAGACCTTCTCGATGTTGGCCATCATCTGCTGCTGCATCCGGTCCATCACCGCCGTCTGCATCGGTTGCACGTCCGGAAGGCCGAAAAACTGCCGGGCCTCGAGCGGCGTGCAATCTATTTCGACATTTACCTTCATGACCGCTCCTGTTCGCATCTGGTCGCTTTTCCACAGTATCGCCGCGACCGGCAGGGTCACGCAAGCGACCTGACAGGCCGGGACGGTGCCGCGACCCTCCATTCGCCGCTTATGGTCAACCGAAGCGCTCCACGGCAAAGGGCTTGGGATCGGCAAACGGCGCCTCACCGGTCATCATTTCCGCCAGCAGGCGGCCGGTCGCAGGCCCCAGCGTCAGGCCGTGGTGCTGATGGCCGAAGTCGAACCACAGCCCGGGATGACGAGGCGCCTTCCCGATCACCGGGAGCATGTCCGGCAGGCACGGCCGCGCGCCTTTCCAGGGTTTTGCATCGATCGGCTCTCCCAGCGGAAACAGCGCATGCGCCCGCGGCAGCGCCCGCTCGACCTGGATCGGGCTCGCCGGCGCGTCGCGGCGGGCGAACTCGACACCGGTGGTCAGGCGAATGCCGCGGTTCATCGGCGCCAGCACATAGCCGAGATCGGCGTCCAGCACGGGGTGATTGAGCACGGCATTGCCGCGTGGCGTCAGATGCAGGTGATAGCCGCGCTTGACATTGAGCGGGATCGGATATCCGAGCGGACGAAACACCTGGTCGGACCACGGTCCCATCGCCACCACCACCTCGCGCGCGGTCAGCGCGCCCTCCAGCGTCGCGACCCGCCATCGTCCTCCCGATGGTTCGAGCGTGCGCGCATCGCCAACCAGAAAGCGACCGCCCCTGCGGCCGAACAGCGCCGCATAGGCTTTGGCAAGCCCACCGGGATCGGGAATGAAGCCGGGCGCGGGAAAATAAACCGCGCCGGCGAAGTCGCCGCTCAGATGAGGCTCGCGCGCCGAGATCGCGCCGGCATCGAGCACGTCGCCGGCGACGCCGTATTGTCTTGCACGTTCGAGATCGCCGACCGCGCCGGCCAGCGTCGTATTGGAACGGAACAGCTTGATCCAGCCGCACCGCCGCAACAATTCGGGGACACCGGCCTCCGCGATCAAGGCCTCATGCTCGATCAGGCTACGCCGGATCAAAGGCAGTTCGGCCATCGCGCTGTGCATGGCACGCTCCGGCGAGGAGGCCAGAAAGTAACGCACCAGCCACGGCAGGAAGCTCGGCAAATCGCGCAACCGATAGCGTACCTGCGGCGCAAGGTTCATCGCATATCGGAGGATATGCCCGAAATCCCGCGGGAACATATAGGGGAAAACCGACGCGCATTCGATCAGCCCGGCGTTGCCATAGCTGGTCTCTTCGCCGGCGAGCGCATGCCGATCGACGAGAACGACGTCCCGTCCCCGCTGCTGCAGATGCAGTGCTGCGCCAACACCGACCATGCCCGCCCCGAGGACGATAACGTCGGCCTTCAGTTCCGCCATCCAGCACCCCGAGAGTTGACGACGACGGACCTTCCGCCCGCTGCGCAGGTCGAAGCTAGTCACTGCGGTGCCGACGCGCAAACAGCCAGAACCAGCGGGAAATCGCGCTTGCGCGGCGGCCAAACTCTGGCAACATGCCCGGCGATACCGGTCGGGAAATGCCTGACCACAGCGGGGAATACGATCAAAATGTCGGTACGTCAGAGTTTAGTTGCCGCGACCATCCTCACCGCCGTCGCGCTTGCGACGTCACCGGCATCGGCCCAGACCCTGCGCTACGCCAACCAGGGTGAGCTCAAATCGCTCGATCCCTATACGCTCAACGAAAGTACCACCCACGCCCATCTCGGCCACGTTTACGAAAGCCTGTGCGCGCGCGACAAGGACCTGAAGCTCGTTCCCGGCCTCGCGGAAAGCTGGGAAACACCCGAGCCGACCCGGTGGCGATTCCACCTGCGCAAGAACGTCAAATTCCACAATGGCGATCCCTTCACCGCCGACGACGTGGTTTTTTCCGCAAACCGCGTTCGCGCCAAGGGCTCGAATCTCCAAGCCTACATTGCCGCCGACACCAAGGTCGTCAAGGTCGACGACTACACGGTGGATTTCGTCCTGACCTCGCCAAACCCCATTCTCAATGCGCTGTGGGGTACCTGGTACATCATGGACAAGAAATGGGCGGAGGCGAACAACGTGGTGGATCCGACGCCGGTCGCGGCGACGACGCCGAGTTTTGCCTCGCTCAATACCAACGGCACCGGCCCTTTCACCGTCGAGAGCCATCAACCCGGCGTGAAGACCGTGTTCAAGGCCAATCCGAACTGGTGGCAGAAGCCCGAGCATAACCTCAAGGAAATTGTTTTCACCCCGATCGGCTCGGACGCGACGCGCGTCGCGGCGCTGCTGTCGGGTGAGGTCGATGTCATCGAACCCGTGCCGCTGCAGGACATTTCCCGCGTCGATTCCAGTCCGAACGCCCAGGTGCTCAAGGGACCGGAAATACGAACCATCTTTCTCGGCATGGATCAGGCGCGCGACGAATTGCTGTATTCGAACATCAAGGGCAAGAATCCCTTCAAGGATGCCCGTGTCCGCGAAGCCTTCTTCAAGGCGATCGACGTCGAGTTGATCAAGACGCGCGTGATGCGCGGCCTGTCCACACCGTCGGCCCTGATGATCGCGCCCCAGCTCTTCAAGCTCTCCGGTGATTTCACGCGCCCGAAATTCGACCCCGACGGCGCCAAGAAGCTCCTGACCGACGCCGGTTACCCCGACGGTTTCGAAGTCACGATGGATTGTCCCAACGACCGTTACGTCAACGATGCCGCGATCTGCCAGGCGGTGGTCGGCATGCTGGCGCGTATCGGCGTAAAAGTTAACCTGCTGGCGCAGCCCAAGGCGCAGTATTTCGCCAAGGTGCTCAAGCCCGGCGGTTACCAGACGTCGTTCTATTTGCTGGGCTGGACGCCCGGCACGTCGGATTCACACGACATTCTCAACAATATCATGGGTTGCCGCGACGATCCAAAAATCTCGCGCGGCGAGGCCAATCTCGCCGGCTACTGCAACAAGAAGGTGGATGCGATCGCCGAAAAGGTGCTGGTTGAGCCGGATATGACCAAACGCGACCTGCTGATCAAGGAAGGCTTCGAGATCGCGGCCAGGGATTTCGGATACATCCCGCTGCATCAGCAAGCGCTGGCATGGGGCGTCTCGAAGAAAGTGAAATTGACGCAACGAGCAGACAACCAGGTCCTGCTCTATTGGGCGACCAAACAGGAGTAAGTTAGCTCGTTACGCACAGTCCCGGTGGCTCGACGCTTCCGGGACCTTTCGTTTGCGGCCGACAGCGGTGTCGGCCGGAACGGGCGTACAAAACGAAAGTGACGGGATCACATGCTCGCTTTCACGCTTCGCCGGGCGTTGCAGGCCATTGGCGTCATGATCGCGGTCGGGGTCATCGCTTTCTCGATGTTCCGTTTCGCGGGCGACCCGGTCAACCAGATCGTCTCGATCGACACGCCTTACGCCGAACGGCAGGAGATCCGTCAATCTCTCGGCCTCGACGATCCCGTACCGATCCAGTTCGCGCGCTATTTTGGCAACGCGGTGCAGTTCAAGTTCGGCATGTCCTATCAATTCCGCCAGCCGGTGGCGAACCTGCTGATGGAGCGGATGCCGGCCACGCTGGAACTGGCGACCTGCGCCACCATCCTGGCGATGGTCTTTGGAATCCTGATGGGGGTTTACTCGGCGCTGAGGCGCGACACTTTTCTAGCCGGGATATTCCAGGCGGTGTCGCTGATCGGAATCTCGCTGCCGACCTTCCTGATCGGCATCCTGCTGATCTACCTGTTCGCGGTGACCTTGGGCTGGCTGCCGTCGTTCGGGCGCGGTGAAGTGGTGCGGCTGGGCTGGTGGACCACCGGCCTGCTCACGATCTCCGGCCTCAAGGCGCTGATCATGCCGTCGATTACGCTGGGCCTGTTCCAGATGACCCTGATCATGCGGCTGGTGCGCGCGGAAATGCTGGAAGTCCTCCGCACCGACTACATCCGGTTCGCCCGCGCCCGCGGCCTGACCACGCGCGCGGTCCATTTCGGTCACGCCCTCAAGAACACGCTGGTTCCCGTCATCACGGTCGCCGGGCTGCAGTTTGGCTCGGTTATTGCATTTTCCATCATCACTGAAACCGTATTCCAGTGGCCGGGCATGGGCCTGATGTTCGTGCAGGCCGTACAGAGCGTCGATATCCCGATCATGGCGGCTTATTTGCTGATGGTTTCGCTGATCTTCGTCACCATCAATCTGGTGGTGGATGTTCTCTATACGATCGTCGATCCAAGGCTGCGCTCGACCATCGATCGCCCGGCATGATGCGAGATCCCGATGTCTGAAACGACCGTTCCGCGCCCGACCGAACCGACCGCGCAAGTGCCGCGGTTCGGGGCAGGCTGGCTCGAACGCGCCGTCGCGAGCGACGTGTTCTACTCATTTCGTCGCTCCCGCCTCACCATGGTCGCCGCCGCGATCACGCTTGCGTTTTTCCTGCTGGCGATCTTCGCCTCCGTTCTCGCGGTGCAGAATCCGTTCGATCCCGCGCAACTCCAGCTTCTGAACTCCCGCATCCCCCCGCTGTGGACCGCCGAGGGCCAGAGCCCCTTCCTGCTCGGCACCGACGAACAAGGCCGTGACGTGTTTTCCGCCATTCTCCATGGCCTGCGGATTTCGCTCACCGTCGGTGTTCTCGGCGTCTTGTTGTCGGGTACGCTCGGCATCCTGCTCGGCCTCATCGCCGGCTATGTCGGCGGCGCCGTCGACGGCCTGATCATGCGCATCGCCGACGTGCAGCTCACCTTTCCCGCGATCCTGATCGCGCTGCTCATCAACGGCATCGCCAAGTCGGTGTTCGGCAACCGCCTCGATGCGATGAGCACGCTGGCGGTGCTGGTGCTGGCGATCGGCCTGAGCTTTTGGGTCCAGTATGCCCGCACCGTGCGCGGCTCGGTGATGGTGGAGAAGAGCAAGGACTACGTGGCGGCGGCCCAGCTGATCGGCCTGCCCGCCCCGGTGATCATGCTGCGCCACGTGCTGCCGAACGCGATGGGGCCGATCCTGGTGATCGCGACCATCAACCTGGCGCTGGCGATCATCACGGAGGCGACGCTGTCGTTCCTGGGGTCCGGCATGCCCGAAACCATGCCGTCGCTGGGCACGCTGATCCGGATCGGCAACAACTATCTGTTTGCCGGCGAATGGTGGATCGTCGCCTTTCCAGGCATCGCGCTGGCCGGGCTGATCCTGTCGATCAACCTGCTCGGCGACTGGTTGCGCGACGCGCTCAATCCGAAGCTGCGATGACCGTACCCGTCCTCTCCGTTCGTCATCTTCAGGTCGAGTTCGCCAGCCGCCGCAACACGTTGCGCGCCATCGATGGAATTTCGTTCGACATCGCCAAGGGCGAAGTACTCGGCTTGGTCGGCGAATCCGGCGCAGGTAAGTCGGTGACGGGTCTCGCCGTTATCGGCCTGATCGACCCACCCGGCCGTATCACGGGCGGCGAGATCCATCTCTCGGGCACGCGGATCGATCATCTGCCGCCGGAGGAGATGCGCCGTATCAGGGGCAAACGGATCGGCATGATTTTCCAGGATCCGCTGACCAGCCTCAACCCGCTCTACCGGATCGGCGACCAGATCGCCGAGACTATCCGGACCCACAGCAGCCTTTCGGAAACGGCCGCGCGCAAGCGCGCCATCGATTTGCTGGCGGAAGTCGGCATTCCCGCGCCCGAGAAACGCATCGACGCCTATCCGCATGAATTCTCCGGCGGCATGCGACAGCGCGTCGTGATCGCGCTCGCGATCTGCGCCGAGCCGGAACTGATTATCGCGGACGAGCCGACCACCGCGCTCGACGTGTCGGTGCAGGCGCAGATCATTTCGCTGATTAAGCGGCTCGGGCGCGACCACGGCACCGCGGTGATGCTGGTCACCCATGACATGGGCGTGATCGCGGAAACTTCCGACCGCGTCGCCGTGATGTACGCCGGACGGATCGCCGAGATCGGCCCGGTCCAGGACGTCGTGCAGAATCCGCTGCATCCCTACGCCAAGGGGCTGATGGGCGCGATCCCGACGCTGGCAGGCGAGGACAAGCGGCTGGTGCAGATTCCCGGTTCGATGCCGCGCCTGTCGGCGATACCGCCGGGCTGCTCGTTCAACCCGCGTTGCGCCCTTGCCTTCGATCGCTGCCGCGTCGAACGGCCGGAACCGATCGTCCAAGGCCAGCAAACGGTCGCCTGCCATCTCTACGACACCCCGGCCAGGGAGTCCGCGGCATGATGTCGGCAGCGCCCTTTATCGGTGTGAACGACCTGCGCCGCGTGTTTGACGTGTCGAAGCCATGGCTCAACCGGATGCTGGAAGGCGGCCATCCGGAGTTCCTGAAAGCCGTCGATGGCGTGAGTTTCGATATCAGGAAGGGCGAGACCTTCGCGCTGGTCGGCGAATCCGGATCGGGAAAGACCACGGTGGCGCGCATGGTCGTCGGATTGTTGCCGCCGAGTTCGGGTCAAGTCGTGATCGACGGGATTTCGATGACCGACCCCAGGCGATCGCGGGTTCGCCAGCGATTGCGCCGCCGTATCCAGATGATCTTCCAGGACCCTTACGCGAGCCTCAACCCGCGCTTTCGGGTCGATGCCATCGTGGCCGAGCCGATCCGCGCGTTCGACCTGATCCAGGGTGAGCGCGACATCCGCGCACGCGTCGGAGAGCTTCTGGATCTGGTCGGCCTGCACGCCGACGACGGCCTGAAATATCCGCATGAATTTTCCGGCGGGCAGCGCCAGCGGGTGGCGATCGCGCGTGCGCTTGCGTCCGAGGCCGAATTCATCGTCTGCGACGAACCGACCTCGGCGCTCGACGTCTCCGTGCAGGCGCAAATCCTCAATCTGATGCGAGACCTGCAGGACAAGTTCGGCCTGACCTACTTGTTCATCAGCCATAACCTGGCCGTGGTCAGGCACATGGCGACCCGCATCGGCGTGATGTATCTCGGCCGCATCGTCGAGATCGCCGAGGGACGTGAATTGTTCTCCAATCCCCGGATGCCCTACACCAAAATGCTGTTGGGCGCGGTTCCAGATCTCGCGATGTCAGGCCGCCAGCGGATTCCGGTCAAGGGCGAAATCCCCAATCCGATCGATCCGCCGCCCGGTTGCGCGTTCAACCCGCGCTGCCCGCTGGCCTTCGACCTCTGCCGGAAGCAAGCGCCGGCGCTGATTGACGGCGTCGCCTGCCATGCGGTCAACCATCCGGCCGCCGCCTCCGCGCCGGCATAACGTCGACAGGGCGTGTCCGCCGTGCGGTTGGCAGGAGACCCCTGCTGTGGTCAAGTGCCCCGCCTCCCGCCACGCGTGCAACGATGGGTTCCCATGGGCAACATCAATCCCGATCCGTTCACCACGAGGCCGGAAATCGAGGGCACGTTCGGGGTCGTCACCTCGACCCACTGGATCGCGACCGCCATCGGGATGGCCACGCTCGAAAAAGGCGGCAATGCCTTTGACGCCGGCGTCGCGACCGCGTTCACGCTCCAGGTGGTCGAGCCGCATCTCAACGGTCCCGGCGGCGATGTGCCGATCATCGTGCATGATACCAAACGCGGCCGCACCGAGGTGATTTGCGGTCAAGGCCCGGCCCCCTCAGGCGCCACCATCGCGCATTATCGCAGCGAGGGCCTGGATATGGTACCGGGCACCGGCCTGCTCGCCGCCTGCGTTCCCGGCACGTTTGAATCATGGATGCTGCTGCTGCGCGATTACGGCACGATGCGATTGCGGGAGGTACTGGAACCGGCAATCGCCTACGCCGCCAACGGTTACCCGCTGGTCGAGCGCGCAGCGGCGACCATCCAGACCGTCGAGCAATTGTTCCGGAAGCATTGGCCGACATCGGCCGCCGTCTACCTGCCGAACAATGAGGTGCCGAAACCCGGAACGCTCTTTACCAATGCGCAGCTTTCGAAAACCTACGCCCGCATCCTGCAGGAAGCCGAAAGCGCGGGCTCCGACCGCGTCGCGCAGATCGAGCGTGCGCGCAAGGCCTGGTCGCACGGCTTCGTGGCCGAAGCGATCGACCAATTCTGCCGCACCCGGGACATCATGGACGTCAGCGGCGCGCCGCATCGCGGCGTGCTCCGCGCCGACGACATGGCGCGCTGGCAACCTCGCGTCGAGGCTCCGCTGACCTATGACTACGGCCGCTACACCGTGTGCAAGCCCGGCGTCTGGAGCCAGGGTCCGGTGATGCTGCAGCAACTGGCGCTGCTGAAAGGATTTGAACTCGACGGGCTCGACCCCGCCGGTCCCGAATTCATTCATCTGCAAGTCGAGGCCGCCAAGCTGGCGTTCGCCGACCGCGAGAAGTTCTACGGCGATCCCGACTTCACGGAGATTCCGATCGCAACCCTGCTGTCGGATGCCTACAACGACGATCGCCGCAAGCTGATCTCCGGGGATCAAGCCTCGCTCGATTTCGTCCCCGGCTCGGTCGAGGGTTTCGGTTCGGTCGTCAAGCTGCGTCGCGCCGAAGGCCATCGCGAGGCGGTCGGCGCCATGGGCGCGGGCGAGCCGACGGTCGGCCGCTTCGGCGAGGTGCGCGGCGACACCGTGCATTTCGACATCATCGACCGGGCCGGTAACATGATCTCGGCAACGCCGTCCGGCGGCTGGCTGCAATCCTCGCCGGTGATTCCCGATCTCGGCTTCTGCCTCGGCAGCCGCGCCCAAATGTTCTGGCTGGAGGAAGGTCATCCGGCCGCGCTGGCGCCGGGCAAGCGCCCGCGCACCACGCTCAGCCCGACCATGGCGCTGCGCGACGGCGAGCCGTACATGGCCTGGGGATCGCCCGGCGGCGACCAGCAGGATCAATGGACCACGCAGTTCTTCCTGCGCCATGTCCATGCGAAATTGAATTTGCAGGAAGCGATCGACGCGCCGGCATGGCATTCCGAACATTTCCCGATCTCGTTCTGGCCGCGCACGGCGCGGCCCGGCGTGCTCGTGGTCGAAAACCGCGTGCCGAAGAAAACGGTCGATACGCTGAAGGGCCGCGGCCACATCGTGGAGATCGGCCCGGACTGGTCGGAAGGCCGCCTCACCGCCGCCTCCAGGGTCGGCCGCCGTCGCCGCGCCGCCGCCAATCCCCGGGGCATGCAGGGCTACGCGGCCGGACGTTAAGGGCCTGAGATGACCTGGTCGATCATCGCCCGCGATTCAGCCACCGGTCAGTTCGGGATCGCGGTCGCGACGCGATTTTTCGCGGCCGGCGCCCGCGTGCCGCATATCGCCGCCGGCTTCGGCGGCGTCGCGACCCAGGCGTTGGTCAATCCGTATTACGGCATCGATGGCGTCAGGTTGCTGCGCGAGGGGCATGACCCCGGCGATATCGTCAGGACATTGATTTCAGGCGATAGCGGCCGCGAGAGCCGGCAGCTGCATATCATGGATGCGACGGGGCGTATCGCCGCTCACACCGGTCGCGACTGCGTCGACTGGTGCGGACATCTCGAAGGACATCACTTCTCCATCGCCGGCAACATGCTGGCGGGCGCCGAAGTGCTCGACCAAACCGCGATGGCCTATGCCGCCCATACGAAGCTGCCATTCGCGCGGCGGCTGATCGCGGCGATGCAGGCCGGTGAGGCCGCCGGCGGCGACAAGCGCGGCAGGCAATCCGCGGCGCTGCTGATCCATGGCGATGAAGAATGGTCCGCGCTCGATTTGCGCGTCGACGATCACGCCGATCCGTTGGTGGAACT
>Ga0209069_10000633_pt1 | contig 16611 bp, 16 predicted proteins | sample Str013_2_FD_187202 | JGI IMG/M metagenome (GOLD analysis project Ga0209069, IMG submission 187202) | Freshwater sediment microbial communities in response to fracking from Pennsylvania, USA - Straight Creek_MetaG_SC_2013 (SPAdes) (version 2) | ecosystem: Environmental > Aquatic > Freshwater >...
GCCCCGGCCCGACCGGCGCGAACGTGACGCCACAGTTGCCCATCACAACGCTGGTGACGCCATGCCAGCAACTCGATGTCGGCAGCGGATCCCACGCCAGCTGGGCATCGAGGTGGGTGTGGATGTCGACGAAGCCGGGCGTCACGATTCGGCCCTCGGCATCGATCGTGCGTTGCGCGGTGCCGACCCAGTCTGGCTCGACGGCGACGATGCGATCGCCGGCGATGACGACATCGGCAACCGTGCTCGGCGCCCCGGTGCCGTCGACGACCGTGCCCGAGCGGATGACGAGATCTGCGTTCACAGCTTTCCCCCTTGCTCGTTGCTGTCACGCCCGTCCCGCCGGCCCCGGCGTGATCGTTGCGCTGGCCAAGTATCGCCGCAGTCGCGGCGCTGCGCCATGCCGGCCCTACCATGCCCGCCGTGAGCACGGCCTTCCGCGATACCGACCGTCGTCTCGGCCGCGCCACGGCGCTGATCGGCCAGGACAACGGCAAGTACCCGCACGGCAACTCGCTGCTCGTCGCCGGGCCCGATGGTGCGGTGCTGATCGACCCGTCCCTGTCGCTCGTCGAGCGCGGTGGCGCGCCCATCCCCGTCGACCACGTCCTCGTCTCCCATGCTCACGAAGACCACCTCGCCAGCTTGTTCCTCTTCCCGCACGCATCGGTCCACGCACACGGTGAGGACCTGCTCGGCCTGCACTCGATCGATGGCTTCCTCCAGGTCTACGGGATGCCACCTGAGATCGAGGCCGCCTGGCTCCCGGTCATCGAGCGCGACTTCCACTACGTGGCGCGTCCTGACGCGACGGCCGTTGCCGACGGCGACACGTTCGCGCTCGGTGATGATGTCGTCGTCGAGGTCGTCCACCTCGCCGGTCACACTCGCGGTCACTGCGGCTTCCTCGTCGATTCCGAAGGCGTGTTCTTTTGCGCCGACATGGACCTCACCGGCTTCGGCCCGTACTACGGCGATCACTGGAGCGACCTCGACGACTTCGAACGTTCGATCGAGCGCTGCCGCGCCATCGATGCCCGTTACTACGTCACGTTCCACCACAAAGGCGTGATCGAAGGACGGGCTGAGTTCCTTGCCCAGCTCGACGCCTTCGGCGCCGTGATCGCTCGGCGCGAGGCCGCCTACCTCGACTACCTGCGCGAGCCGCGCACGATGGCCGAGATCGTCGCCCATCGCTTCGTCTACCGCGCCAACGTCGACCTGCTTTTCGCCGACCATGTCGAGCAACGCACCGCGCAACTGCACCTCGACCGTTTCGTGCGCACCGGTGCCGTCGTCGAGGTCGAGCCTGGACGTTGGCGCGCCGTCTAGGCCGTGCCGCGTCGCGACGTGCTCAGCCCTTCCACTGCGCGAGCCACTGATCCAAGAACTGGCCGGCGTCGATGTCGTCGCCGCAGTGGAACAACCGGGTGATGATCGCGTCGAACAAGCGCACGCCGCGCTCATTGGCGGGGTCGAGCTGACCGATGCCACCAGCCATCGCCACCATCCACATCAAGATCCCCTTGCGGAGCCCATCCATCAACTCCTCCTCGGGCGGCACGGCTACACCGCTGACGGCGAGCGTCGTCGCGTAGTGGTGGAGCAGGCCGGCGAGATGAGGGCGCCGGACCTCGTCGGTCAGGTTCGTGCCGACGAAGTAGACGAAGTCGGATAGCGCCGGCGCCCGCGTCGACATCTGCCAGTCGATCAAGGCGATGTCGCCGTCGTCACGAAACATCATGTTGTCGAGCCGGAAGTCGCCATGGATCATCGTCACCGGCTCGTCGGCGTAAAGGTCGAGGAAGTCGGCGCACGTCGGGCCGAAGCGTTCGACCCAGTCCAACGTCCTCCGCGACAGCACGTCCTTGAAGCGCCCGTGGAACGCCGGCCAGCCTTGGGCGAACATCGGCGTGACCATCTTCGTCGTCGGGTCGTCGATCTTCGGCATCCAGTCGAGTTGCTCGAGCATTGGATGCATCCACCACTGCGCGTGGAAGCGGGCGATGTCGCCAAGGACGCGGTACGCCTGCTCGGCCGATGCACCTTCGACTTGATCGCCGGGTCGGGCCGGGGCCAGATCCTCTAAGACGAGCAGGAAGCGCGACTCGCTCGGCTCGGCGAGGTTGGCGTAGCAACGGGGCACGCGCACGGTGATCGACGGCGCGACCTCGCGGTACCAGCGCGCCTCGCGGTCCCACAGGTTGAGCATCTCGCCGATGAACCGCCCGCCGGGATCGGCCGTCGGCAACTTGGCGATCAAGCTTGCCGGCGCGTCGGTCGGCGCGCCGTCGGCGTAGCTCAGCGTCAGCCGGGCGAGCTGGCCGACGAAGCCCTCACCGGTGCCGATGATCGTCGTCTCCAACGCCGTGACCGGAAGCTCGATGAGCTCGGCGATGTAGTCGGCAGTCAGCTCATCGGCGCTCGCGGGTACGTACGTCATCGTCGCATTGTCGCATCGCGCCGCACCGTCCCCGGACAGGCGACGGGTTGGGACGGTTCGGAGCACCCTGGCGCCCTTCAACGACCCAACGTGAAGCAACGTGGTGGCGGCCGAGATGGCGTCGATACCGCGGCGTGGTGTTGAGTGAGATCGTGAACGACCTCGGTGTGCCCCTCTCGGTGCTCGATCTTGCGCCGGTCAGCCAAGGCTCGAACCCGTCGCAAGCGCTCGCCAACTCGCTCGAGCTTGCGCAGATCGTCGAACGGCTTGGCTTCCATCGTTACTGGGTCGCCGAACATCACAACATGCCCGGCATCGCCAGCTCGTCGCCGGCCGTGCTCCTCGCTGCCATCGGCGCGGTGACGTCGACCATGCGGCTCGGCTCCGGTGGCGTGATGCTGCCGAACCACGCACCGCTCGTCATCGCCGAGCAGTTCGGGATGCTCGAAGCGCTCCATCCCGGTCGCATCGACCTCGGCATCGGTCGCGCGCCCGGTACCGATCAGCTCACCGCGTCGGCGTTGCGACGCACCGCCGATCTCAGCGTCGACGACTTCCCCGAACGCTTCGTCGAGCTCGTCGGCTACTTCTCGGGATCGTTGCCCAACGACCATCCGTTCCGTTCGATCCAAGCGACACCTGCGCTCGGCTACCAACCCGACATCTGGCTGCTCGGCTCGAGCGACTACGGGGCGCGCGTCGCCGGCATGCTCGGCTTGCCCTTCTCGTTCGCCCATCACTTCTCGGCCGCCAACACGTTGCCGGCGCTGGACATCTACCGCGCCGCGTTCCAGCCGTCAGCGACGTTGCGCGAGCCGTACGCGATGCTCGGTGTCGCCGTCGTCTGCGCCGACACCGACGACGAAGCCGAGTGGTTGGCGGGACCGAGCGCGCTCGCCTTCGTCCGACTGCGTCAGGGTCGGCCCGGTCTCTACCCGACACCAGAAGAAGCGGCCGGCTACCAGTTCACACCATTCGAGCGTGAGCTCGTGCGTTCGCGACGCTCGTCGCAGATCGTTGGCAGCCCGGCGACCGTGCGTCACGGACTCGTCGAACTGCTAGCGCGCAGCGGTGCGCACGAGTTGATGGTGACGACGATGGTTCACGATCATCGCCACCGGATCCGTTCTTACGAGCTGCTCGCGGAGCGCGTCACACTGCAACCGCGACGCTCGTCGACACCCGACGCCGCACCGCGCGACGCCCTCGTCGAGCACTGACGGCCGCCGGTCTCGACCCTGGTAGCGGCTGTTCGGACGGACTATGCCGAGCGCTTTCGACCTACCAACAGGTAGCTTGGCGCTATGGCAGGCGACCTGATCTACGCCTTCCGGGTCATGCGGCTCCCGTTGCTCGACGCCGATGGGAGCACCATCGGCCGTTTGGAAGACATCGTCATCATCCCCGGCTCGGGCCGCGGCTTGCCACCGCGCGTCGTCGGCTTCGTCGCCCGTAGCCAACGCCGGCAGATCTTCGTCAACGCGGCGCGCGTTGCGTCGCTCGATCCCGACGGTGCTCGCCTGCGTTCGTGGGATCTCGACGTCAACCCGTTCAAGCTCAAGCCGGGCGAGCTGTTGCTCGGCAAGGACGTCATCGATCGCAAGGTCGGCGACGAGACCGTGTCCGATGTCGCGCTGGCGCCGATGGCCAATCGCTCTGGACGTTGGGAAGTTGCCACTGTCAGGCTCGGCCGGCGGAGCCCGTTGCGTCGTCGTCAGAGCTACCGCGTCGTCGACTGGGAGCAAGTCGCGCAACTGTTCAGTGGCGGCGGCGAGATGGCGGCCGAGGCAGCGCGGATCCGCGACATGCATCCATCCGATGTCGCCCAAGTGATCCGCGCCCTGCCACTCGGTCAGCGCCGCCAACTGGCCGAGATGCTCGAAGACGATCGTCTCGCCGACCTTCTCGAAGAGCTACCCGAGGCCGATCAGATCCGCCTGCTCGAAGGCCTCGACATCGAGCGCGTCATGGGCGTGCTCGATGAGATGGAGTACGACGACCTCACCGACTTGTTAGCCGAGATGCCGGGCGATCAGCGGACGCGGATCTTGGACGCGATGGAGCCGGAGGAAGCGAACGTGCTGCGGCGCTTGCTGTCGTACGAAGAGGGCACCGCCGGTTCGCTGATGACGCCCGACCCGATCATCCTCGGGGCGAACACGACGGTCGCCGAAGCGTTGGCGCAAGTTCGCGATCCAGAGCGAATCGTGTCGATCGCTGCCCAGGTGTTCATCACCCAACCGCCGTTCGTACCGCCGACGGGTACGTACCTCGGCGTCGTCCACTTCCAGCGGCTGCTGCGCGAGCCACCGTCGATGACGCTCGGTCGCTGCCTCGAACTCGAGCCGACGCTGAGCCCAACGACGACCGACCGCGAAGTGGCCGAGCGGCTCGCCGCCTACAACCTCCTCGCCGTCGCCGTGTGCGACGAAGACGAACGGCTGTTGGGGGCGATCACCGTCGACGACGTCCTCGACCGCGTCCTGCCCGCCGGTTGGCGCCAGCGCCGACGCCACGAGGTGACGCGATGAGGCGGCGCGAGGACCTGACCATGCCGCGCACGCCGCGCCGCCGGCTCGGCGTCCACTACGACCCCGATGCGTTCGGCGACTTCTCGGAGGCAATTGCCCGTCGCCTCGGGACCGCCCGATTCCTGGTCATCCAAACGGGGATCGTCGCGGTCTGGATCTTCCTCAACGCATTGTCGTGGCGCCTCAAGTGGGACAAGTACCCGTTCATCTTACTGAACCTCGCCTTCTCGACTCAGGCCGCATACGCTGCGCCGCTGATCCTTCTTGCGCAGAACCGTCAAGAAGGACGCGATCGCGCCCAACTCGAGCGCGACCGGGAAGTCAACGCTCGAACGCAAGCCGATACGGAGTTCCTCGCCCGCGAGCTAGCCGCCGTGCGTCTCGGTCTCGCTGACGTCGCCAACCAATCCGACGTCGCCGACCTCGCCCGCGCCATCGATCGACTCACGCAGCAGGTCGCCGAGATGTCTGATCGATGGAGCGATGAGGGCGCACCGCCAACGGCAGCAGCGAGCTAGCGCGCTACGACGCCGCCGACGCGACCGGTGTCGCTGGCAGGCGCGCCGCGACGGACGCAACGAGGCGATCGGTGGCGGCGGCGAACTCGGCACCCTTGTACCAGAAGCAGTAGTGATCGCCGGCGAGCTCGACGACCTCGGCCCGCAACGCCCGCGCCAGATCACGTTGGCGCGCCGGCGGTACGAGTTGGTCCTTTGTCGTCAGCAGCACGCCGGCGGGGACCGACACCGCCTCAGCCATGGCGCGACCGTCGAAGGTCCCGAGCGCACGACCAGCCTCGGTCATAGCCGCCGGCTCGGCACGGCGTAGTTCTCCGGCCAGCCACGGCTCCCACGGCGCGAGCTGCGGGTTGGCCTTCACGGCGCGCCGCAGGCCGCGGCGCGCCACACGGGCGGCGAACCGCGAACGGAACGCGCTCTCCATCAACGGCCGGAACGCGGCGCGGATGCGATCACCACGACCACTCGTGAACTCCATCGCCGTCGCCTGCAACACGAGCCCGGCAACCAACTGCGGATGGCGGCTGGCCAATGTCAGCGCGATCGGCCCACCCATCGAGTAGCCGACGACGATCACGGGCTCGGCGCCGAGCGCGACGACGAGCGCAGCTGCGTCGTCGGCGGCGTCTTCGAGCGTGAACGGTTCGCTCGAACGGATGCCGCGTCCGTGGCCGCGATGATCGACGGCAATGAACGGGTAGCTGCGAGCGAGCTGCTCGTACGCCGTGCACCACTGCACGTCCGCAGTCGCGGTCCAGCCGTGCAACAACAACAGTGTCGGCGCACCCGCCTGACCGGCGGTGTGATGGCGGAAAAACGTCTCGCCGCGCCCATCCAACGGCCACAACCGACCGACGGGTACCGATGCCGGGACTTGGATGCCAGTGCTCACGTCCATCGCGCCAGGGTAGCGACGTCACGCGCAGCTGGCGCAGCGACCAACGAGGTCGAGGCGATGGTGACCGGGAACGAAGCCTGCCGTCGCCGCCACTTGCAACAGCGCGTCGTCGATTGATCGTTCCAGACGAGCCGAAACGGTGAAGTCCTCGATCCGGCCACACGTGTCGCAGATCAGATGGTGATGGTGCTCAGTCAACGATTCGGCCAACTCGTAGCGGGCCCACTCGTCGTTGGTGACGATGCGCTGGACGACACCAGCGCGCTCCAGGACCGAAAGGTTGCGGTACACAGAGCTCTGCGCCAGATCGGGGCGTCGTTCCATGATGTCCGGAATCGTCAACGGCGTGCGCACGCTGCCGAGCAACGCCACGAGCTCGCGCCGGTTGTCGGTGTAGCGCTGCCCGTCGGCCCGCAGGCGCTTCGACGCGATCCGATCGAGCTCGGTGATCACGCCGGCGAGCCTACCGGTGAGCGCAGCTCGCCGGACTGGACAACTGCCCGCCGGCGCACCGCGTCGATCAGTGCGCGAACAACCAGCGCGACGACGAAGCCAGCGCCGCTGACAAGCACGACCGATGCGCCAGCGGCGACGCGCCACATCGTCGACACGGCAAGACCTATTCCCCCGCACACCGCGCCGAGGACCGCGCCGAGCACCATCGCAACAACGAACCGATCGGTGATCGTGCGCGCCGTCAACGCAGGCACGACGAGCAGCGCGATGGCAAGCAAGGTCCCGACGGCAGGTATGGCAACGACCATCGCCATCAGCACTGCGACCATGGCGACGAGATCGAGCACCAACGGCCGGTAGCCGGCAGCACGCGCCCCGTCACGATCGAACGCGCTGAGGACAAGCTCCTTGTGCAACGCGACGACGATCGCCAACGCGGCGGCGCCGACAACGATGGTGACGACGAGATCGGTGTTGTTGACGGTCAAGATGCTGCCGACGAGGAACGCCGTCAGCTGGCGTGCCCCACCAGCGCGGGCCGATTGGACGACGACGCCGAGCGCGAACGCGCCAGCCAGCACAACACCAGTCACCGTCGACTCGGCGACGTCGCTGCGGCGGCCAGCGACGACGACCAAGATGACGACAACTAGCCCGGCGGCGCTGGCGCCAACCGACACCCCGAGCCCGAGTGCGGCGGCGATGACGACGCCAGGAAACGTGGCGTGGCTCATCGCCACAACGAAGAACGACAGCCGGCGGACGAGCACGTGCGCGCCGATCGCTCCGGCGACGAGACCGACGATGACGGCTTCGAGCATCGCCCGGCGGAAGAAGCCGGTGTGCCACGCGTCGGCCAACCGGCTCACGACGCGGCCACCAGCACGTGCCGACGTCGACCGACGATCGAGCGGGTGGCGACAACGACAACGAAGACGAGCGTCATCAGCAGCACCACTGTCGCCCCGGCGGCAAGACGCATGCCATGGTTGATCGATGCGTCGTAGCTGACGGCGAGGCCGATCCAGCTCGCGATCGTGCCGAGCAGCGCGGCGAGGACGAACATCGGCCCGACACGATCGATCATGACGCGCGCCGTCGCCGCCGGCGTGACCAAGAACGCAACGACGAGCACGGTGCCGACCGAACGAACCGCGGCGACGACCGACGCTGCCACCAGCGCGTAGAGCACGGCATCGAGCACGTCGACGCGATAGCCGAAGGCGATCGCGCTAGGGCGATCGAAGGCGAGCAGGACAAGCTCCTTGTGGGTCACGGCAAGGACGAGGGCGCTGACGACGACGACGATCGCCGTCTGCACCAGCTCGTCGCGCCGCACCGTCAGGACGCGACCGAACAGCAGCGCCGTCAGATCGGCTTGGTAGCCGCGTCGACGCGACACGATCACGACGGCGACGGCGACGAAGGTGGCGATGATCACCGCTTGCGCTGCGTCGCGATCTACGTGCGCCCAGCCAAGCACGACGAGCGCTACAACGGCAGCCAACGCGCCCAGCGCAGCGCCGGCGAGCAGCGACGTCCCCGTCACGAAGGCGATGGCGATGCCGGGCAAGACCGCGTGTTGCACCGCGTCAGTGAGGAACGCCAACCGCCGCAGGACGACATGCACGCCGACCATCCCCCCGAGCATCGACAGGAGCACGCACTCGGCCAGGGCGCGTCGCATGTACGCAACACGTAGCGGTGCCAGCACGATGTCGAACATCGTCGCTCAGTCCGTCGTCACGATCGAGCTGCCAGCGACGAGTTGCACCGCAGACGGGCCGTAGGTCTCGCGCAACAGCTCTGGCGTCAGCGCCGAGTCGAGGGAGCCGAAGGCGACCTGACGCCGGTTCAACAAGCACGCGTCGTCACAAGCAAGATGGGCGATCGACAAGTCGTGCGTCGACATCACCACCGCGACACCATCGGCGCGCAGACGACTGAGGATCGACAAGATCAACTCCGTCGACGTCGCGTCGACACCGTTGAATGGCTCATCGAGCAGCAGCAGCCGCGCTTGTTGGGCGATGGCTCGGGCAAGCAGAACACGCTGGCGTTGACCGCCCGACAACAGACCGAACCGGCGCGCCGCGAGGTCAGCGAGGCCAACGGCGTCTAGCGCGGCACGCGCTCGCTGACGGTCGGCCAGGCGCGGTCGACGGAGCCAACCGATGGCGCGGTACCTTCCCATCAACACGACATCGAGCACGCTGACCGGAAACGTCGAGTCCAAGATGTCGGCCTGGGGCACGTAGGCGACGTCGCTGCGAGCTACTTCGGGACGGTGGCCGAGGACCTCGATCGAACCGCCGGTGAGCGGCACCAACCCAAGGATCGCCTTGATCAACGTCGACTTGCCGGCGCCGTTCGGACCGATCAGCGCCAACGATCGGCCGGGGAGCAGCGAGCCGGTGACCCCTTCGAGCACGGGCGTGCGGTCGTAGGCGGCGTGGACGAGCTGCAGCCGCAGCGCCGGCGCGTCAGTGTCGGGTCGTGTCGTGGGAGGCGCGTCGGCGTTCACGATCTCATCCGAGGTTCGCGGCCAGGGTCCGGGCGTTGTGCCGGATCATCGCCAGGTAGGTGGCGCCGTCACTGCCCGGCGGTCCCAACGCGTCGCCGTAGAGCGCGTCGTCGCCGACGACGACCTTCACGCCCGCCTCGGCGGCGATCGTCGCCGCGGCCTTCGCCGGCAGCGACGTCTCGGCGAAGATCGCCTTTACGCCATGTGCCTTGATCGTGGCGACGAGATCAGCCATCTCCGCGCCCGACGACTCGGCTTGCGAATCGAAGCTCGGGATCACGGCGCCGACGAACGTCAACCGGTAGCGGTCGAGGAAGTAGGCCAGTGCGTCGTGGTTGGTGACCACGTTGCGATTGGTCAGCGGCGTCAGCTCGGCATCGATGTCGGCATCGAGACGATCGAGCTCGCCGACGTAGTCGGTCGTGTTCGTCGCGTATGACGGTGCACCGTCAGGGTCGGCAGCGCTCAATGCCGCGGCGATGGTGGTGACGACGATGCGGGCGTTGCGCGGGTCCTGCCAGTAGTGCGGGTCATCACCAGACTCGTGGCCGTCTCGACTTGGTCGCAACGCGATCCCGCTACTGGCATCGACGATCGTGGCCTTCGTCCCTGCGGCCCGCAACGCGTCGTCGAGCCACGTCTCCAGGCCGGCACCGTTCTTGACGACGAGGCGCGCCGTCGCCAGTGCGTCGATGTCGGCCGGCGACGGCTCGTACTCGTGGGCGTCGACGTTCGCCTTGAGCAGCCCCGTGACCTTGACCCGCGCGCCGCCGACGACCGTCGCCAGATCGGTCAGTTGCGTCGTCGTCGCAACGACGTTCATCCGGTGTTGGTCGCGGCCGGTCGCCGTCGGGCTCGACCCCACCGCCGACGCGGGCGTCGCCGACGATCCGCAGCCGCTCAGTGCACCCAGCCCGACGAGGCCGGCAACGGCGACGTGCACGCTCGTCATGAGCAGGTGGCGTGCGCTCGAGCCACCGCGGCGTGGCCGCCGCCGACGACCATTGAAGACGTCCATGGCGCTGACCTCCTCCCGAGCGCTCGACTCGCCGGCTGATAGTGAGAACGATCCTCATTCTAAGGCCGCGGCTGGATCCTGACAATCCTGGCCCTGGTCGTGACCCCGGTCACCGCGTAGACTCGTTGTCATGCGCAAGCAGTTGCCTCCCGACGCCCTGGCCCGTGACGAGCGCTTCAACCGCGTCACCACGGCCGAACGCTTCGCCGACGCTCGCCCGTTCGTCGGCGAGGACCGGCGCATCGACCCGGCCGCCGCCGACGTCGGCGATCGCGCCCGCCGCCAGATGCACGGCATCTTCGTCGGCGAGATCCAAGCGTTGGAGGGCGCCGGGCGTACCGCGTTCGACTACGAGGCCGGCGACGGCACGAATGGCACCATCCCGTTCGCGATGAAGCTCGACATGGCCCGCCAGTGCTGGGACGAGGCGAGGCACGTCGAGATCTCGCTGAAGCTCGGCGACCACATGGGCTCAGAGGTCGGCGAGTACTCCGAAGCGGTGACGCTGTTCGAAGCGGCGTGCCATCCCGACGCCGTGTTCCGGCTCGCTGGCGTCAACCGCGCCCTCGAAGGCCTCGCCATCGATGTCTTCACGACGATGCGCGACTTCGCCGAAGAGGTCGGCGACCCGGTGCTCTGGTTCTGCGAGGACTGGATGCTTGCCGACGAAGTGACGCACGTGAAGATGGGCTCGACGTGGCTGCGCGAGGTCACCAAGGACGACAAGGAGCGCCAGGGCCGTGCCCTCGAGTTCCAACGGACCGTCGACGGCCTGTTCAACTTCCGTGGCTTGCGCGGTGAGGGGCGAGAGTCGGCGATCGTGCTTGCGCGCAAGTTCCGCGAGATGGCTGGCTTCGACACCGCCGAGATCGATGCCATCGCCGAGATGGCCGAGCAAGAACGTCAGGCACGCGCCGTCAGCGCGTACTGACCCGCTTGCCAGCCTTCAGGCCGCTGGCCCAGCCTCACGCACACGCACGAGATCTTCCATCGCGGCGCGCAGCTGCGTGATCCACTCGTCTTGGTGCTTCCCGACGAGGCGCACGCACCATGCCAAGGCTTCGCTGCGGCTGCGGGCCACGCCGGCGTCGATGAGCGTGTCGAGCACCTGTCGTTCGGTCATCCGCAACCGGGTCATCACCGGCACGCTCGCCGTTGTGAACAGCTCTTCGCGATCGCCACAGCGTGCCCCCCAGGCGACCTTGCGACCGAAGCGGGCCTCGGCTTCCTGGGCGACGGCCATCCGGGCGGCACGAGTGTCCTCACGATGGGCCTTGATCCGCGCCGCCAGAGCAACGACCACCGCATCAGGAGCAAGGTCAGCGGGTAGGTCGGGGGCGGCGAGCGGCCCGACGATCACGATCTCATCCCGATCGGCGGTGAGCTCGACCGGGCCTGCGTAGATCCCGTCGGGGAGTCGGCCGATGAACCAGGCGCGTACGTCGTCATGTGTCATGCGGCTACTGTATGCACAGTTACATGATTACACAACCGCCCTTGACCGGCTCGCTCCCCCTTGTGCCGTTCCGGTGAACCGCGCCGCACGCACGCCGCGCCGGGCGAGCTCGACCAAGAGGCGGGCGGTGGGCAACTGCGGATCGGCGAGCCCGAACGTTCCCACCGGCAGCTCGCCATTGCCGGCGGCGACCGCGACCACCGCCGCGACCGCACCGGCGGCGATGGCGGCGCGGTCGATCACACCGAGCACCTCCGTCACTCGCTCGCCATCGATCACGCCACGCAGCTCGACGCGGACGGCGCCGAGACCACCTTCGGCGTGCGGCGGCCGCAGCATCGGTAGGCGCGCCGTGAGGCGATCCCGTCGCGTCGCGCTGACCCGCGCCGTGATCCGCTCGACCTCGGCGAAGCCGGCGTGGAGCACAGCCGGCTCAGCCGACTCGGCGCGGTAGCAGTCGCGGCCCCCGATCGGCTCCGGAAACCAGCAGAGCTCGCGGCCCGAACCTGCCGGCTGCTCGCTCCATCCACCACCACGCCACGAACGCGACGTACCCGAGAGCGCACGATGGTGCTGACGGGCGCAGTCCGGTCCTCCGGTGCCGTGCTTGGCGACGTGGACCTCATCGACTCGCTCGAAGCTGGCGGCGCCATAGCGGGCGAGGAGGCAGGCCAGTCCGGGCGAGAACCCAGCGCCAACGATCAGCGTCTTCGCCCCGCTCGACACGGCCAGCAGATCGATCGCGTCGAGAGCATCGTCGCTTACAGATACGACCGACGCGCCGGTGGCGAGCATCGACACCGCGATCGGACGATGCGGTGCCGGTTGGGCCAAGACGACGACGTCCAGCCCGGCCAGTTCGTTCACGTCGCCGGCAACGCGCACACCAGGGCCCATCGCCTCGGCGACCTTCTTGGCCCGCAGATGATCGGTGTCGTAAACGCTGACGCTGGTGCCGGGACTGGCGACGAGTTGGCGGACGGCGCGCGTCCCGACCGCGCCGACGCCGACAACCCCGACGTGCATCAGTGGTGCTCGTGGTGCTCGTCGAACACGAGCTCTTGCCAACCGCCGGCCTGGGGGGGAACCCCGCCGCGCCCGCGCAAGCGGAACACGGCGGCAAAAAGACCGGCAGCAAAAAGCGCCAGAAGAGTACGGCGGAGGGCTCTCACCGTGGGGCTAGCTGGAATCGAACCAGCGACCTTCACATTATCAGTGTGACGCTCTAACCAACTGAGCTATAGCCCCGAGGCCGAGAGAGGTTACCTGGCCGCCCCGGCCGATCGTCAACCGGCTTGTTTGACGTGTTGCTCGGCCTTGCGTCGCATCCGGCGCGTCGTCCGCTCGACGACGCGAACCTCTTCTTCGAGCACCGTCACCCGAACACCGCCGACAAGGTCGGTGATGAGGTTGAACATCACGGCCCCGGTGACGTTCAACCCCGTGCCGGCGATGACGAGCAGGGCACCGATGCGCCACGAGGCGCGGTACAGCTCCTTGCCATTCAGCTTGAACGTCTGCAACCCGAACAGCTCCTTGACGAAGCCTTCGACGTTGGCGACGGTGCCCGTCTCGTTGGCCAGCTTCCACAGCAGGACGCCGGCGACGAGCAAGATGGCGTAGACGAGCGCGTACAAGATGATCGAGATCTTGAACACCGACCACGAGTCGACGCGGCGCACGACGCGGCTGACGCGGCGGATCCGGCCGCGGCGGCGGAACACCGATCGGCGATGGGACGGCGTCGCTCGCGCCGGCGTTGGTCCCGCGTCCGGGGCGACGTCGTCCACCGGCGCTGGCGGGAGCGCCAACATCGTTCCGGTGTCGAGCGCAACCGGTGGCAACAGCGGCACCGGCGCAGTGGCCGGACCGGTGAACGCAACCGGCGCCGTGGCGTCATGGAGGGCGACGGCAAAGACGCCGGCCGAGCTGCTCAGGTCAGGGACGCCGATCGACGTCGGCTCGACGACGTCGATGCCACCGTTGGACGAGGCGACGGCGCCAAGGCCGTGGCCGCTCGGATCGTGCAACGGTGAGATCACAGGCGCGGACTGCTCGGCAACGGGGATCTCGCTCGTCGAGCGCGACCATTCGTCGTCGACTGGCGCTCGCGACGTGGTCAGCGGCCGGCGGCGCGCCTCGAGCTCGGTGCGAACCGGACGGCGATCGCTGTGGACCTCGGCGTGGCGACGAACCGCGCCCGGTCGACGCGGCGGCAGCACGACAGCGTCGTCGCGCCGGGCTGCGCCGCCGTTCCGGCCGCGGACTCGATCGCTGGGACGCTCTGATGCCGCCACAATGCGCAGTGTAGGCGGGACGCCTCCGACGCGAGCGGCAGCGGAAGGGCTTGAACGGCCGCTGCCGAGGCGAGCGGCGGCGGTGTCATGGTGGCGGTGTCATGGCGACCTTGCCAGCTCCAGTGCAGCCCGTGCGCGGGCCGTTGCTCGCCCAACCTTGACGACGACCAGCACCTGGTCGCCGTTGCGCCCGAACGACACCACCTGGCCGCCGTTGGCTTGGGCAAGGCGATCGGCGGCCACTTCGCCGTCGAGCGCGCCGGCCAACGCCGCAGCGTCGGCGGCAGTGCGAGCGCGCGCCGCGTCGAGCGCGCCGGCCGCCAGATCGGCGATGCCGACGATGGCCAGCGTTCCGAGCGCGGCGGCGACGAGCAACAGGGGGACGGCTTGTCCCCGATCGGTCGAACGCACCCGCATGGGTCACCTCGTCCGCTTGATCGACACAGGCCGGCGCCAGCCGGCGATCATGAGGTCAGGCTTCGTCGTCGCCAGCGATGATCGGTGCCACCGACGCCACGACCTGACCCTGTTCGAGGTTCATGATCCGCACCCCGGTGGCGTCACGGCCTTGCGAGGAGATCTCGCGCGCCGTCGTGCGGATCGTCACGCCACCGGAGGAGACGACGACGATGTCGTCATCGAGGCCGACCATGAACGCGGCGACGACCTCACCCTTCTTGCCGGTGAGCTTGATGCCGATCACACCCTGTCCACCACGGCCTTGAGCGTTGAAGCGGTCGAGTTGCGTGCGCTTGCCATAGCCAGACTCGGTGACCATCAAGATCGCCGCATCATCGCGAGCGACATCGCAGCTCACCACCTCGTCACCGGTGCGTAGCTTCATGCCGCGCACACCGGCGGCAGCACGACCCATCGGGCGCACCTCGTCCTCCGCGAAACGGATCGTCATGCCCCGGCGCGAGACCATGAACACGTCGTCGGTGCCGCTCGTCTCGATGACGCGCACGAGCTCGTCCCCGTCACGCAGGTTGAGAGCGATGATCCCATCGCGCCGTGACGAGTTGTACTCGTCGAACAACGTCTTCTTGACTTGACCCATGCGCGTCGCGAAGAACAGATGGCGCTCACCGGGGAACTCGCGCGTGTCGATGATCGCTTGGATCTGCTCACCTGGTTGCAACGGCAACAAGTTGACGATCGGTGTGCCCTTGGCCGTGCGCTCGCGCTCGGGGATCTCGTGGGCGCGCAGCTTGTAGACCTTGCCTCGGTTCGAGAAGAACAACAGGTAGGCGTGCGCCGTGGTGAACAGCACGTGGCGGACGAGGTCGTCGGTCTTCAACTTCGCACCGCTGACGCCGCGCCCGCCGCGACCCTGCGTGCGGAAGGCCGTTGCTTCAACTGTCTTGACGTAGTTGGCTTGCGTCATCACGACGACCAGCTCTTTGTCGTCGAGGAAGTCCTCGATCGACATCTCACCGGCATCGTGTGTCAGCTGGCACCGGCGGGGCTGACCGAACGCTTCTTTGACCGTCAGCAGCTCGGTCTTGATGACGCCCCGCAGCTTGACGTCGTCGGCGAGGATCGAGGTGTACTCGCCGATCTGTTCGGCGAGCTCGTTCATCTCAGTCTCAAGGTCGATGCGCGACAGGCGAGTGAGCTGACGGAGCTGCATCTCCAAGATGTCGGTGGCCTGGATCTCGGAGAACTCGAACGGGGCCGCCATCAGTCCGGCCTTGGCGGCAGCGGTGTCGTCACTGCCGCGGATCAGGGCGATGACCTGATCGATGACGTTCAGCGCCTTGAGCCGGCCCTCCAACTTGTGGGCCCGCTTGCGCGCTTCGTCGAGGCGGTACTGCGTGCGCCGCGTGACGACGTCGATCTGATGATCGACGTAGCCCTGCAACGCTTGCACGAGGTTCAGCGTGCGCGGCACCTCGTCGACGAGAGCAACCATGTTGACGCCGAAGCTCGTCTGCAGCTGCGTGAACTTGTAGAGGTTGTTGAGCACGACATTGGCGTTGGCGTCGCGCTTGAGATCGATGACGAGACGAGTCCCGGTCTTGTCGGACGTCTCGTCGTTGACGTCGGCGATGCCGTCGAGGTCGCCGGCATCGACGAGCTCTTTGATCCGCGCCGCGATGGCGTTGCAGCTCGTCTGGTAGGCGAGCTCGGTGACGACGATGCGCATCCGATCGCTGCGCTTGCCCGCTTCTTCGATGTCGGCCTTGGCCCGCATCTTCACGCTGCCGCGCCCGGTGCGGTACGCGTCCATGATCCCGGCTCGCCCGAGGATGAACCCGCCGGTCGGGAAGTCAGGTCCTTTGACGAACTGCATCAGATCGTCGGCCGTCGCCGTCGGGTCGTCGATCAGGTGGATGGTGGCGTCGATGACTTCGTTGAGGTTGTGGGGCGGGATGTTCGTCGCCATGCCGACGGCGATGCCTTGGCTGCCGTTGACGAGCAGGTTCGGGAACCGCGCCGGTAGCACCGTCGGCTCGGTGCGCGAGCC
>Ga0209069_10000634_pt1 | contig 16601 bp, 19 predicted proteins | sample Str013_2_FD_187202 | JGI IMG/M metagenome (GOLD analysis project Ga0209069, IMG submission 187202) | Freshwater sediment microbial communities in response to fracking from Pennsylvania, USA - Straight Creek_MetaG_SC_2013 (SPAdes) (version 2) | ecosystem: Environmental > Aquatic > Freshwater >...
AAGCGCATTCCCCTCCCCCCTTGAGGGGGAGGGCCAGGGTGGGGGGTAGGCCACCGGATCGACATTTGTTTCGTTTCAGACCCTCAGGGTCTGACACCTCGACGCCGACCGTTGCGCCGGACGAGCAACCTCAATAACTGCCGAGCGGCGCGGCCGCCGCCTCGTCGGGGCGCTTGGGCTGACCGCGCAGGTTCGTTTTCAAATGGGCCGTATCGTAACCGTTGAACAAATGCCCGATCAGCCCGCGATCGAGGTCCGAGGTGCCGAACAGCCAGTCCGCGATCGGGAACGTCAGGTTCATGTTGGTTTCCATCATCAGCCGGGCGTTGTGATGCGCGGTGTGGTGCCGGCGCAAGGTATTCACAAACGGGCAATTGCGCACGAACCAGTTCTCATCCACATGGCAGCAGAAATGCATGAACTCGTAGATCAGGTACATGCCCGTGGAGGTGCACATGAACAACCAGCCGACGTTGGGCGTGAACAGATTGCCCAGGATGATGCCGCCCGGCAGCGACATGAGAATGAACACCACCAGCGCATAGGGTGGGAACACCGTCACGCGCCAGTCCTTGTGATCGCGGAAACGCATCTCCTCGTCGGTGAAGAACTGGTGGTGGTTAAGCGTGTGGCGCTCGTAAACGGCGCGCAGACCCTTGATGGCCACCGGCCGATGCATGACGTACTTGTGCACCGTCCATTCGAAAATGTTGGTGAACAGAAACGTCGCCGGAATGGTCAGCCACTCGAGCGGAGTGACGTTCTGTATATGCTGGAGGTAGATGTAGAATGCGGCCGCACCCATCGCATAGATGATCAGCACGTGCAGGTAGCCGTCGTAAAACCCCATGATGCGGGACCGGTACACTGCGCGATAGGATTTCTGGCGTTCGCCAATCATGGCACTTTCCTTCCTGCACGGTCGCTGGGCTGCTTTCTGCCACTTGAGTTCCAACGCGCCGGGCGTGCGTTTGTGATATATCACAGATACACCAAGGCTGGATTGGCCGTCAACGCAGCCCATGTCCCTCTACCCCGACCCATCGACGACCCTGGCGACGGCAGGGTCGCTCCGAACGCCCGCGGGGGGGCCGCCGTAAATGATCTCCCCCCTTTCGATGACATACAATCGGTCGGCGAACTCCGGTACATGGTGGATATTGGATTCCGCCATCAACACCGCACGGCCAAGCCCCCTGATGGAGGCAATCCCCTCCATGATCGAAGGAACGATCGCCGGCGAGAGCCCTTCGGTTGGCTCGTCGAGCAGCAGCAGCTTGGGATCGAGGGCGAGGGCACGAGCGATCGAGACCATCTTGCGCTCCCCGCCCGAGAGCTGCTGGCCGCCCCGCTCGCGATACCGCTCGAGGCGGGGGAACACCCGATAGGCCAGCGCCTCGCGCTCAGCGCCACTGCGCTCGGTCGGGCGGGTCCAGGTCGGCATCCGGATATTCTCGGCAACGGTGAGATCGCCGAACACCTCGCTGCCTTCGGGCGCATAGCCGATGCCGGCGCGCGCGATCTGGAACGGCCGCAACCCGAGCAGGGACAGTCCATCGAGCTCAACGGAACCCGACTCCGGCGCCCTCAATCCCATGATGGTGCGGAATGTCGTAGATTTACCGGCACCGTTGCGGCCGACGAGGCAGACCAGCTCGCCCGCCGCAACCTCGAGCGAGATGCCGCGCAGGATCTGGCTGCCACCAATATCGACGAGGACTTTGTGGAGCGAGAGCATCAATGTGCCCTCCGCTTGCCGACCACGGTCGCGATGATGTGTGGATCGGCGAAAAATGCGGCTGGCGGCAGATCAGCCAAGACGCGGCCTTCGGTGAGCGCGATGATCCGGTGCGAATACGCGGCAACCAGGTCCATATCATGCTCGACGATAATGATCGACTTCACGCCAGCCGTCTTCGCGGCGGCGATCAAGGTCTTCATCACGTCATGCTTTTGCGCTGTCGAAACGCCGGATGTCGGCTCGTCGAGCAGAATTACCTCCGGCCGGAGCGCAAACGCGGAGGCAACGTCCAGCAGCTTTTTCTCTCCTTGTGACAGGAACCGCGAAGGCGTCGGCAGCCTCGCGCGCAACCCGAAGATGTCGGCAACCGTCTCGACGCGCTCGCAGATGGCCGCATCCCTGGTGAGTGAGGCGAACATCCGCCATTGCTTTGTCTGCTGCGTCGCAACGGCGATGGCGATGGTTTCTGCAACCGTGAGCTCGGGAAAAATCTGAACCAGCTGGAACGTTCGCGCCATGCCCCGCTCCGCCAACCCGACCGGGCCGACGCCGGCGATGTTGCGCCCTTTGAAGTAGACTTCGCCGAAAGTCGGCGCCAATTGCCCGGTCAGCAGATTGACCAGCGTGGTCTTGCCGGCACCATTGGGGCCGACGATCGAGACCAGCTCGCCGTCACCGATGCTCAGCGAAATGTCATCGAGCGCCAGGAAAGACCCGAACTTCTTTGTGACATTGCGGGTCTCGATCAGGGTCATGAGGTCGACGACATGCGTTTGTGAAGCCGCCCGAGATTCTCAAACATGCCGGCAAGGCCGCGCGGGAAATAGATCACCATCGCCGCCAGCACGGCACCAAGCACAAAGCGCCAGTACTGGGTGATGGATTGCAGCTGATCCTGCAGCAGCGTCAAGACCAGCGCGCCGGCAACCGGGCCGAGAAAATGGCCGAAGCCGCCCAGCACGGTCATGAACACCAGATGTCCGGAGTGGGTCCAGTAGACGAGCTCGGGATCGGCAAGGCCGGTGCGAAATCCGAGAATCGTGCCGCCGATCGCCCCGTAAATCGCCGAGATCACGAACGCGGCCAGGCGGAAACGGAGAACCCGCACACCCAGGAACAGCGCCTTCTGCTGGTTGTCGCGCAGTGCCCGCAGATGCAGGCCGAACGGCGAGCTGATGATCCGCCACATCACGAACCCGGCGATCACCAGAAGGGCCAGGCAATAATAGTAGAACGGACCGGACAGGAACTCGGTCTTGTTGTAGCCGTCGAACGCGAGGCCCAGGATCCGCATACGCGGCACCCGCATGCCGCTGTCCCCGCCGGTGAGATGGTAGAACTTGAACAGGAACGAGTGGGCGAGCATGCCGAACGCCAATGTGAGCATGCCAAAGAAGATGCCGGTATAGCGCGCGCAAAGCAGGCCGATCGGTATTGCAATGATGAACGCGGCCACCCCAGCCCCTGCCATCACCAGCTCGAAATATCTGACGCCCCACACCCCTGCGATCACCGCGGCAGCATAAGCGCCGAGCCCCAGGAACATGGCATGGCCGAAGGACAGAAGCCCGGTGTAGCCAAACAGCAGGTTGAAACCCAGCAGAGCGATCGCATAGCCGAAAAACGGCACCAGCAGGTTGGCATAAAAAGGCGGTGCCAGGAGCGGCACGCAGGCAAGCGCCGCAATGGCCAGCAACAGTCCTGCCATCCGCAGCGTTCCGCCACCGCCGTGCTCGGTCATGCGATGGGCTTTCCGAACAACCCCGCCGGCCGCAACATCAGCACGGCTATGACGATCAGATAAATCGCGAGAACTTCGAATTCGGGATAGACGATCAGAGAGCCTGCACGGATGAGACCGACCAGCAGCGCACCGATGAGCGCGCCGTTCATCGAGCCGAGACCGCCGATCACCACGACGGCAAACGCCTCGATCACCACCTCGACGGACATGTCGAGCGATGCCGCCGCAGTCGGCACCACCAGCGCACCGCCGAGCGTGCCGAGCAGCGTACCGAGTGTGAAAACCACGCAATACATGCTGCGCACGTCCACGCCCAGGGCTTCCGCCATGACACGGTTCTCTGCCGTCGCGCGCAGCAGGCGGCCGTAGTTTGTACGTTGCAGAAACTGGCCGACGAGGATTGCGGTGCCAAGCGCGGCGGCAATCACGATCAGATTGTAGATCGGAACGCTCAGATCGCCGACCGTGAACTTGCCGTAGACGAGGTAGATATTGTCGAGCGATTGCGGATTGGCCCCCCACAGGAAGCGGATCACATCCTGGAACATCAACACGAGCGCGAAGGTCAGCAGCAGCTGGAAGCTTTCATCGCGGTCATAGACCGTGCGCAACAGCCGCTCGATCGGCGGACCGATAGCGGCGGTCATGATGCCAGCGGCGATGAGCACGAAAAGCAACGTCCAATTCGGCAGCCCGGCCTTGAGCGCCAGGCTTACCAGTGTGATGCCGAAGTAGGCGCCAAGCGCGTAGAACGAGCCGCAGGCGAGGTTGACGATCTTCTGCACGCCGAACACGAGCTGCAGGCCTGCCGCCACGAGGAATAGCACCGCGGCGTGAAATATGCCGCCCAGCACAATGTTGGCGAGTCCCGACATGTGCGGCTCGCTCGCCCGTCAAATCTTGAATTGCGCGGTCTTGAGCCATTCCCAGAAGTTGGCGCCCGGCGGTTTTTGCAGGCCGGTCGAATACATGGTCTCGATGCGGGCGGGATCCAGTGTCACGAAATCGTAGCTGTTCTTGTGCGAGGAGAAGCCTTGCACGAAGGTCTGATCGGCAATGTGGTCCTGGCGCCAGGAGCCCTTGCCACCGAGACTGTCGATGCTGACGGTCGGCATCGCAGCGATAATGTCATCCGTCGACGGCCAGCCGCCGCCCTTTGCCTTGGCGGCCGCCTCGACCGCGGCCTTGTAGGAGGCGATGGCGAAATAGGCGCGATCGGCCTCCCAGTTGGGATAGTCCTTGAACGTGTCGGCATAGTACGTGACGAACTGTTTCTGCAAGGGCGTCGCCGCCGGGTTGTCGAAATAGAGCGTGTTGTGGCCGAAGATCATGCCTTCGGGCGTGAAGTCCTTCTTCATCAAGGTATGCTGCCAGCCAGCGGCTGGGAAGACCAGCTTGGTGCCCTTGGTCAGTTCGGCCGCCGAGGCCTGCTTCATGAACACCGGCAGGTCCGCGAACAAGAGTGAGGAAAAGATCAGGTCGGGCTTGGCCGCCTTCAGCGCTGCCACATGGCTCGTCAGCTCCATGGTGCCGACTTTCGGCCACTGCTCGGTGACCACCTCATGCTCGATGTTGAAGCGTTTCAGAAGGGCAATGAATGCCGCCATGTTGTTGCGGCCGTACGAGTAGTCCGGATTGATGCCGGCGATCCGCTTGAACTGGCCCTTCCAGTGCTTGATGGCAAGCAGCGAGGACATCACCGCCTCGCACTCGTTGTCGGTGCTGCGGAACAGGTACTTGGGGTTGGGCAGTTTCTCGTCGACGCCATCCTGGGTGGTGCCGTCCCAATAGATGGTCAACGCGCGGGCCTCTTCCACGACCGGTCCGAGCGCAAGCCCGACGCCGGTCGACACGATGCCTTGCACGCAGTCGACCTTTTCCTGCTGCACCAGCTTCTGAAACCGCTCGATGGTATCCTTGGGGCTGGTCTCCTCATCGATGACCAGTTCCACTTTTCGCCCGGCGATGCCTCCGGCCGCATTGAATTGCTCGACCGCCCACTCGGTGGCACGCAAGCCACTGACGCCGGGCGAAGCCGCGATGCCGGTACGCGGCGCCAGGATGCCGATCCGCAATGGTTTGGCCTGCGCGATGGCGGGCGCAAACACACCGGCGGGCGCCATCAGTGCACCGGCCCCGGCCGCCGATTTCAACAGGGTTCTACGGGTAATCAACACGGCCCCTCCTCATCAGCAGCGCTGCTCACAGGGCGCGCTTCCGCGCCGCGGCGATGGCAAGCTGTGCACGTTTCCTCGGCCGAGACCGGGCGGCAACTTGTTAGCTGTGAGCCCTGAGCACGGGCAAGTGAACGCATCGGCCGCAACCTTGTCCACCTTGATATATCAGAAGACTCTCCGCAACAAGGCCCGTCGCGTCGCGGTTCTGCAGGCAAGTCGCGATTGGAACGCTCACCGTTTTGCTTCGATTTCGCCGATGGCGCCGTCGATCATGGGGCCGGTCAACACCCAGTCATTGTCGAGGTTTGCGATCACCTTCCGCATGAAGGGCTCGCAGAGGTGCAGCGCGCGAGCCTGGTCGCCCAAATGCTCGATCAGGATGGCGAGCGCCAGCTGCTGCGGGCTCTCGCCCTCGTAGGTCCATTCGAACCCCCACGATGTGAAGCTCTTGACGTCGTAGTGCTCATCGAGGCGCTTGCCATCCCTGGTGACGACGAGACCATCGATCGTGCGCTTTCCTTCAAAGGTGCTCATGCTGCCTCCCTGTCGGTTGTTACTATTGAATGACGCCCCGCCCTCCTAACGTGCCAGACCGGAGGCCCGCGGCGATCGGATGAATCCGACAATGCAACGGGTTTTTCGGCATCACTTGACGACCGCATCGCGCCCGGCCTGAATGGCGCTCGAGCGAAACCAGCCGGGAGCCCAATTCATGTTCGATTTCGACCGCGTTATCGAGCGTCACGGCACGCATGCGACGAAGTGGGACATGACGGCCCGGCTTTCCGGAATCACAGCGCCCGACGCGATTCCCATGTGGGTGGCGGATATGGATTTCGCCGCCCCTCCCGGCGTGACCGAGGCCCTCGCCGTCGAAACCGCCCGCGCAACCCACGGCTACTACGCCGACACCGGCAGCTGGGCGGCGGCGCTCGCCGATTGGATGGCGCGCCGGCATGGCTGGCGGCTGAGCCCCGACTGGGTGAGCCAGACGCCCGGCATCGTCTCGGGGCTCGGTCTCATCCTGCAAGCCGTGACCGCGCCCGGCGATGAGGTCGTCGTGTTCCCGCCCGCCTATCATGCCTTCCGCAAGATCATTCTTGCCAATGAGCGTCGCATTCTCGATGCGCAGCTTGTCGAGACCGGTGGCCGTTACGCCATGGATCTGGATGCGCTGCGCGCGAAGCTGACAAGCCGGACCAAGGTCGTGTTCTTCTGCAGCCCCCACAATCCGGGCGGGACCGTCTGGTCGGCCGCCGAGATCCGTGCGCTCGCCCAATTCTGCGCCGAGCACGATCTGATCCTGGTTTCCGACGAAATCCATTGCGATCTTGTCTTTAGAGGCGCCAAGCATACACCGACGATCGTTGCCGCGCCCCAGATCGCGGACCGTCTGATCACCTGCGTTGCCGCAACCAAGACTTTCAATCTCGCCGGCGCCCATGTCGGCGCGTGCATCACTTCGAATGCGGCTCTGAAGCGGCGTCTCGACGGGCGGATCGCCGCGAGCGGCCTTGCCTCCTACAATCTGTTCGGAATGATTGCGACCGAGGCGGCCTGGCGGACAGGTGCGGCATGGCTCGATGCATTGCTACCTTATCTCGCCCAGAACCGCGATCTGCTCGATGCACGGATCGAAGCCGCGGCGCCCGGGGCCCGCTCGATGCGGCTCGCCGCCACCTATCTCGCGTGGGTGGATTTTTCCGGAACCGGCCTCCCTGCGGAGGAGATCGCCGCCAGGGTTGCCACCCACGCCCGCATCTTCGCGAGCCCCGGCGCGCAATTTGGACCTGGCGGGGCATCGTGGCTCCGCTTCAATTTTGCCACGCCACGCCCGATCCTCGAGGAGGCGCTGCAGCGACTGGAGCATGCGTTCCAGGATCTGCGCGCGTGAGCAGCCGCTTCAAAACCGCTACCGTCGGCACGGGCCGGCCGCCCGCGGTCGCCGGGATTGGCTTTGAAATCGGCAGCGCATATTCTGAGAAGGTGAGCTGGGCGTGAAGATGGAATTGAACGCGCGACCGGGGAAGGGGAGCTGACCGATGAAGAGACCGGTGGTCGGCGTGATCGGGAACGCGTACATCGTCGAAAACCGGTTTCCGGCTCAGCTGGTCGGAGAAAGGAACCTGCGTGCGGTCGCCGAGGTCGCGGGCGCGCTGCCGGTGATGTTTGCCGGGACGCCGGACCTGACCGACGTCAACGCCCTGCTGGAGGTGGTCGATGGCGTGCTGCTGACCGGCGCTCGTGCGAACGTTCATCCGACCCGGTTCGATACCGAGCCGCATGCCGCACACGAGCCGTACGATGAAGGTCGTGACGCACTGGCCTTGGCGCTGATCGAGGTTTGTGTCGCCCGCGGCGTGCCGATTTTCGGCATTTGCCGCGGCTTCCAGGAGATGAACGTCGCCTTCGGCGGCTCGCTGCACCCCGAGATCCGCGAATTGCCCGGGCGCATGAACCATCGCATGCCGCGATTGGAGACCGGCGAGATCCATCCCGACCCCGCGGTCGTGTTCGCCGACCGTCACGATGTCAGCCTGGTGCCGGGTGGCGCGTTCGCCCGCCTCCTCGGCCGCGAGACGATCCGCGTCAACTCGCTGCACGGTCAGGGGATTCTCAAGCGGGGGGACCGCGTCGTCGTCGAGGGGGTGGCGGAAGACGGCACCATCGAAGCCATCCGCATTGCCGATGCCGCGGGCTTTGCGCTCGGCGTGCAATGGCATGCCGAGTACGACACGAAACGCAATCCGATCAACCGGGCGTTGTTCCAGGCTTTCGGCGAAGCGCTGTCGACCCGCAAAGGTACTGCTTAGTCGCCATTTTCCGCCAGGTCCGAAATTCATGCCCATTCGCATGGACGCGGGTTTGAGATAGCCTCACCATCGAAGCAGCACCGGAGCATGCCGGATTTCGCGCGGCGGCCAGCGAGCCATTGGCCAACAACAGGCCGTCAACAATGGAGGTTATCATGATTGGGCGTCGCGAATTCGTACTCGGCGCAGCAGCTGCCGGCGTGCTGGCGCAACCGCGTCCCGGTTATGCCAAGCCATCGCAGCCGGCGACCAACGTCAATTTCGACGTCCCGGCGGGAGCGTGCGATTGCCACACGCATATCCATGGCGATCCAGCCAAGTTTCCGTGGTTTGCGGGACGCACGTATACGCCCGAGGCGGCGTTGCCGGACGAAATGACCGCGCTGTACAAGGCGCTCAAAATCCAGCGCGTGGTGATCGTGACGCCCAGCGTGTACGGCCCCGACAACTCTGCAACCATCTATGGCATGGCGGCGCGCGGCAAGGACGCACGCGGCGTGGCGGTCATCGACGATAAGACCACCGACGCCGAGTTGGATCGGCTCGCCTCGCTCGGCTTCAAAGGCGTACGCCTCAATCTCTCGACCGCCGGCATCAGCGATCCCAAAGTCGCGACCGAGCGCTTCCTCGCCGCCGCGGCGCGGGTGAAGAGTCGCAACTGGCATATCCAGCTCAACACGACACTGCCGGTGATCGCCGCGATGAAGGATACGCTCGCCGCCTCGCCGGTTACGCTGGTGTTCGATCACTACGGCAATGCGAAAGAGGAGCTTGGGGTGGGGCAGCCCGGCTTCTCCGATCTGGTAGGTCTCGTGAAGTCCGGCAAGGCCTACGTCAAGATTTCGGTCACCGCCGGCCCGCGCCAGAACTACGGCTATTTCACGCCGCTCGCCCAGATGCTGATCAGTGCCAACGTCGACCGCATTCTGTGGGGCACCAACTGGCCACACCCCAATGCGGAGGGCGGCAGCACCTCGAAGGTGACGCCGCTGTGGCAAGTGGACGACGGACTGGTATTCAATCTCCTGCCCAGCTGGGCGCCGGACGCGATGGTGCGCAAAAAGCTCCTCGTCGACAATCCGGCGCGGTTGTACGAATTTTAGTTGCGTGAGTGCCATCTTAGGAATTCGGCTCAGTGCGAGCACCGGCGATACCTGGCCGAGTTCATGTTGATCCAATCAACCGGGCGGTCGCGCGGCGCGCAGGCGCTCGACCTGGCCACGCAGGACGTGGCCGCCGCTTGCCGATATCGCCGGAGCGGAGGCCAACCATGCCGCCGTGGTTGTCGGGCTGCGCTCGAGCCAGGCATGCCGGTCCGGCTGTGCGCTGACCGGAGGCATGGTCCTTGGAACAAACCTTGAGGTCACCCCGTGCTCGATGGCTCCGGCAGCCCGACTATGCGCCCCGGAATGACGCAGCAGAGGCAAGTCTCGTTCGCACCGGCGACGACATGATCAATCGTCGTCGTCATCCAGATGCTTCAAGAACTTGGCCAGATCGTCGCCCTTGAGGGTGCTTTTCGCGATATTGTTCCAGATCGTCTTGGCGTCGTGATGAGCGATTTGGTCATTGGCGGATCGCAAGGAAAACACCAGGTCATAGGGGTTCGTGATATTCCGGCTGGTCGATGTCCAGGCGAATACCGTGAACGTCTTCAGCATGGGATCCCATGCGGCTGGGACCTGGCTGACGGTGTTGCCCTCGGACGATTTCTTGCTGCCGTCGCGAATGGCGGCGAGAGCCTGATCGATCCTGCCCTTGTCACCTTGCAGGCTCACCTTCACCGTTCCGTCCAGGTTGTTCCGGGCGGAGCCGGCGAGATTGTACATGATCGCCTCCTTCTGGATCATGGCCCGGAAGCCGACCTTCTGGATCTTGGCGCCGGTGACGGTGGCCGTAATGGCTTGTTGCTGCACGCTGGCGGCGCCCGCGGTCAACAAGGCGCCTCCGCTGGCGAGGACCGCGGCAAGAAGCTGGGCAACACAATATCTGACAGTCCTCATTTCTCTCTCGTTCTGTTCGAGCTGGCATGACTGAGCGGCCGGATCAGCAGAGCGGCAACGGCGAAACTCTGCTCGATGGGCAGCATGTTGCACTGCCCGTGGTTCTTGTCCCACAATTTATCGAACGTCCGACACGTTATGACAGCCACCGATTGACGGTGGCAGCATGCATCGGCATGAATTACGATCCCATGGATGTCGGGACGGCGTCTCGCTCAGCGATGGGTTCGAACCAAGGCTTGATGATGCGACACGGCCACTCATAAGACATGCGGCACCCGGTTGCGACTGCTATGCCTGATTGCGAGGGAGTTCCACCATGCCTGTCGATCAAATTGCCAGCTTGCGCAAACCGATTCCCTTTGATGCGGATCACCTCGACCGCCTCATGGACGAGGCCGACGTCGATGTGCTGATTGCCACCTCAAAGCACAATATCCAGTATTTGATGGGCGGCTATCGCTTTTTTTTCTACGAGACGATGGATGCCATCGGCGTCAGCCGCTACCAGAATGCGATGGTCTACCAGAAGGGTAAGCCAGAGAACGCCGCCTATATCGGTAGCCGTAACGAGGTTTTCGAGCTGGAGCTCGGCAAGTTCTGGCCGGCCCGGCTCGACCTCTCATCGCTCACTCCCACCATGACACTGCAGCGCGCGGCCGACCACGTTCGCAAGCTCGGCGGCGTGCGTCGCGTCGGCATCGAATGGGATTTTCTGCCGGCCTCTGGTGCAGCCGCTCTGCGTGAAGGCCTCGGCAACATCGAGATCAAGGACGGGTTTTTACCGCTCGAGCGGCTGCGGGCCCGGAAGACGGCAGAGGAGATCAGCTATCTGCGAAGCGCGTCCGAGCATGTGGTCGAGGCCATGAAGGAGGCGTTTGCGGTCTGCGTGCCGGGCAGGACCAAGGCCGAGATCACCGAAACTTTGCGCCGAGCCGAAGTAAATCGCGGGCTTGTGTTCGATTATTGCCTGATCACGGCCGGCACCAGTCTCAACCGTGCGCCGTCCGATCAGAAGATCGCCGCCGGCGACATTCTATCCATCGACTCGGGTGGCAATCACCACGGCTACATCGGCGATTTGTGTCGCATGGGGATCGTCAGGGCGACGCCCGACAGCGAACTGGTCGAACTGCTCGACTGGATTGAGCAGGTCCAACAGGCCACGCGCAAGCTCGTCAAGCCTGGCAGCAGGGGCGGCGAGGTGCTTCGCGTCGGGGAGGGACTTGTGGAGGCCTCGCCGCACAAGAGCTATGCCGATTTTATGGCGCACGGCATGGGGCTGGTCAGCCATGAGGCGCCACGCCTCAAGCACATGGGGCCGACTCCATACCCCGGATACGACGCCGAGCGGCTGCTCGAAAGCGGCATGGTGTTGTCGCTCGAGACCACCATGCGGCATCCCAAACGCGGCTTCATCAAGCTCGAGGATACGATCCTCGTGACCGAAACGGGCCACGAGGCCCTCGGCGACGGCGCGCGCGGCTGGAACGGCGCGGGAGGTTGAGCTGACGTGTATGACCCCCTTGCGCCACGCAGAATCGATCGGTGTGATCGCGACGTCCGCGGAGCGGGCGCTTTCATCCGCTACCGGGAAATCCCTGGCCGACATCGCCGAATTGATCGATGAAGTTGCCGGGGCGGCGAACGCCACCTCCGACCGGATACCGTCCGCCTATTCGCTCGGCCAGATCCTACTTGCGTGCAGCGGCGACGCCGGTGCACCCGAACCCCAAAACGGCCTACCTGTAAAGCTCGGCCAGATCACAAACCCAAACGCGACCGTTCAAAAGCGCGAAACAGCGGTGGCCGCGCTCGGTCTGGTCACTCTGTTGATCGGCGCGATCATCGACCGGCTGTTCGCCACCGGCGCACAGGACGCATTGCCGACCGGAACGCAACTTTCGGCCAGTACCGGAAGCACGACACCGAGTTTCACGCTCGATCTTGTCGGCCAGCAGGTGCGGATTTTTGCGGTTAGCGCGCCAGCGCCTGGCCTTGCCGTCATCGGCAATCTGGCATTTTCGCCCGCCGCCCCCGGGCGCCGCTGCAACTCACGCGCTGGGCATCAACGGCAGTGGCTCGAGCACCGCAGCATTCTTCTTGCCGTCGCCGTTGGACCCGCCGACACCACCGCAGATCCAGGTCAACGCCGACCAGATCAGTTTTGCTGTCGGTCTTGCCCCCCTCGCGGCTCGATCCGCTTGCAAGGCCCTGCCTCGACCGAAGAGTCAGTGCGCGACCTGCAGATCGCACTCAATCTTACGGACCGACGGTCCATCGCTTACCGCCACGGCTCACGGAACCGCTGAAGGGTTCAAGCTCAGCTGGCTTCGTCGCGAGCCGGGACTGCACGCGGTCGTCGCCGAGCGCGGAGGCGAGAGCACCAAGCTCGAATGAGTGCGGGACAGCGACTTCGGTTCTTCCCGACGATCAAGGACACGCTCTTCGGCTACCGGTTGCATATGTTTGATCTTGCCACCAACAAGGCGTTGGCGGCGGCGAGCCGTCGCGAGCCGCGCGATGTGCTCGATCTCCTGCACATTCATGACCATCACGTCCAGCTCGGTGCCGTGATCTGGGCGGCCGTCGCCAAGGACCCAGGGTATTCACCGGAAAGCCTGATCAGGGAAATCCGTCGCAACGCGCGCTACCGGGCCGATGACTATGCCGATCTCGCCATGACCGATCCCGTTGATGCCGGCGATGTCGCGCGCCGGCTGCGCGCGGCGCTCGATGAGGCCGAGGCCTTTGTCGCCGCCATGCCCGTCGGCCAAGAGGGGCTGGTGTTTCTGAAAGACGGGAAGCCGACACAACCAGACCCGGCCCGTCTAGCAAGCTTTGAGGCGCATTCAGGACGACGTGGGGGTACCTGGCCTTCCTCATCCGAAATCGGCAGCGCGATGCTTCACGATGACACCGGCACCCCGACAAAACCGCCGCCGGAAGATCAGGCCGATTAGCGACGTTCGCGACGCCCGCAGCGGCACCCTCGTCGGCGACCATTCGGCGTCCCGGCAGGAGGTTTTTGCCAAGGAGCTAGCGCTTCGCCCATCGGCATGACCGGCTTGGCGAGCGCGCGTCGGCATCTGTCGGCAAATCCGCCCTTAAATCACGGCTACCAGGGTGCCCTTGCATTTGAGCCAGCATATGTGGTAATCTAGTCAGCATGACTAGAATTAACAAAACACCCGCTCCGGCTCCCAAGAAGCCCCACCTGCGCGGCCGGCGGCTCGCCGGTCGGCATTGGCTGCTTCAGGATGCCAAGGCGCGCTTCAGCGAGCTCGTCAGGCGCGTCCACAGCGAGGGGCCGCAGCACGTTACGGTGCACGGCCGCGATGAGGTGGTGGTCATCTCGGCCGAGGAATTCCGCCGGCTCAAGGGAGATCGCAAAGGTGACGCGTTGATTGAGGTACTGCAAAGCTCACCCCATCGCGACGTCGACATTGCGCCGAAGCGCAACGCCATGCCCGTGCGCAAGGTCGAGCTGTGAGCGGCTGGCTGCTCGACACCAATGTGCTTTCGGAACTGCGCAAGCCAAAGCCCGAACCCAAGGTGGTCACGTTTGTCGCGGCACAACCCCTCGATCAGCTTTACGTGAGCATCGTCACTTTCGCCGAAATCCGATTTGGCATCGAGCTCGTCAGCGACGCAAGAAAGCGCTCGGAGCTTAATGACTGGCTTTCGCATAAACTGCGACCGATGTTTGAAGATCGCGTCCTTGCGGTCAGCGAGGACGTCATGTTCAGGTGGCGCTTGCTCGTCGAGGAGGGACGCAGGGCAGGGCATACCTATTCGCAACCCGATCTCATCATCGGCGCGACGGCGCTCTGTCATGATCTGACCGTCGTCACGCGCGATACCGATGAATTCGATCGCGCGAACATCCCGGTCCTCAATCCCTGGACGTAGCGGTGGCCGCTGCAATGCCCTCGATCCGCCGATCCCTCGGCGGAGAGCGAAATGGCTCGAACTGTTCACAGTGTCAACATTCGCAACAGCGCGAACGTTGCAACTGGTCGGCCTGTCGACGGTGTTCGAACTGTTGCAACTGTAGCTCGTCGGCGGCGCCCATATTGAACGGCGTCAGCCCGAGCACCACGGTCGGCACGCCATGCATGCGATACCAGCGGGCATCCGAGCCGCCAATCCGCATGTTGATCGCGGCACGCTGTCCGAGCACTTCCTCCACCGCCGCCGCGGTGGCGCGGACGACGGCGTGATCGGGGTCGGTGAAGCTCGGCTCGAAGCGGCGCGTGGCGCGCCAGGCGACACCTTCGAGCGGGCCGAGCCATTCCGCCAGCTTGGCTTCGACCGTTCGCAGACCGATACCCACCGGCAGGCGGATATCGGCCTTCGCGATAGCGCTGGTCGGCACCAGGTTGGGCGAGATCCCGCCGCTGATGGTACCGATGTTGACCGTGAGCCGCTGCAGCGTCTCGGCCTCGCCGGCGCCCGAGTGCGCCTCGGAGATCGGCATTGCCCGGCGGATCGCCTCGGTGACCATCGCCGGCGCATCGACGGTGAGCCGCTCCAGGTCCTTGACGCGATCGAGTGCCTCGCGCAGTCGATCGATCGCATTGGTCCCCTTGTGCACATGCGCTCCGTGCGCCGGCCTGCCGACTGCCTCAATCTCGACCCACAGCAGCCCCTTCTCGCCGAAGCGCACGACCATCGGCGAGCCGACGTCGCCGCAGATCACCGCATCGCCCTTGGCGATCGGATAGGCGTCGAGCATATGGCCGGTGCCGAGCGCGCCCATGTTCTCCTCATCGCCCGCGAGCGTGAGCACGATCTCGCCGCGCCAAGCATGGCGGGTCTCGGCGAGCAGCGTGACGGCGAGGATCGAGCAGGCGAGCCCGCCTTTCATGTCGCTGACACCGCGACCGTACATCCGCCCGCCCCGGATCTCGGCACCGAGCGGCGATGCCGTCCAGGGCAAATCTTCGCCGAGCGGGAAGGTATCGAGGTGCCCGTTGAACACCAGGCGCCGACCAGGGCGGCCGCTGTCGATTCGGACGATCAGGCTGACGACACGCGGGTTGGGCTCCACCCGGATGATCTCGCCCCCGGGAATTGAAGCAAGAATGCTCGCGGCGACCTCGGCGACCTCATGGGTGTCGCTCGGTGGGTTGGGCGAAGCGACACGCACCAGCCGTTGCGTCATGTCGACGAGGCGCGGCAGGGCATCGCCCACCCTGCGGCGCAACTCGGCGCGGACAGCGCCTGCATTCATTGCGCTTGCACTAGCGTGCGGCAAGGCGCTGCTCCCAGATCCGGATGCCCATGGCCAGCGGCCAGCAGATGAAGAAGTAGACGACGGCGATGAACGAGAAAATCTCGAGCGGGCGGAAGGTCGAGGCCGACAGCTCCATGCCCCGCCGTGTGATCTCGCTGACGGAGATCACCGCGCCGAGCGATGAGAACTTGATGAGCTGCACGAAATTGGAGGCGAGTGGCGGCAGCGTCATGCGCAGCGCCTGGGGCAGAACGATGCGCCGGCATAAACGGCGGGGAGACCATTGCAACCGGGCTTGGTGCTCTTCTTCGGATCAACCTTCGCTTTCGTGGATGCGGTCTTCGATTTGGGGTTTTGACCTTCGGATCGGGGCGCCAACTTGGCTGTCAGCTTCGCCTTCGCGCCTTTCTTGTCGCCAGTCTTGACCAGCCCAACACATTTCTTGCGCTCTGCCTCGGGCAAGCCAACGATCCGCTGAGCGAGGTTGGTCGACAGGCGACCCGCGGCCGCTACAATCTCACAGCAATCAGCGGAGCCGGTTGATGGCTGATACAGCGCCGAGGCGTCGTCTGCGTTGCGCGATCTACACCCGCAAGTCGAGCGAGGAGGGGCTCTCGAGCAGGACTTCAATTCGCTCGACGCGCAGCCTGCGCCTCGTACATCGCCAGCCAGAAACACGAAGGATGGGTCGGCCTGCAGGCCCACTATGATGACGGCGGCTATTCGGGCGGCACCATGGAACGGCCGGCGCTGCGGTCCCTGCTCGCCGACATCGCGGCGCGCAGGATCGACGTGGTCGTCGTCTACAAGAGCCTGCCCCTGCGAAGGCAGGGGTCGATCGGTTGACGCGTGCGCTCGCGGACTTCGCCAAGCATGCCCTCGGG
>Ga0209069_10000635_pt1 | contig 16594 bp, 16 predicted proteins | sample Str013_2_FD_187202 | JGI IMG/M metagenome (GOLD analysis project Ga0209069, IMG submission 187202) | Freshwater sediment microbial communities in response to fracking from Pennsylvania, USA - Straight Creek_MetaG_SC_2013 (SPAdes) (version 2) | ecosystem: Environmental > Aquatic > Freshwater >...
TCTGAAATCTCCGTCCGACGGCGTGATTCTAACGCGAGCCGTCGAACCGGGTGCGGTGTTGTCCAGCGGCGCCACGGTGTTCACGCTGTCCTTGTCGCGGCCGATTTGGGTCCGGGCATACGTTGGCGAACCCGATCTGGGAAAAGCCGTTCCCGGGTCCCAGGTCGAGATACTGACGGATTCCAATCCTTCCCACCCCTATCAGGGCCGGATTGGCTACGTATCGCCGACCGCCGAGTTCACGCCCAAAAACGTGGAAACGACCGATCTTCGCACCGCGCTCGTGTATCGATTGCGTATCGTCGTCCGCGACGCGGATTCCGGCCTGCGGCAGGGCATGCCGGTCACGGTGAAGCTCGTGCCGGCCCGCCCGTGAGCGATCCGGCAGACCCTGCCGCAATCGACGTCGAGGTCAAAGGCCTCGTCAAGCATTTTCCGCCCAATCCGGCACCGGCGCTCGATCATATCGATGCCAGAATACGCCGGGGAATGATCACCGGACTCGTCGGGCCGGATGGCGCCGGGAAGACCACATTGCTGCGATTGATCGCGGGTTTGTTGAAGCCATCCGCCGGTGAGTTGCGCGTGTTCGCACTGGATCCCGTTGGCAACCCCGGCGGCCTGCGCGGACGCGTCGGCTACATGCCGCAGAAATTCGGCTTGTACGAGGACCTGAGCGTCATCGAAAACCTGACCCTGTATGCGGATCTGCGCGGTGTTACCGGTGCGACCAGGATGGAGAGTTTCAGAACATTGTTGAGTTTCTCCGATCTTGCCAAATTCACGCACCGCCCCGCCGGAAAACTATCGGGTGGCATGAAGCAAAAATTGGGTCTTGCGTGCGTGCTGCTCGGCGCCCCCGAACTCCTGCTGCTGGATGAGCCCTCCGTCGGCGTGGATCCGATTTCGCGCCGCGAACTCTGGAAAATGGTGACTACCCTTGCGGAACGCGGACTCAGTGTCGTCTGGAGCACCTCCTATCTGGATGAAGCGGAACGTTGCGGTGAAGTTTTCTTGTTGAACCACGGCAAACTCGTGTACGGCGGGCCGCCGGCGGACATTGTCAATCGACTGGCCGATAGGGCCAAACAGATTCGCGGCATCGTCGCCGGCCGCCGCACGGTGCTGCAGCGTGCATTGAGAAGTCCGGAAGTAATGGATGGCGTCATTCAGGGAAACAACGTTCGCCTGGTGCTGCGCGAGGCCGGCCGGCCGCCGGATCTATCTGCGTTGGAGGCCGGTCCGGATGCGCAAATCGTACCGGTCAAAGCGCGGCTGGAAGATGCCTTCATCGACCTGTTGGGCGGAGGTCCGGGCGGAGATTCCGAATTGGCCAAGCGCATGAGTCCACGCGCGGTCGATGCAGGAGCAGGAACCGCCGCCGTGATCTCGGCTGAAAATCTGACTCGCAGTTTCGGCAGCTTCACCGCCACGGACCACGTCAGTTTCGAGGTGAAACGGGGGGAAATATTCGGCCTTCTCGGTCCCAACGGTGCCGGCAAATCGACCACGTTCAAGATGTTGTGCGGATTGCTCAAGCCCAGTTCGGGCTCCGCCACCGTGATGGGAATCGATCTGCGCAGCGATGCGAGCCGTGCCCGCCAAAGATTGGGTTACATGGCCCAGAAATTCTCCCTGTATGGAAACCTGGGCGTTGCACAGAACTTGGAATTCTACTCGGGCATTTACGGTCTCACCGGGCGACGGCAAAGATCCAAGATCGCCGAAATGGTGGAGGTCTTCGAACTGCAGCCCTACGCCGACTCGATCCCCGACGGCATGCCTCTCGGTTACAAGCAGCGGCTCGCCCTCGCCTGCGCACTGATGCACGACCCGGACGTGCTGTTCCTCGATGAGCCGACATCGGGCGTGGACCCGGTGTCGCGCCGCGAATTCTGGAATCACATCAACGGCGTGGTTCAAAAAGGCGTCACGGTCATGGTTACGACCCATTTCATGGACGAGGCGGAATATTGCGACCGGATCGGGCTGATATACCGGGGTCAAATGATCGCGAGCGGCTCGCCGGATGAGCTGAAGCGCGCATGCACATCTCCGGAACAGCCTGACCCGACCATGGAAGATGCGTTCATCACATTGATCGAGCGGCAGCCCCCACAAGCAGGAAGCAGTGCGGCATGAGCGGCGAGCGAACGGCAAACAACTGGATATCCTCGCGGCGGCTGCTGGCATTGTGCCGCAAGGAAACACTGCAGATCATCCGTGATCCGTCGAGCATATTGATCGCCTTCATTTTGCCGATCGGTCTTTTGTTCATCTTTGGTCTAGGCGTCAATCTCGACACGAACGCGGTCCGCATGGGCATTCTGCTCGAGGACGACAGCCGCCAGGCGCACTTGTTCGGCCAGACGCTCAGCGGATCACCCTTCATCACCGCGGTCCCCGGACACACCCGAGCTGAACTCGAACGCGAGCTCAAGCTTGGTGAGATACGCGCGTATGTGATCGTGCAAAGCGATTTCGCGCGGCGTCTGAATCGGGCGCGGGCTTCCGCACCGGTTGAAGTCGTCACGGATGGCTCGGAACCCAATACCGCTAATTTTGCGGCGAACTACCTGCAAGGCGCATGGCGGGTCTGGCTGCAGCAGCGCGCCAGCGAGCAAGGCATCGCCGCGCCGGCGGCAATCGACGTCATTCCGCGCTACTGGTTCAACCCCTCCGCCATCAGCCGGAATTACCTGCTCCCCGGGTCCCTCGCGGTCATCATGACGATCATCGGCGCCCTGCTGACATCCTTGGTGATCGCCCGGGAATGGGAGCGGGGAACGATGGAGGCGCTGCTCTCGACGCCGGTGACCCGAACCGAGCTGCTGCTGTCGAAAGTGCTGCCCTACTATGCTCTCGGACTTGGTTCCATGCTGATTTGCTCGACTCTCTCCGTGCTGCTGCTCAAGGTTCCATTCCGCGGCTCCATCGCGATACTGCTGCTGTTCACGAGCCTGTTCCTCGGAAGCGCCTTGGGACTCGGCTTGCTTATATCGACGCTGACCCGCAATCAATTCAATGCGGCCCAGGCGGCGCTCAACGCGGGATTCCTGCCGGCAACCATGTTGTCCGGTTTCGTCTACGACATCAACAGCATGCCGGCCGTGATCCGTGCAATCACATACCTGATACCGGCGCGCTATTTCGTGAGCGCACTTCAGACCATATTCCAGGTCGGCGTGGTGTGGTCGATCCTGGTCCGCGATGCGATCTTTTTGATTTTTTCGGCGGTCTTTTTTCTCGGATTTACGGCGATCAGCACCCGCCGCCGCCTGGACTGAGGATGACAAGATGATCCGACGCTTGCTGACGCTGATACGCAAGGAACTGCTGCTGCTCGCGCGCGATCCGCAAAGCCGCCGGCTGCTGTTGCTGCCCGTCATCCTGCAAGGTTTCCTGTTCCCGTTCGCGGCAACCCTTGAGGTGAAGAACAGCACACTCGCGATCTTCAATCAAGACGGCGGCGCTGCCTCGGTCGAAATCGCGCAACGACTGTCCCAGGCCAAGGCGTTCCCAACTGTATTGCTCCTTCACAGTCAGCAGGAACTGCGCCGTGTCGTCGATACGCAATCGGCGCTGCTCGTGCTGCAAATACCGGCCGATTTCTCTCGCTCGATCGCCGGCCGCAAGATTGCCAACATTCAGGCCATCATCGACGGCCGCCGTTCCAACAGCGCTCAGATCGTCTTCGGCTATGCACAGGAGATCATCGCCGGCTATGTGGACGAAATCGCGCGCAATCATGGGCAGATGGCGCCCAGCAGCATCGTCATCCGTCACGCCTACAATCCGAACCTCGAATACCGTTGGTTCACGCTGCCCTCGCTCGTCGCGATCACCGCCACTTTGGGCAGCCTGATCGTGACCGCCCTTTCGGTCGCACGCGAGCGGGAACAAGGCACTCTGGAGCAGCTCCTCGTTTCCCCGCTGACGTCCGGCCTGATCATTGTCGGCAAGGTCGTCCCCGCCATCCTGGTTTCACTGCTCCAGGCGACGCTCCTGACATTGATCGCGGTGTTCATCTTCGGCATTCCTCACCAGGGATCCGTTGCGCTGCTGTATCTGGGTCTCCTCTGTTACTCGGCATCCCTCGCAGGATTTGGCATTTTCATCTCCTCGCTCTGCGCCACTCAACAACAGGCGTTCCTGGGCGTGTTTTCGTTCATGGTCCCGGCGATCATGCTGTCCGGATTCATCGCACCGGTGGAAAACATGCCCCACGCGCTTCAGTTCGTCGCACTGGCGAACCCATTGCGGCATTTTCTTCCGATCATCAAGGGCGTCTTCTTGAAGAACTTCGGGTTTGCCGATTCGTGGCCGGGCCTTTGGCCGCTGCTGCTGATCGCCTGCGTCACCTTGTCGTTGGGGTATTGGATGTTCCAGCGGCGGACGTCGGTATGAACGACCGCGCGCGAATTTTGGGAGGATTGATCTGATGAATACCAGCGCAAGCGCATCGCATCCATTCGGTTGCGCCGCTGTATTGAGCATTTCCCTTCTCGGCGGCTGCGTTGCCGGCAAGACTTACCAAAAGCCGGCGCTCGATACGCCGCCTCAATTCATTGCGCAATCAGGCCCGTTCACGAACGCCCAGCCAGGCGAGCGCTGGTGGACGGCCTTGATGGACAGTCAGCTCGACGCGCTTATCGACACGGCGCTGGCCGACAATCCAGACTTGCTGGCAGCCGAGGCCCGCGTACGCGCCTCTCGCGCTCAACTCGGCGAATCGGAATCCGCCCGCATACCGCAAATCAACGCTGATGCAAGACTGTCGCGTGACCGTTTGAGCAGAAACGGTGAGAATTTCGCCAATTTGCCCTTCCCCAACCCGAAGACCGAATTCACGGACTATCGCGCAGGCTTTGATGCGTCCTGGGAAATCGACATTGCCGGCCGGACGCGCCATTCGATGGAGGCCGCCAGCGCACGCCTGGACAGTACGATGGAGAGCCGCAACAACGCACGCGTCGTGCTGGCCGCGGAAGTCGTCAACGACTATATCAGCTTCAGAATCGGACAGCATCGGCTCAAACTGGCGCAAGAAACGCTGGACGCGCTTACGCAGACCGAGAATCTCGTTGAACGTCAATGGCGGGCCGGCGCGGTTGGCGATATCGAGCAGCGCCGCGCGACCGCCGAGCAGCAGTCCGCCACCGCCAACATACCTCCGCTCGAGGCGGAGATGAACGCCGCCCTATACAGGCTCGCTGCGCTCACCGGCATGCCAGCAGCGATCCTGACCTCACGCTTGAACGCGATTCAGCCGATTCCCTCGCTTCCTGAATCCGTGCCGGTCGGTCTGCCGTCGGATCTGCTGCGACGGCGGCCCGATGTCCGGCGCGCAGAGCGCAACCTGGCCGCGGCGAGCGCAGATCTTGGCGTCGCGATCGCCGAACAGTATCCAAGGTTCGCCCTGATCGGCGATATTGGACTCGAATCAATTCGCTCGGGCGACTTCGCGGCCGCTGCGAGCCGTTATTGGAATCTCGCACCGCAACTCTCCGTGCCCCTGTTTTCAGGCGGTCGGCTGAAACAGGCCGTGCATGCCGGCGAGGCCAACCGGGATGCAGCGCTGCAGATCTACCGCTCGGCGGTTCTTCAAGCCCTGGCCGACACCGAATCAGCGCTCATTCGGTATTCGCACGAGAAAAGCCGCGCACAAATCTTGAGCGAATCTTTTAGAACGCTGGAAGGTTCATTGGATCTTGCACGGCAGCGCTACCGTGCCGGCGAAACCGCCCTGACCGACGTCTTGGACGTGCAACGCGAAATCTACCGCATTGCCGATCAGCGCGTACAATCGGCAGGCCAGGCAGTTCAGTACTTTGCGTCGCTGCAAAAATCCCTTGGAGGCGGATGGTCGGGCGAATCGCGTTGAAATTGGACGCACACAACAGTCCTCGCCGGGAGACCGCATTTCCCCGTATTGACTAAGGCGACGCTCTCCCGGAAATTGCCAAACGCGGTATCGCGCTGTTGTGAGAACATTCGCACCATGAAGACCTCGCCCGCAATCGCCGCGCCTCGAGTGACGCGAAAGCGAGCGCTTTCCCTTGCGAAAGTTTATGGCCTCCTCGAACCAGGACCGGTTGTGCTGCTGAGCACACACCATGAGGGAAGGTCGAACGTCATGACCCTGTCGTGGCACACGATGATGGAATTCGATCCGCCGCTTGTCGGATGTGTCGTCAGTGCACGCAACTTCAGTTATGAAGCACTGAACAAGACGCGGCAGTGCACGCTGAACATACCCACCGCCGAAATCGCTGAAGCGGTCGTCGGATGCGGAAACGTTTCGGGCCGCAAGACGAACAAATTCACCATGTTCAGCCTGACTCCGTTGCCGGCGAAGCTGGTCGCAGCGCCAATCATTGCCGAGTGCTTCGCCAACCTGGAATGCCGGGTCGCCGACACCCAAATGTGCAATCGATATGATTTCTTCGTGCTGGAAGTCATCCGAGCCTCAATTCTCCCAAACATCAAGAATCCTCGCACGCTGCATCATTGTGGATTCGGGGCGTTCAGGGTGGCCGGGCGGACCATCGCGTTGCCGTCGCGGATGCGTTAGTGGGTATGACCGCATGCCCGTTCACAACGAAGAAGTCGCCAGAATATTCGAGGAAATCGCCGACTTGCTTGCCCTGCGGGATGAGAATCCGTTTCGCATCCGCGCCTATTTGCGCGCCGCGCAGAGCATTCGCGCGCAAAGGCGCGAACTGGCGGACCGCGTCCGGGAAGGCGAGGATATTGACGCGTTGCCCGGCATCGGTCCGGATCTGAAATCCAAGATCATCGAGATTCTGAACACCGGCCGATGCCAGACGCTCGATCGGCTGCGCAAGAAAGTGCCCGCCGGCCTGCGCGAGCTGCTGCGCATACACGGACTCGGCCCAAAACGCGTGCGTGCATTGTGGAACGAATTGAAGATCGGCAGCCGGGCCGATCTTCAGCGTGCCATTGCGGACGGAACTGTGCCGGCGGTTCGAGGTTTCGGGCCCAAGCTGGTCGCGCGCTTGGCCGAAGAGCTCAAAAGTCGATCGGCGGAGGAGCGGCGCTGGCTTCGGCCAATCGCAGCCCAATTTGCCGAGCCGCTGGCGGCCTATCTGCGGGCCGTGCCCGGGATCGAGCAGGTCCTGATCGCCGGGAGTTATCGGCGCGGCCGCGAGACCGTCGGAGACATCGATCTGCTCGTTGGCGCGGCGGATGAAACCGCCGTCAAGAAAGCCTTGCTCGCGTACGATGAAATCGGCCAATGGTTGGCCCAGGGCGACAAGAACATCAGCGTCATCCTGAGAAGCGGTCTGCGCATCGACATCAGAATCAGTGCGCCGTCCTGTTTCGGCGCCGGTGCGCATTATTTTACCGGCAGCAAGGCGCACAACATTCACGTGAGGCGCTTGGGCCAGGAGCACGGCCTCAAGATCAACGAGTACGGCGTCTTTCGCCGCGGGCGCATCGTGGCGGGCGACACGGAGGCATCGGTGTTCGCCTGTGTAGGCCTGCCTTACATTCCGGTGGAGTTGCGCGAAGACCAGGGAGAGGTCGAGGCGGCGCGCGGTGGCCGCCTGCCGTTGCTGCTGTCGCGCGAAGATCTGCGCGGCGACCTGCATTCGCACACCAAGTCTTCCGATGGACACGACTCATTGAAGGCAATGGCCCTTGCGGCGAGAACCGCCGGGTTGGAATATCTGGCGATCACCGATCATTCCCGTCACCTCGGTATCGTGCATGGTCTCGATGAGGCGGAACTGCGCAAGCAGATGGAATCGATCGATCGGTTGAATGAACAATTCAGGGACATCACCTTATTGAAAGGAGTGGAGGTTGATATCCTCGAGAGCGGCGAACTCGCTCTGCCGGACCGGTTGCTCGCCGAATTGGACGTTGTCGTGGCGGCCATTCACGGTCATTTCGACCTGCCGGCGGATCGTCAGACGGACCGAATCCTGCGTGCGATGGAGCATCGGGCATTCAGCATACTCGCGCACCCGGGTTCCCGATTGATCGGCCAACGCCCTTCGATCGCATTTGATCTTGAACGCGTCTGTCGAGCCGCAAAATCGCGGCCATGCTTTCTGGAACTCAACGCCCAGCCCGATCGGCTGGATTTGGACGATGCGCAATGCCGCATGGTTCGCGACCATGGCGTGCTGATCAGCATCTCCAGCGATGCTCACGACGCATCGCAATTGGACAATCTGCAATTCGGCGTTACCCAGGCGCGGCGCGGTTGGTTGTCGGCGGCGGATGTTCTGAATGCCCATCCGCTGGCGCAGGTGCACCAGTTGCTTAAGTCGACGATCCTGTAAGCGCCGGCCCTGGCTGATCCGGACCGGCACCGGCGCCGCCGGCAAATCCAGCAATGATTATTCGTGTGACGGGGGCGAAACGATCGATGCGAGGGTGACGCCCACCTCGTCTCCGGTGACAGTCTGCTTCGGCGAGGTTTGCTCGCGATCCGCCTCCCGCGCCAGATCAGCCAGCGTGATGATTCCGACGAGTGCGCCGCTGGCATTGACCACCGGCAGGCGGCGAATCCTCGCGTTGCGCATGATGCGCTCCGCCTCGGCCAGAGAATCCTCGGGCGCGCAGCTGCGCACCGTCCTGGACATGGCCTCCGCCACCCGCAAGTCGGCCAGAGGTTTCCCCTGAAAGAACGCTGACATGCAAATATCCCGATCGGTGATGATTCCTATCGGGCGGATGACCCGGTCCTCCATGCAAACGGGCACGCAGCCGCAATCATTGTCCCACATGATCTGCGCCGCCCGACTCAGGGTTTCTTCGGGACCGCAGGTCTTCACCTGCCGCGTCATCAGCTGTTCAACACGCATCATATCCGACCACTCCTCAGGTACCGTACCAGATCGTCGACGGTGCGCAAGTGTTCGTAGACCGACTCCGCAATCTCGACCTGAAACCTCTGACTCAGAGCGATCAGGAAATTCAGCCAGTCCATCGAGTCCAGATCGACTTGTTCGCGCAATGCCTGCCGTGTATTCAGCGAACCGGGCTCAACCTCCGGCGCGATTCGCAGCAGTTCTTTGAGGATCACCTCACGGTATTCGGACTCATCCATGGTTGCCGTCCCTCAAAGTGCTTCGGGGTGCTGCAGGTTCGCCGCAATCGTCGCAAGAAATCGCGCCCCGCTGTGACCGTCGCTGACGCGGTGATCGGCCGCGAGCGTTGCCGTGACGACAGGTATTACCTGGATCTTGCCATCAACGACCCAGGGACGATCGCTGATGCGACCGAAGCCGACGATCGCCACCTGTGGTGCATAGATGATCGGCTGCACGCTCGTCACGCTCTGCTCGCCGAGATTCGTAACCGTGAGCGTCGGATCGGCCACCTCCGCCCGTCGCAACGTCCCTGCGCGCGTCCGGGCAACCAGATCCGAAAGATCATGCATGACCTTGGCGAGCGACTTGCTCTCGGCGTGAAAAATCGCCGGGGCAAGCAGTCCGCCGCCGCGCAGCGAAATCGCCATGCCGAGGTTGACCGCCGCACTCGGCCGGAATTCTCCATCGGCAAAATAGCCGTTCATCGCCGGATGCTGTTGCGCCGCACGAGCCACCGCGCGGATATACAACGCAGCAATGAGTATGCGTTCGGTGATCGGCCGGCCGGCATTCGTCTCTCGCAACCAAACCAGTGCGGCCGCGAGCGGAACGTCGTCACTCAAATAATAGTGCGGAACCTCCCGTTTCGATCGTGTCATGACCGATGCGATCGTGCGTCGGATCTGCGTCGTTCGATCCCCTTCCGTCGATTTCGGCAGCGCGGCACGCTCGACATCGCGTAAGGTCACCGCGCCCTGTGGTCCGCTGCCGGTGAGCGACTCGAGCGCAATGCCAAGTTCCGCAGCCCGGTGGCGCGCAGCGGGCGATACCGGACGACGGGCGGCCGGCAATGCGGCCGCCTCCCTTTGCGCCTCACCGCCGCGCGCAGCAGGGGTGCCCGCGATGACGGCCGGCGGCGCGCCCGCGTCCGCTTTCACAGCCGTCGGTTCGACCGGAGTGCGCGCAGGAGACGATTCGCCCGCTTCGAGCAGGCGCGCCATTGGCGTTCCAACGGGCACGGTCTGTCCGGGTGCAAGCAGCAACTCCCAGACCGTGCCGTCATGCCAGCTCTCCACATCGAGCGCCGCTTTCGTCGTATCCACGACCGCCATTATGTCTCCCTTGTGAACGATCTCGCCCGGATGCACACGCCATTCGAGAAGCTTTCCGACATCCATGTCTGCGCCCAGCGCCGGAAGTTTCATCTCGATCATGTCGGATGCTTCCCGATCAGAGCACGCGCGGCCGCGACGATCCGCGCCACCGACGGCATCGCGGCCTCCTCGAGCTGGCGCGCATATGGCATCGGCACCTCTTCGCCGCAAATTCGCTGAACCGGCGCATCGAGCTCGAAAAACACTTGCTCCGTGATCCGGGCGCTGACCTCGGCTGCAAAGCCGCCGCTTCGCCAGGCTTCCTCCACGATGATGGCGCGGCGCGTACGCGCCACCGAGCGCATGACGGTGGCGTCGTCCAGCGGCCGCAGGACACGCAAGTCAATGACTTCGGCATCGATGTTTTCGGCAGCCAACGCCGCGGCCGCCTCCAGCGTGCGCGGCAGCATGCCACCAAAGGTGATCATCGAAAGATCGCGGCCGACGCGTGCAATGCGCGCCTTTTCGATGTTCACCGGACCGGCATCCTGCAGCACGCCGGCGAGGTTATAGAGTTGGGCGTGCTCGAAAATAATCACCGGATCCGGAAGCTCGAGCGCCGGCCAGAGCATGTCGTGCGCATCCTGCAGCGTGGCCGGCGCCAGTACGCGCAGTCCGGGCACATGCGCAAACCAACCCTCGAAACTGTGCGAGTGCTGTGCCGCCAGCTGCCGGCCCGCGCCGGTCGCCATGCGCACGACCAAGGGCACGTGAAACTGCCCGCCCGACATGTGGCGCAGGGCCGCCGCCGTGTTCACCAGTTGATCGAGCGCCAGCAGGCTGAAGTTGACCGTCATGATTTCGACGATCGGCCGCAAACCTCCCAGCGCCGCGCCGATACCGGCGCCGACGAACCCAAGTTCGGACAGCGGCGTGTCGCGAATGCGCTGCGCTCCGAACTCTTCCAGCAGTCCCTTGCTCACCGCATAGCTGCCGCCATACTTGCCGACGTCCTCTCCCAGAAGGAGGACCCTCTCGTCCCGCTGCAACGCTTCGCGCAGCGCCTGCCGCATCGCATCCCGATACGTGATCGCTTCGGTCATCGCGGCCCCATCGGCGCGCAGACGTCGCGATACAGATCCTCGACCGGTTCCGGCGGCGAGACCTCTGCAAAGCCGATCGCATCCTCAACCTCCTTCTTGACCTCGAGTTCCAGCGCCTCGAAGTCGGCCTCGGTGAACAGGTTCTGAGCCTTCAGGCGATCGGTGAACGTGTGTAGCGGCCCGCGCTGCTTCCAGCGCTCCACCTCCTCCTTGGGCCGATAGAGCTCGGGGTCGAACATGGAATGGGCCCGGAATCGATACGTCTTGAATTCGACGAATTGCGGACCGCCGATTTCGCGAACCGCGGACGCGGCTGCCAATGCGGCCGTGTGAACGGCAACGATGTCCATGCCATCGACCGATTGCGCAGGCACCCGGTAGCTTGCGGCCTTGCCGCACAGGTCGGTCTGCGATTCCGAGCGCTCGAGCGCGGTGCCCATCGCATATCCGTTGTTCTCACAGCAGAACAGCACCGGCAACCGCCACAGTGCGGCGAGATTGACGGATTCGTGAAACGCACCCTCCGCCATTGCGCCTTCCCCAAAGAAGCACGCAGTCACGCGCCGGACGCCCAACATCTGATCGGCGAGCGCAAGACCGACCGCGAGCGGCAAGCCACCACCGACGATCGCATTCCCGCCGTAGAAACGTTTCGATGCATCAAATAGATGCATCGAACCACCGCGGCCCCGGCAACACCCGCCGGTGCGGCCAAACATCTCGGCCATGATTGCACGGGCCGCGACGCCGCGCGCCAGCGCGTGACCGTGCTCCCGATACGTTGCCACGACGTTGTCCTCGGGCCGCAGTGCGCGCAGCACGCCCACGGCAACCGCTTCCTCGCCGATGTACAGATGCAGGAAGCCGCGGATCTTGCCCAGCCCATAGAGTTCCGCCGCGGCCTCCTCGAAGCGCCTGATCCGCAGCATGCCGTGCACCAACTCACGTGCCTCGGCGGCGGTGTACGGCACCGGATGGATTCCAACAAGACTCATGAACTGCCCTCCAGCATGGAGGTATCACCTTCAGGAAGGCCAAGTTCACGGGCGCGCAAAACCCGTCGCATGATCTTGCCGCTGCGCGTGCGCGGCAAGGTATCCACGAACGCTATCTCCTTCGGCGCAATGCTCGCCCCAAGACGTATCCGAGCAAGGCCCAGCAATCGAGCCCGCAGAGCTTCCGACTGCTCAAAGCCGCTCCTGAGCGACACGTAAGCCTTGACGCGTTCGCCGATCAGGGGATCAGGAACGCCAATGACACCCGCCTCGGCCACGGCCGGATCCTCCATCAGGACGCTCTCGACTTCAAACGGACCGATCAGATGTCCGGCCGATTTGATGACATCGTCCGCGCGCCCCACGAACCAGTAGTAGCCATCGGAATCACGGCGAGCCAGGTCACCCGAGAGGTACCAGCCGTCGACGAAGCACTTCTGATATCGCTCCCGCTCATTCAGATAATCACGGAACATCGACGGCCATCCGGGCCGCAGTGCGAGTTCGCCCTCCCGGTCCGGTTCCTCCTCGATCTCGACCCGATCCCCCGCGCGCCGCACGATCGCCACCGTGATGCCGGGCAGCGGCCGTCCCATGGAACCGGGTTTGATGTCCTGCGAGGGAGTGTTGCCGAGGATGATTCCGCCCGTTTCCGTCTGCCACCAGTTGTCGTGGATCGGAAGGCCCAGGGTCTCAAGGCCCCACCAGACGGCCTCGGCATTCAGCGGCTCACCGACGCTCGCAATGAATCGCAGCGCCGGCCGCCGGTGGCGGCGCGCGACATCGGCGCCGGCCTTCATCAGCATCCGGATCGCGGTCGGCGCGGTGTACCAAACCGTGACGCGCTGTTCATCAAGAATGCGGTACCAGCGTTCGGCGTCGAACTCACCCTCATCGACGATGCTGGTAACGCCGTGCAATAGCGGCGCCAATATGCCGTAGGATGTTCCGGTGACCCAGCCGGGATCCGCCGTACACCAGAACACGTCATCCGGGTGCAGGTCGAGCGCATACTTCCCGGTCATGTAATGCATCAGCGCGGCGCCATGGACATGCAGCGCGCCTTTCGGCCGGCCCGTCGTTCCGCTGGTAAAGTGAAGCAGCGCCGCATCCTCGGACATCGTCGGGGCCGCTTCGCCGTCCTCACCCGCCCGCGACATGAGACGCGCCATGTTCAGCGTGCCGGCCGGCACCGGCGCATCGGGTGAGTCTGCAGTCACGAGTACGTGCTTCAGGGACGGCACACGCCCAACCACGCCGGCGACCCGGCGCTGATACAGCGATGCGCTGGTCACAAGAACCGCCGCCTCGCCGAGAATCAGTCGCGTCAGCAGAGGTTCAGGACCGAATGCCGCAAAGAGCGGGGACAACACGGCGCCCAGGCGCAAGGTGCCGAGCGCCGCGATGTAGAGTTCCGGAACGCGAGTCAGGAGCAAGAACACACGTTGCCCACGCTGCACGCCCAACGCCCGCAATACATTCGTGAAGCGCGCGGCCTGCTGGGCAAGTTGTGCAAAATTGAGTTCATGCACATCCCCCGCTGCGGAGATGCAGCGCAGCGCGGCGTGACCCGCGCGTGGCGAGCGATGCCAGCGGTCGACGGCGAGCCAACCCAGATTATACGCCCCGCCGGGACCCGAACCGAGTTCGCTGCGCATTGCGACCCAGGAAAATCGCGAAAGCGCGGCCGCATAGTCGCCCAACAGCGGCGTAACGCGCAGATCGCCGGGCGATTTCCGAATGATCGCGGGCCGCAGATTCATCTTACTTTCCACCCCGCAAAACGCAAACTTACGGTAGCAGGTTCGTTTTCAATCCAAATCAGGGGAAGCGCGTATGAGAACTGGTAATTCCGGCATCAAGGTTCTGCGTGGCGCGACCTTGGATGGGGTGCATGCGCGGAATTACGTAGCCCCGATTTCCATCCTTCGCCGTAATATCCCGCAAGCCGCGGTTGGAGCGTTCCCCTCAACAAGACTGTCGCTACGGTCAGGTATCGAATGTCCACGTCCGGAGCCGTTACCATGAGTCTGATCCTCACCTCTCCTGTGTTCACGAATAGCGGCACGATTCCGAAGCTATACACCTGCGATGGTGACGACATCTCACCGGCGCTCCAATGGTCAGGAGCACCGAAAGCGGCGCAAAGCTTCGTGCTGATCATCGACGATCCCGATGCACCGGATCCCAAAGCTCCACAGCAAACGTGGGTTCATTGGCTGGTATTCAACATTGCGGCAACGACCAACGCACTGGCCGATGATGCATCGAAGCGAGGCCTGCCTCGCGGAGCGCAACAAGGACTCAACGACTGGAAGCGCGCGACCTATGGCGGTCCATGCCCGCCGATCGGACGGCATCGATATTTTCACAAACTCTATGCGCTTGACACGATGCTTGCAGATTTGCGAGAGCCTACGAAGGCGCAGCTGCTTCGCGCCATGAAGGGCCATATATTGGCTGAAGCGCAAATGGTTGGAATGTACCAAGCCACTCATTGATCCGCATTCGGACTGGACTGGCAGCGATGCCCGACACCCATCCCGGCGGCTGCCTGCGTTACGATGGCCCATAGCGCCAACTTGCGAGCATAGTTCATTCCGGCGTGCGCGGGGCTCGTTGATGGCAAAGTCACGCCGGGTATTCCCTGCAGGTCATTCGGTAGATCAGGCAATACCTTGCGGCGGTACGTGTCCGCCGCCTTTGCTCCATTGAAGCAAATCAGCGTCAGCTGCCGGCGGGCACTCAAGAATTTCGCAAAATCGTTGACGATGATCGTGCCGGATTGGATTGACGAATCCAGACTGCCTAAGCGGTGCGCTGACCCACATACATCCCACAGCGCAATGCGGGCGGCGAGCAAACGACGCTTGCGCGCTCCATATGCAAGATCGGGGTCAAAATCCAAAAGCTCGCCCAGTATCCGCCAGAACGCATTTTGCGGCAGAGCATAATATTGCTCTTGCTCGAGAGATCGGAGTCCCGGCAAGCTTCCCAAGATCAGCACCCTGCAATTGCGCTTTGCGATCGGCTCAAATCCAACGCATCGCTGTTGCCCGCTTGCTGCCGCTCGGATCGACCGAGTTCTACGCATTGGGCCTCATCCAACACTTTCCGCACTATACCGGGCCAGCAGACCCGTGCGCACAGCGCGGCGATAGACCCGCTGATAGAGAATCGCCGCAAGAATTAACTGCGCCAGGGACAATAGCGCACCTTGCAGCAGCGAACCGAATTGAACATGGCGAGTCGCGAGCAAACCACGCATGCCCTCGAATACGTAGCTCGGCGGCAGCAATCGGCCGATCCATTGCATCCACTGGGGTAGCGTCGCGAGCGGATAAAAGACGGCCGCGAACGGCGACAGCAACGCGGGCAGCGGCCACACCAGCCATTCGGATGCCGGACCGAACCGCAGAAGCATGGCACTCCCCAGGACGCCCATCGTGATGCCAAAAACGAACAGAACCGCGAGGAACGCGATCAGCGGCAGGCCAAAGCTTGAAAACTGGAGTCCGAAGACGATCGTGGACAAGATCAGCATGACCAGGAGGCCGATGCTGCTCGTCAAAACACTGGTCACGACCAGCCCCACCACGTACTCAGCGATTGACAACGGCGACGCAAACAGATTCAGCAGATTGCGTGACCAGATGTCCTCGAGAAACGCCGTCGTGACGCCCTGCATGATCCGCCCGCAGAAATCCCAGAAGAGGACTGCGCCCAGGAGCGTCGGCACGAAATCCATACCGTTGCCGTTGACCGAATTGAGATACCGCGTGATAAAACCCCACAGCAGGATGTCGATCCCGACCCAGGTCACCGTCGGAATGATGCGGACCGGACTACCGCGAAGAAGGTAATACTGCCGAAGGACAATGCCGGCGACCGGCCGGAGCTTCAACCCGCCTCCCCCGAATTGCCGACAAGCGGTTCCCGCGCGAGACTGATGAACAACTCCTCCAACGTTGCGGCGCCGTGATCACGCGGCAAACTGCGCGGGTCACCGCTCAACAAGACCTTGCCGCGCGACATGAACAGCACCCGGTCGCAGACCTCCTCCACTTCGTACATGTTGTGAGACGTCCATAGAATCCCGCAGCCGTTGCCGCTCGTCAGAGCCCTGATCTGAGCGCGAATGATTTGTGCCGCCGACGGATCCAGCGATGCAGTGGGTTCGTCCAACAATAACAGCTGCGGCCGATTCAAGAGTGCTTTGGCAAGCGAGGCACGGGTCTGCTCACCCGAAGACAACAGGCCGCATTTGGTGTCACGCAGGTGCTCGAGCGAAAACTGCCGAATGAGCTCATCGATTCGCGCGTTCAGGGATCGAA
>Ga0209069_10000636_pt1 | contig 16593 bp, 16 predicted proteins | sample Str013_2_FD_187202 | JGI IMG/M metagenome (GOLD analysis project Ga0209069, IMG submission 187202) | Freshwater sediment microbial communities in response to fracking from Pennsylvania, USA - Straight Creek_MetaG_SC_2013 (SPAdes) (version 2) | ecosystem: Environmental > Aquatic > Freshwater >...
GGCTGAGGCAAAACTTGAGGCTCTGGCGGCCGCAGCTGCGGCGCATCGGGCGCGGGCGCAAGCTTTGTCGGATGCGGCGCACGACGCGCGGGCGCGGCTGCAACGCTTGGAGCAACGCAAACAGACAAAACTTCTCTCCGGTATTTTGCGGCTGGCCAATGCTTTTGACGCCGACCGTGACGGCGCCATCCGGAGAATTACCGTCAGCAAGCAAAATGAATTCATTTTGATTCAAGCGGAAGGCTTGAATCCGGAAAGCACTCTGGCGGAAACCATTGCCGGCGCGCGCCACTTGCTGGAAATCACGTGCGGAATTCCTGTGATGGTCAGGACGATGCCTGGTACCGCCAGGAAGCCCGTTCGGCTGAGCTCAAAGTAATCCAAAAGTCCGTGTCAATCGCCAAAGCAAACGCCAGTTGACCGGGCTACGCGAACCAGCTCGCATTGGGGATCAACGCGGCGCGGTTGCCCAGCGGCTACGCCGATGTCCACATTACTGATCTGGCCCTGTTGCACGCAGACCATTTTGCCAAATTCGTTGCGTGCGACCAGGTCCACGGCGGCCACGCCAAATCGCGTACTCAGCACGCGGTCGTAAGGTGATGGAGCGCCTCCGCGCTGCGTGTATCCCAGAACGGTCACGCGGGTTTCTTTGCCGGTACAGCGCTCAATGGCTTCGCGGAGAATGACAGTCGCGTTTTTCGCCACGGACGAGGGCGACGAGTGAGCAGGCGCTGTCGCCAGAGGTTGTAGTTCCGGCGCCAGTAGTTCGTTTGGAAGACTGATGCCTTCGGCCACGGCGACAATCGTAAAACGTTTCCCGGCTTCCTCGCGCGCCAGCACCGCATCGCGGATTTTTTCCAGCTTGAAAGGAATTTCAGGAATCAGGATCACATCCGCGCCGGACGACAAGCCGGCCTCCAGGGCGATCCATCCAGCCTCGCGGCCCATCAGTTCCACCATCATCACGCGGTGGTGCGACTCGGCGGACGAATGTATGCGATCAATGGCTTCCATGGCGGTATGGAGCGCGGTATCAAAACCCAGTGTGATTTCCGTTCCCGCCAGGTCGTTATCGATGGTCTTGGGAACGCCGACCAGCTTCAGTCCCTTGCGGGCGAGTTCATGGCAGATCCGCATGGTGCCGTCACCGCCGGCCACGATCAGGCCATCGAGACCGAGCGCGTCAGCGTTGCGAATGACCTGGTCAGAATAGTCGAGATCCTGGGTTTTACCGTCAGCGGTCAGCTTGTATTTGAAAGGATTGCCGCGATTGGTGGTCCCTAGAATCGTTCCGCCGCGGGAAAGCAGGCCGCTGACGTCGTCCAATTTAAGCTCGCGGGTTTTCTCCGGCCAGATCAAGCCGTCAAAACTGTCTTCAATCCCCAAAACACGCCAACCGTGATTGACGATTGCAGCCTTGACTACGGCGCGAATCACCGCGTTCAGCCCGGGACAGTCGCCGCCACCAGTCGAAATGCCAATCGTGCGCATAAAGTTTTCCCGAGCTCAGCGTACACCCTTGCTATGACCGGCGTCGTGACGCGAGTCACCACTTAGTACCCATGCCTAAATTAGGCGAGCCTGGTTATCCGAAACTAGGGCCTCCGGTGACATGAATCACACCCTCCGGTATCTGCGGTCACACTCTTTTCCTGATCACAAGTAGAAGAATGAAAGTGGGTTATCAGGAGGTATTTATGAAACCCGAAACATCACTGCAATCCGTGCCCCAAGACGTACCTGTAAAACCAAATTCGGTTCCGTCATTCTGGACCGAAGCCAATGATCTTTTCAAAAAAACCGAGGCCCGTGCTTTTGAGCTTTTTGAAAGACGCGGCCGCCAATTAGGACGCGAACTGGAAGACTGGTTCACCGCCGAACATGAACTGTTCAAGCCAATCGCCGTGGAGATGATCGAGAAAGATAATCTTCTCGTCATCCGCGCTGAAGTACCGGGATTCCGGAGTCAAGACCTGGAGATCAGCCTGGAACCGGAATTTGTAGTCATCAAAGGTCATCAGACCAAGGAAACAGAAAGCGAGACTGAAAAGACTTTCTACAGTGAAACCAAATCCAACAACATTTTCCGCAAGATGGCGCTGCCTTTTGCCGTGCTGGCGGATGCCGGAGAAGCCACGCTGAAAGAAGGAGTACTGGAAATCAGGGCGCCAAAAGCAGCAGTGGACGCGAAAAAGCTTTCGATTGTGGCCGCGTAGCTTGCAATCGCGAAGGCCGCAATCGCAACAAGAACGGAGGGTTTTATGATGCCGCGGACCTTGGCTACGGAACACCTCGTCAACTTCAAAAACATTGCCGTATTGACTGACCTTGAAAGCGGCTCAGAAGCAGCGTTGCGTTACGCGGCGCTGCTGGCCAGGTGGTACGGAGCCAAACTGGTGGTGGCGCATTCCATCACTCCGGAAAGTTACGTTTACGTTCCGGTGGGACCGCTGCCCATGTGGCCTCCCAGGGCGCCCGAGCGCAGCGAAGACGTGGACCACAAAACCAAACGCCTGGTCGCCAGCCTGGGCGTGCAAGACGTTGTTTCCCGCGTGTTCACCACGGAATCCAGCGTTGCCGGCTTGCTGCAAGAACTGGAAGCTTTTCAACCGGACCTGCTGGTGCTGGCCACGCATGCGCATACCGGCGCCAGCAAGTGGCTGGCTGGATCGGTGACGGAAGAAGTGTTCCGTCGCGCACGCTGGCCGGTTCTGGTGCTTTCACCCGCCGCCAGAAACGTGGGGCAGCATGAATGCAGTTTACGCCAGATACTTTTTGCCACGGACCTCTCTGGCGTTTCCGGAGACGCGCTGCATTACGCCGCTGGAATTGCCCAGGACCACGGCGCGGAACTGGTGGACGTTTACGTGGAACCGGACGCGCATCATGACTTCACGTTCGACCGCATCTTTGCGCAACAGAAACTCGAAGACTGGCTGCATCATCACATGATGTCCCATGGCAAGATCGTGGAGCGCGCCGAGCATCTGGTACGGTTTGGCGAAGCGGCAAAGGAGATACTGGAAACCGCTGCAACCTGGAAGCCGGACTTGATCGTGATGGGAGCACGCGGCCTGGGCGCCGTCTCCGGCTTAGCCAGCCACTTCCTCGGAGGAACGGCATATGAAGTCGCCAGCCATGCGCCGTGCCCTGTTTTGATCGTGCCGCAGCAATCGTAGTTCGCGGCGGTTGTCACCGCCGCCTCATGGAGAGTCGACCGTGACCTGCATCACATCGGCCAAGCGGCATCTCGGCGGAAACTGGATACAGAAGGAAGCTGGCCGTACCATTCTTGGTTGCACGTTTCCAATTGATGGTTAGCACGTTTTTATCCAGCCGCCAATGAGGCGGTTGGCGGCCTGAAGGTGCAGTATGAAGTCACCCTACGGCTTTGATATCCAGGAAAACTGCGTTACCTGCCCGTTCCGCGAGAGCCGCGAATTTTGCAACGTGGCTCCCGGCGTTTTGCAGCAACTGCAAGGCATTAAGTTCACGTCTGTCTATCCGGCCGGCACGCTTCTTTATATTGAAGGTCAGGCGCCACGCGGCGTTTTCATCCTGTGCAACGGCCGCGCCAAGGTTTCCACTTCATCCAAGCAAGGCAAAGTCATTATTCTGAAAGTGGCCCAGCAAGGCGAAGTGCTGGGACTGGAAGCCACGCTGGGCAACCGCGCGTATGAAGAGACCGCCGAGTTGCTTGATTCCTGCCAGGTGAACTTCATCCCCGGCAAGCAGCTGCTCCGTTACCTGACGGAAAACAGTGAAGCCACGTTGAAAGCCGCGGCGCAACTCACCAACGATTGCCGCTCCGCGCAGGAAGGAATCCGCTGCATCGGGCTCTCCGGGACAGTGGAAGAAAAACTTGCCCGGCTCCTGCTGGCCTGGGTGACGAATGCCCACGAACATCATAAGGACGAAAAACGCTTCAAGGTCCCGTACAAGCACGAAGAGATTGCGCAGATGATCGGCAGCACGCGGGAAACAGTCACGCGCATTCTGGGCGCACTGAAAAAGAAAAAAGTAATCGAGATCAAGGGCGCCACCTTGATCGTAAAAGACTCCGATCTGCTAAAAAAGCTCGCGGGCGAGTGACTATCATCACCTAATCCGGTGACAGCGGACACATCTATCCAATCTAAAGCGCTCTACTCTTGTGACATGGTCGCACAGGAAAGCACCGACAAGAAGGGGGGCTGGAATCAAGTGGTTACAGCTCAAGAGCAAGTATTTTTCCCATCCGGATCCGTACTGTTCAAAGAAGGTGAAAAGGCCGCGGGGGCCTATTTGATCGTGACCGGCGAAGTCACCACCTCCATGGAAGCTCCCACCAAAGGAACGCTTTCTCTGGGAACGGTGCAGCCGCCCGCTTACATTGCCCTGGTTGATTCCCTTGCTGGCGACCGTTATTCCTGCACCACGCGCGCCGTCCGCGACACCAAGGGGTTTTTCATCCCGCGTGAAGTGCTGGTGGACTGCATGGCCGACCATGAAAAAAATCTTACGCTTCTGCAGGCCCTGGCCAACGAAGTCAGCGCGAGTTATCACGAACTGCGTACCGTCCGCGACAAGTTCGGCGGCCGGTCAGTGACCCGGAAACGCATCAGCTAGACGAGCTCGAAGTCCTGAAGCCGAATCGCTAGACGCTGACTAAGCGGTAGCGGGTCGGTCTAAACCAGACTCAATACCTAAGAGATTCGCCTGAGGTCTGCCGCCGATCCGCGTGCTAGACTGACAGAGTTGTGCTGCAAACCATCTGTACCTTGCTTCTGATCGCTTTGCCTGTTTCCATGGGCCGGGCGGCGTCTGTCGTCACTGCATCTACCTCGTCTGTTGTATCAGCCGATTCTTCTGGTTCGTCTCTATCAACTTCGGTTCTTCCGGTTTCAACTCTGAAGCCGCAATATCGCCTGCGGCTGTTTCACACGCACACCAACGAACACCTGGACATCGTCTATCGCCAGGGAGACAGCTATGTCCCCGAGGCGATTGACGAGTTGGAATTTTTCCTGCGTGATCACCGCACGGGAACGGTCCACCATTTTGATCCGCGCCTGTTCGATCTGCTGAATGACCTCACCGCGAAGGTGGGACGTCCACAGGAAGAGATTGACGTGGTGTGTGGATACCGCACGCCTTGGAGCAACAACTTTTTACGCAATAGGTCTTCCGCCGTGGCTAAACACAGCTTGCACATGCAGGCGATGGCCATTGATATAAGGATGCCCAGGATACAAACGGCCCAGCTGCGCGATGCCGCGCTAAGTCTGCATCGAGGTGGCGTTGGCTACTATGCGCGCCAGCAGTTTGTCCACGTGGACGTGGGCCGCGTTCGTCGCTGGTAGCAAGCTTTTCTAAACAAATCTTGCTTTGCGGTTTCGCGAAACGTCTTGGCAAACTTCTTGACCAGGCATTTCGCGCATTCTTGCGGACGTTTTATGGATGAGGGCGATCCAGCGCCTGTTCCAGAGCCGCGTCCAGTCCGTAGATATCGTCAAAGAAGTTGACTTCGCCGTCTTCACCCACAAATACCGTTTCATAGAGCACCAGCACGGGAATCGGACGCTTCAAATTCACCTGTAGAGCCCCTGAACCGCGCATGGCAGCGCGAATGCGCTTCAGGTTCCAACCGGGATTGTTCCGCAGAACCCACTCCGCCAGCGCCGCAGGATCTTCCACGCGGATGCAACCGTGGCTGAAATCGCGACGCGAACGCTGGAACAGTCTGCCTTCCGGCGTTCCGTGGAGATACACGCTGTACTGGTTGGGAAGAATAAATTTGAGCAGGCCGAGCGAATTGCCGGGACCCGGTTGCTGGCGCAGTTCGAGTTGTCCGGCTTTCAGCTGGCGCGCAACCTGCGGCCCGGTGACTACATCGCCGTGGCGATTCACAGCTTCCATGTGGTGCGTGGCCAGATAGCGAGGATTCCGGCGCATCGCCGGCACAATCTCGTTCTGGATAATGCTGACCGGCACGTTCCAATAAGGACGGAAGATCACAAACTCCATATCGTCGGCAAAAATGGGCGTTTGATGATCAAACGACTGGCCCACAATCACCCGCATGGATAGTTGTTCCTTGTGGTCTTCATACGCGCGCAAGCGGAACTCAGGAACGTTGATGGCGATGAGTGACGGTCCTATATCCTCCGGCAACCAGCGCCAACGTTCCAGCGTGAGTTGGAGCTCCCGAACGCGATGGCTCAACGGAACCGTGAGTTGCTGAAACGTTTCCGGACCGATATGGCCGGTAACGGACAGTCCGTGGCGCTGCTGAAAATGCCGGACAGCCTGCACCAGCCCGCCTTCATAGAGGCCGGGCATCTCCGGCAAAGTGGCGTCTACCGGTAGATCGCCTAGTTGCTTGAGCCGGGCGGCAAGCTGTGGTGTTCCGGCGTAAGCCTCACCTGGAGCCATCGGCTTAGACAAAGCTGGCAGGGGACCGCCGTCTCCGTGCTTAGCCAGTTCCAAATAGAAGTGCAGCGCCTGCAGCGCGCTGCGGTAGCCGGAGTAAGCAGGCTCGGCTTGTTGAACGGCAGCTTTGGCGTCAGTGGCGTTCACGACGCGATCACGCAGGAAATCCGCCGCGGCAAAGTTCTTGGCCACCAGGGCAAATTCAACTTCATTGGGATTCACGCGTCCGCGATGCAGGTCGGTGAGATAGCGCAGAACAGAGACGGTAAGCGATACGTCAAGACTAGCAAGTTCGTTGTCGGTGATTTCCGGGTTCTTTTCGGCAAAGCGGGCAAGGCGGCGCGTCCACCGCGTACCGTCGTAGTCATCCGGCCGCAGACCATTTTGTTCGGCGTGTTCCATGAGCTCAATCAGGGCCAGGGCCTGCGGCGTCAGTTGGGATTGGTGCGTCCAGACCGGATCGTATTCGTGTGCCGCATAGAACTCCCGCGCTTGTTTGCGAAACGCGGTGAAACTGGGCCAACGCAAATCTTCCAGTTTGCCTTCTTGGGCCAGACGGCAAATTTCGCGGCGGACGCCGAGAGACGCAAGCAAACTGGAATCAGAAAGCTGTTCGCAGGAGGCCAGCGGCTGGGCGCCTGCCGGAATGAGAAAGATCGCCAACAAAAAGATCGCCAGCAAGAAGGCTGTGGAAACGACCAGAATCCCTACCGCCATCCGGCCGCGTTGCAGAAACGATTCCATACAACAACATTCTGCCATCCAAGCGCGATATTCCGTGACGCGGGTCACCAGAAATCGTGACACGCCGCATTGTGAGACGTTGAACCGTGAGGCGTCGAGCCGTCACACAAAGCTGGCGATATTCTCTTTCGCCATGAAATGGTCTTCGCTTTGCAACTGAAGCTCACGCGGAAACGGCCGTGGCCTGCACTGCCGCGGGCGCCAGGGCTTCCCTCAGTTGGCGCGCGCACTCTTCCGGCAGAGTGGGATTGATATAGATGTGCGAACCCAGCTCAAACCCCGCCGGCAGGGTAAGCCGCGGGATGATCTGCAGGTGCCACATGTAATATTCCTCGTTCTGGTCGCGCGTGGCGCAGGAATGGATTACGTAGTTGTAGTTCACATTGCCGCAGCAGTTGCGTAAGCGTTGCAGGGAGCGCTGCAACACGCCGCTGAGTTTGCGCAGTTCTTCGTCTGAAGCCATGGCAAAAGATGGCCGGGCCGTGTGGGGCATGATCCACATTCCGTAAGGGACAAAAGATGCAAAGGGCACAAACACGCTAAACTCGGGACTATCTTCCACCATGCGCACGGCGGCGGCCCGCTCGTTTTCCAGAATGTCTGAATAAAGATTGCGGTGCGTATCGTCAAAGTAGCGCTCAGCCAGTTCATGCTTCCAGCGCATATAACCAGGCACTACCGGCGTGGCCAGCAACTGCGAATGCGGATGCAAAATGGAAGTCCCCGCCTGCTCACCATAATTGCGGAAAATGACCACATATTGGACCAGGGGATCGCGGCACAACTCGATTTGCCGCTGACGATAAGCATGCAGCACTCTCAGGATATGTTCCTCCGGCATGTCCGCCATTTCAATGTCATGCCGCGGATGTTCGACGATCACTTCATGGTATCCAGCGCCGGCCACCGTTCGAAAGAATCCATCATGCCGCTCGGGACCCGCGTCCGGCGTGAACGCGCCAAATTTGTTGGGCACCACGCGCACTCTCCAGTGCAGTCCAACGGGGATGCGCAATAACTCAGCCGGAGTCATGGCTTCGTGGCCCGGACAGAACGGGCAATCTTGCGCCGGTGTTGATGCGGTTGCTTGCCGTTTTTCCGTGGCGATGCTGGCGTGGGGACGTTGCGACCGTCCCGGCGCAATTACCACCCATTCCTTGGTTGTAGGATCCTGACGCAATTCAGAGCCGTGCATACGAAACTCTCCTTACTTAAAAGCTACGCCAGGGGGGAAAAGGTTCCGGTGACGGCCATCACCGGGGCGAGTAGGAGCCGAGGAAACGCTCTTTCAGGGTTTTCAAGAAGGAAGAAAGAAAGCCTGAAACGCCGCCGTGACTTGCGATGGCAACTCTCCGGCGGCACTGCCGCGAATCAACTCATGGCCCGCGCTTTCCACCATATTCAAATGGTGGCGCGCGGGGATGAGTTGCAAGGCCGCTTCCATTTCCGCCTGCGAACCGAACGGATCACGCGAACCGTGAATGAACAAAGCTGGCGTTTTGAGATTGGGGAAATGCGCCGTACGCAGATCCTGCGGTTTTCGCGGAGGGTGCAAAGGATACGAGAGCAGCAGCAATCCAGAAACTAAATCCGCTTTTTCGGCACACAACATTGTTGCCTGGCGTCCGCCGTACGAGTGGCCACCAAGGAAGATTTGTCCTGATACTTGCGGACGCAACCCGTCCACGGCGCGCGCGAGTCCAGCGCGATCCTGCGCAGATGCAGCAGGAAAAGGCGGCCCGTGTGGACGCTTCTGGCGAAACGGAAGATCGCAACGCAGAACGAGAAATCCGGCATTCGCAAACGAGTCAGCAACTGCGTGCAGCAAACGCGATTGAGAATTCGATCCGGCACCGTGCGTCAGCACCAGGGCGTGTCCGTTGGCGGCTGCGGGCGTGTGCAGGAAGCCCCGGACGTGAGGCTCAGCGGAAGCTTCAGTGAATTCGTGGACAGCAACGTAAGAAGTCACGGTTGCCTATTGTACGGCTGGTTCGACACGATTCAGCGTAGATTGCCGCTGCTCGTCCCGCAGGCGCTCCACTTGCTCGCGCATCACGCGGGCAGCTTCTTTACGATCAGTAAAGTGAAAGACCTCTGGCGCGAACAGGACCGTGGCCTGGACGGACTCCTTGGTCAGCAGCTTCATGAGATGCGGAAAGAGAGTCATGTCACCCCAATAACAAACGTCGTTGGAGGGATCACCGTCAGAAATGTGATACGCGAGAAACGCCGCTGAAACCGGTGCGTTCACTTCCACCGCCGGCTGAAACAACGATGAATAAAACGGGAGCAGTTCCAAACCGTTGTAGCTGGTGCCCTCCGGGAAGAGCACCATCCGCAGACCGCCACTCAGCGCTGCTTCCATCTCCGGACGGATGGCCTGCGTGGCCGCGCGCCGTTTGCGATCAATGAATACCGTGCCACCCAGCGAGGCAATCCATCCTATGGCCGGCCAGGAGCGCACTTCCTTCTTGGACACAAAAGCACAACTGGTGGCGGAACTGAAAACCAGTATGTCCAGATAGCTGAGATGGTTGGAAATAATCAACCCCTCTTGCGGAGGATGCCCGCTCACCGTGAGTTGCAGATGAATACAGCGCATGATGCGCACCGACCACTTTTCCAGAATGCGCGGACGATTTTGATCGTTCAACCTGCCAAACGCCGCCGCCGCAATGTATTCCGCCAGGCATGCAACCACGCAGGCGCCCAAGGCCGTGCCACGGACGGTGGCGCGCGTGAGTTTGCGGATCGTGCCGGCTGGATGGGTCACGGATTCTCTCATTGCGACCAAGAGATTTACTTCCGCTGTAAATGTAAGTTGATGAGCGGCGTTATGTCGAGACAGGGGAAGGTTAAATTACGAAGAGCGGCTACGCGCCGTACTTCTTCTTTAGATACCCGGCAATTTCTTTTTCCAGTTCCGCGTAGCCGGAATGGATGGTGCCGCGCATGGCGGACTCAATGGACTGGCCTTCTCCTACTCGCTGCAAAATGCGGGCAATGTCACTGAGGCCGTATGTGTCGCGAATATACTCCACGGCCGCCAGGCTTTCCGCGTACGCCACGGAAGCCTCCGCGGCGCTGTAGCTGGAAAAGTTTCCTTCAAGCTGGGCCAGTGGAATCTGCCGTCCGGTGGCAAACAAAGCAGCCAGGCGCGGGCCGTAAGCAGAGGTGGTCACACCTTCTTCCATTTGCGCTGTGCCTTCGTTCAACCATTGCGGCACGCGGCCGTGCGTGATTTGCTGGACAAAGGAATGCGTCAGTTCATGGCGTAACACACGGGCCAGTTGCGGGGTGACGGATTTCACGCCAGAAATGGGCAGGCGGATCTTGCCGTCATTGAGGGCGGCGGACCAAGTCGGGGCCTGCGTCACGTCAAAGAACGCCTGGTCCGGATACAGCGACACAAAGATGTTGCGCGGCATGGCACCCAGGTCATTTTGCAGATCGCGGTAGTCGGCTTCCAGGGCGTCAAGAATTTGCTGGCGCAGTCCGTCAGCGGCCTGTGAACCTTCATAGCGAAGCGTAAAGTGGCTGCTTTCCTGCTGACGGAAATCGGCTTCCGTCTTGGATTCGCGCTCCACGCGCTCCATGAGCGCGCGGATTTTGTCGTCCGGGCGTAACTGCAATGACTTGCGCCAGGCCGCCAGGGCTTCACGATTTCTGTCACTCCGGTAGAAAGCGTAACCCAGCAGGGCAAAGGCGTCCGCGGATTGCGCGCTGGCCCGGGTAGCCTGTTCGGCGTTGCTCAGCGCCTCCGGAGTGCGGCCCAACTGCAAGAGAACGGCCGCGTAACTTTCGAGCAACACAGGATGATTCGGCAGGTAGTGCAGAGCATTCTCAAGATACCGCGCGGCCGCGGGAAGATTGTTACGATGCGCCTCAAAGTTGGCGGCAATGGAATAAGCCACCGCGGACTGCGCGGGTACGCCTTCACCCTCAATCGATTTCAGCGCGCCGGTGTCTATTTGATTGCCGCGGACCACCCGGGCGGTGAGCTGATCAGTCCCAGCCATCTGTTCGCGGACTTGCGGCAGGTCGTCCACGGTGGCACGTTGCTGAGCGGGGGCACTCAGGCCGGGGCCGCTTTCAATCCGGGCCACAATGGATTTGGGAATCGTGAACGTGTTGTCGCCAATGAAATACGTCACGCGTCCATTGCTCTCTCGCACCGAGTCGGCAACGATGCGGTCGCCGTTCTTGAGAACGATGGTATCGGCAAGACAAGCGGACCCCAGGGCCAGCAGGCAGCAAAATGTAATAATCAATCGCACGTTGGTTTCACCAATTATGGCATGCCTATGATGCGTATTTATTCTTTGGCGGTAACCAAGGTACTACTGCCAGCGGCAGTCGCGGTTCTCGCATTTTCCACGCTGGACGCACAAACCATCGTGCCGGCTCCACAAAATAACACCGTTACCCTGTACCGCACCGTGCTGAACCCTGAACTGGACGCGGCGGAGGTCTACCAGATTCGCGGCGTCTCCATTGATCGCGAGGACCTGCATGTTTCCATGAGTGACGGCATGATGGGCCTGATCAAAGCCGTGGATGGACGCATCACCGGCGCGATTTTTGAGGGCTCCGGAGAACTCCTGCTGATCGCGCCCGACCGCGCGGAACGCACGTCCCTGGCGCTGTTCACGGGATCGGCCGTGTTGGAACAGCAATTTGGTTCCGCTTATTTCCGTTTCGTGGACGACAAACTGGTGGCCGAGCTGCGTGCCGGCTTCCGCAAAGCGGAACCAACAGACGTCGAGGAGTTTGTGAAGCGCTGGCAGCAACCTGTCCACGATCTGGCGCGTGCAGACGGATTGCACATTTTGCAGGCGTTGACCAACAGCGACGAAGCCGGATTCCCCTACATCCATGTCCGGCTGGGAGGAACGGCGCTGGGAATCTTTGACGTGTTTTACGACGCCGGCTCGCTGGAGCAGATCAGCGTGGCCAAAGCAACGCCCGCGCCGCAAGGAATTTATTTTGATACCTGGGCGTCTTTTCCCGCGCGTTCATCGCGACGGGAAGGCCCGGGCTCGGGAGCACGGCTGCGGCCTGATTTTTCTGACTATGTGATTCGCGCCAGCATCAATCCGCCGACCGATTTGAGCGCGGAAGCCGAATTTACCCTGACTCCGCGGCTCACCGGGCAACGCATGATCATCCTGGAACTCTCGCGGCACCTGCGCGTGAGTGAAGTGCTGGTGAATGGCCAACCGGTGGACTTTATTCAAAATGAAGCCGTTACAGGCAGCGATCTGGCGCGCCGTGGCGACGATCTGGTGGGCATCGCGTTTCCGCAGGCCCTGGAAAAGGACCGTCCCGTACGCATGTCCTTGAAATACTCGGGGCCCGTGATGTTCGATACCGGCGGCGACCTGCTCTATGTAGGCGCGCGCGGAACCTGGTATCCCAACGCGGGGCCGGTGTATTCGGATTTTGATCTTTCATTTACTTACCCGGAAGAATGGACGCTGGTGGCGACCGGTCAACAGATTTCAAGCGACGTGACGCAGGGTCGCCGGACCACGCGCTTTGTCACCGCAAAAGCGATCGCGCGCGCCGGCTTTAACCTGGGCAAGTTCATCACAGCGGAAGCGACCAGTGGAAAAGTTACCATCCACGCGCATGCCAGCAAGAATGTAGAACGGGACCTGGCGGCGAAAGAGGCGCGCGCCGGCCGGCGTCCGGAACCTTCCCGCGAAGTGCAGGCCATTGCTGATCTGGCCGCCAGCACGGTCGGGTTTCTATCGAACGAGCTCGATCCTTTCCCTTACACCACGCTGGAAATTACACAGCTTCCCGGAATGCTGAGCCAATCGTGGCCGGGACTGGTCTACCTTTCCAGCATGGCGTTTCTGGACCACGACGAACGCCGCGCCGCCGGTATTCGCGATCCGTATGTTGACCTGCTACTGAGCAAACTGATGCTGGCCCATGAAACCGGACACCAGTGGTGGGGCGACGCCGTGGACTGGGTCTCTTATCGCGACGAATGGATCATTGAAGCTCTTGCCAATTACAGCGCGCTGATCATGCTGGAGCGACAAGATCCGCAAGCCATGCGCGTAACCCTGGACTACTACCGCGGCGAGCTGCTTAAGCAAACACCCAACGGGCTAGTGGCGGACGCAGGACCAGTCACGCTGGGGCCGCGCCTGACTTCGTCAAAGTTTCCGGATTCGTACGAACGCGTGATGTACGGCCGCGGCACGTGGCTGATCCATATGCTGCGCATCATGCTGCGCGAGGCCGGAGGCAAGAACAACGATGCCCTGTTTTTCGCCGCGTTGAAAGGCCTGCTGGATAAATCTCCGAACCACAAGATATCCACGCGCGATCTGCAAACGGCCTTTGAGCAGGTGCTGCCGCCATCATTGAACTACGAGAAGAAAAAATCACTGGAGTGGTTTTTTGATGGCTGGGTGAATGGCGCCTCCATTCCGCAGTTCACCCTGAGCAACGTGAATCTGGCGTCGCAAACCAGCGGAAAAGTGCGGGCCAAGGGCGTAATCAAGGAAGCCCACGCGTCCAAAGACCTGATCACTGCCGTGCCAATATTCGCCGTTGACGGCCAGGGCAAACGGCACTTTCTGGCATTCGTGTTTGCGGATGATCCGGAGACCGACTTTACGCTTACCGCTCCGGCGGGGACCAAGCAGATTGTTCTCGATCCGGAGAATTCAATTCTGCGCCGCTAAATTCTCTGGCGCACTCAAGGGTTCCTGTGGGAGGATGGCAGGCTCGTAAGGAGACCTGCAAATGCGCCGAGCTTTATTTTTTTCCGCATTCGTTCCCGCAATTTTCTTCGCGGTGATCCTCGCTGCGATAGTTCCGTTATCAGCCCAAGGCCAGCCAAATTCCGCCAGCGCCGCGCCACAAAAAAGCGATGCGCCGCAAAAGTACGTGTTGAAGGCCACTCCCACGACCGTGGCCTGGGGGTACTATGACGCGGCGGCGCAGCCGGTCCTGCGAATCAAGTCCGGCGATACGGTGGAGTTTGACTGCCTGCTCACCAACAGCCCCACGGGACTGGAGCGCGCTGGAGTTGCGCCGGACCAAGTCCAGCAAAGCCTGCGGGATATCTTCACGGAAGTTACGGGGGCAAAGCGCGGTCCGGGCGGACACATATTGACCGGCCCCGTATATATAGAAGACGCCGAGCCGGGTGACACGCTCGAAGTCCGCATACAAAAGATCGATATTGCCATTCCTTACGCGTATAACGCGTTTGGTCCCACGCGTGGGTTTCTGCCGGAAGACTTTCCTTATCGCAAAATGAAAATCATTCCTCTGGACCGCGAGCGCATGATCGCTAAGTTTGCGCCGGGAATCGAAATCCCTCTGCATCCTTTCTTTGGCAGCATGGGCGTGGCGCCGCCGGAATCGTACGGCCGCATTGACAGCGCGCCTCCGGGCGTTCACGCGGGCAACATGGACAACAAGGAACTGGTGGTGGGAACTACCCTGTTCCTACCCGTCCATGCCAAAGGCGCATTGTTTGAAGTGGGCGACGGCCACGTGGGCCAGGGCAACGGTGAAGTGGACATCACGGCGCTGGAGACATCCTTGGTCGGCACGTTGCAATTCGTCGTACACAAGAAGACCGGACAAAAGTATCCGCGGGCGGAAACACCGACGCACTACATCAGCATGGGCTTCCACCAGGAACTATATGAAGCCACCAAGATGGCTGTCCGCGAGATGATTGATTTTCTGGTGAGCGAAAAACATATGACCCGCGATGACGCTTATATGTTGACCAGCGTCGCGGGCGACGTAGATATCACGGAACTAGTGGATGGGAACAAAGGAGTCCATGTGATGATGCCGAAAGGCATCTTTGCGAAGTAGTTCGGGCATGGAGAAACGGCACTTCCCGCAGCGGCCCTGGTTTTTGAGATAATGCCCGGCATGAAACTCTTACTGAAATGGATCATCAGCACGGTCGCGCTTCTTGTGGTGGCTTACTTTGTGCCCGGGTTCATCGTCCACGGATTTGTTGCCGCGCTGATCGCGGCCCTGGTCATCGGACTGGTCAACGCCACGCTGGGCTCACTGCTCAAGCTGCTTACCTTCCCGCTGACCGTGGTCACGCTGGGCCTGTTTCTGCTGGTAGTGAACGCCGTGATGCTTAAATTTGCAGCGTATTTGTATTCAGGACTTGAAGTCCGCACCTGGACAGCTGCTTTCATCGGATCAATTTGCCTTAGCCTGGTCTCGGCGTTTCTGCACTGGATTGTTGGCGACAAGCGGCGCGACGAACAGCGGTAAACACGGGGGCCCCGACGATGAAATGGTTGCTTTTACGCTGGCTGATTGATGCTATGTCTCTGTTGGTTGTTGCCAACGTTGTGCCGGATTTCCGCGTGAACGGTTTCTTTGCCGCGATGATTGCCGCGGTGGTCATTGGATTTATCAACGCCACGTTCGGCGTGGTGCTGCGCTTTCTGGCCTTTCCCATTACTTTTCTCACGCTGGGTTTGTTCCTGTTTGTGATCAACGCCATACTGCTGAAGTTAGCTGCGGTTGTGAGTCCAGGGTTCGAGGTGAAGTCGTGGAAAGGGGCGTTCATTGGCGCGGTGCTGCTGGCTATTGTTTCCACCATACTGAACTCGCTGCTGCTGTGAAGCGCGTTGCGCCGAAGGCAATCAAAAACTCAGCGGAGTTTTTACGGGATGGTGTGGCGGGAACGAAGCTCGTAGCCGGCGGATAGTGTCCGCGGGATTTCCTTCCTGAAACAAACGTATCGCAGCGATTCCGTGAGCGCCTGCTTCGATACACAGGCCGGCATTTTCCAACGTAATTCCTCCCATAGCGAATACGGGCATTCCGGGATTGGTTCCCGACGGTCGTCCGCAAATATGCTTGAGCTGTTCCAGGCCTTGGGGATTTGCCAGTCCGCTTTTTTCAAACACCGGAGCAAAGACGGCGAAGTCCGCACGCTGATCCTCCGCAATGGAAACATCTTCCGGCGAATGCGCAGAGACGCCGATGACGACTTTTTTTGCTCCCGCGCGGGCGAATATCGCCCGGGCATCATTGGCGGAAATGTCTCGCGCAGGCAGGTGAACGCCGTGTGCACCGACCGCCAGCGCCACGTCAATCCGAGAATTGATCAAAAGCTTGGTGGACGAGCCGGCGGGAATCGCAGCGACAGCCTTGGTCGCCAGAGTTTGCAACTCGCGGATGGCCAGGTCCTTTTCGCGAAGCTGAATGTAGTCCACACCCGCGGCGGCACATGCGGCAACAGTCGACAGCAGCCGGCGTTCTTTTTCCGCGGCGGCGCCGGGAAACTGAGTGCGGTCCGTGATGTAGTAGAGCAGCAAAGGTCTTTTGTCCAGCAGAATGCGACTTTAAAACGTACGCTCCCATTAAAACGTGCGCTTTAATCAAAACGTACGCTTCAATTCAAAACGTACGCTTCAATAT
>Ga0209069_10000637_pt1 | contig 16584 bp, 17 predicted proteins | sample Str013_2_FD_187202 | JGI IMG/M metagenome (GOLD analysis project Ga0209069, IMG submission 187202) | Freshwater sediment microbial communities in response to fracking from Pennsylvania, USA - Straight Creek_MetaG_SC_2013 (SPAdes) (version 2) | ecosystem: Environmental > Aquatic > Freshwater >...
GAACCGCGCAGACCGAATTTCGCGTGCGGCGATAGCTGGTCCATTTCCTGTCCTTTGGGCGGCTTGCACATGTTCACGTGCTGGTGCCACTGCGCCACGCTCAAAGGGACGCGTTCATTGATCTGAGCTTCAGTAAACCGAACAGGAGCGGTGTACATGGCGCCGATCAACTTGTATTCGCTGCCGTGTTTTTCATAGAGCAACGACGTGGGCTTGGCGGCGTCAAAACCGAATCCAGCCTGGAACGCGTAGTTGTAGTTGGTGAAGTGATACATGGGCTGCGGAACGTTGGGAAGAAAAATTTTGTAGCCTTCGGCCAGGGCGACGTTTGCGTCTTTATACTTTTCGATTGCGGCGCGGGCTTGCTCGACGATTTTCTGGGCTTTATCGGCGTCACCGGGCTGCGGGTCGCGGAGCCCGGTCATCATCATATGGTCGCCCATTTCATGGTGGTCATGATGATGGCTCATGGCCTGCATGGCGGTACCCATGTCCTGGCCTTGAGCTGAATCGGGAGGCGCGGACTTTTCCTGAGCTGATACGGCTACGGCCAGGCATGCGGCGACGATTCCAGCGACAACGAAAGCGGCTAAGTTATTGCGGATCTTCATGACGGTTCTCTCCCCCGGTTTATTCAAGTCCAAAATTAGCAAACCCCGACCATGACCAAAAGTTACTTTCGGTTCGGGTAAAAAAGCAACTGGAGCAATGGACCGGGGTTAGTATGAGGCGGACGGGGGAACCAATGCGAAAAACTTCTTGTAAATTATTCAAGGCGCTGGTGATGTTGGCAGCCTTGGTGACGCTGGCGGCTTTGCCGGCAATGGCCCAGCAGGGTGGGGGTGACAGCCAGCCGCAGGGGCAGCGTCGCGGACAGTGGGGACGTCGGGGCGGTCAGAACAATCACATGGCCGAGCTCGCCGCAAAGCTCAACCTGACGGACGCGCAGAAGCAACAGTTCATGCAAATCAGCCGGGACACGCGGAAACAGGTGATGGCCGTCCACAATGACAGTTCTTTGAGTGAGGACCAGAAAAAAGAGAAGATGCAGGATGTCCGTAAGCAAGCGCACAAACAGATGTTTGCCATCCTGACGCCGGAACAGCGCGAGAAACTCAAGGAGATGCGCGAGCAACACCAGAAGGACGGCGACAAAAACAACGGCAGCGCGAAGGACGGTGAAAAGAAAGATGGCGACAAGAAAGACGGCGGCAATGCGCCGGGCGGGCAGGCGTCCGGCAAGAAGCCGGACAAAGGCGATGACGATCCTTTTGCCGGCATGACCAGTGACGATGACGACGGGCCCGGGAGCGGGGATTAGGATCGACGGGGCTTTTTGCGATTTTTCTCTGTTTCGGGGCGTCCCCCTACCAGATGCAGCGCATCTTCGTAGTCGCCACCGAAATCCACCCTGGTGATTTCCCGCATTTTGTAAGTTTCAGGCTCATCGTCCCATACAGCATCCGGGCCAATCTCCAGCAGGGACAGATTACCTTTAGCTAAACCAACAACGCGGCCGATTTGGCAAACATCAGGATCAACTTTCTCACGATGAATCGTCACCAACGGAAAGGCCTGACTGGCGGTAAGCAATAGATTGGAAAGGCCGCTCAAGTTGACGCGCGGTTTTCGAAGTACCGTGTGTCTTCGCTTCTTAAACGTTGCCTCGTAGAAGGGCGCATATTTGCACGGCACCTGGAGCTTTCGTACGTCCCTCAAGCGCATGCATGTGTAGCCATTGAATTGAATACCGTCGCCAATCAAGGCAACCATTAAGAACTCCGGGCCTAGGGCGAGCACATAGCCATCAACGGAGCCCGCCTCGAATGGCCGGGTAAACCTGACAATCTTCTTTTCGCGCAGCGCATGGGACAGCTGTGATCGAGTTGGCGGCATTGCATGGTCTCCTGCGCCAGTTTACTAGAATCAGCTATAGTACCCGGCATGGCCAACTACGTTGATTGGGTCCGCAAGTTCTGTCTCACGCTCCCGCACACCACCGAAGACGTCCAGTGGGAACACGATCTGCTGTTCCGCATTGCCGGCAAGATCTATTGCGTGGCCAACCTGGAGCCCGGGCTGGGCCCCACCAAGATCGCCTTCAAGTGCACACCGGAAAAGTTCGCCGAACTGGTGGAAGTGGAAAACATTATCCCCGCGCCGTATATGGCACGGAACCATTGGGTGGCCATGACGGAAGTGGACGCGCTGCGTCCGGCAGGATTGCAGGAGTTGATTGGCGAATCGTACAAGCTGGTGATGGCGAAATTGCCGAAGAGGACGCAGGCGGAGTTGAGTGGAACAAAGCCGGGCGGGAAGGCGACTTCGTCAGGTACGAAGAAGACGGCAAGCAAGGGTAAGAAGAAGAAGGTTGCGGTGAAGAGAGTAAAGCCGAAGGCCAAGAAAAAAGCACCGAAGCACAGAAAGAAATCGAGCTTTGCTTCCACGTGAGAACTCCCTGCGTCCGCATGGCAAAGGACAGATTCTCAAGATCCTTCGGAGCTCCTGCGGCTTTCGCTCAGCATGACGGTTGGCGAAGAAAATGCCTTTACGGATTGGTGGTGACCTGGCCCACGTTAGCTATTGTGTCGCCTTTTTTCATCGAAGGCACACCGCATATATATAAGATGACTCCCGCAGACGGCGCCCGCGCTTCAAAAATCACTTTTCCGTAGTAGTCCGTGACGTATCCGATCTTCATTCCCTGTTCCACATACGAGCCGCGGTTTACCAGCGGATAAAAGATCCCAGTCTGGTCGCTGGCCACGGTATCAACTTTGCCGATCCATACCGGATGTTCAATGTTGGCGGGCGTTCCGGGGATCATCTTTAAATAGCGCATCACGCTGAGGGTGCCGTTGGCGAGCGCATGCACGTCATCGGTCTGGACGGTGCCGGAATATCCGGCTTCCACGGCGATGGCCGGCTTGCCGCGCGTATTGGCCGTGTTGTCCAGGTAACGGGAAGCGTTCGGATCCTTTGGGCGATCGGCCCACACGATGATGGTAGGCAACCCAAAAGCTACGACCATGTCATGTGTGATGGCGTCTTGTTTCGCGTTACCGGATTTCGGCCAATAGGCATACGGCGTGAGACTTTCGTCCAGATCGCCGCCGTGGTAATCGATGAGATAGTCACAGCGTTCGACGACTTGTTTAGTGATGACCCACGAGGTGCGTTCGGTCTGGGTGCCGTCCTGCTTGCCGGGATAAAAGCGGTTCATGCTCTTACCGTCCACCGGATTCAAGTGCGGGATTTTTTGTTCAAAAGACGCGGTGTTCACTAGCGGAAGAATAATCACCGTGCCGGAGATCTGAGCGGGATCAAGCATGGGGACAAGCTTTTCCAGGGCGATGATCGAGGTGTACTCGGTGCCGTGCGAACCGGAGACCAACGCCAGCACCGGGCCTGGTTTGGAGCCGTTGATCACAACGACGGGCACGCTAGTGGCGGCGTCCGAGCCGGCTGGAATTTCCAGAACGCCGGTGGCTTTTTGTCCTGGCGCCGCGGATGCGGTGCCGACGGCGAAAGTGTTTTGCGCGAAGGCGGTGAGGGGCGCTAAGACAATAAAGACGGCGAGAGCAAGTGTGGCGGAGCGGCTTTTCATGGCGCCCAAAGTATACTCGCGCGCCGCGGAAAAGCGTGACCTCCGGTCGCGATTGTGGCGAGCACACCCTAGCGCGCCCTTTTGGCTCCCAGCAGACAGATGGCAAGCACGCAAGGCGCCGCCGATCGGTTGTGCCAGGCATGCTTGGTCCCGTTTTGGACCACGCAGTCGCCAGCTTTCAACAATTTTTCCGCGCCATCATCCAGTTCCAGCCAGACTTCGCCGGAGACCACTACGTCAAAATCAACGGTGTCAGTGGTGTGCATGCCGCCGCCATCCGGATGCATGGATTCAGCCATACCGGGCAGTTTGGTGGCCATTTCCGCCAATATGCTGGTTGGGTCCGGATCGTCCCGGTGCGTGGTGTTAGGTGGCAGGCTGAAAAAACCGAAACGATAACCGCTGGTCGAGGGAAAGTAAGTAGGTTGTGCGGGCGGAGCGCCCTCGGTGGGTAGAGCCGGCGGTAGATCACTGCCCCACAAACGATGAAATTCGTATCCGGGCAGCGTGCTAAGAGTTGTAGGATCAACCCCGTCATCGTGGACGAAAACTGATTTCCCTGAACTGGTTTGTCCGGTAACCACGCGTCGAATTTTCATGGCGCAATTGTACGCCGGGGGAGCTTATTCGATCTTCACCACGCGCTCGTTGACTTTCGGAAAGCGCTCAAACATCGCCGGATCGTGGCCCGGCACGATCAGCCTGGGGCTGCTGGCGATCTGCTTCATGCGGTCTTGCGCTCGGAGGTTGGATGCCGCGTCCAGCGTGGCGGCGATGGGGACGTGCTTGTCCAGGTTCTCGTAGAGATACATGTTGTCACTGGCCAGTACAACCGTGCCGGATTTGGTCTTGACTCCCACGTATTGTGATTGAAAAGTATGTTTGCCGCCGGTGTAGCAGGTAACGCCGGGAATAATTTCCTGGGCATCGCCCTCCACCAGACCCACGCGCCCGGCCATGTTCAATTTCACCAGGGCAGTTACGTCATCCGGCTCAATGCCGCCGTGAGTGTTTTTGTGCTGCCAGGCCTCGCCCGTGTAGTAGGTGTATTCATCGCGCTGGAGCCAGATGCGCGCGTTGGGAAAGAGGTCCATGCCGTCCGCGTGGTCCCAGTGCATGTGGGTGATGATCACATCAGTAATTTCTTCCGGCTTCACGCCAGCGCGAGTAACGGCTTCCGATGCTTTCATGAAGTCTTTGACAGTCCAGTCCTTGAAAAACTGGTCGCGGTAAAAACCGGAGTCCACCAGGATATTGCGGCCATTGCCTTTGATGAGCCACACCACCATGGCGATGTCCAGCTTGCGCGCGGGATCAGCGCCCTGGACCAGGGCCTGCACAGGAAAGTCAGGGATCGTGGCGTAGCGGATGGCGAAGACTTCATATTGCGGCGGTTGGGCGTGGGCGGCTGTAATCGCCAGGAAAAATCCGACGCACAACAAGCGGCACGCGCATCTTAGTTTAGCAAGCATGAATCATCCTGTCCTGAAGGCGTTATTGTCGGATTGCAGTAAGCGCATGACATAATAGGACCACTGATAATAGAACCAGAAACAATAGAACCGGTAATCATAAGAACCAGTAATCATAGAACCTTAAAAATGTACCGCAATCCGAAAATTCCGTCATTGTTGCGCCGCGTAGGAGTGAGCATATCGCTGGGCTTGATCATTGCCGCGATGGGCGCGAGTCTTGAGGTCGTCATCAGCGGCGGCGGCTTCTCATTGGAAAAGGCCATCGACGACATCATTATTGGTATTGTTGCGGCGCTGGTCGTCTTTGCCTACGAACAAAGGCGTTATCGCGCGACGCTGGAAAAAATCCAGGTCATTGCCGCCATGAACCATCATGTGCGGAACGCATTGCAGGCGATATCGTACGCGCCCTACACGGAACAAGCCACGCAGATCAAGCTGGTGGAAGAGTCTGTAAGCCGCATTGAGTGGGCGTTGCGGGAAATCCTGCCCGGTGAATCTGAAGCCCAAGGTTCCCGCGGAGGTTCCGCGGGAAAATATTCAACGCCCCTACTGCAGGAAAAGCCGAGGAAGAGCTCAGTTGGTTAGGCCGCTTGTTTGCTAAGACAATGCCTTGAAGATTGCCAACGGTAGCAGGATGCCAATCGCCAGACCGTAGGCCAGATCAGCCCAGACCACGCGCCCCAGATTCAGAACATAAACCAAACCGACAATCGGATAACTCACAATCGCGAGCCAGTTATGCTTGCGCGCTTCCGCGGGCACCAGCTTCCATAGGTTTTTCAGGTCCTGTGTGGAAGGAAACGCGTGCATACCAATGGACAAGCCCAGCCAGTAAAAGAAATACGCCAGAGGATCGTTGGCGCGAAGTTCCCACACCGGCAGAAACGCCGGCAAACAAAAAAGCACACACAAGACCGAGTTCACGAAAAACGGTCCCATGCTGACCAGAAAGGCTTTGCGTAAATCAGAAGTAGCTTCATGCACCACGTATCCGGCCGGATTCCCGAAGCGAAAGAAACGCACGTCAAAAATGGCGAGACGGGTGATCCGGCAAAAGAGCATGTGCGCGGCTTCATGCACGATCACGCCGGGAAACGTAAGCACAGTGATGACGATGGAAGGAATAAAGAACATCAGCGCCTGGCCCCCGTGGTGGATCCCGGTTTGGTTGGTGGCTTTAGGTTCGGCGGAGTTGTGGTGGAGCCGAAACGACGCTGGTACTCCGCGTTGTCAATGATCTCGCGCGTTTGCAAACGATACAGGATGCGTGGCGCGTATTCCAGATACGCGACGTGGTCTTGCGGAGACTTGTTGGAAAGCTCCTGGGCCTTGGCCAGCATCTGTTCGGCCTGCGCGCGGAATGGCTGGTCTCCCGTGAGGGCGTATTTGCAGGCCAGGGCACTGGAGAGCGTGGCCGTGAGATTGGGATCGGTTGGACTCTTGTCCCACGCAGCCTGGCTGAACTTAAGCGCTGCGTCATAGTCTTTGTGATAAAACGCCGCGCGTCCGTTGAAGAGGTTGGCCATGATGCCCAGATTTTCGGACTGCGGGTACTCCGATGCGGCTTCGGTCATTAGGTGGGCAGCTTCGTCACTTTGTCCGGCGGCGTCAAGCTGAATGGCCTTGCGCGCTTTGCGGACGGCGTGCACGGATTTTGTGAGCAGCGCGTTGACTTCGTTGAACAGAGAGTCATGCGTAAACCCTTTGCGGCCATTAAAGAAACGCAAAGCGCCATCAGGATCGCCGGCCATGAAGCGGGATTTTGCGCCAAGCAGCACGGCCCTTTGGGTGTCCGGCAGAATGGCAATCACCTGGGCAAATTCGTCACTGGCGGTTTTGTAATCCAGGCGAGTCATAGCGCGCTCGCCGCGCACCATGTGCTGCCCTGCGGAAAAGTATTTACGTCCGTGCCACAAAGCCACGCCCAACAGCACCAGCAGGACGGCCAGGCTGGCTTTGAGCCAGAGAGGGAACGGACGGGAATAAAGATGAACCGAGCAGGTCGCGCAGATGGGTTTGCCGCCAACCAGAGGCAGCTCCTGGTCGCCATAGTCCGTGCGGCATAGCGCACAAACGGTGGGATCGGCGACGCGCTGAAGTGCGCCGCTTTCGTCGGACGCGGCGTTCCCCTGCGCCGATGCATTCGATGATGACGAGGCAACGCAGGCAGAACACACCGGCTGGCCATCACGGACAAACACGTCCCCTGACGGTTTTTCAGAACCGCAAACGCTGCAAATAACTTTGCGCATGAATGATTCTATTAGGCAATGTTTGTCTGTAAGTTGCAACAGTTTTCGAGGATGTGTCTGTTACAGAAGATTGCCCGTTGCCAAAGCGGTCGGTGGCGCGTCTGAAACCGCTGCCGTTGGCTTACGCTCTTAAAGCAAAATCCGGCGAAATTGGCGACCGCTGGCAGGAATGGCGGTTCAAGGACAACAAGTTTCTTTAGCCGCGAAAAAAATGGGACCGCCGAGTCAGGAAAATAGAGGAGAGGAGTTTCCCCTTCCAGCGGTCCCAGGTCTGCCGAGTACGCCGCGCCCACTGCCTAGGCGCGAGTGGCAATTACTTCCAAATATTCCGCGTGGACGTGCGTCCAGTCGCCCTTGGCGCGATTGTGCGCGGACCACAGAGATTCCAGATCAGACTTCAGTTTGATTCGCTGGTCCACGTCCAGGCTGGCAAAAGCACGGTTCGCTGGACCGTAATAGCTCCGAAAGAACTCCACAACTTCAGACGGGGGAAACGGCATGTCAAAGATGTAGTGATGCCGCGCAAAGCGAAGGCCGGTGATGCGTTGACCAAAGCGCTCGCGCACCGTGGTTTCGTCACCCCAGAGCACAGGCGAAGGCATTCCCGCGGGTGCGATGTGTTTGGCAATGGTCTTGAACATTTGCCCGATGAAGCCTTCCGGAGTCCAATTGACCATGGCGATAGTTCCGCCGGGACGGCACACACGAACCAATTCGGTGGCCACCAACTCCGGGCGGGGAGCAAACATGGCGCCTACCACGCTTACCACGTAGTCGAATTTCCCATCGACGAAAGGAAGCGCTTCGGCGTCGCCTTCCTGAAAATAAGCATCCAGGCCTTCTGCTTCCGCGCGGCCACGTGCGCGTTCGATCCAGTTGCTGGCAATGTCCACGCCGATCACTTTGGCTCCGGCGCGTGAAGCGATCAGAGCCAGTTGTCCGGAACCGCAGCCTACGTCAAGCAGGTGGGCTCCTTGAGGAACATTCAGGCGTGAAAAGAACTCTCGAGCTCCAGGTTCCATGGAGCGGGAAAAGTAGTCATAGTCGCCGGCCATCCATATGTTCTTCAGGCGAGCTTTCAGGTCATTGATGGGGAGGATAGAGGCTGTTGCATTCATCAGATTTAAATGCTCCTAAGATATAAAGACTTGATTGTTGAAATAGAATTCGCGTTGGTTGCGCTACAAGGGCCGGAGTTTGCGGCGTCCTTACTTCGTAATGGCCTTTAGCAGCGTTAATACCTGTACCCGGGCGCAGGGCGACGTTCGAACAAAGAGGTGATATCAGAAGGCAGTTCTGCCGGCGGGGGAGGCGCAGGGCGCATTACCATTTCCTCTCCCAGCACGTCTAAGACCTGGGTACGGTTTTCGAGCCATATCTGTTTGAGTTGAGGCACCTTGTCGCGACGGCTGAACACAAGCTTGGAAACCGGCGCCGGGCCATCAATGGCGCGCGAACGAGTAACGACGGAAGCGATGATGTGGGAATGAGAATCGCGCACGGCGATCAGGTCTTGTCCCACAAAAACCAAGTCATAGCGACCTGGACGGAAAGTGCGGTTGCCAACGCTGAATTTGAACGGAACGTCAGCGTGGAAAATTTCCACCGTCCGAGCGTGCGCGGCGGAGGCCAGCAAAATCGCCAGGGACGCGGCAAACAAGACGTACAGAAGCAACTGGCCAATGGCGCCCCGTGTCTTGAGGGCCAATTGTTGCCAAGGTTTACGCTGTAGCGCGTGAAACGCCGCCACCAGGACAGAGCAGTTGGGTTCTCGTGAATCACGGTCCGGAAGTAAAATTGTCACTCTAGTTTCTCCTGCTAAGAAGTTTTTTGAATCTGCTGAGCGTGGCAGAGCATCGTGATACATACAGCAGTAAGGTCTCGCCACTTTTGCAATCGTCATCGTTATTAGGCATCCCCAGGGCTCCGGTAGTACTTTCAAAGTGATTGATTTTTTATTACTTTTTTGTGAGCGTTATGAATAGAAGCGCGGTCTACCAATTTGGTCCTTTTCAGTTGGACACCACGGAACATCGCCTGCTGCGCGACGGAGCGGAAGTTCCTCTGCAACTGAAAGCGTTTGAAACCCTTTGCATCCTTGTGGAACGCGCCGGGCGCCTGCTGACCAAGGACGATCTGCTGCGCCAGGTATGGCCGGATGCCACGGTAGAAGAGAACAATCTCAACAAAAATATCTCGATGTTGCGTAAGGCCTTGGGTGAGCGCTCCACGGGCGACCCTTACATTGAAACCATTCCGCGCGTGGGGTACCGCTTTGTCGCCCCGGTCACGATTGTGGGAACACTGGCCGTTGCGCCCGCGGTTCCGGAGGCCGTGCAGGAGCGTCCACGGCAGAAGTCCATTGCCGTGTTGTACTTTGAAAACCTGAGCGGAGACAAAGAAGACGAATACTTCCGCGATGGCATGACGGAAGACGTGATCACCGAATTGGAAAAAATCCGGGAGCTCCGTCTTTTTCCGCGGTCCTCCGTGCTGGCGTTCCGAGACAAACCAGTGCCCGTGACGCAGGTCGGCCAGCAGTTGACCGCAGCTTACGTGCTGGAAGGCAGCATACGGCGTGCCGGTAGCCGGTTGCGGATCACGGCCCGCCTGGCTGAAACCGGCAGCGGCCACTCCGTTTGGGCCGAACGCTATGACCGAGGCATGGAAGATGTGTTTGCCATCCAGGACGAGATTGCGCAAAGCATCGCCGTGGCCTTGCGCGTGGTGCTCACCGAAAAAGAAAAGCGCGAAATCGAGAAGGTGCCCACCAGCAATATTCAGGCGTACGACTACTATCTGCGCGGCCGCAGGTTTCTCTATCAGCTGCGCCGCCAGACCCTGGAGTTTGCCCGCCAGATGTTTGCCCGGGCCATTGAGATTGATCCGGATTACGCTCGCGCCTATGCCGGAGCAGCGGACTGCTCTTCTTTTATATACATGTGGTATGAGTGCAAAGAAGACAATCTGCGCGACGCAGTTTCCAACAGCCGTCGCGCGGTGGAACTGGATCCGCAGTCTCCGGTGACTCGTGCCTCACTCGGTTTGGCGGAGTACTTAAGCCGGAACTATGAAGAAGCAAGAGAGCAATTCGAACTCGCGCTGGGACTGTGCACGGAACTGTACGAAGCCTACTATTTCTACGGTCGGTCGTGCTTTGCGCAAGGCCAGTTCGAAAAAGCCGCGGAGTTGTTCGCAAAGGCAAGCGAAGTGAGTCCTGATGATTTCCAGGCCCTGTCATTGCGCGGCCTCTGCTTCCGGGCCCTGGACCGTCCTGAGGATGCAAGAACAGCCTTCCAGGAATGTCTGAAAAAAGTAGAGCGTCATCTCGAGTTAAACCCTGACGATGTGCGAGCCGTGTATATGAAATCCGGCACACTGCTCGGCCTTGGGGAAACCGATGCTGCCGTGGACTGGACAGAACGCGCGTTAGCCATGGATCCGGAGGAGCCTTCCGTCCTTTACAACGTGGCCTGCAATTACGCGCTGCTCGATGAACCAGCCAAGGCCATTGATTGCCTGGAAAAAGCGTTTCGTCAGGGATTCGGGCACAAGGAATGGATCGAGCGCGATCCGGATTTTGCTTCAGTGCGGAACCACTCGCGCTTCAAGGCCTTGATGCAGAGTCTGGAAGCGGAGAGGTTCAGCTTTAGCTGACAGTGCAACAGGACGCCATCAAGGCGTTGTGAGTGACGCGGCGTTTTTACTTGGCTGGCGGAGCCGGCGGAATATCTGAGTTCCATGTGTCCACGATGCACTTCCATCCGCCGTCGGCTTGCTTTCTCCAAATCTCAGTCATTTTGCCGTGATCGGATTCTGTTTTACCTTTGTCGCCCTTAAAGCTCAGAGTGTATGCGCCATAGAGGTACGCGATATCGCCGGAGCGCGCTACTTCCACTTTGCTGGCTTGCCAGGTGATGGAAAGATCCGGTAGCGCCATCAGCCCGCCAATCATTTTACTAATGTCATCTCTCTTGGTTGCGATCTTGTCATTGGGAGGAAGGACGACAGCATCATCACCATAAAACGCCATCCAGGCGTCAGCCTTTTTGGTTTGGGCCGCTGCGGCCCATGCGGTATCGGCTTTGCGAATTGCGGCTTCGTCCGCAGCGCGCGTGTCTGGCGCCGGCGCCGGTGCTGCCGCGCAGCCGAGAAGGACCAGGAAATAAGAGAACCCAAGTACCCTGGCCAGGATGCCGTTAGCAGTTCTGAACCCGAAGTGAGTTGGTTGAACAAGCGCCATGGAGTTCTCCTTGTTGTTCGAGCCAAAATGTTTACCGCTTTTGCGAATGTAACATCAGCACGGCGGGAGATGGACGAGAGATCGCCGAGTGGTATCAAGTGTCACAACAGGAAGCCCGGTGCAGGTAGCGCCGGGCGCATGGAATGTTCACTCAGCCAAGCGGTGACGGTTCCGGGGCGGACGATTCGTTTGCAACGCGAGAATTTCCTCAGCCGTTAGCTCGCGCCACTTTCCCGGCAGCAGGCCTTCGAGTTTGAGATCGCCAATCGCCACACGGACCAAGCGCAGTGTGGGATGCCCTACGGCGGCGGTCATACGGCGGACCTGGCGATTGCGGCCTTCAGTCAGCGTGAGTTCAATCCAAGCGGTTGGCACGCTTTTGCGGAAGCGGATGGGCGGATCGCGCGGCGGCAGTGCCGAGGCATCATTGGGCGAGTCAGAACTGAGCAACCGGGCCTTCGCGGGAAGAGTTCGGCGGCCCTGGATGACGACGCCGGATTCAAGTTGCCGTAACGCATCGGCGGACGGCAAGCCTTCCACCTGTGCCCAGTAAGTCCGCGGATGTTGGAACTTAGGGTCGGTAACGCGATGCTGGAAGTCGCCATCGTCGGTGAGCAGGAGCAGGCCTTCGCTGTCATGGTCGAGACGTCCGCAAGGGTAGACGTTGGGGACGGAGATGTATTTCTTGAGAGTATGTCCTGCACCAGAGAATTGGCTCTGCGCACCGAACGGTTTATAGAAAAGGATATAGCGCTTGGCCAAGCGATGTTGTCCAGGGAACTTTAGGTTAGTGCTAGGGACAAGGTTACAGCAAGAGTAGCAGAAGAGTTAAGACCGAAAGTGGAAGGCAAGCCATGGGCGCCGGAGAGCCATGCGCAGGGTGGAAAGGAGCGTAAACTGCGCGACAGTTCGTGCATCTTGCCCCGCTACATTCTCTCTGCGCCCATGCCCGCTTTTCCCGGCCGCGTTTCACGGTTATGAAAGGTTCGTGTCGCAGAATATGAATCTGAAAACACGGGCCGGAAATCTTTCTAAAAGCAACGTCTCTGAAAAATCTATAAGTGCGTGGGAACGCTGTGCGTTCCGTTGAGTTTCTGGCCCCTCTGGCCCCGTGCAATGCCGTCCTTATGACAGGGCCAGCAGCATGACGCCGGCGCCGAGCCAAAGAGCGAAGCCGCCAACGGTTAGTACGAACCGGAAATAAAAACTATCGAGCATGCGATTATTTTTGCCATCAAACATGATTTTGTTTCCTTTCTATTAGCTATTACGTTTGCCACAGCTATTTAGTTACATGAAAGTTGTGTTACAAACCAAAAACCTTATGCTTATGTATTAGCATCTGCTGGGCCAAATGTGGTCACTTGTGCAACTGCTTGAGTTTAATGAACTAGTAAACAAGTGACGGACTGCGTTAGGACCGTTGGACTGTTCGCTTTCGATTGCGTAGTGTCCGCTTGCGGACACCATCGATAACCATCTACTTAGTAAAACCCAGCAGCCTAACCGCAGCGTGGCGATTTCGTCTAAATGAACGCGCCTGACGCACAACGCAGACGTGTGGGCGGACTTGCCCTGCGCGTGTTTAGTAGAATCAAAGTAGTGGCGAACTCTCCTTCAGTGCCTTCGTCTTCTCTTTCAGCGGTCCGCGGCCAGGCTCCGGGACCAGGCTTCTTTGAATTTTTCTTGACTCTTAGTGAATTCAAGAAAGACCCGATCGGCCGTTTCACCGCCATGGCCCGCCAATATGGCGACGTGGTGCGCTATCGCGGTATGTGGGTCACCTACCAGCTCAGCCATCCGGACCACATTCAGCAAGTGCTGCAAACGCGGTTTACCAGCTATCGCAAAGGCCGCGACTTTGACATTCTGCGTCTCTCGCTGGGCCAGGGTCTGCTCACCAGTGAGGGTGCGCTCTGGCAACGGCAGCGCAAGATGACGCAAGCCGCGTTTCAGAGCCAGCAGGTCGCGCAGTCCGTGCGGGTGATGGAAAGTCATGCGCAGTCCATGCTGGAACGCTGGGAGCAACTGGCCGCGGCGCGCGAAGCGTTTGACGTGCTGCCCGACTTGATGCGGCTGACGCTGAACATTGTGAGCGAAACTCTGTTTTCGTCGAACCTGGAAGCTGACCTGGACGTGATCCAGCATGCGCTCGACGTAGGTCGTGACTTTTCCATGGAGCGTGCGTGGTCCGTGGTGCGAATGCCGTCACAGCTTCCGACCAAAGGCAATCGTAAACACCGGCGCGCCATGGCGGCGTTCCACGGAGTGTTGGAAAGAATGGTCCGCGCGAGGCACAACGAACTTGCGACAAATCTTTTACCCGCGTCGTTGGACGTAGCGCAACCCGCGCCGTCAGGCGCACCAGATAAAGAAGCGCGCAAGGCCGATCTGTTGACGTCGCTCATGGAAGCCCGCGATGAAGCCGGCCAGGCCATGTCTGACAAGCAACTCCGCGACGAAGTAGCTACGCTGCTCACCGCCGGCCACGAAACCACAACGTTGGTTCTTGCCTGGACGCTGTTTCTCATCTCCACGCGGCCGGAAGTGATGGAACGCATGGCCGCCGAAGTTGCATTCCTGAACGGCGCGGCTCCGGCGTATGAAGATCTTTTCAAATTGAAGTACACGCGCATGGTGGCGGAAGAGGCGATGCGTTTGTATCCTCCGGTGTGGGCCATGTCGCGCACCGCGGTGGCTGACGACGAAATTGGCGGATACGCTGTCAAAGCCGGCACCGAGATCCTCATCTTCCCCTGTATCACGCATCGCGATCCCGCGTGGTGGCAGGAACCGGACAGCTTTATTCCCGAACGGTTCTCGCCGGAAAATTCCGCCGGACGTCCGCGCTGCGCGTATCTTCCGTTTGGCTCCGGTCCACGCACCTGCGTTGGACTGAACTTTGCCATGACGGAAATTCTGGTCGTCCTGGCGATGATACTGCAGCGATTCCGCGTGCAGCTTGCGGTGGATCCAGCCAGCGTGCAAGCCGAGCCGTCCGTTACGTTGCGTCCGCGTAACGGAATTGCGGTAACGCTAAGCAAGGTGTGAGCTGACAAACTCGCGCCTGCTGCTGAACCGTACAACCGATGACGCCAAGGACATGCCAAAAGCCAATCTAGTGCTTCAACTTGCTCGCCTTTTTGTCTTTGTACATCGCGTTGTCGGTTTGCTTAATGGCATCTTGTACGCTTTGGCCGGTCTTCCATTGCGTTACGCCTACCGATCCTTCCACCAGAACTTTCACTTCGCCTTTTTGCGTCTTGAGTTTGTAGTCGCCAAAAATCCATTTGCGTAAACGTTCAATCTGCACTTCCGCGCCGGCCAGGTCACCATCCAGCACGATGACGAATTCGTCTCCGCCCCAGCGGCCCACGTAGTCCGTGGAGCGCGCGTTGGACTTCAGCTCGCGCGCGAACTGTTGCAACAGATCGTCGCCCGTGGGATGGCCGTAGGTGTCATTCACCTGCTTGAATTTGTTCAGATCCACCATCACCAGGCAAAACGATTGGTTGTGCGCAATGCGCCATTCAATGCGTTCTTCCAGGCTGCGGCGGTTGGCCAGGCCGGTGAGCGGATCTTGCGCCGCCAGCGCTTCGGCCGCGTGCAGTTTGGTCTCGTAAGTTGAGACCTCGGACTTCAGCGCCTTCACCGACTTTTGGCTCTCTTCCGCCATCTTGTCCACGCAGGTTTTCATTTCCTTGGCGCGCAGGACCACCGCTTTGCGTACTTGCGTCAGGTCATCCAGGTCGGCGATGGTTTGCAGTTGCGTGGTGAACTGGCTGAAGTGCTGCGCGTAACGCTGGTCGCGTTCCATCATGGATTCGGCGGTGCGTGCCAGCACAATCAACATTTCTTTTACTTCGTTGGTCTTCGTCTTGAAGTAGCCGGACGTGCGTCCGCCCCACTGCTGTAACTCGTCGTTCACGTTCTTCTCGGCTTCGCGGACGGCGTCGGGCGTGATCGCGTCCGCCGGCTGGCCCTTGAGTTTGGCGGCCAGCGCAGCGAGGCCTTGTTGCAGATCGGCGCTTACGGCCGGGCAAGCCTGCGCTCCGCTCTTGGCCATGGTGAGCAACGCGGCGCAATACGCCTGCACCAGCGCGGACGAAAGCTCGCCGTGCTCCGCACCCGATGGTGATTCGCCCGGAGCTTTTCCGGCGGCAGGGCGAGCGGCGGATGATTCCGTAGCGCGCGACGATGCAGACGCACCCGGCGCCACGGCAGCTTTTACAGCCGGTGTTGGCCGGACCAGCGGCGTCCCAGCTAGAGACGTTCCAGTAGATACGGGTCGTGTCGTCACTGTGCTTGATGGAGATGGCGATGGCGATGGCGCCAAAGTCCGTGCTGCCTGCGACGGGCTGGCTGAAAGTCCGTTGGTAACAGTCTTTGTAACAGTTGTTGTAACGGCCTTTGCACCAGTCGACGCAACACGGGATGCATCCAGTGACGCATTGGGCGGTTTACCCGGCGACGAATTTGCCGGCGGCACGGCTGGTGATGCCGCGGTCGGCGATGCCACGGCTTTGGTTGCGATCAGGGGCTCGGCCAAGGACTCCGTTTCCCCGGCGTCGGCGGCCTTTGCAGGCGGAGGCGGCTCGGGCACCATGTCCAGGTATTTCTTCAGCGAAATCAAATGTGATTCCTCTTTTGCAACATCCGGCTTTGCAACATCCGGCTTGCGACTTGCCTTTTGGGCGCTTTTCTCCTGGCGATTCTGGCCCCGGATTGCGGCCCAACGAACGGGCAAATAAACGAACGGGCAGACAACTTTTCGCCGGCAAACACTCCCCGTCTGAGCGCGACTATCGGCAGGGAGGAGGAAAAGCTTGAATGCGCTCCGCTTCTGCCCCATGAGTCCTACGCCTCACCGTAAGCAGGCTCTTCTCCTTCCCATCACCAGATGAATCCGATCACCGGATCACCAGATGCCGCGCTTTTAGCGCGGCCCCCCTCCCCCTGCATCCCAAGGTTTAAAGGACTTACGCGACGCATCCCAACAAAACG
>Ga0209069_10000638_pt1 | contig 16569 bp, 15 predicted proteins | sample Str013_2_FD_187202 | JGI IMG/M metagenome (GOLD analysis project Ga0209069, IMG submission 187202) | Freshwater sediment microbial communities in response to fracking from Pennsylvania, USA - Straight Creek_MetaG_SC_2013 (SPAdes) (version 2) | ecosystem: Environmental > Aquatic > Freshwater >...
CCAGGTGGTCACCAAGGGCGACCTGCTCACGCACGTCTGGCAGATCCCGTACGCCAGCGCGGACAAGACCGTGGACGTGCACCTGTCCTGGCTGCGGCGCAAGCTCGGGGAGACCGCGCTCGCGCCGCGGTACCTGCACACGGTACGGCGGGTGGGCATCCGGCTGGCCGCGCCGGACGGCGCCGCGACGCCGTGAGGGCACGCCTGGCCGTACTGCTGACCGCCGCCATGACCCTGGTGCTGGCGGCCTTCCTGGTCCCGCTGGCGGTACTGGTGCAGAAGTCCGCCGCCCACCGGGCGACCATCCAGGCCATCGAGCTGACCCAGACGCTCAGCGTGGTGGTGGGTACCGGCAAGGTCGACGACATCGAGCAGGTCGTGGCCGGGAACAACGCCGGCGGCTCGCCGTACCCGGTGACCGTGTACCTGCCCGGCAACCGGCAGTACGGGCCGGCCCCGCGCGACGAGGCGGTGCTGTATGCCGAGCATGGCCACAGCTACACCGCCCAGGCCCGCGGCGGCCGGGACGTGCTGGTACCGGTGGCCGGCGGCGCCAGCGGCGTGGCCGTGGTCCGGGCCTTCGTCAGCGACGAACAGCTCGGCCTCGGGGTACACCGGGCCTGGCTGATCCTGGCGCTGCTCGGCTTCGGGCTGCTCGTCGGCGCGGTGGTGGTCGGGGACTGGCTCACCCGCGCGGTGCTGCGGCCGATCCGGGAACTCGCCGACGTCTCGCACGAACTGGCCGCCGGCAACCTGGAGCGCCGTTCCCGGGTACACGGCCCGGTGGAGATCCGCGCGGTCTCGGCCGGCCTGAACCACCTGGCCGGCCGGATCCAGGACCTGCTGCGCCAGGAGCGGGAGTCGGTGGCCGACCTGTCGCACCAGTTGCGTACGCCGCTGACCGCGCTGCGGCTGGAGGTGGACACCACGCCCGGGGCGCGGTCGCTGGCGCCGCACGTGGCGGCGCTGGAGGAGGCGGTCACCCGGGTCATCGAGCAGGCCCGCGCCGCCGGTACCAGCGAGCCGCCGGCCTGTGACGCCACCGGTGTGCTGGCCGCCCGGTGCGGGTTCTGGGCCGCGCTGGCCGAGGACCAGCGCCGGGCGATGCGGATCGACCTGGTACGCCGGGCGGTACCGGTCGGGGTCAGCGAGGGCGACCTGCGCGCGTGCGTGGATGCCCTGCTGGGCAACGTGTTCGCGCACACGCCCGAGGGCACCCCGTTCGCGGTCATCCTGCTGGCCCAGCCCGGCGGCGGGGCGCGGCTGGTCATCGAGGACGCCGGGCCGGGCTTCCCGCCGCTGGACGAGCTGGGCCGCGGCCGCAGCGGGGCCGGCTCCACCGGGCTGGGCCTGGACATCGCCCGCCGTACCGCCCGCTCCAGCGGCGGCGACCTGCGGCTGTACCGGCCATCGGGGCGCGGGGCCCGGATCGTGGTTGATTTCGGGCCACCGGAGGACACCGCGGTACCGACGGGCTAAGCCGGCCGTAACTGTTTGTTAGCGGGTGCGCTGCCCCGCGCTAGCCACCCAGGCCGCACAGTATGTCCTGTACGGAGTTCCACATACACCGTTCCCGGTACGGCACAACGGACCCGGGACACCAGGAACGACACGTCCATTGCAGGAGGACATCATGCGCAAGGTAGTGATGATCGGGCTGGGTACGGTCTCCGCGGCAGTTCTCGGGGTGGCGGGCATCGCCTCGGCCAGCGCCTCGGTGCACCACGACAGCCCCCGCTCGAACGTGCACACCGCCACCGTCAGCACCGCGGTCAGCCAGGCCGCCGCCGAGAAGATCGCATTGGCGGCGGTACCGGGCTCCACGGTCACCGAGACGCGGCTGGACAGCCGCAACGGTGCCACGGTGTGGAAGGTGCACCTGTCCACCGCCAGCGGCCGTACCGAGGTCGAGGTCGACGCGCAGACCGGCGCGGTACGCATCGACGACGACGGCACCGGCACCGGCCTGAGCACCTCCGGTGACGACAACGACGGCGACGACGTCGGTGAGGACGCCGACGACGACAACGGTGTCGACAACGGCATCGACGACCACGGCAACGGTGGCAACGGCGCGGACGACAACGGCGTGGACGACCACGGTGGCGCCAACGGCTCCGGCGGCCACGGCAGCGACGACGGCTCCGGCCACCACTGATCCCGACCCGCGCGCCGGGCCACCCCCAACCGGGAGTGGCCCGGCGCCGTTCGTGGCGGTACCGGCGCGGTACCGTCCGTGGTACCGCGACGGAAGGCTGCCGGTGCTCGACGTGCAGGCTCTCGACCGGGAGCTGGCCCGGCTGCGCCGGGGGCCGGCGGCCCGGCACCCGGCGCTGCCCAAGCGGCTGGGCCCGTGGACCCGGCAGGTGTGCGGCATCGGCGAGGACGACCCGGCGCCGGCGGCCCGGCACAAGCTCGCCACCGCGATCGAGATGCTGATGCGCGACCAGCCGCGCGAGGTGGTGCTGGCCCTGCACGCGGCGCTGGCGCTGCACCGCGACGCGGGCGCGGCCAGCCTGTCCGCCCGCCAGCGCTGGCTGGCCGGGCAGCTCGGCTGCGGCGAGCGCACCGCGCGGCGGCGCATCGGGGACGCCTTCGCCCGGCTGGTACGGCAGGCGGCCGGGCGCGGCGCCGGGGCGGTACCACCGGCGGAGGGCCACGGCTGGCGGGTCCACGCGGTACGGGCCCGGCTGCGCCTGGACACCGCCACGGCCGACCTCACCGAGCAGCGCACCCTGCTGTTCACCCGGGACGGCATCGGCGCGGTGCTGATCCGCCCGGACCAGCCGGCGCCGCGGTACCGGCGGGGCGAGGGCGTCACGGTGGTGGAGGTGACCCACGGCGGCCGGCTGACCGGTACCGCGACCACCCCGGACGGGCCGGGGTACGTGGTGGAGCTGCCCCGGGATTTCCGCGCCGGCCAGGGCCACGAACTCGCGGTACGGGTCACGCTGGCGCCGGGGCAGCCGGCCGAGCCCCAGTACCTGCTGGTACCGCCGCTGGGGTGCCGGTCGCTGGAGCTGCTCGTGCGGTTCGACCCGGCCCGGCCGCCGGTACGGGCCTGGCGGCTGGACGCGGTGGCACCGGCCGCGGTCCGCGCGGTGGACCCGGCCGGCGCACCGGTGGCCCCGGACCGCTTCGGCGACCTGCGGCTGCGGTACCACCGGCTGCGCCCGGGCCTGGGGTACGGGCTGCGCTGGGAGCCCCGCGGTGCGGCACACCCGGGACCGGGCTGGGTACCCGGGCCGCGCGTCGGTTAGTGTTCGCGTGACTACCGCGACGTATGCCGATGCCTGGGGGTGCCGTGGGGAGCCTGGCGGCCACGTTCACCCGCGCGCTGTCGGCGCACTGGCAGGCGGCGGCGCACCTGGCGGCGGCCCGGACCGGGGCGGCGCAGGCCCCGCCGGCGGTACCGCCCTCGGTGGCCCTGCGCGCCCTGGTGGACCAGCTCGCCCACGGCGGCGATGCGCTGGTAGCGGGCTGGCTGGGTGAGGACCTGACCGGCGGTACCGGCGGCCCGCTCGGCACGTTGTCCACAGTGGACGGTCCGGTGCCGGTACGGCTGGGCGAGGCCCGGGTCCGTGGCGCGGGCGCGTTCCCCGCACTGGTACCGCTGCTGGGCGGGGCGCACCTGGCGCTGAACACCGACGCCCGTACCCCGCGGGTGGCCGCGCTGCTGCGCAGCCTGGTCACCCGGCTGCTGGCCGCCTGCCCGGCCGGGGCGCTGCGGGTACTGGCGCTGGACCAGGCCGCGCTCGGGGCCACCTTCCTGCCGCTGCGCCCGCTGGTGGACGCCGGCCTGGTGACCCCGCCGGCCGGTACCCCCGACGCGGTACGGCTGGTGCTGGATGCGGCCGAGGCGCACGTGCACGCGGCCCAGGCCGGTACCGGCGACGGGACCTGGCTGCTCGTGGTGGCCGCGTCGGTCCCGGACAGCCGGGCCGAACTGGCCCGGCTGGCCGCGCTCACGCACGCCGGTGCGGCGGCCCGGGTGTGCCTGCTGGCGGCCGGCTGGCCGGACCCGTCGCCGGGACTGGAACCGCCGGCGCTGGGCGGTACCACCCGGGTCCGCCTCGACGACGGCTGGGCCTGGCTCGGCGACCCGCCGGGCACCCCGTTCAGCGCCGCCGGCCGGGGCCTGGCCGCCCCGGTGGCGCTGGACCCCGACCCGGACCCGGCGGTGGTGGCGCGGATCGGCCGCGAGTGGGGCGAGCGGGTACGGCAGGACGCAGCGCTCGAGTTCACCGACCTGATCCCGGCGCAGCTGTGGACCGGGTCCTCTGTGGACGGTCTGCGTACCGTGGTCGGGCGTACCGGCCGCGCCCCGGCCGAACTGGCCTTCGACGACGCCACCCCGCACTGGCTGGTCGGCGGGCGTACCGGCGCCGGCAAGACGGTCTTCCTGCTGGACACCCTGTACGGGCTGGCCGCCCGGTACTCCCCCGACGAACTCGCGCTGTACCTGCTGGACTTCAAGGAGGGCATCAGCTTCACCGAGTTCACCCCGACCCGGCGGGACCCGTCGTTCATCCCGCACGCCCGCGCGGTCGGGGTCGAGTCCGATCGGGAGTACGGCGTGGCGGTACTGCGCGAGCTGCGCCGGGAGCTGAACCGGCGGGCTGGCGCGCTGAAGCGGTACGGCGTCACCAAGCTGTCCGAGCTGCGCCGCGGCGAGGCGGACGTGGCGATGCCCCGCGTCGTCGCGGTCATCGACGAGTTCCAGGTGCTGTTCGAGCGCAGCGACGCGCTGGCCCGGCAGGCCAGCGCGCTGCTGGAGGAACTGGCCCGCAAGGGCCGCTCGTACGGCATCCACCTGGTGCTCGCCTCGCAGACGGTGGCCGGGGTGGAGGCGCTGTACGGCAAGGCCGACGCCATCTTCGGCCAGTTCCCGCTGCGGGTCGCGCTGCCCGGCGGGGCGGCCGTGCTGGAGGCGCTGAACAACGCCGCCGACGCGCTGCACCTCGGCTCGGCCGTGGTCAACCCGGCCGGCGGCATCGCCGCGGCCAACACCACGATCCGCTTCCCCGACGCGCACGCCGACCGGGACGCCGTGGCGGCGGTACGGCACCGGCTATGGCAGCAGCGCACGCCGGGGACCCAGGCGCCGGAGGTGTTCGAGGGGTACGCCACCCGCCAGGTCGAGGACGACCCGACGTTCCGCGGCCTGCGCCCGGGCGGGCGGCGCCCGCTGGCCCTGGTCGGCCGGGTGGTGGACGTCAACCAGACCACCGCGTACTTCGCCCTGGACGCCACGCCCGGCCGGCACCTGGCCACGGTGGGTACCTCGGCCGTGGGCGCCGACGTGCTGCACGCCGCGGTGCTGAGCCTGGCCGGGCAGCACGCCGCCGGTACCGCCCGGTTCGTGCTCGCGCCGCTGGTCGCCGCGGCCGACGAGGTCGCCGACGAGGCGGTACGGGCACTGGCCGCCGGCGGCCACCCGGTGTCCACTGTGGACGCTGCCGGGCTGCGGGCGGAACTGGCCGCGCTGACCGGTACCGGCGCCGGTACCGCCCCGGCCGGCCACACGTACCTGGTGGTGTTCGGCGTGGACGCGGCCGGCGCGGTACTGTCCACAAGGGACGACGAGACCTTCCGTACCGGGCTGGACGACCTGCAGGCGGTGCTGCGCAACGGGCCGGCCACCGGTACGCACCTGCTGGGCTGGTGGCGCGGGCTGCGCCGGCTGTCCGACGACATCGGCGGTACCGGCAACCGGGACGACGTGTCCTGCCTGGTGGCGCTGAACGTACCGGGGGCGGACCTGGCGCTGTACCTGGGCCAGCACGACGTGTCGTACGAACCGCGGCCCAACCGGGCGCTGCTGGTGGACCGGCACGACCAGCGGACCAGCCTCGTGGTGCCGTTCGTACGCCCCGGGCGCGTGGTGGAGGAGGCGTGAACCGGTGAGCACCTGGACCGAGTACGTACGGCTGGCCCGGCGGCTGGACGAACTGGCCACCGACGCCGAGCGTACCGCCGCGGACAGCTCGGCCCGGCGCGGGCTGACCATCGCCACCGTGGCCCACCTCGACCAGCGGCTGGCCGACCAGCGGGCCCGGCTGGACCACCTGGGCCGGGCGATCGGCCAGCGGGTCGGGCCGCCGCCGGCCACGTTCACCGGCGTCACCGATCCCGGCGAGGCGGTACGGCTGGCCGGCCGGTACGCCGACGAGGCCGACGCCGCGACCGCAGCGGCCGAGCGGCAGGCCCAGCAGCCGGCGCTGCTGCCCGGGGTCGCGCCCCGGCTGCGCAACGTCCTGACCTACGGCGCCTGCGCCCTGCTCGCGGTGGCCGCCCAGTACGCCCTGCTGCTGGCCGGCGGCTCGCACGGGGTGGACTCGGTCAGCCTGTTCGCCTGGTCCTGCGCCGGCTTCCCGGCGATGGCCTGGATCGCCGGGTACCTGGTGCTCAGCGTCTGGGGCCGGCCCCGGGTCGGCGACCCGGCGGTCGAGCGCAGTCCCCGGATCGGCTTCGCCATCTGCTTCCTGGCCATGCCGCTGGCCTACTGCGCGTTCCGCGCGGTCACCTCGGCCTCGGGGCTGTAGCCGCGCCGACCGCCGTCCACTGTGGACGGCGGTCGGCGGTACGGTCAGTTCATGCTGCCGAGGATCTGGTAGATCAGGTCGCTGGCCTCGGTCACGTCGGCGGCGGGCGGGGCGTCGGCGGCCACCGGCGCGCCGAAGTCGTGGTACACCGTCTCGGACTTGAGGTCCTGGCCGCTGACCTTCATGGTGAGGGTCAGGTCGGTCAGCCGGCCCTGCCCGTCCAGCGTCGCGGTGTACGGCACCACCCGGTCGGCGGGCGCCAGTTCGGCGATGCGGTCCCTGCTGAACGCCAGCGAGCCGGCCGCCTTGGACAGGTCGATGGTACCGGTGATGGTACCGGGGGTGGTCTCGGTCGCGTCGACCACGCCCTGGACGGTGGAGGCCACCCCGGTCGGGTCGGCCCCGGCGCTGAACATGGCCCGCTGGGTGGCCGGCAGCTTGGCCGGATCGATCTTCATCCACTTGTTGGTGAGCCCGGGCACGCCGACCAGTTTCAGGTACATCGCGTCACTGCGCAGGATGTAGCTCAGTTGGAGGGTCGACCCGGCCGCGGTGATCTTCGTGTCCACCGCCGCCGCCTTGCCCACCGGGTCCAGCCCGCCGGTCATCGTGGTCGTGCCACCCGCCTTGGCCAGCGCCGGCCCGGACAGGGTCACGGTGAAGGCCGAGGTCGTCCTGGTGAGCGCGGTCACCCCCGCGAGCAGCCTCGCCTTGGCGCCGAGAGCCGCCTGGGCCGAGGACGCCGGTGCTGACGACGGTGCGGCACTGGCGCCGGGGGAAGTGGCGGACCTGGTGCAACCGGCCGCCATGCCGGCCACGGCCACCAGGGACACGAGTGCCAAACCGGGATGGATTCGTCTCATGCGCCCGACTCTAGTACGTCGATGCAACGCGCGCCCGGCGAGCACCCGGGCCGGCCCGGTCAATCCACTGTGGACAGTTGGTCGGCGGTCGCCGGTACCGGCTCGAACCGGGCGGTGAAGTGGCGCAGCTGGGCCGGTTGGGCCACGATCCGCAGGCCGGGCAGCTCCCGAACCCGGGCAGCCACCCGCGCCACCACCTCCACCACGTAGTCCATGTGGCTCTGCGTGTAGGTACGGCGCGGGATCGCCAGCCGGACCAGGTCCATCGGCGCCGGTCGCTCCTGCCCGTCCGGGCCCAGGCCGAACATGACCGTACCGATCTCGCACGAACGCACCCCGCCCTCGAGGTACAGCGCGCACGCCAGCGCCTGGCCCGGGTACCGTAGCGGCGGCAGGTGCGACAGGAACTCACGGGCGTCGATGAACACGGCGTGCCCGCCGAACGGTACGACCACCGGTACGCCCAGCCGCTCGAACGCCTCGCCCAGGTACCGCGTCGACGCGATCCGGTACCCGAGGTAGTCCTCGTCCACCGCCTCGCGCAGACCGACCGCGATCGCCTCCAGGTCCCGCCCGGCCAGCCCGCCGTAGGTCGGGAAACCCTCGGTGAGGATCTCCAGGTTCCGGCACCGCTGGGCCAGCTCGTCGTCGTTGACGGCGAGCCAGCCGCCGATGTTCGCCAGCGGGTCCTTCTTCGCGGAGATCGTCATACCGTCCACAAGGGACGCCATCTCGCGCACGATGTCGGCCACGGCCACGTCGGCGTACCCGGGCTCGCGGGTCTTGATGAACCAGGCGTTCTCGGCGAACCGGCAGGCGTCCAGGAACAGCGGCGTGCCGTACCGGTCGCACACCTCGCGTACCGCCCGCAGGTTGGCCAGGCTCACCGGCTGCCCGCCACCGGAGTTGTTGGTCACGGTCACCATCACCAGCGGTACGTCGGCGTGCCGCGCAGCCAGCAGCTCCGCCAGCGCCGGTACGTCCATGTTGCCCTTGAACGGATGCAGCAGCCGCGGCTGGCGGCCCTCCGCGATGACCAGGTCCACCGCCTGCGCCCCGGTCGCCTCCACGTTGGCCCGGGTGGTGTCGAAGTGGGTGTTGTTCGGTACCACCCTGCCCGGTCCACCCACGACACTGAACAGGATCCGTTCCGCCGCCCGGCCCTGGTGCGTGGGCAGCACATGCTTGAGCGGGAACAGTTCCTTGACCGCGGCCTCGAACCGGTACCACGACGGCGCGCCGGCGTACGCCTCGTTGCCACGCTGGATCGCCGCCCACTGCTCGTTGGACATGGCCCCGGTACCCGAGTCGGTCAGCAGGTCGATCAGCACGTCGTCGGCGTGCAACTCGAACAGGTTGTACCCCGCGGCAACCAGCCGGTCCGCGCGCTGCGCCCGGGTCAGTACCCGCATCGGCTCGACGCTGTGGATCCGGAACGGCTCGATGATGGTACGGAACCCCTCGTCGGCCACGGCGACCTCCCTCGTCACGCGGATGGTAGGTCCGGATCCGCCGGTACCGCGCGGGTCGAAGGTCCCGTGCGAACGGCCCCAGCCACGGTTTACTGTTCGCTATACTTCGCGCGTGGGCGCCGAACTGCGCCCAGGCACCGTGCGCATCCTGTTCGTCTTCGACCCCTGGCGCTCCAGCATCCTGCTGGTCGCCGGAGACAAGACCGGACGCTGGACCGAGTGGTACCACGAGGCCATTCCCCTGGCGGAGCAGCGTTATGAGATCTACCTGAAGGAACGCGCCGAGGAGGAGGGTGGGCAGTCATGAGCAGCTACGTGCGGTGGACTGACATCCGCGCCGAGAATGTCGAACGAGCTGGGGGCGAGCAGGCCGTCGGTGCCGGGAAGCAGGAACTGCTCGCCACCGTCATCGGGACGCGGCTGGCCGAGGTCCGCCGCGCCCGCGGCCTGACCCAGCAGCAGGTCGCCCAGCGCATGGGCGTCACGAAGGGCCGCGTCTCGCAGATCGAGCAGGGGAAGCTGTCCGGACACGACGTCCTGGTCCGTTACGCCGCCGCCCTGGGCGGCCGCCTCCACCAGGCCATCTACTTCGACGACGGAGACATCGCCGCCATCGCATGACGATCAGCGTTTGTCAGATCAACGCACGTCGAAGCTCCTTCACCAGAAGGAACAGGTGCATCGGATCTGTCGGGCTGGGGTCGAACTTCGCAAGGCGCTGGTAGAAATCGCGGGCGCTGTCGTTTTCGCAGTGGATGAGCAGGGCGCGTACCCCGATGACGTCGGCGGCCACGGCGATGCGGCGTAGCGCATCCACGACCAGCGCCGGGCCGAGACCCGCGCCCTGGGCCGAGGTGTCCACACCGAGCCGGGTCAGGATGACCACCGGCTGGTGGTAGCGGCCGGCGCCCTGGGAAAGGCGCTGCGGGGCGTGGGCGGGGGCGACGCTGCCAGCGGCCAGCGCGTAGTAACCCACCACCTGCTGCGTCGGCTGGTCCAGGTCGCGGACGACATAGACCCGGGACAGCCCGGCGCGGTGCGACTGCAGTGCATGGTTCGTCAGCCAGTCCGACTGGGCCCGCGAGCCACAGTCGAAGCTGGCCACGCAATGGCTGGCCGTCAACGGCTCGACGGCGGCGAACGGGCTCACCGGGTGTCGCGGCCGGGTGGGGTGTCCAGTACCGTGGCGCCCGACAGCAGGTCCCGCAGACCGGGTACGTCCCGAGTTGGGCCGCGCAGCGCCTCGTCGAAGACCCGCCACTGCGCATCGTCCAGAACGAAAACCCGTCGATCAGCCAGCACGCTGGCCGCCGCCTCGGTCGCCGCGGCAAGGACGAACGTCGACACGCTGTCGCCGGACGCGGCGCTGGCCGCTTCGAGGAGCGCCTTCTGCGCCGGGTCGAGTCGCAGGTGCAGTCGTTCCGCCTTCACCGTCATGACCGCATCGTACGCACATTGTACGCCAGAAGCAAGGTCGACACGGCTGGTTACGACATGTGTTGCCGCATCACGAGCGGCCCCCCGAACGCCGGCCAGACCCGCACCCGGGACCGGTAGACCGGGCGCCGGTACCCGCTGGGGTTCGACCGGCCGCGGCCGGCGACCGACCGCCAGCCCGCCTCCCGGCGCAACCGGGCCCGGTGTCACAGTGTCCTGCGTGAACGCACCACCGCCGGTACGCCGGACAAGGGATCCCCGGGCAGGTAACGGACGCCCGTGGTGGGCCCGGCTGGCGCCGGGCGTCGCCGTTCTGGCCGGGTACCAGCGGTCGTGGCTGCGCGGCGACCTGCTCGCCGGGGTGACCGTGGCGGCCTACCTCGTCCCGCAGGTGATGGCGTACGGCGGCCTGGCCGGCCTGACCCCGGTCGCCGGGCTGTGGGCGATCCTGTTGCCACTGGCCGGGTACGCCGTGTTCGGCTCGTCCCGGGTGCTGTCGGTCGGGCCCGAGTCGACCACGGCGCTGATGACCGCGGTGGCCGTCGCGCCGCTGGCGGCCGGGGATCCGGACCGGTTCGCCCGACTGGCCGGCGCGCTGGCCGTGGTGGTCGGGGTGCTGTGCCTGCTGGCCTGGGCCACCCGGCTCGGCTTCGCGGCCGACCTGCTGTCCCGGCCGATCCTGGTCGGGTACCTGGCCGGGGTGGCGCTGATCATGATGGCCGGGCAGTTGCGCAAACTGACCGGGGTACCCGTACGTGGCGAGACGTTTGCCGCCCAGGTGCTGTCCTTCGCCCGCCAGCTCGACCGGATCCGGCCCGGTACCGTGGTTTTCGCCGCGCTGACCCTGGCGTTCCTGTTCGGCGTGCAGTGGCGGCTGCGCCGGGTACCGGGGCCGCTGCTGGCGGTACTGGCCGGTACCGTCGCGGTCGTCGCGCTGCGGCTGGACCGGTACGGCATCGACGTGATCGGCGCGGTACCCGCCGGACTGCCCGCGCCGGTGCTGCCGCACCTGGCCGACCTGCGCCAGGTGCTGCTGCCGGCGGTCGGGGTGATGCTGGTCGGGTACTCCGACAACATGCTCACCGCCCGCGCCTACGCCGTCCGAAGTGGACACTCGGTGGACGCGAACCAGGAACTGCTCGCGCTGGGCGCGGCCAACATCGGCGCCGGTGCGCTGGGCGGCTTCCCGGTCAGCAGCAGCGGCAGCCGGACCGCCCTGGGCGCCGCGTCCGGCGCGCGTACCCAGGTGTACTCCCTGGTGGCGCTCGCGTTCGTGCTCGCGGTGCTGCTGTTCCTGGGCCCGCTGCTGGCCCGCTTCCCGGTACCGGTGCTGGGGGCGATCGTGGTGTACGCCGCGGTACGCCTGATCGACCTGCCCGGCTTCCGCCGGCTGGCCTCGTTCCGGCGCAGCGAGTTCGCCCTCGCGCTCGCGGCGATGCTCGGCGTGCTCGCGTTCGACACGCTGTACGGGATCCTGCTCGCCGTGGGGCTGTCCGTGGCCGAGATGCTGGTACGCATCGCCCGCCCGCACGACGCGGTGCTCGGTACCGTGCCGGGCCTGGCCGGCATGCACGACGTGGACGACTACCCGCTGGCCGTGACCGAACCCGGGCTGCTCGTGTACCGGTACGACTCGCCGTTGTTCTTCGCCAACGCCGAGGACTTCCGCCGCCGGGCACTGTCCGCTGTGGACAGTCAGGCGGATCCGGTGCGGTGGTTCGTGCTCAACGCCGAGGCCAACGTGGAGGTCGACATCACCGCGCTGGACGCGCTGGACGCGCTGCGCCGCGAACTCGCCGGCCGGGGGGTGGTGTTCGCGCTGGCCCGGGTCAAGCAGGACCTGCGCGACGACCTGGCCGCGTTCGGGCTGACCGCCAGCGTGGGTGCGGACCACATCTTCCCGACCCTGCCGACCGCCGTCGCCGGGTTCCACGCCTGGGTCCGGGCCCGGGACCGGGACCACCCGGTACCGCCACCGGTACCGCCGCCGGCACCGCCCGGCACCGCCGGCTGACCGGCGGTACCGCGGGATCCAGGCCCGGGCTCAGGCCGGACTCAGGCCGGCACCCCGATCCGGGGCATCACCGGGGTCCGGGTCGAACAGGCCGGCCTGCGCGCCAGGGCCGGGGTCCCCGGCGGAGTGCGCCGGCGCGGTACGGGCGGCCACCGGCGACCGGGAGTACCGCACGGCGTGGTCCACCAGCCCCCGGCGTGCGGTCACCGCGCAGGTGACCAGCCGTACCGGCGCCGGTGGCGGCTCGGCGGTACGGCCACCCCAGCGCACCAGTACGGCGAGCCGCCCGGCGGCCGCCTCGGCGCACAGCTTGTCCACGGTACGGCGACGGCTGCCGTGATCCACCTCCACCACCACGGGTACCCCGTGCGGGCGGGCGCAGCCAATGTCCACAAAGGAGTGTTGGTGCTGGTACGGCGGCGGCAGCGGTACCACGCTGGGCGCCCGCCGGTACACCCGCCAGCCCTGCGCCGCGCCCCACCGCGCCACCGCGTCCACCAGCAGCGTGGTCACCTCGTCCGCGGTCCGGTCGGTGAACGTCAGCCGGTCCAGCCAGGCCGACAGCGACGCGGCGACGGCGTCACCGTCGTGCGTACCGTCCATGCCGCCACGGTAGCGGCGCACCGCCGGCCGCGGCGAGGCGGCGCCCCACGGCGAGGCGGTGCCGGGCGCCACCGCGCCCGGCACCGCCACCGCCGGCCTGGCGTCACGCCAGGAGGTGGATGTTGTGCCGGTGGCACATCCGGGTGAGCACCTCCGGCCACACCGACACGCTGACCTCGCCCAGGTGCGCGGCGCGCAGCAGCAGCATCTGGGTACGGGACTGGCCGATGCCGCCGCCGATGGACAGCGGCAGCGAGCCGTCGAGGACAGCGCGGTGGTACGGCAGGTCCAGCCAGTCAAGCTGCCCGGTCAGTTCGAGCTGGCGGCGCAGCGCGGCCGCGTCCACCCGTACCCCCATCGAGCTGAGCTCGTGGCGGCGCCGGGTGACCGGGTTCCACACCAGGATGTCGCCGTTGAGCCCGTACGCGGGCCGGCCCCGCGGGGTCGTCGTGGGGGTGCTCCAGTCGTCGTAGTCGGCCGCCCGCAGCTCGTGCGGGTACCCGTCGGCCAGCGTCGCGCCGATCCCGATCACGAACACCGCGGGGATCTCTTGCAACAGCGCCGTTTCCCGCTGCTTGCGCGGCCGGTCGGGGTAGCGCTCCAGCAACTCCTCGGCGTGGATGAAGGTGATCTCCTCGGGCAGGTCGGGGTACCGGCCGTCGGCCAGTTGCGGGTAGAGCCGCTGTACGTGCGCCTGCGCGCCGCGCAGCACCGCCCAGATCCGGCGCACCGTGTCCGTGAGGTACGCCAGGGTGCGCTGCTCGGCGGTGATCGTCTGCTCCCAGTCCCACTGGTCCACGTACGCGCTGTGGTCGTGGTCGAGGAAGTAGTCCTTGCGTACCGCGCGCATGTCGGTACACAGGCCCTCGCCCGGCCCCATGCCGAACTGTGCCAGCGCCGAACGCTTCCACTTCGTGGCGGCCTGTACCAACTGCGCCCGGACCGGGTGCACACCGTTGTCGTTCGCAATGGCGAACTGCACCGGCGTGCGTGAGCCGTCGCGGTCCAGCAGGTCGTTCAGGCCGCTGTCCGCGGCCACGATCAGCGGTACCTGCACCATCTCCAGGTTCAGCGCCTGGCACAGGCCGTCCTCGATGTACCGCTTGACCGCGACGATGGCGGCCTGGGTCTGCCGGGGTGTCAGCGCCGCCCGGTAGCCCCGGGGCAGCACCCGCTCCAGCTCCTGGTAGCTGCCGATCCCCGGGCCGGCGAGGTCGGCCCGCTTGGCCTCGGCGAGGTCAGTCACGGTCGCCTCCGGTGCCCGGAGCTCCGGTCGCCGGTACCCCCAGCGGGCCCGGCGGCGCGGCCGGCGGCGGCGCTTGCGTCACGGCCGGAGGCATGGTCGGGTAGGTCGGCCCGGCCGGGGGCACGGGTGGCCCGCCGTGGTGGCGGCCCAGCCCCGAGGCGCCCAGGTAGATCAGCGCGAACGCGATCAGGATGAGTACCCCGGCGGTGGCCAGCAGCCCGCCGCCGACCGGTACCAGCGCCGGTACCTTGGCGCCGATCCGGCTGGTGGCCGAGACCGACAGGCTGCCGTCGGCGTTGGCCAGCACGAGCACGTACCGCCCGTCCGCGGCCAAGGCGTCCCAGTCCAGCCGGATGGTGCCGGTACCGCTGGCCTGGCTGAGCCAGAACGTCTGGTCGATCGGGGCACCCACCGGCCGGACGGTCCCGCCGGTGCGACGGTAGGTCGGGGCACCGCTGGCACCCCAGGCCCGGGTCAGCTCGTCCCGGGCGGTACCGGACAGCCACCGGTCCACCTCGTCGGCCGGCCCCACGCCGAGGAACAGCGGCGCGTCCCGGTCGGAGGCGGCGGTGATCCGGACCCGGCCGATGTCGCCCCAGCGCACCCGCCACTGGCCGGTACCGGAGACGGTCAGGTCGGTACTGGTCACCGCGGCGGTCGCGGTGGCCAAGGTGAGGGTACCGGTGGTGGCGTACCCGTCGGCGTCACGGGCCGAGTCCACGGCCAGCAGCACCCCGCCCCCGACACCGCCGGCCAGCCCGGTCAGCAGCAGCAGCACCCCGACGACCAGCGCGGCCACCCGGGCGGCCGTGGCGGCCGCACCCGGCCGTGGCGGCGGTGGCGGGGCCGGCGGCGCGGTGGCCGCGATCCACGGCGCCACCGTGCCGGTACCAGGTGGCGGCGGCGCGTCCGGATCCACCGGATCGGTGCCGCCCTGGTCCAGCCGCATCGGCGGGTACCGGCGGGTCAGCAGCGCCACGTAGGCCACCACCCGCAGCTCCCACCGGGCGATGCCGGTGAGCAGGTCGTACAGGCCACGCGGGTACCTGCCGGTGGCGGCCAGGACGATGCCGGCGATCAGTACCGCCGCGCCGGCCAGGCTGAGCCCGGACCGGCTGACCCAGTCGCCGTTGCGGTACACCGCCGCGCCGGTACCGGTGAGCGCGCCGAGCAGCAGCGCGTGCGGCAGGGCGAACAGCCAGGCCAGCAGCGGCTGCCAGCGGGGGATCCGCCCGGGGTACTCGACGTGCAGGTCGGCCGGGTAGTCCGGATCCGGGGCGAGGGTGAACGGCGGGTACCGGTCGGTGCCGAGCACCTGGTACCCGTAGTACCCCACCCGCCAACTCCACCGCAGCACGCCGACGTTGAAGTCGAAGATCCCCCTTGGGTACCGCCCGGCGACCAGTACCGCCAGGTAACCGATCACCGTCAGCACCACGAACGCCACCCACAGCACCGCCAGCACGAGGTAGTGCGGAATGAGCAGCAGCCACTTGACCAGCCACAGCCAACGGCTGGGCGCGTCCGGTCGGGCGCGCACATGCACGGGATAACCAGTCACGGCTCCTCCTTCCCTCACCCACCAGCCCACGGCCTGCCGGGCCCGGCCAGGCAGGGCCGAGGCGCCCGCGGACCCGGGCCGATCGGCACGGGTCGATGCCCGTTGGGCCGGTACCGGATCGGGACCTTGGGACCTGCCCGGGCCGTGGTCCGGCGCATAGCGTCGGGTCATGGCCGGTGCCCTGCAGATCGACGGGCTTGTCAAGCGGTACGGCCGCACCGTGGCGGTCGACGGTGTCGACCTGACCGTGGCCGAAGGGGAGATCTTCGGCATCCTCGGACCGAACGGCTCGGGAAAGTCGACCACGGTCGAGTGCGCGTACGGCCTTCGTACCCGCGACAGCGGCCGGATCCGGGTGTTCGGCGTGGATCCGCAGGCCCAGCCCGACCGGGTGGCCCGGATGGTCGGTACCCAACTGCAGGAGTCGGCGTTGCCGGAGCGGATCCAGGTACGGGAGGCGGTACACCTGTTCGCCGCGCTGGCCCGGGAACCGGTCGACGAGGCCGCGGTCATCGAGCAGTGGGGGCTGGCGGCCAAACGCCACGCCAGCTTCGGCAGCCTGTCCGGCGGCCAGCGGCAGCGGCTGTTCGTGGCGCTGGCCCTGGTGACCCGGCCGCGGCTGGTGTTCCTGGACGAGATGACCACGGGCCTGGATCCGGCCGCGCGGCGCGAGGTCTGGGAGCTGGTCGACACGATCCGCGCCGAGGGGACGACCGTCGTACTGGTGACCCATTTCATGGACGAGGCCGAGCGGCTGTGCGACCGGGTGGCCGTACTGCACCAGGGCCGGGTGGTGGCCCAGGACACCCCGGGCGGCCTGATCGACCG
>Ga0209069_10000639_pt1 | contig 16563 bp, 13 predicted proteins | sample Str013_2_FD_187202 | JGI IMG/M metagenome (GOLD analysis project Ga0209069, IMG submission 187202) | Freshwater sediment microbial communities in response to fracking from Pennsylvania, USA - Straight Creek_MetaG_SC_2013 (SPAdes) (version 2) | ecosystem: Environmental > Aquatic > Freshwater >...
GTATTGGCAGGCGGGCACCACAGACATTGCCGTGCTGCTGACGCGCGATCACGGCTTCCCGGCTGCGATGCAAACCTGGCTCTGGCTCGCCTTCTTCGCGTCCTTCGCGGTGAAAATGCCAATGTGGCCGGTGCATACTTGGCTGCCGGATGCCCACGTCGAAGCGCCCACCGCCGGTTCAGTGATCCTCGCCGCCATTCTGCTGAAGATGGGTGGCTATGGTTTCCTGCGCTTCTCGCTGCCGATGTTCCCCGACGCCAGCCATTATTTCCAGCCACTGGTCTACACCCTCTCCATCATCGCCATTATTTACACCTCGCTGGTGGCGCTGATGCAAGAGGATATGAAAAAGCTGATTGCCTATTCATCCGTCGCCCATATGGGTTTTGTTACCATGGGCATCTTCTCTTTCACGCGCCAAGGCATTGATGGCGCGATCTTTCAGATGATTAGCCATGGGCTGGTCTCCGCCGCACTCTTCCTCTGCGTTGGCGTGATCTATGACCGGATGCACACGCGCGACATCGCGGCCTATGGCGGCCTCGTGAACCGTATGCCGCTCTATGCCTTTGTGTTCATGCTCTTCACCATGGCCAATATTGGCCTGCCAGGAACTTCGGGCTTTGTCGGTGAATTCATGGCGCTTCTCGGCACCTTCCAGAACAACACTTGGGTGGCATTCTTTGCGACATCCGGCGTGATCCTTTCGGCCTGCTATGCGCTCTGGCTCTACCGCCGCGTGGCGCTGGGCGAAATGGTGAAGGCCTCATTGGCGCACATCCCGGATATGACGCCACGCGAATTGGCCATTCTCGGCCCGCTGGCGGTGCTGACGGTTTTCTTTGGCTTTTATCCAGCTCCAATCCTCGATCTCTTCGGTCTTCCGGTCGAAGCCCTTTTGAAAACCTTGCACATTGCCTCGAATGATCTGGGCCATGTTCTCTCAGTCGCGATGCGGTGATCCATGAGCACTCTCCAACAGCTTGGCCTTGGTGCCGTTCTTCCTGAGGTGGCGCTGGCCTTGATGGCCATGCTGCTCTTGATGGAGGGCGTGTTCTCAAAGCGCGTCACCCCCGCCGCTATTCGCTGGGGTGCCATCGCCGCCTTCGCTGCCGTGGGCCTGATGGTCGTATGGAAATCAGGCACGGGTTCAGTCACCGCCTTTGGCGGCGCCTTCGTGGCCGATCCCTTTGCCCGCTTCATGAAGGTTCTGGCCTTGACTGGCTCAGGCGTGACACTGGCCATGTCCGGCAAATATCTTGTCCGTACACGGATGGATAGCAACGAATATCCCGTGCTCATCGTGCTGGCCACGCTGGGCATGATGCTGATGATTTCGGCGAATGACTTGATCTCACTCTATCTCGGCATCGAGCTGCAATCACTGGCACTCTATGTCGTCGCCGCCATCAACCGTGACAGTCTGAAAGCTTCTGAAGCCGGGTTGAAATATTTCGTTCTGGGCGCGCTTTCATCGGGCATGTTGCTTTACGGCGCTTCGCTGGTTTATGGCCTGACCGGACACACAGGCTTTGATGGCATCGCCAATGCGCTGGCTGGCCAAGCCCAAAGCCTTGGCATTGTCTTCGGCATCGTCTTCATCATGGCAGGCCTTGCCTTCAAGGTCTCCGCCGTGCCGTTTCATATGTGGACGCCCGATGTCTATGAAGGGGCACCCACACCCGTCACGGCCTTCTTTGCCGCTGCCCCTAAACTTGCCGCCATTGCCTTGTTCACCCGCGTCATGGTGGGCCCCTTCGCCCATGTGACACATGAGTGGCAGCAGATCGCGGTTTTCATTTCGATTGCCTCGATGGCCTTGGGGGCCTTCGCCGCCATCGGCCAGACCAATATCAAACGCCTGATGGCCTATTCGTCGATCGCCAACATGGGCTTTGCCTTGGTGGGCTTGGCGGCAGGTTCGGTCGAAGGCGTGCAGGGCCTGATCATTTACATGATGATCTATGTGGTGACGGTTCTCGGCACTTTCGCCTGTATCATGGCCATGCGCCGCAAGGGCATTTATGTGGAGCAGATTTCTGATCTCGCTGGCCTCTCGCGCCGCGACAAGGGCCTCGCCTTCGTGCTGGCGATGATGATGTTTTCGATGGCAGGCATTCCGCCGCTGGCGGGCTTTTTCGGAAAACTCTTTGTTTTCCTAGCGGCCGTGAAGGCCGGGCTTTACGTTCTGGCGGTTCTCGGTGTGTTGGCTTCCGTAGTCGGTGCTTATTATTATCTGCGCATCATCAAGCTGATGTATTTCGATGAACCCGTCGAAGCTTTTGATGGTGCGGATTTGGAATTGGCCATCGTTGCCTATGCCGCTTGCGCCTTTGTGGTAGGCTTCATCATCTTCGCCCAGCCGTTGCTCACATTGGCAACGGGTGCGGCGGCTTCGCTGTTTTAGAGCGAGTTTGGCTTTTCGCGATCCCATGTTCCGTCACCCCAGCGAAGGCTGCGGTCCAGCTTTCTTCAAAGCGATGACAAAGCTGGATGCCAGCCTTCGCTGGCATGACGGAGTGAATAGGACGGCCTTATTCATATGATCCCCATCCACCGCCATCCCACCATCGATTCAACCAACCTCGAAGCCCGCCGCCGTGCTGAGGCGGGCGAGCAAGGGCCGCTCTGGATCGTGGCAGACGAACAGACCGCAGGCCGGGGCAGGTTAGGGCGGCACTGGGTCTCAAAACCCGGCAATCTCTACAGCACGTTTCTAACGCCAACCCTGGCCCCGATCAGTGCCGTGGCACAAATGAGTTTCGTTGCCGCAGTGGCCGTCCACCAAACTGCAAGTGTCTTTGTAGATCCCGCCGCGATCTCATTGAAATGGCCGAATGATTGCCTTTTGAACGGGGCCAAGTTCTGCGGCATATTGGTGGAGGCGATAAGGCCCGGCCTCGTGGCCATCGGCATTGGCATCAATATCGCCCAGGTGCCGAATGGTCTGCCCTATAGGGCCGCAAGGCTTGAAGGCACGGAAGTTGAATCCGTCTTTAAACAGCTGCAACTAACCCTCTCAAACAACATGAAAATCTGGGATGAAGGCAGCGGCTTTGCGGCCATCCGCGAAGCTTGGGCCGCGCGCTGTCACCATCTGAACCAGCCCATCACAGTCGATGGCGATCCCGGCACTTTCGTTGGCCTAGCCTCCGACGGCGCACTTTTATTCAAACCTGTTCATGGTGAAATAAAGCATGTCTATGCAGGAGACGTGTGGGTGGAGTATCAGCCTCAGTCATGAAAGCCAAAAACAAGTTCGACCCATCGCCCGATCTCGTCCTCCTGCCGCTGGGTGGCACGGGTGAAATCGGCATGAATTGTTATTGCTATGGTGTGGGCCCAGCCAACAACCGTGACTGGCTGATGGTCGATCTCGGTGTCAAATTCGGCGATGAGCAAGACCCCGGCATTGATGTGATCATGCCTGACGTCGGTTTCATCACCAAGAACCGAAAGAAATTCTCAGGCCTCGTCATCACCCATGCCCATGAAGATCACATTGGTGCCATCTGCCATCTCTGGCCGCAGCTTGAATGCGAAATTCATTGTACGCCGTTTGCGGCTGAGTTGTTGAAGCTGAAATTGATTGAACATGGGCTTGATGAAGAAGTTCCGATCATCACCCACAAGCCGGGGAGCAAATTCACTTTAGGCCCCTTCAAGCTGGAACTCATTCCCGTCACCCATTCCATCCCTGAATCCTGTGCGCTGTTCATCGACACCAATCACGGCAACGCCTTGCATTCCGGCGATTGGAAAATTGATCGCAGCCCACAGCTTGGCCACCACATCGCCGAGAAGCGTTTCCGCGAATTGGGCGACAAGGGTGTTGATGCGCTGATCTGCGACTCCACCAATGTGCTGCGCCAAGGTTCATCGCCTTCTGAAAAAGATGTGGCTGCAACTTTGGCCGATATTATCAAACACGCCAAGGGCCGCGTGGCTGTCACAACCTTTGCTTCGCATGTCGAACGCATTTCCTGTGCGGTTGCTGCCGCGCGTTCGGCTGGCCGCGAAGTGGTGATCGCTGGCCGCGCCATGCGCAACACCATCGAGGCGGCGAGGAAATGCGGCTATCTCAAAGAGGCAGGCGCGTTTCTGGATATCGAAGAATTCGGCTATCTGCCCAATGATCGCATTCTCTTGCTCTGCACCGGAAGCCAAGGTGAATCCCGCGCCGCAATTGCGCGGATCGCGGAGGACTCGCATCCGCAAATCGCCTTAGAAAAGGGCGATCTCGTCGTCTTTTCAGCCCGCACCATTCCGGGCAACGAAAAGGAAGTGGGTGCTGTTATCAACAATCTCGCCAAGCTCGATATTGATGTGATCACCGCTGACGACGCTTTGGTCCATTCCTCTGGCCATCCGCGTCAGGGCGAACTTAAACAAATGTATGAATGGGTGAAGCCCAAGATTCTGATACCCATGCATGGTGAACCGCGCCACTTGCGCGCTCATATCAATTTCGCCAAGGCCAATGGCATTGCTGAAACCATCATGCTCGAAGACTTGAAAATCGCAAGACTAAAGCCGGGTGCCGCTGGCGTGATTGACGAAGCGCCGGGCGGAAGGCTTCATCTCGATGGTAAGTTGATAGTACCCTCCGAAGACGGCCCCGCCAAACAGCGCCGCAAACTTTCCTTTGCGGGGATCATTTTCGTCAGTATACTGATCAACGACAAGCAGGATCTGGTCGACATGGCTTTCATCTCCGACGGATTGCCCTCCGTCTTGGATGATGATTTGGCCGACGTGGCCGAACAGGTCTTTACCGCCATGCCCCGCGCGCGGCGTAAAGACGACGGCACAGTAACCGAAGCCATCCGCACTGGCATCCGCCGCGCCTGCGACAATATCTGGGGCAAAAAACCCATCTGCAAGGTTGTCGTGAACCGAGTTTAGAGCGGGTTCAAAAACTAAGCCCGCTTCACTCCGAACATCTTTCCATCGGCTTTCTTGATGAAAAGGTTGTCAAGCGCGTCGCTGACGTTCTCTGTGGTGAACTGGGGTGCGATGCCCTCGAATTTGCATGAGGCCAACACCTGTTCGATGATGAACTTTGGTTGGAAATAAGCCAGAGGCGCGGCATTGGAACGAATGCCATTGATAACCTGGTCATAAACTTGCTGCGTGAGAACAAGACCAAGCTTCTTTGCCATGCCAACAAAAACCTTGCTGAACAATTCTTCCGGTGGCTCCACTGTCTCTAGCTTGTAGCTGATGCGGCGTTGGAAGGCTGGGTCCATCAAATCGTCGGGATGCATATTGGTGGAAAAAATTACAATCTCGTCGAAGGGGATCATAATGCTTTTGCCAGTATGCGTGGTCAGATAGTCAACCCGGCTGTTGAGTGGCACGATCCAGCGGTTGAGAATGTCCTCGGGCTTGGCGCGTTGGCGGCCGAAATCGTCGATGAGAAAAGTGCCATTCAAAGCTTTGATATGCAAAGGTGCTTCATAAAATTTGGCAACCGTATTATATTTGAGATCGAGCATCTCGATGGTGAGTTCGCCACCCGTGATCACCATCGGCCGGTAGCATGCGACCCAGCGCGGGTCAATGCGGCTGCGGCGCAAATTCGAAGCTCCCGCTTGCTCTTGCACAGCGGCCACTTGGCGGTGAACCGTCGGATCAAAAACCTTCATGATCTCGCCGTCAATATCCACACAATAGGGAACGTAGATTACATTCTGGAATATCCGACCAACGATCTCAGCAACGGTCGTCTTGCCATTGCCTGCTGGCCCGTAAATAAGAATGGCATTGCCGGAATTGACCGCAGGCCCCAGCCGGCTGACAAAGCGCTCGGTCATGACCAGTCCCTCAAAGGCTTGGTCCAGATCTTGGCGGGTCACATGTTCATTGGTCACACGCTGAACGAGAATACGGTCTTGAAACTCTTTGAGCGACACAGGTGCCGGCCCAAAATATTGCCCACGCTTCATCGCATCGCCCGCCCACTCGCGCCCCGCACGGGTGAGCACCAGGCGCATTTCCGCCATAGACCCGCCGCTGGCCGTTGACGCAAGTGACTCCACAAGTTTGCGTTCTTTGGCTTCCGTCAGCAGCTGGTTGACAGCAGTACTGGATATTTTCATGGCCTCAGCAATCTGCGAGGCGGTTTCGAGATTTTCGGTATACATGCCCTTAATGGCCAATTCGAGCAGGAACACTGAATCAATGCCGGTATCAGCCACCGACATCGGCGCCTGCGGTGCATCCGAAAGGACCTTATCAATCTGTTCCTTGGTCATGAAACCAAGGGCGGCGATACTGTCGCCCAGCCGGCAACCATTTGCTTGCTGATGAGCGACCGCCCGGTTGATGTCTTCTGCCGAAACCAAGCCCTTGGCCAACAGGATACTGCCTATTTTCATCTGTGCCCCTTATTTGCAATCGCCCGCGAGTCATACGAGTGCCCGAATTAAGGAATCCTCAATCGCGCTGGATTGGAGATTGAATTTGAATGAAGTTCTGAAAGCCGCTGCACTGTCTGAGGGGCGCGGCAGGATCAGGTGACAGCAGATGATGCTCAACAGGCACAAATTCAGGGTGTCGGTTAGGTTGAGTTTATTGCCTTTGACTTGTTCAAAGCAATCTCAGCCGCAATTTCTCAATAAATCTTCGCATTTGAGGATCGGATCGTTCAAAGGGCACGTCTGAAAATGTAAACCAGCGAACGGCATTGAACTCGTTTTGGTCAAAATTTAAAATTTGTGACTCTTCCGCGTGCACCAGATACCACAGCGAGACATCGGTGTGCCCTGCTGTTTGCCCCACCGTCTCGGTACACGTTACCATCAGTGGCGGGCCAATCGGATGAGCGGGCAAAAATCCAAGCTCTTCGACGATCTCGCGTAAAACCGTGTCGCGCGGGTGTTCGTTCGGTTCCACGTGGCCACCCGGTGGCAGCCAAAGCTGGGCATTTTTATGATCGACCAGAAGGATGCTGGAATGATTTGCCACTGCGAAATAAGAAACCAAATGTTTGGGCGGTGTCGCTGGCTTGAACAACCGAACGAGATCAGCACCTGAATCAACCCAAGCCAGCGCGTCGGCCTGATCGATCTTTTCGAGCGCATCACCAGGGATGATGGTCTCAATTTCATTGCGAATTTGACGTCTGAACATATGGCCCAACTTGCCCAAATCAACGGCAACTTCCAAGGCACAAAGTTGTGGCAAACAGAGTTTATGTTGTATTGAATGAGTGAGCAGCCAACGCCAAATTCACCGTCACCCCGGCACAGGCCAGGATTGAGCTTCCTCTCGTTAAAATTTTAGGAAGCTCAATCCTGGCCTGCGCCGGGATGACGGTAAAAATAGTTGTCTTTATGCGATCATTGATTAAGTGCGCCAATCTCCCGCTGTTTGCATTTATGAACGGGTGCGTTACACGCTGGTTCCATGGCCAAACGTGATTCCTCCCCGCCGCTCCCACCAGCACCCATCCAAGGCATTGAACTCAAGGATGCTTTAGAAGAGCGCTATCTGGCCTATGCGCTCTCCACCATCATGCACCGTGCCTTGCCCGATGTACGCGATGGCTTAAAGCCTGTGCATCGGCGTTTGCTGCATGTGATGCGGCTGCTGCGGCTGGACCCCAACACCGCTTTCAAGAAATCCGCCAAGATCGTGGGTGACGTGATGGGCGGTTATCACCCCCATGGCGACCAATCGATCTATGATGCCTTGGTGCGCTTGGCGCAGGATTTCTCCTCGCGCTATCCATTGGTCGATGGCCAAGGCAACTTCGGCAATATTGATGGCGATGGTGCTGCCGCCTATCGCTATACCGAAGCGCGCATGACGGAAGTGGCGCGTTTGCTGCTGCAAGATCTGGATGAGAACACCGTTGACTTCCGCCCCAATTATGATGGCACAGTGCAAGAGCCCGTGGTGCTGCCCGGCGCCTTCCCCAACCTGCTGGCCAATGGAGCCACGGGCATCGCTGTGGGCATGGCAACATCCATCCCGCCCCACAACGTGGCCGAGATTTGTGACGCAGCCCTACATCTGATCAAGACGCCAGGGGCCAGTGTTGAGAAGCTGACGCAATTTGTGATCGGCCCGGATTTTCCGACAGGCGGCATTGTCATCGACACGCGCGACAGCATTGTCGAAGCCTATAAAACCGGCCGCGGTGGTTTTCGGGTGCGGGCCCGTTGGGAAAAAGAAGAACTGCAACGCGGCGGCTGGCAGATCATCGTCACTGAAATTCCCTATCTCGTGCAGAAGAGCCGCCTCATCGAACGCATGGCCGAATTGCTCAACGACAAAAAGCTGACGTTGCTGGGCGATGTGCGCGATGAAAGTGCTGAAGATATTCGCGTGGTGCTGGAACCCAAAACCCGCAACGTGGACCCGGATGTGTTGATGGAACAGCTCTTCCGCAACACCGAGCTTGAAAGCCGCTTCCCGCTGAACTTGAATGTGATTTCACAAGGCAGAGTGCCAAAAGTGATGTCCTTCAAAGACGTGCTGCGCGAATGGCTGGACCACCGCCGCGAAGTGCTACAGAGGAAAAGCCAGCACCGCCTTGATGAAATTGCCCGACGGTTGGAAATCCTTGGTGGCTATCTCATCGCCTATCTCAATATCGATGAAGTGATCAAAATCATCCGCGAGGACGATGATCCCAAGCCCGCCTTGATGAAGCGCTTCAAACTCACCGATACGCAAGCCGAAGCGATCCTCAATCTCCGCCTGCGCGCCTTGCGCAAGCTTGAGGAAATGCAGATCCGCACCGAGAATGATGATCTGACCAAGGAGCAGGGCGGTCTCAACAAGCTGCTCAAATCTGATGAGCAACAATGGACCTCGATTTCCGATGACATCAAGGCCCTGAAAGAAACCTTCTCGAAGAAGACCCCGCTGGGCCGGCGGCGCACAGATTTTGCCGAGGCGCCGACGATAGATGTCGATCTCGATCAAGCCATGATCGAGAAAGAACCTGTGACGATCGTATGTTCCGACAAAGGCTGGATCAGAGCGTTGAAGGGCCACATCGAAGATGTGTCAACCCTCACCTATAAGGAGGGCGATGCGGCCAAATTCATCGTACCCGCCCAGACGACAGATAAGATCATGCTCTTCTCATCGTCGGGCAAATTCTTTACGCTCGATGCATCAAAATTGCCCGGTGGCCGCGGCCATGGCGAACCTGTGCGCTTGTTGGCTGAGCTTGACGCGGCAGATACGATTGTTTCGGTTCTGGTGTTTGAAACTGGTGTCAAACTGTTGTTGGCGTCAACCGATGGCGATGGCTTTGTTGTTTTGCAGGATGAGTGCCTCGCCAACACCCGTAAAGGTAAACAAGTTTTGAATGTAAAGCTGCCAGCCGAGGCGATTTCTTGTGCCAGGCTCCCAGCCAACGCCGATTTTGTGGCCACCGTAGGCGACAACCGCAAGCTGTTGATCTTCAAACTCTCCGAATTGCCAGAGATGCAGCGTGGCAAAGGTGTGCGCCTGCAAAAGTTCAAAGATGGCGGGCTTTCGGATGTTTGCGCTTTCAATCTGAAAGAGGGTCTTGCATGGAAAGATCCGTCGGGCCGCAACTGGAGCGTGACTGAGCTTGCAGAATGGATTGGCGAACGCGCCCAATCTGGCCGTTTGCCACCGCGCGGCTTTCCGAAAAATAATAAATTTCTTTGAACAATTTTGTTAAATGTCGCGCAACCAATCGCAGCTATTTTGTAACCAAGGCCGGGGGGACCTGCGTCAAAGGCAATTGGCATAACGGCTGGTGGCGTGCGCAATAGTGTTTGGAAGTCGTTCGTTTGGCAATTCAAGGCTCAAGATTTTGGGTCGTTCAAGGCTCTGTCCGGCGTGCGCCGACGGATGGCCTAGACGCATCTGCACTGCAAGAAAAAAAGCGATTTGAAGACGGCGAAGTTCGTGTGACCAGTGGCGACATCGGCACCGAGATCAAATGGCATGCCCAAACACCCTGTGTGGGGTCATTGTTCTATTTGCTCGATTGGCTGAGCGATGCCAAGGCCCCTGTGGTTTTGCGCTTTCATATTTCGGGATGGTTTGAGGAATTCTATGCGACGACAAAAGATGCAGCCCAACGTATCGAAGCCATTATTGCACGGGGCGATCGGCATTTTCCGGTGCGCACATTTGTTGAAGAGATCGATCCCAAAGTCACAAACTTTGCGCCATTGTTGACAGACATTCTCAACAACAAAGAACCGTCAGCAGATTATTCCGTGGTTTGTGCTTACAATGAATTGGCCGACAAGTTTGAAGTTGCTCATATTGGCGAGAAATCGCCCATCGCAAAATTCTATGGAACTTTTCTAACATCATTTCCCTGCACCGGCACAAGCTATGCAGACCGTGTGAGCGCAGGCTACCGCGAAGTTTTAGCAACTGGCCGTCCGCGCACCGATCATGTGTTGGCCGCGTTTCGGCTGCCGGACAATCAAGTCCATTGGGTGCCTTATCATCGCTTGATTGTTCCTTCCCTTGAAATAGGCAAACAGAATAGCGTGAACGTCATCTCGCAAATATCGCCCATCAGCTTCAAAGTGATTTAGACTCAGGGCGAGGCTGGTTGGTGCTCAGTTCGCCGCGATCCGAACATCGTCCGATCCCTGCGCCGCCAAGTCTTCCCACTCGCTGCTCTCTTCCACGATCTGTTCGAGAAAATCGCGCTCGGCGACAGCGAGATATTCAACTTCTTCGACATTATCGGAATGCCATTGCCAGCGCAGAAAGCCGCGTTCGATATAGGGGTATCCCATGCGGCTGGCATAGCCCCGCGTTGCCATGTGAAAACCCGTCAGCGCCCAGATTGCGTCCGGGTTCCATTTCAGCAACACCAGAAGGGAGCCGAGCTTGGAGAAGAGTTCAATAATCCGACGGTTCTTGAGTTCGCGCTCCACCCATAATTCGCCATGATAGACGAGCCGCCCGGTGAGCCGGTCCGCCATGCTGCCTTTGGGCGGCCTTGCATGGCTGGGCACCATAAGTTCGCCGCGCCGCATGTAAACACCAATCATGTAATTGGCGCACCATTCCGTGAGATTTAAATCCACCCGGTCGATGCGGTAAGCCTGCAACCCGACGATCCGACCGCTGCGATCTTTCAGCCACATCCAAAAGGCCCGGTCATCCGAAAAATCACACACGCTATGATCATGCATCGGCGCTGGTTCAACATTGCGCGCGCTGCGCTTGGCCTCGGCAAAAGCCACCATATCACTGGAGACGCCAACTTCGAGGCCTTGGGCGACGAGCCCGTCTTCAAGTTTCACGACCATCTGGGCAACGCCCAAGGGATTCTTCAAACTACAAGAGTATGACATATGGCCCCCGCCAGTTAGAATTCACCTTTTCGGCTTTGGCAGGGGCTGTCGCACGCAAGTGGAACTCAACTGACACTTACAACCACGCGCTAACTTACCCATCAAACCCGGTTCACTTATTTCATCCAAATCTTCCAGTTTCCTGATGCCGCGAAAGTTGAAACATCTGAAGCGCGTGAGACTTGCTGAACTTAACCTAGATCTATGTCGATATAGATAAGTTTAGATTAATATTCGGGAATATCGCGGCTGTATACTGCCAAAAATGCCAGAGGCCTAAAACCTGAGGTTGCTCTGAGGATGCGGCATCCAGCCTTGTGCGCTCAGCCGCTCTTGCGGCCGGAATCTAGCTTTATACTGCATCTTGGGCGAGCCTGAAACGAAATAGCCCAAATAGAGATAAGGCAAGTTCAAGCGCTGAGCCCGCAAGATATTGTCGAGAATGACAAAAGTGCCAAGGCTATGCTGGCTCAAGCCGGGATCATAGAACGAATAAATCAACGACAACCCATCGGCCAAAACATCAACCAAAACACAGGCCGCCAGTTCTCCGCCTTGCGCGTACCCTGGCACAAAGCGATATTCAATCAGGCGGCTGTCGACTACCGTCTCATCAATCATCGCTGCAAAGTCCAACACCGACATATCTGCCATGCCGCCTTCGGAATGGCGTGTATCAATATAGGCGCGGAACAATTCATAGTGTTCAGATGTTGCCAAGGGCCGCGCGACGGTGGCCACGAGGCCAACATTCGCTTTCAAAACACGGCGAAAACTGCGCGTCCACTCAAAAGAGGCAACAGGGACGCGTGTCGATGAACAGGCACTGCAATGATCACAGGCGGGCTTATAGGCAATGCTCTGGCTGCGGCGAAAACCGCTCTGCGAAAGTTGGCTGTTGAGGGCGCGCGAGTCATTGCCGACAAGATGGGTGAACACCTTGCGCTCCTCACGCCCCGGCAAATACGGGCAGGGGCTGGGAGCCGTGATAAAGAATTGCGGAAAGTTCCGGCGTTCGACACTCATAAATGAACTATCCAACTTTGGACCCGAATGTGCAAGCCCATTGGCTTGCGCGCGGCCATGAATTAAGCCTCGTCTCAGAATGGAGTTAAACCAATGACATTGAATTGCGCGTGGATCGGTTTGGGCACCATGGGCTTTCCTATGGCAGGGCATTTGGCGCACAAATCTGGTGCTGATATGGTGGTTTACAATCGCCACGCCGAGAAAGCGTCCCGCTGGCAAGAGCTGCATGGCGGCAAGACGGGAGCGACACCCGGTGAAGCGGCGCAAGGCGCAGATTTTGTTTTCGCCTGCGTGGGCAATGATGATGATTTGCGCCAAGTGACCATTGGCCCTCAGGGCGCGTTCAAAGCGATGAAACCCGGCAGCGTTTTTGTTGATCACACGACGGCATCCGCCGATGTGGCGCGTGAGCTTGCGGCCGAGGCAGCCAAACTGAACATTGACTTCATTGACGCGCCAGTCTCGGGCGGGCAGGCGGGGGCAGAGAATGGCTTACTCACGGTGATGTGCGGCGGCGATGCCGGAGCCTATGCCAAGGCCGAACCCCCGATCATGAACTATGCCCGCATGTCAAAATTATTGGGCCCGCACGGCGCAGGTCAGTTGGCCAAGATGTGCAACCAGATCGCCATAGCTGGATTGGTGCAGGGCCTCGCGGAATGCATTGAATTCGGTATGCGCGCCGGGCTCAATATGGAGGATGTGATCGGTGTCATCTCCAAAGGAGCCGCAGGCTCATGGCAAATGGAAAACCGCCACAAGACCATGATCGCCGGAAAGTTTGACTTTGGCTTTGCCGCCGATTGGATGCGCAAGGATTTGGGAATTTGTCTCGCCGAAGCCCGAAACAACGGTGCCACCTTGCCCGTCGCTGCTTTGGTTGATCAGTTCTATGCCGACGTGCAGAAAATGGGCGGCGGCAGGTGGGACACGTCGAGCTTGATCGCTAGGCTGTCTGACAAGACATTAAGTTGACTTGATGTGCCGCGCTGTTGAAAGTTCTTCGTTAAAAGTCAGCGGAGGCATCCTGTTAAAGAAATTTTTCATGCCCATGTTCGCGGTGGCAGCTGCAAGCTTGTATTTCTCCGGGCCTGCATCGGCATGCAATTGGCCTTTCCCAAGGGTGCAACTTGGCGAGTCACGCAGCTTTCATGCCAGCATGAGGGCAGGCAGCACCTGTGCGCGTTTCCGTGGGCTGGCGCCCGGCACGGCGGAATCAGTCGTCTGGATCAAGCCGAAGCATGGGAGCCTCACTTTGACCGACGCTTACGTCTCCTATACGCCGTTGCAAGGTTTCCACGGCCAAGACATTTTCAGCATTGGCTTGCGCACAGGTGGAGGCACTTTGCATCGCAAAATCATTATGCAGGTTCGCTGAGATCAACCCTTCAGCTTCTTCGCCATCTCATAGGCAAAATACGTCAGCACCCCATCGGCGCCAGCGCGTTTGAAGGCGAGCAGGCTCTCGCCGATCACCTTGTCGCCATCAAGCCAGCCACGTTCAATGGCCGCCATCAGCATCGCATATTCGCCCGACACCTGATAAGCAAAAGTGGGCACACCGAATTCGCGCTTCACCCGCGCCACAATATCGAGATAAGGCATGCCCGGTTTCACCATCACCATGTCGGCACCCTCGGCCAAATCCAAAGCCACTTCGCGCATCGCTTCGTCGCTATTGGCGGGGTCCATCTGATAGCTGCGCTTATCGCCTTTCAACATGCCGCCAGATCCCACAGCCTCACGGAACGGGCCGTAAAAGCCGGAGGCATATTTGGCCGAATAGGCCATGATCTGCACATCCTGCAAATTGGCTTTTTCCAGTGCATTGCGAATGGCACCAATGCGCCCGTCCATCATGTCTGATGGGGCAATGACATCACAGCCCGATTCAGCTTGCAGAACGGCCTGCTTGGCCAGAACCGCAACCGAGGCGTCATTCACGATCTGATCGCCACGCATCAACCCGTCGTGGCCATGCGATGTATAAGGATCAAGCGCCACGTCACACAGGATGCCAATCTCTGGCACGGCGGCCTTGATCGCCCGCACCGCACGGCAAATAATGTTCTCAGCGTTCAAAGCCTCGCTGCCGTCCTCATCGCGCTTCTTGGGATCAGTGTTCGGGAAAAGCGCCAGCAGGGGAATGCCCAGCGCCGCAGCATCCTTGGCCCGCGCCACCGCCTGATCAATCGAAAAGCGCACAACGCCGGGCATCGACGCAATCGGCTCTTGCTTATCTTTCCCCTCGATCACAAAAATCGGCCAGATAAGATCGGAAACCGTGAGCTGGTTTTCACTCACCAGATTTCGCGCCCACGGGGCCTTGCGGTTACGGCGAAGGCGGGTGGCGGGGTAATGCGAATGTGTGTTGCTCATCCAACAGAATTAGCCCGGCCTTGGCCCTTTGGCAAATCGCAAGACGTCATTAAAGAGGGGTCTAGCCAATTTATGTAAAATTCAGCATGTGTTAGCGGTTGGCGGTGCAATTCAGTCTGATTATCATGCGGGGCATTCTATGTTGATTTCGTTTTTACGTTTGGGCTGTGCGGGTCTGGTTCTCGCAAGCTTCACCACTTGGGCCATGGCACAATCAGCCCCCGCCGAACAGGCCGCTGAAATGTTGGCCCGCGCCCAGGCCGTGGATGTGAAATGCAACTATTTATCGATGACTGAAAAAGACGATCTCGCGCGACTCGTCGCACGCGCTGAATTGGCCCTGGCCAACCGTGAATCGGTTGAGGCCACCAAAGCAGCTTTGCAGCGCGGCCATGAAGCGGGCGCAACCGTCACTTGCGCGGCAGATGAGAAGAACGCCTTGGGCGGCATTCTGCAAGCGGCCCACGAGGCTGATGGCCAACAACCCGTGGCACCGCCGCCTGAGATCAAACCAGCGCCAATTTATGCCGAAGCCCAAGCCGCAATCCCAAAACCAGTGCGTGAAGTCAGAACCGCCCAAGCCAAAACCCAAGCCATGACCCAGGCGCCAGTTCAGCCCTTGGTTCAAAAGCCAAAGGTCAAGTCTAAGCCCAAACCAAAACCCAAACCAAAACGCATTGTAACTGTCGTGGGCTCTGGCGGGGCATTGCAAAATTATGCAAGGCTCACCCAAGCCTATTATGTCGCCCGCCGTTGCAACCGCCAGAACCAGGGCAGGCTTTATCAATCGGTGGTCGCGGTTCATGGGCAAGTGATGCAAAGTCACAGCGCCAGCGAAGTGGCCACTGTTTTGCGCAGCGCGCAATCTCGCGCCCAAGGCTTGTCTTGCTCGTGAAAATGCTAAGCTTGAATTAACCAAGCCCGTGAAACCCGTGTTAGGCACATTTCACAAGGCTCGATAAACTCTAATCAAAATCACCGCAAATTTCATAAAATATAACGACAAATTTACCGAGACTCTTCAGTCGAATTTAAACCCTGAGGCCTAGGTTCCTCCCATCAGCGCAAGAAAGCCCAAAAGAGGCCGATCGCTGAAACAGGACAGAAGAGGTTTCAAAATGAACACGCAAGTTGTTGTGGGGGAAAAGCGCGCCACGGTTGATCCGAAGCGCGTCGACATCAAAAGTCGTTATCTCGAATCGCTGACGCTGATTGAACGTCTGCACCGCCGTCTCCTCGATGTGATCAAGGATGATTTTGAGCGCACGGGCGAACAGGAAGTCAACCCCGTTCAAGCACTGTTGTTGTTCAATATCTCAGATGCTGAGCTCACCGCTGGGGAACTCAAAACCCGCGGCCATTACCAAGGCTCCAACGTTTCCTATAATCTGAAGAAGCTGGTCGAGCAGGGCTATGTGAATCATGAGCGTTCCGCTGCGGATAAACGTTCTGTGCGCATCAGCCTCACCGAAAAGGGCGAAGGCATCCGCAACCGTGTGGACGCGCTTTATAACCGCCAGCTGACCGCCATTGAACAGGTTGTCGGCCTCAACACCGACGAATTTGACAAGCTCAACAAGGCGCTGACCCGTCTGGAACGCTATTGGACCGACCAGATCCTCTATCGCCTCTGATATAACCGAAATCCCTGCAAGAGGATCCGTCGCGGCCAAAAGCTGCGGCGGGTTTTTGCTTGCCCGATTTTTACTTGCCTCTGTGGCGAATGCTGCTAGAGGAAGCCCGCGCCATTTCAGGAGAGGTGGCAGAGTGGTCTATCGCGACGGTCTTGAAAACCGTAGGGGGTGCAAGCCCTCCGGGGGTTCGAATCCCTCCCTCT
>Ga0209069_10000642_pt1 | contig 16485 bp, 16 predicted proteins | sample Str013_2_FD_187202 | JGI IMG/M metagenome (GOLD analysis project Ga0209069, IMG submission 187202) | Freshwater sediment microbial communities in response to fracking from Pennsylvania, USA - Straight Creek_MetaG_SC_2013 (SPAdes) (version 2) | ecosystem: Environmental > Aquatic > Freshwater >...
GCGTCCGTAAGTTGAGAACTGCATTAGGGATGCGCGCAGCGTTGTCTCTAACTCGCATCTGATCCCACTGTTCTACAAGTTCACCGGCAAAGAACGGGACACCGAATCCGGGCTCGATTACTTCGGGGCGCGGTATTACTCCAACGGCCTGGGGCGGTTCATCAGCGCGGATTGGTCTCCGACGCCGATTCCAGTGCCGTATGCGGATTTTGGGGACCCGCAAAGCTTGAATCAGTACACATATGTCAGGAATGTTCCGACGAGCAACTCTGATCCAGATGGGCATTGCTGTTGGAGCGAAATCAAAGCTTCGATGAGTGAGCAACTAGACGGGGCTAAGGACTCCGCAAAATTCCTTGGCGGAGAGTTGGTGGGCGCTGGGAAGGGAGTCATCAACCTACTCCCGGGGACCTACAACGCTTTTGCCGGGGCTCTAAACGACGCGCCGGCCGCTCATGCGCAGCTACCCCTCGCACCAACCATTCCAGTCGACGGCCTTGCCGAAACGACAGGATCAGTAGTAATGACCGCCGGGCTTTCGCTTCTCATAGGTCAAGGAGGCGGAGCAAAAGGCGCCGCAGGAGACAGCACAGCAGCCGGGGAAACAGGAGCTGTCGGTCCAAGAACCGGAGCAGCTCCAAATGAGGAGGGCGCGATCTATCGTCTACCTCCCCAATCTGAAAGCGGAAAACCCTACATAGGATCTGCCGACGACCTACCAAACCGCATGGCAACACGAAGAGATGGTAGAAGTGGTCCTGCGACGAAAATTGACACATTTAAGAAAGGTAATCTCGACCACAGGCACTATAAGGAGCAGAATCAGATCAACAAACATGGCGGCAAGGCAGCTCTTGATAATGCGCGTAATGCTGCCAGCCCCAAGCGAATGGAAAAACTCAAGGAGAAGTTTAAGGATGGCAATTGATTCTGTAAGAATAAATCAGTTTTGGAACTGGTTTGATCAGAACTCAATCAAGCTCCAGGACTGGTTAAACCATGGGGATGCAAATGCGCTAGCCAAAGAGATGACACCACGAATCAAAGCCCTGCATCCGGATTTCAGCTGGGAGATTGGTCCTGGGAAGGAAAAGGAATACTCCCTAACGATCTCGGCTGCAAAAAATAGGGAATTGAGGCCAGAGACGTCCAAAATCATATCGCTGGCGGTCAATAGTCCACATTGGGAATTCTATCCGGCCAGGCAACCACGAGAGGTCCCTCCCCAAGTCGAGTTGATCAGCAAGCAGCTCAGCTTTCGCACTGCTAATTGGCACTTTCACGCGGTACCGGATAGAAAGACGAATCGGGTGGACTTGTTTGTTATCAACCATCAGCTTGCGCAGGTTGCTGAAAATGATGCGCTATCGGCAGTCTTTTTGTTTCTCGATGCTGCGCTGGGCGAAGATCTGGTTGAGGAATGGATTGGCAATATTGAGATACTTGATGAAGCGGGCGCTCTCTCGCCTGTCTACCCAATGTTAGAGATCAGGTCATTTCTCGGAGAGTTTGAATCAGACCGTTCTTGACGATTGACGTGAAATCAACATGGGAACCCCGGAGACACGGCGCGTTTAGCGCGTGTGGTGGCTGTTGATATTCCGCATCATGTCAGGCAGCGTGGCAATGCCACGCGCGGCGGCGTGGCGACCAACTACACTTACGACTCCGACGGCAACCGCGTCAACAAGACGGCCGGCAGCACCGGGATGCTGTATTGGTACATGTCGCCGGGGATCGTGGCGGAATCCGATCTCTCCGGGACGGTCAAGAGTGAATATGTATTTTTCGGTGGAGAACGGGTTGCTCGTAAGGATTTCCCGGGCAATGCGGTTTTCTATTATTTCTCAGATCATTTGAAAACTGCATCTGTGATTACTGATTCCGCTGGTGTGATTAAAGCCGAATCTGACTACTACCCCTGGGGCGGCGAACTCCAGTTCGTCAACAACGATTCCAACCATTACAAATTTACCGGCAAGGAACGGGATTCTGAATCCGGGCTCGACTACTTCGGAGCCAGGTACTATTCGAACGGGCTGGGGAGGTTCGTCAGTGCGGACTGGTCTCCGACGCCGATTCCGGTGCCTTACGCAGACTTTGGGGATCCGCAAAGTCTGAATCTGTACAGCTATGTGAGGAATATACCGACGACCAAGGTTGATGGGGATGGACACTGCACTGGGGACAATTGCAAGGATGTGACAGTCACTGTTAAGACCACTACCGAAGCCGCATTCAAGGCTAACCTGCCGCAGAAAAACGGTACCTACAAGACTGGGGTACGTGGTCAGCTCACGATTAAAGTAGAGTACAAAGGCCATCCGGTTCGTGGTTTACCATTGCACGAAGATGTCGCAGCTAAAACCACTAGAAACGGAGCACCTGCGACGAACGTGAACCCCATTAAACCCACTGACGCGGTAACGAATGCTGACGGTAAGGTAGGTGATAAAATCGCGCTCCAGTTGACCACCAAAACCCCTGTCACTCCAAACGTGGCGGCGGGTGTAAACGAAGAACAAACCAATAACGGTTATGTGCACCAGCAAACCCAAACCCTAAGTTTCCCTGGCCCGAATGGTGAAACGTGCTCAACCACCTACGACCGTACGCTTAGCAATGTAGGTAAGGATGGGAGTTTGAACAAAGCTGACCCCCAGACGGGATCAAATTACAAATTGACAGTTTCAACGGAACATCCCACGGTGAAGGAAGAGAACAAGTGACGAGCAAGATGGTAAGAGAGGAGCAGCAATCATGAAATGGATTGTCGGCCTTTCATTATTGATGTTTTTGGTTTTTACAGGGCCGCGCTCTTTGCAGGCCCCTAGTTTCCCGTCCCGGTATCCGCGTGTCGAATCCTATGAGATACGGCGCGGAGTTTTAGCCACGCCCGTTTATTCCCCAAGCGGCGCGGTATGTCAGGTCTCTTTCGAGCAGCACCATGTACAGAAGGACGCGGTACACATGCAGGCCGAAATGTCGCACGACCTGGTTCTTCAAATCATCAACGAACTAGCTCCTCCATACGCAAGAGGGAATCCATTATGGCAAGTCGGCGGCTATGAATATCTCGACATCACTAGTGGCAATTCTGTGACATCCGTTGCCGACTACGAAAATGTTTCTGTGCAAATTTTTTACAACCAGTCGGATACCGGCGACGCGGCGGCGATCATAAAATGGAAGAACGCGTGCCAGTAATCTTCGAAAACTGACCCAGCCCATGAGACTCGCAACGGAGGGGCGGAAACCCCGGACTGATTCTAAAATCGACAAAACCCGGGGACAGACGGGACGTTTTCTGTTATTTTGAGTGACCATGGCTCGTTTAGCCCGTGTGGTGGCTGTTGATGTTCCGCATCATGTCACGCAGCGTGGCAACGCTCGTCAAGTCATTCTTACCTCCGATGCCGAGCGGATCGTTTACATGGAACTCCTGCGCAACGCTGTCCAACTGCATGCCTTGAGTCTGGTTGGTTATTGCCTGATGTCAAACCACGTCCACTTGGCTTTGTCAGCGGCAACAGCAGCACGTTCGCCGGAATCACCAACACCTATACCTACAACAAACGTTTGCAGCCGGTGAACATGTCGGCGTCGGCGCCGAGTCAGACGGTGTTCTCCATCGGCTATGACTTCCATTACGGAGCCGGCAACAACGGCAACGTGTACGGAATCACCAATTACAAAGACAACACGCGCAACCAGAGCTTCGGGTATGACGCGCTGAACCGGCTAACGTCGGCGCAGAACGCGGGGACGGATTGCACGGCGCTCGTCCTGCAAAGCAAGACGAAGTTCTGGGGCAATAACTACGGCTATGACGCGTGGGGCAACCTGCTGCAGAAGACTGTAACCAAGTGCTCGGCGGAGAACCTGAGCGTCACCAGCCTGGCCAACAATCAGCTCTCCGGCTATGGATATGACGCTGCGGGCAACATGACCAATGATCCCACCGACGGCGGCACGCTGGTCTACGATCAGGAAAACCGTATCGCTACGGCGACGCGCAGCGGCGTGGCGACGGCCTATACCTACGATGCAGATGGCAATCGCGTGGTAAAAGTCACGCCCCCGCCTCCAGGCACTCCAACCACTGGGACGCTGTACTGGTACATGTCGCCGGGGATCGTCGGCGAGAGCGATCTCATCGGGGTGATTAAGTCCGAGTACGTGTTCTTTGGCGGCGAGCGAGTGGCGCGCCGCGACCTGGTCGCGCCCACTGGCGTGTCCTATTATTTTTCTGACCACTTGAAGACTGCGTCCGTGATTACGGACGCGGCGGGCAACATCAAGGCCGAGTCGGACTATTACCCCTGGGGCGGCGAGCTCCAGTTCGTCAACAACGATTCCAACCATTACAAGTTCACCGGCAAAGAACGTGACTCCGAAACCGGGCTCGACTACTTCGGGGCCAGGTACTACTCCAACGGCCTGGGGCGATTTGTCAGCGCTGATTGGTCTCCGACGCCGATTCCGGTGCCTTATGCGGATTTCGGGGATCCGCAGAGTCTGAATTTGTACACGTACGTGAGGAACGTACCGACGACGCGATACGACGCTGACGGGCACAAAGTAGTGCTTGGTGGGACGCAGGATGATAAAGCCGAACAGAAAAAAATAATAGTCGCCAATGCTTCAGCAAAGGGAGAGTCGGACCTTTTCAAGACAACCACTAACAAAAGCGGCACGACCAAGTTGGTTTTGGACAAGAAAGCCGCTGCCGCATTTAAGGGGCAACATTCAATCGGCTACAACAAATTGGTGCAAGCGATTAAGAGCGACAAGACGGCGACGGTCAGCCTTGCAGCCACCGCCAAAGATCCTAGTACGGGTAAGATAGTAGACATTGCGAAGGACACTCACGGCGGCATTACCTTCGCGAACTCGAGCGGAAACTCGAAGGTGGTCCTTTCTCCGACTGGGGGCGGCGGGATGTTTCAAAAGCCCACCCTCCTTCAGAATGGGGGGGTGGAACTGATCACACCCAAAAGCATAATCGCGGGCCATGAACTTTTAGGTCATGCGCTCGAAAACATGATTGGCGGGGACCCTAGTGAAGGTAATGCAAAACGCATAGAAAACCAGCTTCGAGGGGAGCAGGGGATGCTGCTTCGAAAGGAATGAGTCATGAAACCACAAAACTGGCATTTACTCAATATCGCGGGCGTTCTCGTGATGGCTTGGACAGTTCTGTTGCCGACCTTACAGAACGTTACAAAAGACCTGCTTCATTCGTCGAACGAAACGAGGGTGGCGATAGTTGCTTCGAATGCAACGTACAGCTGTGTAAAAGGTATTCGTTTTGATTGGAGAGTAAAGAATATATCCTCGGAAACGGTGTACATTTATACGCCCTTCATTGAAGGTCAAGCCGCTGGTGCTTTAGAGTACGATCGCGATACCGGCACCATCCTGATCCCAACTTCTATGAAGGGCGACATCAGCTTCCCTCCATACTCATATCCCGACCCAACATTCCGCGCGTTAGCTCCGCAGGAACAAATCACCGGCACTTTCCATGAACCAACCTCGACGCAAGTCTCTTGCAGTAGCCTTCGCCCTCAAAAGCTTGTTTTCGAGGTTGCGTGGGGTAAAGACACTACTCAAGTTCTGGCGGAGGTTTCACGCGTCAAGAAAGAAGGAAGAGTACATCCAGCTAACCCAATTGTGCATTGGGCCAAACTTGCAACGAGCCAACCAGTTCCAATCCGGTACCTGCAAAGCGATAAAAGGGGCAGGTGAGGTGGCGGGTGGCCCACACTTTCGCGGTTTTTGCGAAGGGTGGGGAAGCATAGTACAGTTGCTCACCTCACCATCGCAGGATAGATTTTCTTCAGTATGCCGTCAGGTCTAAAGCGGTATCAGGAGTCCGGCCAACTTCATTACGTCACTTTCACCTGGTTCCATCGCCGGAAACACCTTGGCGCGGAATCTGCCCGCGACATCTTTGAGCACACGCTGGAGCGCGTGCGATGCTGGTACCCCTCTGGACGTTTTTGGTTATGTCGCCATTCCGGAGCATATTCATATGCTTATCAGCGAGCCGGAACGTTCCACCCTGGCCGTGGCCCTACAGATCACGTGATGGGTATTACCAATTACCGTGACGCCACCCGTTCGCAGTCGTTTACCTATGACGCGTTGAACCGCCTGACTTCTGGATGGTCGGCGGCCAACACCGGGGCCATGTCGTGGGGCGAGACGTACTCGATTGATGCGTGGGGCAATTTGATGATCGCGCCCATGGCGAACAAGGCGCACGGCGGGAACTTCCAGCTTGCGGGTGACGTCAATAACCGTGCGGCGGGTTTGGGATATGACGCGGCGGGCAATCTCACGAATTACACCGCCCCAGGGCAGGGTGTGTATGACCAGGAAAACAGGCTCCAGTCCACGGCAGGGATGACTTACACCTATGATGCGAGCGGCCAGCGTGTGTTGAAATCCAATACCAGCACAGGTGCTGCGGTGCAACGGTATTGGTCAAGTGGTGGAAACGTGGTGGCTGAAGGTGACGGTACGGGCAATATCACTTCTGAGTACGTTTATTTGGGGGGGAAACGTGTAACGCGGATTGATCTGGCTGCTGACTCAGTGCACTACTATCTCTCCGACCACTTGAACACAACAAGCGTAGTGGCAACCGCCGCGGGTGGAATCGAAGAGGAGTCGGACTATTACCCGTTTGGGACAGAGGTGATGGTCACAGGACCGGGAGCGAATCATTATAAGTTCGCCGGCAAAGAACGAGATCAAGAGTCTGGGCTTGATTATCTTGGGGCGCGGTATTTTGGAAGCGCGCTGGGACGTTTTGTGACGCCGGACTCAACCAGTTACTCCACCTTGCGTGATCCACAGCGCTGGAATCTATACTCCTATGTGATGAACAACCCGTTGAGGTATAACGACCCCGACGGTCACGCAGCTGAGTGCAAAACGGATGCCACCAAGTGTCTTGCCGGAGCACAAGCGGCGGTCGCGAACAAAGAGGCGGCGTCTAGGCTCTACATCAACAAAGTGCCGACACAACATAGTTTCCTGGGCTACAAATGGACAACCACGCGCGACTTTCTCGGTATTAAGGGTGACGTGAAGAGCTTTGCCGCCCTCAGTGGCAATGCTGCCAGGATGGCCTCGATGGTCAGCGACGACCGAGTATTCTCGCTTAATGTAACTTCTTGGCTATCTTCGCCTAGTGCCGCCGGTAATACTCCACTCCGAGGTGGGGGATGGACGAGGACCCAACATCAAGATGGAGTGAATGAATCGTTTGTTGATCCTAATCCCCCGAAAGCGGGGGTGGATCAAGATGCTGAACGCGACCACATCCCACCTGCAAACCTCGGAGAGAAAGTGGCTCACGAGTTCCTTGGGCACGAATGGGGCGAAGCGATCATGGGGCATAATGCATCGACTCCTGCGAATGCGAAGGATGCAATAGACGCCGAAAACGCGGTACGAGCTACCGATCCAAGCCGTGGGCAAAAAACGGAACACTGGAAACGTAGTAACTGATTCTCGGCGAGAGTGCTGCGAGAGGAGAGGCTCGTTTCAATATGAAGAGCGGTCGGGAAAAAACCTACACTGTTTTTCTTGTAATCAATTCGATTTATTGGCTTTGGTTTTGGGTGTATTTCTTAACGCACTCAATCCCTCAGCAGCCGCCCGTTGTTGCCATGGAGGTTCCGCGCCCGTATTTCGTTGTTCTGGGGCGAGAGACAACCATGCCGGAACCTGAAATATTGCGCACCCCGTGGATTAAAAGTGCCTTGTGGTTGAACCTACCCTCGGTGTTGATTACGTTATTGCTTCCGATGGTGATCCGCGACGGCACTGCCACGTTTCTGGGCACAAACCTTTCTGGATTGCGACTGATACTGGTAACGTTCCTTTCGTACGGCCAGTGGTATGTTGTTGCTAAGCTCATGAGCATATTGATCACTAAAGTGACAAATCGTGCAGGCTCGCCTCCCGCTGAAACATGATACCTCAGGCAACAGCATCAACTACGCGACCGGTGCCACGTATGGTCCCGACGGTGCGATGACCGGGTTTGTCAGCGGCAACAGCAGCACGTTTGCCGGAATCACCAACACCTATACCTACAACAAACGTTTGCAGCCGGTAAACATGTCAGCGTCGGCGCCGAGCCAGACGGTTTACTCCATCGGCTATGACTTCCACTACGGAGCCGGCAACAACGGCAACGTGTACGGCATCACCAATTACAAAGACAACACGCGCAACCAGAGCTTCGGGTATGACCAGCTGAACCGGCTGACGTCGGCGCAGAACGCGGGGACGGATTGCACGGCGCTCGTCCTGCAAAGCAAGACGAAGTTCTGGGGCAATAACTACGGCTATGACGCGTGGGGAACGTATAATGTTGCGGCTTCATTTCTCAACACCCAACTCCGAGCCGGTGCATATAAGACAGGTGAAGATGAGGCAGGTCCCCTTCAGCTACCACTCGCGCCCACATTGCCGATAAACGGCCTAGGCCAAGAGGTCGGCAGCGGAGTCACTACACTGGCTTTGATAGCGGCGACGGGAGCCAAGGGTGGACCAGCGGGAGAAGGCGAAGCGGCCGGAGGCGCAAAGGCGGCTGCACCTAAAAGTGCAGACCCAGAACCAGCGCCTTATAATCGAGCCGAGCATTATGGGAATCCAGCTACAAGTAAGGCAGCTAGTGAAGTCCGTACATCTGGGGAAGGTCAGCCTTGTCCGAACTGCGGCGAAACGATGAAATCTGGTACCAAGACCGCGCCAACTGCGCAGCACAATCCAACTCTAAGATCACATTATTACAACAAAGGCCACAAGCTGACTCCTGCGGAAAGGCGAGCCTACGCGAGAAGCTCTGAGTCGATCGAGAAGAACGCAGTATGCAAGACTTGCCAATCGAAGCAAGGGGCAGCAGAGTCGAGGAAATGACTTAAACTACTATGAGCGCTATGAATTCCACAGAATCCGTTATCCGTTCGACCATTCTCACGCATGTGCAGAGTTTTTGGCCGGACAGCAGCACGTTCGAAGAGCATTGGGAAGAGGGGCCGATTCAGGAGAATGTTCCTGGCTTTCAGGTTTTGAGAATTAAGTCGCGGCCCCCCGGACGACCTGTCATCTACATGACCGACGGATGCTTTGTATCGGAACCAAATGAGCACGTGGGACACGAGTTTTTCCTTATCTCGCCCAAAGAAGATCGTCGACACGTTGAAACCCTGACAATGTTGGCGAATTTTCACGCTGACGAACGATACAGATTAGGCGTTGGTTCGGTAGTCAATATCGGAGACCCTTGGTTGCCTGCTTCGAACTGCGATCATCTGCTAATCTCCATTCCATATCCTTATGGACCAAAGCTGGAATGGTTGAAGCTCCCGAACGTGTGTATCCGGTTCCTCTGGGCTCTTCCGATAACTTCTCGGGAAGCTGCCTTTGTAGAGCTGAACGGATACGAGGCTTTAGAACAAAAGTTCGATTCTGTCAAAGTCGATTATCTAAATCCGTTGCGTTTGTCAGTAGTGTGAATGTGGTGTGGGTGCCCGAGGCTTCCTCGCTGTTTGTTTGGTCAACAACCAGCTTACCGGCTACGGGTATGACGCTGCGGGCAACATGACCAATGACCCGACCGATGGCGACACGCTGGTCTACGATCAGGAGAACCGCATCGCGACGGCCACGCGCAGCGGCGTCACGACCAACTACACCTACGACTCTGACGGTAACCGCGTCAAGAAAGTAAGCGGCAGCATCGGGACGCTGTACTGGTACATGGCTCCGGGGATCGTCGGCGAGAGCGATCCTGCGGGGGTGATGAAGTCCGAGTACGTGTTCTTTTGCGGCGAGCGCGTGGCGCGCCGCGACCTAGTCGCGCCCGCGGGCGTGTTCTATTACTTCTCTGACCACCTGAAGACCGCGTCAGTGATTACGGACGCGGCGGGCAACATCAAGGCCGAGTCGGACTATTATCCCTGGGGCGGGGAACTCCAGTTCGTCAACAACGACTCCAACCATTACAAATTCACCGGCAAGGAACGGGACACAGAATCCGGTCTGGATTACTTTGGGGCGCGGTATTACTCGAACGGGCTGGGCAGATTCATCAGTGCGGACTGGTCGGCAACGCCCATTCCGGTGCCGTATGCGGATTTTGGCGATCCGCAGAGCTTGAATTTGTACGGGTATGTAAGGAACATACCTACCAGTAGCACGGATCCGGATGGGCATTGCTGTTGGAGCGAAATCAAAGCGTCGTTGAGTGAGCAACTAGACGGGGCTAAGGACTCCGCAAAATTTCTTGGGCAGGAGCTTATCGGCGTTGGGAAGGGACTCGTCAACGCTGTCCCAGGGACATACAATGTCGCGGCTACTTTTATCGACATCCAACTCCAAGCCAATCATATGTCTGATCTTCAGTTACCGCTCGCACCCACGTTACCGATCAATGGTCTAGGGCAAGAGGTTGGCAACGGAGTCACCATAATAGGTCTGATGGTCGCTACGGGAGCCAAGGGAGGGCCCGCGGGAGAAGGCGAGGCTGTGGCCGGGGGGGCCAAGGGTGCAGCTTCCGGCGGGGCCGAAACAGGTGCCGCGAGGAGTGCAGCAGTTCCGGAGTCGATACCTGCCGGTCCCAGCGCACGCCCTGCTCCAGGGCAACAGACCGCAATTAACGAGATGGGGAAGGCACACGGATGTCACACGTGCGGAGCTACAACTCCTGGCACGAAGTCCGGGAACTGGATCGGAGATCATCAGCCTTCTACAGCGCTAAATCAGCCAGGGAACCCTCAGGTCTATAAGCCGCAGTGTTTAGGATGTAGCCAACGGCAAGGAGGTCAGGTAAGAGCAGCTAAAGCAGCAGCGGCAAAAGCGCAAAGCCAGACTCACGAATAAAGATTATGAATAGCGTTCAGATTCTTAGAGACCTAGACAAACACGCGGCGGAGTTTAACTTTCCAATGTTGGACAACGCTTACTTGGAGTTTGCGGCTGCGCGCCTCAGCGCCTTTCGAGGCGATAAGGACTGGTTGGTTGTATTTGAGGTGCTCGGGTTTTCCGAAAGGGAGATCGAGTTTACAGATGGCATCTATGCATACGGATCCTGTATCGGCGGCCAGGGATTTGTCGGCGAAGAGATCCCAGTCAGTTCGTTACCGGAGCAGCCGCTGTTTGATGGAGTGACGAATCAATGCGTTGCTGACTGGAGTAGCTGGTCAGTGCGAGTGGGTGACGAGAAGATGTCTTTCTCGCCCACCCGTGAGGAGTATGCCGCAGCTGGCATCCTCATAGATCGTGAGCCAAGTAGAGGGAGCCTGAGGGAGATCGAGTTGTTGCGGTTTCTTGTCCATCGCCTTGGAGCAACAAAGGTTTTCATGAGCGACGAGCTTCTTCTCAACCACTTCCCGAATTGCAGGAATTTGAAAAAGTTCGTCCAAACAACTCAGTGGCAACATCCGGACGTGGCAGAAGAAGAGAAGCCGTCGAAGAACCTAAGTATTCGTAGCTTAATAGAAGCGCTCAGTTCAAGAGACAAATCACTCTTTAAGCCGGGAGTCCCCAATACTCTTTGGGGGCTCTGGGACCAAACGACTTAATTTATCGAGGCGGGTGGCCCTCGATAAGAGCGAAGGCGATGTCAAGGACAAACTATCCCTGGCGATGCGGACGGCAACTGGGTAGTGAAAGTCACGCCGCCTCTAGGCACTCCGGTCTCCGGGACGCTGTACTGGGCGGGTTCTATAAAAGGGAATGTCAAGAGAGTTTTTCCCCTGAGACGGAGGGGAGGGCAAGTTCTCGGCATGCAGCCCCTTTCGCCAGAATGATGGTTGGCATGCGCGCATCTTCAGCGCAGCCGATATGGTTTGGTTCATGTCCATGATGCCTTGCGTCGAACTGTCACGCGTTTTCTAAAACGCCAACACGTTGAGAATGCGTGGTTGTGCCAACCAAACGGGTAACACCCGTCCGAAAACGAACACCTCCGCAAAGCATAGCTGTCAAGATGTCCTACTTCGTCCTTTATTCGTACCCACAAATACGCTAAACTAGGCCAGCGCACCGCCCCAGGGCGGAGCGAAGAAACGTTCTTTGAAAAAAAGTAGCCATGAGCTCTTAGCCTTTAGCCACTAACTTTGTATCGAGGGTGTTAACGGAATGGTAAACGAACCCTACTATCACAACTGATGCGAATCGATTGCGGCATCCCCGGAAGGCTGGGGATGATCTCCGGGGATGAGTTGAGCTAAGTCCATATTTTTCGGGGATGACCGGGCAGGGGTGCAGGGTACGTCTAAGGTTAACGAGAGAATAAACTCGGTCGTCACCGAGAAGAGTTGAGATCGGGGGGTTGTCGCCCAGGAACAACTCTTAACGTCGGAGACGCAAAAGGGCGGGGGCCATCCGAAGCGCTTCGTGTCGGCGGAACGCGGACGGTTTATGACGGGGCGGACCGTCCGGTGCTGGTGCAGAAAGCGGACGGAAGTTTTTCCACCGTCACCTCGGACGTGCTGAATTTGAAGCAACGGTATTTGAAAGTCTCAAGGGGCAAGACGCGGTTCGCCCGGCGAAATATCCCGCTTACGGAATCGGCGTGGGAAGTTGTGAAGCGCCGATCATCGAAGGCAAAGGGGCCGTATCTGTTTCCGCATCGATCCGATGCAAACCGGCCACAGGACAATATTGACCGTGGCCATCACCTGGCCGTCAGTGACGCCAAGATCGAACCGGGATTCAGGCTTTACGACTTCCGGCATACGTTCGGGTCGCGTTCGGCGATGGCTGGAGTTGATCTTGCAACGCTGAAGGAACTCATGGGGCATTCGAGCATTACGACGACCATGCGGTACGCATCCGACTCCGGAGCACAAACGCAACGCCGTCGCGAAGTTGGAGAAATTCAACATCGAACAGGTCTTTGCTCGAATCGAAGAAAGGGAGTCCCTACAAAAGTCCCTACAGTGACCATTCGCAACGATTCACAAGTGCTGGTAAACTGTTGATATCACTCACGCGGAGGGATGTGTGAGCGGTTGAAACAGACGGTCTTGAAAACCGTTGTACCTGAAAGGGTACCGGGGGTTCGAATCCCTCTCCCTCCGCCAGTTTGAATTTCTTTACCAGTTCCGCATTCGGAACCTTCAGCCGCAGTCCACAAGCAGACTCGTTATGTCGGTTAACATCTTTCCATGTCCGTCAGAAAATGGTCAGCTAGAAAGTGTCCGCCTTCGGTGCCCCTATGACTGCATGGCTTCTTTGGATCGCCTTAATTTCGTTGCTTGTGTCCGGCAGTTTGCCGGCGTTTGCAGAAGGCATCGACCAACCCAGCTGCCCGGCAGGCGATCGCGAGTTTGTCCAGCTGAAGCAAAATGCTGATCGCGGTCAGCCTGGGGCACAAGCGTCTCTGGCTGTGTGCTATGACCTTGGCAAGCATGTGCAGCCCAGTCGCATGGAGAACATCCGTCTGCTCACGGAGGCCGCGCAGCAGGGTTACGCGCCGGCGCAGTATGAACTCGGGCGAATTTATCTATATGGTCGAGGTGTCCCGGCGGATTATGCCAGAGCGCTGGCGTGGGAGCAGAAAGCTGCCGATCAGGGAGATGCCCTTGCGCAACGCGATCTGGCTTTCATGTACGAACGCGGTTTCGGCGTGACGGCCGACTTGGAAAAAGCTGCACTGTGGAACCGCAAGGCGGCCGCGCAAGGCCAGCCCGATGCCCAACTCCATTTGGCGCAGGCGCTTGATTCGGGGCAAGGCACCGCCAAGAATCCTGCGGAAGCCCGGCAGTGGTATGCCAAAGCCGCGAAGCAAGAGCGGCCCGCCGCACAGATGAAATTGGCAACCGATCGCCTGTTATTCGGCGATTGCGCCGGGGCGGTGCACTGGTTCAAGGAAGCCGCCGGCAACGGTGAGCCAGAGGCCATGCTGCAACTAGCCAAGTTGTATACGCAACCGACTTGTGGCCCTAATGCGGAAAAATCGTACTTTTGGGCGATGGTGGCGCAGCGGTTCGGAAGTCAAGAAGGTGCGAAGTTCGCGGAGCAGGCCGCCGCTTCCTTGAGCGCGACGCAAAAGAAGAAGGCTGCGGCCAGCGCCGAGCGCTGGATCAAGCGGCATCAGGGCGGCGAGAAAGAAAAAGACTAGCCGCAGCCTGCGTCCTCACCATCAAAAAGAGGGCACCGGAGCACGGTGCCCCTTCTTCTGTTCCGAATTAGAACCATCCCTGGCCGTTCGGGTTGAGTGCCGTTTCAGCAAACGCGCGCCCCGCCGCGTTCGCATGGCGATTTACGTCTTCATGGAACGGGACCACCACGTAGTGGATCTCGCCGGCCTCCAGGTTTACGAAATTGTGGTAAGCGGCGTAGTCCGCGCCGCCCTTCAATCCGCCCAGGGTTGATTGCACTCCCGGAGCGAGATAGATCACAAAGACGGTCCCGGCTTTCGGCGCGGAAAGGGCCTTGCTCTTCAGCAGGTCGGAAAGCTTCTGCTGGATCGTAAGGTCATTCACCGTGGTCTGGCTCAGATCGCTGAAATCTTCCACCTGGGGCGCAGCCCGCAGGGTTTTGATGCTGTGCTGTTGCATCTCTGCGATGTGTGCGCTTCCGGTAGCGGCGGTTATGTCCAGCAGGGAACTTTCGCGCGAGCGAATCTGCGGGGCGCCCCATCCGGCGCCGAGAAAAATGCTTGCTTGCTGGGCTGACGCCAGAACCTTGCCGCCGTGGAACGTTTTTTGTCCGGAGGCGGAAAAGTCCGGGGGCACAATCTGGGCCTGCCCCCCGTCATCATCAAAGGCAAAGTTAGGTTGCGCCGGACGATCGATGGCTGCCGGCGCGTCCGGGGTTTTGTTGCCTTGTTGCACGGCAAACACCGGAATTGCCGGTCCAGCGAGCAAAAGCGTGACAAATATGAGTCTCTTCATGGGTCTCTCCTATTGGGTCACTTTCAGTGAGATGTCATCCAGCACAAATGAAGTTTGCAACGAGGAATCCTCGCTGCCGAGAAAGAATACCTGGATTGTCTGTCCAGCGAAGGAGACAAGGTTGAACGTCTTCTGCTGGTATCCAATAGCGTGGTTCAGGTTGGAGAAAGTTGCCAACGTCTGAAGCACGGTACCAGCAGAGTTGCGGACCTGCACCTGCAAGGTATCAAAGGCCGTTGTCGTCGTGGTTTCCGCCGTGTCGATATGCAGCCAGAAGGTGAAGCTGGCGGCAGTCGCATTTGCCGGGATGGTGACCTGTTGCATCACGGTGTCAGTCACGGTGGTTCCCCAGCCGTTCATCCAGGCGTCAAACGTGCCCGTGTGGGGAGGTTCGGACGCGGAACTGTTGATGATGTTCAGCGGCGTGTGGGTAGAAGTGAGAACCCACGGTGCGGGATTCGCGGCGCCATTTTCGAAGCCGTTGTTGCCCAGCAGCTCGGTTACCGTGCCGCCTCCATTAGAGACCGTCACCGTTATCGTAGCTGAGGTTCCCACATTCCCGGCAGCGTCAAACGCTTTGGAGACAATGGTGTGCGAACCGTTGGCGACAGCGGTCGTATTCCAATTGAAGGAGAGTGCGGTTGCGTTCGTATTGCTGGCCGCAACTGCGCCATCAATCAAAATCTGCATCTGCGTGACGCCAACGTTGTCTGATGCCGTCGCATTGATTGCCACTGTGCCTGAGACTGTGGCTCCATTAGCAGGAGCAGCGATGGAGGTTGTCGGCGGAGTGGTATCAGTTGTTCCCGGGGTGGTGACATTCAAAGCGAAGTCGTCCAGCACGAAGGAAGTCTGCAAGATGGAGTCTTCTTTCCCTTGCAGGAAGATCTGGATGGTCTGGCCTTTGAATGAAGTCAGATCAAAGGTCTTCTGCTGGTAACCGGTTGCGTGGTTCAGGTTGGAGAACGTTGCCAGCGTGGAGAGCACCGTTCCGGCGCTGTTGCGCACCTGCACCGTCAAGGTATCAAACGCGGTAGTGGTAGTGGTTTCGGCGGTATCGATATGCAGCCAGAACGTTAGCGTGGCCGCGGTAGCCGTCGGATCGATGGTGACCTGCTGCATGATCGAATCCGTAGTGGTAGTGCCATGGCCGTCAAGCCACGCGTCCCACGTGCCGGAGTGAGGCGGTTCTGTGGTGGTGCTGTTGATGATCCGGTTCGTCGCCTGAGTGGTTGTTACCGTCCAGGGAGCAGGACTGGCGGAACCATTTTCAAATCCGGGATTTCCCAGGATTTGCGTCGTGCCTCCACCGCCTCCCGCGGCATTGACCGTCAGCGCGATGGTGACGGTGTGGGTAACTCCGCCGCCGGTTGCTGTGACGATCACATTGACGGTGCCGGTGGTTGCCGTGGTGCTGGCCGTAAACGTCAACGTTGAACTGCCGCTTCCGGGCGCCGCGATTGAAGCCGGACTAAAGACGGCTGTAACGCCGGTTGGAAGCGCTGAAGTAGACAAGGAAACAGCCGAGTTGAAGCCGCCGCTCACTGTAGTGGAA
>Ga0209069_10000644_pt1 | contig 16446 bp, 8 predicted proteins | sample Str013_2_FD_187202 | JGI IMG/M metagenome (GOLD analysis project Ga0209069, IMG submission 187202) | Freshwater sediment microbial communities in response to fracking from Pennsylvania, USA - Straight Creek_MetaG_SC_2013 (SPAdes) (version 2) | ecosystem: Environmental > Aquatic > Freshwater >...
TGTAGTCAGTGATCCCTTGTAAGCTTCGATGTCTTTATACTTCACTTTCATGACGGGTCTGTCGGAATTAGCTATGATAAGAAATAAGTCATTGTTTTTTTTCATGGTGATCATGTCGAGCGGGCGATTTCCAGCGCCAAATTCTCCAACCGTACGGCCTCTTACATTGGTTCCGGGTTTTAAATCATCCAATGGAAAAAGAACCAGCGGCGTGCAGGTATAACTCGCGATAAGGAATTTCTTTCCATTTAAATCAGCGGTGGTAAAAGTTTCAATGGGAGCTTCTGTTTCATACCTGCCATGGGCAGCATGATATATTTCCAGGGAGGATTGTGATTGTTCCTGAGTGAACGGGAAAGGAATGCTGCGAAAGGTTGAACCGAATTGTTGATTCGACAGTCCACTCACCAATAATTTTCCGTCAGACAAACTCAGATCAGAAATAGAAGCAACACGTAAGGACCCGCCCCATTTGTTCTTCGCATCCTCTGCCGGTGCATTGTTCAATGCAATACTGGAATACATGACATCTTTCAAACTTACCGGTAAAATAGTTTCGCCATCAATCTGCAAAAGCACGGGAGTACCGTCGGCTGACTGAACTGCGCAATAGATTTTTTTAGAAACGGGATTTACTTTCAGGTCCTGAATTGTAATATTCCTGGTTTCTGTACCGAGAAATGCGGCTATTTTCTGATCGAAGTTTTTCACCTCTATCTCCTTCGCAACCGCAACAGGCTGCACATCTTTTGTATCGATGGCAAAAACAGTAGCTGATTTAGAGTCACCGATAAACAGCATTCCGGAGGTTCCGAAAGCCAGGTTGCTGATTGATTTTATTTCGGGGTTACCCTTTTTAAATCCCTGTAGCGATGTTGAAGGGCGGTTGATATAGGAAACCAGGAGTAAAACAGGAATGACACCCATCAATGCGAAGATTATCTTTTTCATAATGGCGTAGTTTTAGTTTTATAAAAGCGAGTTCGTTATCAGCAATGGCAACCCGATCTTACACTTCGATATTCAAAGCATCAATCCGGTGATCACAGATCTCCGGGTTTGTCTTCAGATTTAGCGAAGATGACAGGTAGTGGTGCGAAAGATTCTGCTGCCGGTGTTGGGAGTTATGAAATTTAGCGAAAAAATCAATAGCCCCTGTTGTCGGACGTATGAATTTATTATATGTAAAGGCACCAATTAGATCAAATGCGACGAAAACCCGGAATTCAGCTACCAATGTTTCGAGGTTTTTTCTCAGGCTACCTCAGTTTTATGGGAAGCGAGGTCGTATTCCGGCTGGTGAAGACATCAGCTGGTTTGTGAGATGGAATTCCGGTTGGGGATCCCATCCTGGCTGGTGCCTTCACCAGACAGGGTAGGATCCCCAAAGATGAAGCACATTATATGAGAAAATATTTGTATATTCATCATGACCTTCTATTAATCACTTAAACCTTGCTATATGAATATGATACAGCGCGTTGAGCATTGGGGTGATAGGCATCATCCCCAATGGATAGATCTAATACGTATTGGGTTAGGTTTGTTTCTTTGCTTCAAAGGAATTCAGTTTCTTGGGAATATGAGTTCAATGTTGAGCGTAATCAATACTAAAATGTCATTTGGTTCTTTTACTGTAATGATGTTGGGTAGTTATATTGCCTTCGCTCACTTGTTAGGTGGATTTTTAATAATCCTGGGATTACTTACACGGTTCGCCTGTCTTTTGCAAATACCCATTTTGTTGGGGGCTATAATTTTTATCAATTCCTCGGAGAGTTTATTAAAACCATTTTCAGAATTGTTCCTTTCCATATTGATATTTCTGTTACTTGTTTATTTTTTGATTGTAGGGAATGGTCCATGGTCTTTTAAATTATCGGCTGATCCGGATCATAAAAAATGAAAAATATTGTTAGCGCGGGAATTTTATCGCCAACAATATATTTCTTTATGTTCCGACTGGTGAAGACACCAGCAGCTGGCGTTTTGATTCTGGTGATCGAATGCAATCCATGATAATTTTTGTCTATTTGTTGATCTGCGATAATTCTTGCTATTTATCATCTCAACTACATCTGATAAATTCGCAGAAACGGCAAAAATTCAATAATATTGATGAAATTATTCAAATTACCCCATGACCCAGACCCGCCAGCTCGCCGCTATCATGTTTACGGATATTGTTGGATACACGGCGATGATGGGCAACAACGAGCAAAAAGCCTTCGAATTGCTCCGCAAAAACAGGGAGATCCAAAAGCCCATCATCGAAGAATTCGGCGGTCGTTGGATCAAAGAACTGGGTGATGGTGTGCTCGCAAGTTTTCCAACCGTTTCCAATGCAGTTTACGCAGCGATTAAAATTCAGGAAGCCTGTAGCGCTTCTCCCGATTTTATGCTTAGGATTGGTATACACCAGGGAGAAGTCGTGTATGAAAATGATGACATCTTCGGCGACGCCGTTAATATTGCCTCTCGTCTCCAATCGCTTGCGCCTCCTGCAGGAATTTTTGTTTCTGAATCAGTTCAGCGAAATATTGCCAATAGAGCCGATATTGTTTCGGAGTTTATCCGCGTAGAACAACTGAAGAATGTAAGGGATCCTGTAGCTGTTTATAAAGTTTCTGCTGCTCAACAAAAGCAATCTGTTTCCAATGATACAATAATGCCAGCAGGTTCTATTGATCCGGAATTTGATTCAGATATCTATATCAGCTATCGGTTCAACGATAATAAATACGATGGATGGGTCGCAGAATTTGCAGATAAACTAAGGCTGGAACTGAGTGCCACCCTCAAGGATAAACTGAATATCTTTTTTGACAAGAAGCCCGAAGAGGACAGGCATTCCGGTTCCTCACGCCGTCCTTCCAAATCGCTTATATTTATTCCAATTGTTTCACAAACTTATTGTGATACGGGATCCATCGTTTGGAAACATGAATTTGAAGGTTTTAACAGGGGAGCACAACGGGACAAACTTGGATCTTCGGTTAAGCTTGCCAGTGGTAATACGGCTTCTCGTGTCATCCCGGTTAAAATACATGATGTCGACGCATCGGATGTAAAACTGCTGGAAAAAGAATTGTCGGGCGGTTTACGGTCTGTCGATTTTATTTATCGCGAAGAGGGTGTGAACCGGCCATTGCGCCCTACCGACGATGACAAATTCAGTAGTGGATCCAAACCGCTTTACAGAAACCAGATTAACAAGCTGGCCAATATAATTAAAGAAATTGTACAGGGAATTAAATCACAGGGACAAATTCCGGTCGCCGAGGCTCAACCTTATCAGCCTTCTGCCCGGCAAATCATTCCAAATGTATTTGCGTCTGCCATTCCGCAGACGATTAAAGTTCAGGTGATCGATCGTTCGAGACCCAATATTTACCTGGCCTGGACTTCCGGTGATCTGAAAGAGGCCCGCGAAGAAATGGCGATCACGCTGAGCAAAGCCGGATTTAATGTACTTCCCGCAATCGACTGCCCTGCCGATGATGAAAGCTTTAAAAAGAAAGCGGCGGAAGAAATGGAAAAATGTGTTTGCTCTCTGCATATGCTCAGCGGAGAATATGGACGGCGTTTCGAGTCCGACGATGAAATTTCTTTTCCAGAACACCAATTCCTCGAGGCAAAGCAAAAAATCGATGTGCCGGGCTCAGGATTTAATGTATTTGTGTGGCTGGACCCTGAGAACAGTAAAACGATGAAGCCTTCTCAACAAAATTTTATAAAATATATCCGGAATAATATCACGCGCAACATGATGTTTTCTAACAGCCATGGTCCGATGCAGTTGGTAGATGATATCCGCGTGGTGATGATGAAGCAGGATACAAAGAAGTATGATTCCAAGGATACCGACATCTTTTTTATTTTCAATCAACAGGACGAGCAGGAGGCGCAGCTTATTGTGGATCAGATCAGCCTGGAGTTCCCGGTAGAAACTATGAATATACTTCCGGAAGGAGAAGATTCTTACCGGGAAATGTCGTCTCAGCAAATACCCAGAAGCAAACTCGCTGTGGTCTATTTCAAATATGCAGCCGACTGGGCACTTCCTTTCATAAAACAAATATGGAAGCAGGTAGGTGGCGCATCATCTCCCACACCGATGTTCCTGGTAGGGGAGGATGACCCGCGAACCAATCTCGCCCGCAGCTTCAAGGCGCCACGCGTTGTATCTACTATCATGCCCAAGGAAACGATCCCGGCAGAAGTCAAAAAAGTTTTTAGTTCTATCGGTTAGTGATAACCGGTAGTTGCACCCATGAACCGGGATTGCGATGTCCGTGTCGATGAATAACCAACTCCTTATCCGCCCCTAATCAACGAATTATTGCTTATCATATACATGAGAAAATTGGATACAGCAGGCATTTTTGATAATTATTTATTCAGATCGAATGGCTGAGCATTATCAGATTTGTCCTTACACGGGTTTAAGGTCTTTTACGGAAGATGAATCGCTTTACTTCAAGGGAAGGGAGGAGGATATTGACCTGGCCACGGGTCAACTGCAGAGAAATAAATTCCTGATGATCACCGGTGCCTCGGGTGATGGTAAATCTTCCCTGGTTTACGCAGGTGTGATTCCCAATGCGCGATCTGGATTTTTGAAATCGAAATACAGCAACTGGTGCGTCGCCGCCATGCGTCCCGAACGGGATCCTTTTCAAAACCTTTGCGAGTCACTGGCTAAACAATTGGACATCCCTGATGCAGATACGGTAAAAGGCGAACTGAGCCATGGGTTCTCTGCCCTCGTTGATCTTTATAAAAATTCAAAAAAGTACATTGACGTTCAATCTGCCGAATGGCAGGCTGCCGAGGAGAAAGGGAAAGCGGCTTTGCGGCGCGAAGCTGCCAACCTGATTGTGCTGGTCGACCAGTTTGAAGAATTTTTTACTAATAAAGAAAACTATCGCGACGGCGCACCTTCCCGGGATGCAAACCTTGTCCTGAATATTTTACTCGAAACGGCGCGTATTGCATTGGAAGAAGATCTTCCAATCTATGTGGTGTTTACCATGCGTTCTGATTATATCGGTCAGTGCGCCGCTTTCCGGGGACTTCCGGAATATATTGGATTTTCTCAATTCTTTGTTCCGAGATTGAACAGGGCACAGCTCCAACTGGTGATCGAAGAACCTGCGACGCTGAGTGGCAATTGTATTACAAGAAGATTGACGGAACGACTGATCCATGATGTTACGGAAGGCGTTGATCAACTTCCCATCCTGCAACATGCGCTAAACCAGATTTGGGTGGCCGCCAACCATGGCAATGCTGAGATGGACCTGCTGCACTATTCGATGGTGGGAGGGATGAGTGCACAGGAATTGCCGGAGGACCAGGTGCATGTTTTTGAAAAATGGTTCAATGAACTGTCTCCTGAAATAAAAGCCTGTTATCATCGCCCCAGTCTTCAAAATGTGCTGGATACTCATACCAATAAATTATACGAACAGGCCGCAGGATATTATACTGCAAAAACCGGCCGGCCCATTTCCAACGAAGATGCGAAGCGGATTATTCGAAATGCTTTCACCTGTTTAACAAAAATTGATCAGGGCAGGGCAGTCCGCAACCGGATGACACTTCAGGAGATCACGAATATTTTGTCGGATCCTTCCTATAACGCAGAAGCTGTCGGAAATCTATTGGACATATTTCGTGAACCAGGCAATACATTCATACACCCTTTCATATCAGAGGATAATCCAGAATTCACGCACCTGCTTCCCACGAGAGTGCTCGACATAACACACGAAAGCCTGATTCGTAACTGGCAATACCTTGGTCAGTGGGCAAAGGAAGAATTCGAAAGTCATTCTATCTCACTTGATTTTGAAAAACAACTGGAACGTTGGGTGAATAGCAAAAGGTCCAACAACTTCCTGCTTTCTATTGGTCCACTAACCTATTTCGAGAACTGGTACAACAAAGCGAGACCGAATGCCTGGTGGATTGCGCGTTATCTTCCGGAAGAAAATACCCGCGAAGCGAAACTCACTAAAGCTAATGAAACGCTCGGCAACGCAAAAGAATTCCTGGGCCGCAGCGCGCGCAGCCACGTTATCACGCGTACGCTTATGCGCTATGGACCGAAAAGAGTGGCTGCAGTAATTGGAATCCTGGCATTGATTACACTTACTTCCTTCACCGTAGTGAATTATTTTAAGAAGAAGAACAATTATGTGCTGGACAGCATCCAAAGCCAGGCACTTCAATTGGTTAATAATCCGAGATCTAATTTTGGCGCGAAGTCGGAGATGCTGGCCGAAAATCTGAGGTCCGGTATAACCACATTGAACATGATGGTCAATGCCGTCAGCGATACTATTCAAAAGGCCCGTGTGCTCAATGGCATCTCTTCATTGTTGGTTTTTGAGGGGAAAAAAGAGCCCAGGCAAGAAATCTTCAAAGCTTTTGCCATTACCGATAGTCTACTGGAAACCTTTTCCCCTCTATCTGGGAATGCTAAATCCATTTCAAAAGCACTGAATGAAATCAACAGCTTTCGGGTCAACCTGGAACTCGCGTATTATTATAATCCGGATACAGCGATCGCGAACTGGAGAAAAAGGAATGCGCAAAGATCAGCCCGCTGGGCTTCAAAGATCCTGGAAACACAGCCGGCAAATTTCGATGATATGCAAAACCTGACGGTGGCGCTCGAAAATGGAATTAACTACCAGGCCTTTTCCGTGGAAGAATTAAAACATCTCATTAATTTATTGTCGCCATTTGAAAATGGTCTGCAATCGGGTTGGCTCAAAAGCAATTTCGCAAAAGACAAATTGTTGATCCGCGGCTCGCAACCGGAGAACTATGGATTTAATTATAATAGTCTGTACCAGCAACTCGCTTACCTGTATGCGGCGGTTGGCAACAGTGCGAGGGTTCTCCAATGCGTAGATACGCTCCTCGCTAATAGTCAGAATAATTTCCAGGGAGATTACGCGTCAGGTTTGGACAACGCCACCAATATAGCGGTGGTATATTTTCTTAACGGCACTTCAGATCATCTTGATTCCTTTGTCAATGGGTATTGCCAAAAGAAAAAAATAGACGCGCAGGAGTTTTATGCAAAAACCATAGGTCGCACGTTACCGGGTATGGATGTAACGAGCAGCATGGAATTGTTTCCCTTCATGACCAGCATTCAAAATTTGAACGTCCAATATTGTAATCGGAAGATGTTGACTTTCCTTTACCATAAATACCGGGAGGCTGTGGAGTCTTACAAAGACGAGGACATGCGGAATTTCTACCTGGCGGTTTCCTACAAAGAGGAAGGAATTTTAAAATCCTTATCGAAGGAAGCCCCGGCTGCTGAAGAGTTGACTACAGAACAGTCATTTGATAAGGCAATGGCATTTTACCGGCATATTAAAGCGCCCTATCTGCAACAAAGCATTCGGATCAGAGATGCATCCAGTGCAGATGCTAATGCCGTGCCGCGTAAATTCCTTTTTGTGTATCCCGATTTGGTTACGAGCTTTCATCCCATGGAGCCAAGGTCTTTTTTCTCGTTCTATTTCAGCGACCGATTCATCCAATATATCATAGGGCATAATTTATTTAGCACATTTTATCCCACAAGTGACGAATTGAATTACATCACACTTTGGCTCAGGGATTATAATACTAAAAATATATTTCCAGCGGCTTTTGTCTTGTTACCGGCCAGCTATGAAGTACTCAAAAACCTGGAACAGGAAATTGACAAAAGGCCGGATGCAAAAAATATCGATTTTAACTGGCTACATCTTTATGCAGGCTGGAAGGCGCAGCAACTGGGAAAAATGGACGAAATGCTGAGTTACTATAATAAGATCGATCACAACAGCATTTTTAATTTGCTGCGCTCCAAAGATTATATTGGATTTGAACGGGACCAATCATTCCGACTGATCGGGTGGGCGATGATGGGATATATAAAAACCGGGCATTTTGACCAGGCCGCCTCCCTGGCAGATATGTTTAAGAATCCGATTAACCGTTCTTCACTTTTTGCATTTACCGCTTCGGAATTACTTCGGCAGAAAATAGGAAGTGATGTAGTTAATCGGCTTATTGATTCAGCAAGAGCAGAGATGAACCTGGTTGACAATATTACCAGCCAACAACCCAACCAAAGAATGCTGGCCTACGCGCTGGTCATGCAATCCCCCGAAAAAAACTTTGCTGAGGCCAATGCGCTGATCAAAAATTTACCCGTCAAATTCGCTGCCATGGAATCGATTTCCCGGGCGTTGTCATTTCATGGAAAATTATACCAGTCGTCGAGTTATATGCCACGTTTTATTTCCGCCTCGGATCAGGACGGCTTCCTGACAGAAACACTCTATGGTTATTTGGAAGGCCAGGACAAAAGCGATAGCTCCTGGCAAGAATTTAATCAATCAAATCGTCCCCTAGATATAAGGTATATCAGATACATAGATGAGAACAGTTGACGCCATAACCATATGTCCCTATACCGGATTGCGTTCCTTTACAGAGGAAGAAAGCCTCTATTTTAAAGGACGGGATCTGCAAATCGATCAGATCACGTCTCTGCTCGAACAGAATAAATTTCTCATGGTTACCGGAGCCTCCGGTGAAGGGAAATCTTCATTGATCTATGCCGGATTGATTCCTAATGCCCGTGCAGGGTTTTTTAGATCCAAATATTCCAACTGGATCGTCGCCGACTTCAGACCGGAAAGAAGTCCGGTTCGTAATATGGCACTCTCACTGGCCGCACAATTTAACAGCAGCCCTGAAACGGTGGAAACAGAATTGCGTCGTGGTTATTCTTCACTCATTGATCTATATACGAACTCTGAGTTTTATGCCGGGGACATGGACCAGTTTCCCGACCGGTTTACAGAGCAGGAAAAAAAGGAACGCAAAAGGAAATCTGCCAACCTGATCCTCATTGTAGATCAATTCGAAGAATTCTTTACGAACCCGGAGAACTTTTTCAATGAAGCGACTTCACGGGATTCGCAAATTGCAGTCAATCTTATTTTAGAGACGGCCAGGATCGCAATCGCCAGAAATCTTCCCGTATATGTAGTGTGCACGATGCGTTCGGATTATATCGGCCAGTGTTCTGCCTTTCGCGGATTGCCAGAATATATTGGATTCTCCCAATTCTTTGTCCCTCGTTTGAAAAGAAAGGACCTGAAACAGGTTATCGAAGAACCGGCCCTGCTTGCCGGACTGCACATTTCACAACGTTTGATCGAGCGCTTGGTATTTGATATCTCCGACGGTGTTGACCAGTTGCCGATCCTGCAGCACGCACTGAGCAGGATTTGGACTGCAGCGAAGCAGGGAACCGAGGAACTGGATCTGATCCACTATGCCATGGTGGGAGGAATGCCGCCAGAAGAATTGCCCGACGAAGATATCCCTACCTGGCGACAATGGTTTGACCGACTTCCTGAGAAAGAGAAAAAACTTTATCATGAAACTGGTCTTGATAAAATCATTGAAATACACGCCAATCTGCTGTATGAAAATGCCTGGGAATATTATACCCGTCGTCATCCGGGTAGTGAACTCACACAGCAGGATGCAAAGCGAATCGTAGCGCTGAGTTTTAGCTGTTTGACGAAGATTGACAATAGCCGTGCCGTGCGCAATCGCATGAGCCTTGAAGAGATTGTTTCCATCATCAATACACCCAAACTCGACACAGCGGTAGTTGGGGGTGTGCTGAATATTTTCAGGGAAGAAGGGAACTCGTTTATCCGTCCTTTCAAAACGGATGATCCGTCCACTCAAAAATTACTCGCTACTACTGTACTGGATATCACCCACGAAAGTTTGATCCGTAACTGGAACAAGCTGAATCAATGGGCCAACAAAGAGTTCGAATTTTATTCCACCTTTCTTGATTTCAAAAAACAATTGGATCGATGGAAAGAAAGCGGAAAAAGACGGGGATACCTGCTCCCGGTGGGACCATTGACCTATTTCGAAAACTGGTACAACAACTGTAAACCCAACAGGGGTTGGATCATGCGTTATGCAGAAGCGAAGGAAGATCCGAAAGAAGCAACACAGCATGCAGAAGAAACGCTTACAGATACCCGTGAGTTTCTCCGGCGCAGTGCAAGCAAAGAAGCGGTCACCAGGGCATTTATGAAATACGGCCCGGGTCGTATCGCTACGATTTGCGCTATCCTGGTCATGGTTGTCCTCAGCGGATTCTATTGGTACAATGCGGATCAGAAAAAAAATGAGCGAGTCATTGAAAGAGTGCGCGATGAATCAGCAACATTATTGAAAAGCAAAAAAGTAGCTTTGACGAATAAAGCTGATTATTTGCTGATGGACGAGCGGTTCAAAACGGGGACCTTATTGCCCTATCTCCAGTCACTTGAATACAAAACCCGACTAAGTCTCACCAATGAAGTTTATAAGGAAGTGTTGGCTTTTGAGAAAAGGGAAGAATCGCCGATGAAGACGAGTCTGTTTGAACTCCTTGCCCATGACCTCGGTCAGCCGGCAGCTAATGTGGAACCACAATTCCTGCTGGGCGAAACCAATAAATTTCTGATTGACTTGGCAATGGATCAATACTATAAACCCGATCAGGCAAAAGAGAAAGCTATTGATGCCATCTCCAAAAAGGACATTGATCTGGTGCTCACCTTCTTCAGGACCAAGTCATTATTTCATGCGACAGTATCCTCGGAGCTCAACATGGCCATTCAGTTGTGGTTAGCGGTGGGCAAAGCCACCCCGGAAAAAATAAAAGAGATACTCGGTGCCCTATCGCCATTGGCTGGCAAGGAAGCCGAATCTGTTTTCAATCTTTATTATAGTAAAGGAAGTTATGAGCCTGATGGAAGACAGCCGATGGATTTTAATGGTGGTTATCTTACCCTCGCTTGTTTGTATGCAGCCAATGGTTCTGTCGACAATACACTTTGGTGTTTCCAGCAACTTTTAGACAATAACCAGCGTGCTTATTTTGAGTTGGCGAGGATTTTAAACAACCATTTGAATGTACTTGAATACTTCTATCAATACGGTCATCGTGCACAGGTTCCTGCCTTCCTGCAATGGATTGCCAAAAATACAGAAGACAATCCGCCGGTCACCGTATTCCGTAATGCGGTTATTCGTTCGGGTTATATTTCACACATGTACTTCATCAATATCGAACGGGAATATTATCGCTCTACCAGGGGATACCTGTACCCCAACTTGTGTTTGGCCAGTCGTTCAGTTTTTGATGAGATGGTAGCCGATTATGAAAATGCTATCCGGCAAATGAAGGATCCAGCTGCGCGGGATTTCAACCTGGCCATGAATTTTAAACGGAAAGCAGTCTACTACCACAAATATTGGTACGACCGGCAAATGAAAGTCAATGAAGCGCAACTTGACCTATGGCTGAAACAGGCGCTGGAGGTATACAATGGTCTCAGCAAAGACTATCTCGAAGGTACAGAATCCAGTACCATGGTTTATAATGGAGATGGGGTAAGAACCAGTGACACTAAAAGAAAAAATCTTTTTCTTTATCCGGATTATCGTGATGGCTGGTTTAGTTGGTCGTATCACTCGGACTATTTCTTCAACTATCTTCTCAAAAACGGTCTACTTTCGTCGTTGTTTGTTTCCGGTGAAGACCTTCAATTACTCCATTTTTGGGTCGCAAAAGCTCATGAATTGAAAATAGATGTTTCGCCCATGGCCTATTCTAATCCCTATCCATTACCGGACGAAACGCTCAAGGGTATTCTGGACTTTGTTAATCATCATCCACAGGGAAGGGCGTTCGACAGGAATCTGATTTGCCTTGTCCTGGCAAACCGGTCCCTGGAAAATGGAGATACTGCTGGCGGTCTAGGGTATTATCAACAGCTTGATTTGGCAACGTTGAGTAGCTCTTCTGATAAATATGAATATCTTGAAAAAGTGTTTTTTGTGAACATGGTGAACTCCCTGGTTGCCAATCTTGCGGTGAATGGAAAAAATTCAGAAGTGATAAAGTTGATAGAATCCATGCCAACCGATGTGATTAAAAATTTTGGCTATAACCTGGCGGCGGAGAAACTTTATCTGAAGGATGCGGATCCTGCTAGTTTTGTTTTTCTTGATTCGACCTTTTCCAAGGCGAAAAATTTTGATCTTGACGATGATGGACTGTCCATGCGGGCGCGGATTGGTGAAATAAAAACGCTGTCCGAAGTAGGCAGCAGCGCCTTAAATCAAAAAGCAACTGATATGCTGCGCAATGTTCCGGAAGGTGCTATAATTTATGGAACCTTGTTCCGGGTGGGTGGCATTGCTCGGGAAGGGAACTATTACCGGGCACTCACTTCGATACCGGATAACCTAACCGAAACGCAGGATCTTGATTGCCGTGCTGAAATTCTCCTGCAGGCCAGCATGGCAAAAGAAAAGACTGAGAAGAATGACCGGTGGAAGGAATTTGATAATTGGTTTAGTTGGTTCTTTAATTATGTGAATTATATACCCAATTAATGAGAAGATATAACCTGGCATATTATTTTTTAACGATGCTACTGATCATGGGTGGATTTGCTGCGATGGCGCAAAACAGCTATGGCCTTATCATCCTTGGTTTGGTGGCGGTTTCTTTCGGGTTAATTTTTTTATATCAGTTGTTCCAGCAAGCATCTCAGCGCGTTCCACATAAGGCGGATAGGATGATTGAATGGACCTGCCTTTTTCTTTGTGCTGTCATTTTCGCCTGCAAGCTATTTTATATCGAGTTTCCTTTTCTCGATTCATTGTTTCAGTTGTCGGAAATTGTGCTAATCGTTATTTATACAGGAAGGCTCATAAGTCAGTACCGTTTATTCCGGACCAGTCAATCATTGTTGGCGATCCGGCTCCTGATTTTTTACGGGAGTGTGATTTTATTTATTGCAGGATTGATAACTGTTTCTTTCAATGCCCTGATTGGCATTACGGCAGGCGCAGTAGGTTTAATACTTTTTATTGCCTTTCTGCTTTTGGGGTTGATTAAAAAGCAGTTTTCGGTAAAAGGAGAAGATCTTTCCGCAACCACTGTCATTGCACGAAGAAGCACTGCTTCGCTGTTGCTCGCCTCTTTGCTTTCGATATTCACGTTGTATTGGGGACTCACCCATACAGGAATTCTCCCTCAGTTATATTCCGACAAATATCCCCAGGCTTATTTTGAAATGATTGACCAGGCCGCGACCGGAAAAGAAAAACCTGTTGATGGCACTTATCGCTATCAGGTGTTTAAAAAGAATTATGATGAATTTGTGAAGCGCATGGGCGATCAGAATGCTAAATAATCTTACTGCTCACACTACCTCCAAAGTTCATGTTGTCTCATATGAGTTTTAGCCAGATTTTGTCTGGGTGATTCATCTTGTATTTTGAATACCATTTGCAGGCAAAATATAAGATGCATACATCAATAAAAAAAACCAGGTACAAAAGTGACAGGCTCCATCTAACCCCTTCAGGTTGGGTAGTAAAGTAAGGCGCCATTCCATACCAATCCTGGTGGGCATTTCCGGTACGGATGAGGTTTATCACCAATGCCGACACATGAATTAGAATAATATGCATTAAGTAATAGAACATCGGAGCTTTTCCAAATGTCAAGAGCGTATTTGCAAGCCAACCTTTTACTTTTTCTGTCCGGGGAATCAATGCAATGAGAGGTCCTAATGTCATCATTAGAAAAAGCTGGGATGCGGGATATTTATTTTGGCTCAACAGTTTAAAAATAAAAGGTTGGCTATTTTCCGGGTCATTCTTTTTCAAAACGATGATGGTTCCGATCACAACAAACAATGCAATCAATGATAACCCGATGATACGGCAAATCCTGTCACGTTTTTTTTCTTCTGTTTGCAGGATTAATCCAAAGCCATAACCTGCTGCCATAACGCCGATCCAAGGAACGATCACATAAAGGATAGCGATGTTTTCGGGCAATTCAATTCCGGTGGGGTAAATAAAATTCCAAATCTTTCCAAAGGATGTTTGAAATGGTTGCGGAAAGATCTGAGGTACATAATGAAATGCCTGTTGTCCCAGGATGATGATCAATCCAACGATGCCAACAGTTTTTGGTTTCAATCTGACCAGCAGTGCCATGATCATCAAACACCAGCCCAGCATCCAGATTACACCCGCGAGGAAGAACTGGCTGTAGTCAATTTTGAAGGCCCAGAAAAAGCGGAGAACGGTTATTTCCAACACAACCAGTAGTAATCCCCTCAATAGCAGGAACCCCGATAATTTATTTACATCATTCAATTTATTCGCATGAAAAAAAATGGCAGTTCCAGCCAGGAATGCGAAACCGGGAGCGCAAAAATGGGTTACCCAGCGGGTAAAAAATAGATCAGCAGTGGGGCCGCCTGCAGGAATACCGGCATATACACGAACATGGTCGATCGCCATTAATACCATAATGGCTCCACGAAGAATATCGAGGGATTTAATCCTTGTAGTGCCCATATCGATAGATTTAAGTACTTAAATATATTTATTTTTTGGATTATACGAAAAGCAGCGGTCACAGCTTGCTACATTGAAAACCTTCTTCTCCGCCGCGGTGAGTCCCGCGTATACTTACTGATTTTGACACGGTGCAGCGGAGGCATCACCTGAGAAGTTTTAGGAGGTGCATGTTAAACTTCATGCTGTTACTAATTGGCAGAATTGCCACCGCAACAAAATATCTACATATCATCCAAAACATTTATCTTTTCTCAAAGAATAATATGAAGTGGTTCCGCACCATAGTATTGGTAGTATTAGCGCTCGTTCTCCTTTGGTGGGGCTGGTCCAAAATAGGAAGAGTAGGTGATAAGGTGCAGCATCCTCCAACGGATTTGTCTTCGATTGAGGTCGTGAATTTTGGCAATCCCTGGCAAGCTGCGGGAAATATCATAGGCATGCAGCCATATCTCACCACACTCGACTATGCGAATGAAGCCTCTTTTTATCAGGTGCTTCATTCTTATATGCAGCTTGCCCGGACGGATAGCCTTCTCCATGAAAAACCATCGTTGTTTTCCCGGAGTATATTGGGTCATGGCTGGTTGCGGCCAATGAAAAGAAAAAGGTCTATGATGAGGCATCTTCTATTACGGATGCACTAACCCTGCAGGTCGTAAGCAATCTTTTTAGTTATGTACCCGCTTACCTCAACAGCAGTTCAGCCGATAAAACCAAAGAAGCCGTTTTTCGCATGAAGCAGCCCGTTATAGCGGCCATTTATCAATCTGTATTTAGCAAGCTGGCTGCTGAATTCAAAGTGATGATTGTGGCGGGCTCAACTGTTTTGGCTGATCCAATCGTCTCGGACCAGGGCATCATCACTACCGGCAAAGGGAAACTCTATAATACTTCAGCTGTATTTGACGCGAATGGAAAGGTCATGCAACCGCTGATCAAAAAAATATTCCCGATTTCCGATGAGAAGGGGTTTACCTGTGCTGCCGATTCTCAACAAACACCGATATTTCATACACCCGCGGGAAGATTGGCTGTCCTGGTTTGTGCTGACTCCTGGTTTCCCGCAGCTTACAAAAACCTGAAAAATAATGCAGACGTGATTGCTATTCCCTCATTGGGAGGTCCCGATTCGGATTGGACCGCATCCTGGAATGGATACAATGGCGCGGATCCACCGGCTGATGTGGACACCACTGCAGATTATCATCATATTTCGGAAGGAGACGCCTGGGTAAAATATGCCATGGCCAAACGGGCACCGGCCGCAGGCATTCATAATGGAATGAATGTTTTTTTTACGGGTAAGATGTGGGATATGAAACCGGAGGGCAGAGTGCTCACATTGCAAAATGATACTTTGCACGTTAGCACACGGGCAACCAACAAAGGACGAATTACCAATCTTTGGTTTCACAACAATTCATGATTTATTTTAGTATATAAACTGTTTTGCTATTACTAAAGGTTTCACGCAGAGGCGCAGAGACGCGGAGGATACCCAAGGAAGCAATTTGCTTTATTTAAGTACTATCCTCCGCGTCTCTGCGCTCCTCTGCGCCTCTGCGTGAAACCTTGCACTAGCCTAAATAAACTGTACGCAAAAAAGTATTGACGAAGAATTCATCACATATGATCTACGACGCAATTATCATTGGAGCAGGATATTCCGGATTGGCTGCAGCCCTCCGCCTAAAAAAGGCCGGGAAAAAAATTCTTGCGCTGGAAGCAAGGGAAAGAGTTGGGGGAAGAATCCATACCCAAATCTTAGATGATGGAAATTATGTTGACCTCGGCGGTCAATGGATCGGACCCACTCAAAACAGGATGTATGAACTTGCTGAGGAATTTGGCATTGGAACATTTCCCACCTACGACACCGGAAAAAGTACTTTGTATTTTAATGAAAAAATAAAACTCTATCGTGGTATCATTCCGCCGCTTCCCATTTTTTCC
>Ga0209069_10000645_pt1 | contig 16443 bp, 13 predicted proteins | sample Str013_2_FD_187202 | JGI IMG/M metagenome (GOLD analysis project Ga0209069, IMG submission 187202) | Freshwater sediment microbial communities in response to fracking from Pennsylvania, USA - Straight Creek_MetaG_SC_2013 (SPAdes) (version 2) | ecosystem: Environmental > Aquatic > Freshwater >...
CCAACAAGCCCGCGGCCGAGCTGCTCTACACGCGCGAGCAGGAGCAGTACCTCGGCATGTGCCGCCGCTGGCGCGATATTCCCAAGCCGACCATCGCGATGGTCCAGGGCGCGTGCATCGCCGGCGGGCTGATGCTGGCCTGGGTGTGCGATCTGATCGTGGCGAGCGAGGACGCGTTCTTCCAGGACCCGGTCAATCCGCTGATGGGCATCCCCGGCGTCGAATACTTCGCACACGCCTACGAACTGCCACCGCGCGTCGCCAAGGAGTTCCTGCTGCTGGGCGAACGGATGCCGGCGGCACGTGCCTACAGCTTTGGCATGGTGAACAAGGTGGTGCCGCGCGACCAACTGCGCGCGGCGACCGAGGCTTGGGCGACCAAGCTCGCGGGCCAGGGCCGGCTGGGCAACTGGCTGACCAAACAATCGGTCAACCACGTCGAGGAACTACGCGGCAAGCGCTCGGCGATGGATGCGGTGTTCCACATGCACCACTTCGCGCATGCGCAGAACGACCTTGTTACCGGAAATTCGATCGGCGGCGTCAGCGGCAAATCGGCCGCCGCAGCCAACAAGAAGCAGGCCGGCGAGTGAAGCTGGAGTACACACAGGACCAGCGCGCGTTCCGCGCCGAAGTACGTGACTGGCTCGAGGCCAACGTTCCGCCCGGCCCGCTGCCGTCGTTCGATCTCACCCGCGAGGGTTTCGAGGTACACCGCGCGTGGGAGCGCAAGCTCAACGAGGGCCGCTGGGGCATGGTCACCTGGCCCGAGCCTTATGGCGGGCGCGGGCTCGACCTGATCCGCTGGCTGATCTTCGAGGAAGAATACTACCGCGCCAAGGCGCCGGTGCGGGTCAACCAGAACGGTATCTTCCTGCTCGGCCCGACGATGATGGAGTTCGGCACCGACGAGCAGAAGGCGCGCTTCCTGCCGTCGATGGCGGCGGGCGACATCGTTTGGGCACAGGCGTGGTCCGAACCAGGCGCGGGCAGCGATCTGGCCGGCGTGCGCTCGACCGCAACGCGTGAGGGCGACGAATATGTGCTGAACGGCCAGAAAATCTGGTCGAGCCGCGCGGTGTTCGCCGACTGGGCGTTCGGGCTGTTCCGCGAACCGGGCAGCGAGCGCCACAAGGGCATGAGCCTGATCCTGTTCCCACTCGACGCGCCCGGCGTCACGCGGCGCGCGATCGAGCGCATGGATGGCGAGAAGGTGTTCGCCGAGATCTTCCTCGACAACGTCCGGGTGCCGGTTGCTGACCGGCTGGGTGATGAAGGGCAGGGCTGGCACGTCTGCATGGCGACCGCCGGGTTCGAACGCGGGCTGATGCTGCGTAGCCCGGCACGCTATCAGGTCGCAGCCAAGGAGCTGATCGCGCTCTACCAGGCGAACAAGGACCGGTTGCCCCCCTCGATGGCCGAACGCGTCGCGCAAAGCTGGATGGACGCGGAGGCCTACGCGCTGTCGATCTATTCGACCGCGTCGCGGCTCGACGCCGGTGGCAAGATCGGCGCTGAAAGTTCGACCAACAAGATCTTCTGGTCCGAAATGGACATCGCCTTGCGCCAGTGCGCGCTCGACATCCTCGGTCCACAGGCCGAACTTCTGCCCACCGCGCCCGATGCGCAGGACGTCGGCGCTTGGCTCAACGATTACATTTTTGCGCTGGCCGGCCCGATCTACGCCGGCTCGAACGAGATCCAGCGCAACATCATTGCCGAGCGCATGCTCGGTCTCCCGAGAGCGTAAGCCGATGCAATTTGCCTTCACCGAAGATCAGTTGGCGATCACCCAAGCCGCGCGCGAGATGCTGGTGGACACCTGCACCCCTGCCGACTTGCGCAAGCTGCTCGCCCAGGGCGAGACCTTCGACAAGACGCGCTGGCAGACGATCCGCGAGATGGGCCTCATCGGCCTGCTCGCGCCCGAATCCAGCGGCGGTCTTGGCATGACGCTGGCGGACTTCATCGGCATCGCCGAGGCTGCCGGCTATGTCGGCCTGCCCGAACCGCTGGTCGAACTCGCCGGAATCACCGTGCCGCTGCTGGCCGCAATGCCCAACGATCGTGGGTTATTGGCACGCGCGCTCGACGGCGCGGTGGTCGCGCTGGGCCATCCGGTCAACCCGTTCGCCGCAGGGGCGAGCCATGCCGAAGCCTTCCTGCTGGACGACGGCAACAGCGTGCATCTTGTCGATCGGCAAGACGCCACGCTGACCGCACAGGCCGGCTTCGATCCATTCCGCGATCTCGCCAAGGTTGGCTTCACCCCCAGCCAAGGTACGAATGCAGCGACCGGCTGGGGGGATACTGCGGATCGCGGCGCACTGCTGGCTGCCGGGCAGATGATCGGCCTCGCGCAGCGCTGCGTCGACCTGTCGGTGGCCTATGCCAAGGATCGCATGCAGTTCGGCAAACCGATCGGCAGCTACCAGGCGGTCAAGCACATGGTCGCCTCGGCGCAAGTGAAGATCGAGTTTGCCCGGCCGGTGGTCCATGCCGCCGCCGCCGAACTGCCGCTGGGCACGCTGGCTGCACGCGCGCGCGTGGCGCATGCCAAGATCGCCGCAGGCGAAGCTGCCGACCTCGCCGCGCGCACCGCGGTGCAGGTCCATGGCGCGATGGGCATGACCTGGGAGGTCGATCTGCACTTCTTCTTGAAGCGCGCCTTCGCGCTCAACCAAGCCTGGGGAACGCCCGCCGCACATCGCGCCTTGATCATAGAGCGGATGGAGACCTTGCCGGTCGGCCCCGACAAGATGTTCGCCTGCGAAATCCCGGCCTGACGCCGAAAGGCACTTTCAACATGACCGACCCTGCCGTCCCCGAGCGCAGATTGCGATACGTGATCATCGGCGCCGGGATGGCCGGTCTGCTGGCGGGGCTCAAGCTCAGGGAGCGCGGCGAGACCGATTTCGTCATCTATGAAAAAGGATCGTCGGTCGGCGGAACGTGGCGCGAAAACACCTACCCTGGCCTGACCTGCGACGTTCCCGCGCATTCCTACACGTATTCGTTCGCGCCCAACCCAGACTGGAGCGCCTACTTCGCGCCCGGCCCCGAGATCCGCGACTACTTCGAAGCGATCGCGACGACGTATGCGATCAGGGACCATATCCGCTTCGAGACCGAAGTGAATGCCGCAACCTGGGACGGTTCGCGCTGGCAAGTCGAAACCAGCCACGGCGCAGACACGGCCGACATCCTGATCGCCGCGAGCGGCGTGCTTCATCATCCGCGCTATCCTACGATCGCCGGGCTCGACACGTTCGCCGGCGCGCAGTTCCACAGCGCGCGCTGGGATCACACGGTGCCGACTGCCGGCGAGCGGGTTGGCGTGATCGGCAATGGTTCCACCGGGGTCCAGATCGTCTGCGCGCTGTCCGACAGCGCCGCGCAAGTCGTGCAGTTCCAGCGCACCGCGCAGTGGATCATGCCGACAGCCGAGCAGCGTTATACCGAGGCCGAACGCCGTCTGTTCCGTGCGGACCCGTCGCGGATCGAAGAAATCCGCAATGGCCCCGAGGCCAAGGCTCGCCGCGCGCGCTTCACCGCCGCGATCATCGACGTGGATTCGCCCGAACTCGCCGAAATCCAGGCGGTCGTCGAACAGAACCTCGAAGACAGCGTTCGCGACCCCGTGCTACGTGAAAAGCTACGCCCCGATTATCGCGTTGCGTGCAAGCGGCTGGTGTTCTCGGCGCATTACTATGACGCGGTGCAAAAGCCTTCGGTGACGATCGAAACCAGAGCCATCGACCGTGTTGAGCCCAGCGGCGTGCGGATGGTCGACGGGACCTTCCACGAACTCGACGTGCTGGTGCTGGCCACCGGCTTCAAGGTCGACCAATTCGTCCGCCCGATGACCCTGCTCGGTCGCGACGATGCCGACATCGAGGATCTCTGGCGCGAATCGCCGCGCGCTTTCTACGCGGTGACGATCCCGCAATTTCCCAACCTGTTCCTTCTCAACGGCCCTACCGGCCCGGTCGGCAACTTCTCGCTTATCGACATCGCAGAGCTCCAGTGGGCCTATATCGACCAGCTTATTGACCTCGTCCGCAGCGGCAAGGCGGCCTCGGTCGAACCGACGATGGCCGCGCTCGAAAACTACGAGGCGCGGCGCGGCGAACGGGCCAAGCGCACCGTTTTCGCCTCGGGTTGTAATAGCTGGTATCTCGACAAGCACGGCGTCCCGCAAGTGTGGCCGTGGAGCTATGGCACCTTCCTCGAAGCGATGGCAGCACCCCGGTTCGATGACTACCTGCTCCGAGAGCAGGCTGCCGCCGACTAAAGACCCGGCGTCGAGACTTCGCCCGAGCCTGGCGTGAAGAAGCCGGCGCGATCGATGTATTCGTCGAGCCGCACGATGCGATCATGCTCGATCCGCACCACGATGCACACCGGCCACGCCAGAACCTCGCCCGAGTGCCTGGTGGCGGTCATCAAGTGTTGCTGCACGAAGCCGCCCTCGATCGCGTGACGGCGGACGTCGATCATGCTGCGCGCGGCAAAGTTGCCGACGAAATCGGCGAAGCCGGCCATCGCGCCGTCGCGGTCTAGCGCGATCCGGTCGAAGCTGTGCCACAGCCGAGCATCCGGGGCGAGGCAGTCGCGTGCCTCTGCAAGGTCACCTTCGGCAAGCGCGCCGAACAGGCGATCGATAACATTGGTACCGGTCATGGCAAATCCTCGACAAGCAGGGGTGGAAGGAGCTTGAGTTCGGTCATCCGGCCAAGCCAGTGTCGCAGGCTGGCAAGGCTGTCGCGGCACGCGGCGAAGCCCGCCTGGCGCAGCTTGATCGTGCTGAGTAGCACCGGCACCGGCCTCGCCCCGATTCGCGCGCCCAGCAGCAGATCGAGGTAGTGATGCGACTGACCGAGCAGATCGGGTAGCAACGGACTGTGCAGACCGTGGCGGTCGGCGAGCTGCGCCCAAGCCGACACGCAGGCTTCGTCGGCAAAGAATGCAGCGAGGTTGGCCGGTGCCTCGCCCGCCGAAGTCAGTCCGAACCAAGCGGCGATCTCCGGCCAAGCATCTGCCATGACCATCACATCACCGTTGGTAACGTTGAAAGTCTGGCCTGCTGCGGCAAGCGATCGGGCGGCCCAGTCGAACGCTTCGGCAAGCAGTCCGGCGTCGACCAGTTCCATGGCGCCCGCGCCCGGCCCCGGATAAGCGAACGGTCGCCCGAGTTCGCGGCACAAGGCGGCATACGCGCCCAGCGCGGCCACGGGGTTCATTGCCGCGCCGGGAGCACTGCCCAGCACGACTTGCGGACGCAGGATGGTGAAGTCGAACCCAGAGTCAGCCGCCCTGCGGCGCAAGTGATCCTCGTGCAGCCAGTAGAAGTTGGGGTGATCGTCGCGTAGCGCATCCTCGCGCAGCGGCACCGCAACCGGGTGGCGATGCGCGCCATAAGCCTTGGCTCCCTGGAGCAGCGTGACGTGGCGCAGGCTGGTCTTGCTCGCCAGCGGATCGAGCACATTTGCGAACATGGCGCCATTCTCGGCGATCAATGCCTCGTCGCGCCAACCGCCGACCAGTCCGGGTGCTTCCTTGACCGCCGCATAGATCAGATGCGTAACGCATGGCAGTCGCTCGATCGTGCGCTCGCACGCCACGCGATCGGAAAGATCGACGTTCAAATGGTCGCAACGAAGGCCCATTGCGACCACCGGCGCGCGACGCGACAGCGCCGTGATACGCCAGTCAGGTGCCTGGGTGAAATGCTCGACAGCGGCGGTGCCGATCACTCCGCTGGCACCGGCCACCAGCAGATGCTTTTCCTTCACCTAGTCACCGAACCGCTCTTCGATCTCGGGAATGGACTTGTCCAGTCGGTGTAGTGCGGTCAGCTTTGCGCGGTCAGCACGCAGTGTGCCGTCGAGAAAATCGAGCACCGCGATCCGCGTGATCTCCTGCTGGCGCGACGGCGTGATCAGTCGGGCACCCTTTTCGCAGCCAGGCAGAGCCATCCCGGGACGCATTCCGCCGAGTATCGCGCAATCTGGGTTGCTGCCATCGGTCGGCTTGTCGGTGCCGTCACGGAACCAGATATGGACCCCGCCCTTGATGAGAATCTCGGTCTTGGGTCCTTCGACCCGCGAAAACGCCGCAAATGGCCTGCCGGTGAACAGCGCGAATGCATCGTGCTCGGCGGTCAGGAACAGCACCGGGACGTGGACCGCCGCGTGCATCGTGCCGACCAGTCCCATATTGAACGAGAGCGCGGCCTGGACCGGATCGCCAGCCCCCAGCAGCACCACCGCCTTGATCCGGGGATCGCGCACATTGGCGCCGAAGCTCGTGAAATAGCTGGTCACGGCGCCTAGCGAGTGACCCATCGTGGCGATTCTGGTGCTATCGATAAGCGGCGACAGGTCCTTGTTGGCAAGCAGGCTATCGATCACGAAATGAACATCGCGGGTCTGGCTTGAGACATCGGTAGCGTCCGAACCGGTGATCTTGGTGTAGGCGGCCCGCGACGACAGCGGATAATCGGGCGCGGCGACGATGTAGCCGGCTTTCACCAGCATGTTGACAAGGTGCATCGCATTGTCGGCACGGCCATAGCTGCCGTGGCTGTAGAGCACGAGCGGACGCGGTGCGCCCGCCGCAGGCGCGACATTCTCGCCCGATGCCGAGTCGGCCGGGTACCACACGGTGACATCGAGACGCCGGACGGGTGCACCGGCGAACCCGCTCGACGCTTTGATCGGCCTGGTCAGATCAATGAAGGTCAGATGCCGCACGCCGATCGCCGCCTCCGTCGCGGCCAGTGTCGGATTGGCGAATGCCATGACGATGACAGCCAGCCACGCCGCAAGACTGCACCGAATGAAATGTGTCACGTTCTCGCTCTCCCCAAGGTCCATGATCTAACTGTCGGATGACCGGCTTGCGCCGGCCTCCTCAGCGTTTCTAGCGGGCGCGGTACAACCACATCGGCGCTGAAGACTTGTCGAGCGCAGATGATATTGTCATTTCGCCCGTGCCGGCGCGGCGCTGGATTTCGGCAATCGCGGCTTTGGGATCGTCCGCTGCAATTTCGTAGATCGCGAGATAGGGTGCCGGCGGCGTTACCGGCGAATCGGGCAAGGCATCGTAGCGCTTGCCCGCGACAATCCCGGGGACGTCGCACACATCACCGATGTGCTCCTTATCGTACCAATCGTTGTATTCATCGTCGCGGCCCGGAAGCGCGGCGCTTGGCACGACCAGGATATACTTCGCCATTGCAGAGTCCTTTGCCAATATCGCCTTCACGGCCGCAGCCACGTCGCGAGGCGCGATCTATGCCGACCTTCGGTTGCGGCGCATGCACGCGCAAGCTGGCCGCCCGTGAATTCGTGCGGACGATCAAGTCGCGGGCCGTAGCTGCGACGAAATTCAAAAAGGACCGCTTGGATCAAGCGAACTCGAGTTCGCGCGTTATCCAACAAGGTGCGCCGTGTCTAAACGGTTCCAACGCCCGTCACCGGAGACCCCACTGCGCCGGGCAGCCGCAACGGCGGCGCGGTGAACAGGAAGCGCGAACGCCCATGCGCGCGCAACCAGTCGGCCAGGTCCGACAGCAGGAACAACTCGCCCAACGGGATGCCCAGCTTGAACAGGCACAAGTGGTGGAGCGGGATGTGGGGGCCGTGGCTTGGCGTCTGCGTGGCGGGCAGGATCTCGACTGCTTCGTTGTCAGACACCAGTGCCACCACGCCCGAATCCGCGAACCAGCGTTGCAGTCGTTCGTCCGCACCATCGAGCCCCGCGCAGCGATGCTGATCGAACGGTGCGGCCGGATCGTCATATCGCGCCAGCAGCGCGCGGTCGAAGCCGGTGCGGAAGGTCAGAACATCGCCCGGCTCGACCTCGACCCGGTCGGCGTCCAGGATGCGCATCATCCGATCATAGCCGACCGCAATCCGCTCCAGCCCCACGTGCGCATGAAGGTCGATCATCACCCCGCGCGTCTGCAACCCGGCCTCGGCGATCGTCTCAATACCCAGCGCCCTCGCACCGTAGGGCCCTTCCTGCCGCGCCTCGCCATGCAGGTAGTCGACTGGCCCAAGCACATGCTCGTTGGCGCGATAGCCGTTGTAGTAGGTCGCCTCGACCTGGCCATTACCATGCGCGTCGTACTGCGCGCCGATGTGGCAAAGGCTGTCCCACTGGGTCGAAAACTGCAGGCTGATTAGCGCCTTGTCGTCGCACACCACGTCGGTCTGGCCGGGCACGACGCGATCCATTGGGTAATTGAGCGTCGGGTCCTCGCCACGCAGGAAATAACCCATCTCGGGCGGTTTGCGGCGGGGGTGCAACTCGACGTGGCGCGGGCAGTCGAGAGGCAGCGACAGGCAGAACGCCAGCCCCTCGCGCACTTCCAGCGCCGCCGCCTTGCGCCGCTCGGGCGTGACCAGGTTGAGCCGACCAAGCTGATCGTCCGGACCGAAATCGCCCCAGTTCGAGCCGTCGGGCCGGATCGTCCAGCGGTGCTGGCAAGTGTAGCTCATCGGTTTTGTCCCTCGCCCCGGCAATTCACCCGAGGAAATAGCGCCCACCGTCGACCACGAAAGTCTGGCCGGTCACGAATTTCGATCCATCGCTGACGAGATGCAGCATCGTGCCAACCATGTCTTCGGGCGTCATCGGTTCGGCAATCGCCTGCGTTTCACGCGCGCGCTGCTGGAACGCATCAATGTTGCCGCCTGTGATTTCCGAGACCGCCTCGGTCGCCACGCCACCCGGCGCGATCGCGTTAACGCGGATCTTGTCGCGCCCCAACTCACTAGCAGCGCTCTTGGTCAGCCCGATCACGGCAGCTTTCGACGCGGTGTAGTCGAGCATTCCGGCCATGCCGAACGCCGAGATCGACGAGATGTTGACGATCGCCCCGCCCCCGCGCTTGCGCATGTGCGGCACGACGGCGCGAATGCACAGCCATGGTCCCTTGACGTTGACCGCCATCGTCCGGTCCCAGCGATCGACCGCGATGTCGCTCAAAGAACAGCCCTTCAGCGACGCAAACATCGCGGCGTTGTTGACCAGGATGTCGATCCCGCCCAGTTCGGCAGCGGCCATTTCGGCCATCGCTTCGGTCGAAGCCAGATCGGACACGTCGACCCGGGTAAAGATTGCGCGGCCGCCGCCGGCTTCGATCGCGGCCACGGTTTCGGCACCTTCGGCCTCCATCAGGTCACCGATCAACACGCTCGCTCCCGCAGCGGCCAGCGCGTTCGCGTAGGACCGCCCGATCCCGCGCGCACCTCCGGTGACGATGGCGACTTTGCCTTCAAGCATCTTGCTCATGATTCTCTCCAGTTAGACGTTGTTTCTCGGATCGCTTCGCAATTGGCGAGCAGGAGTTACCAAGCTCAAGGGATTGCCATTCGATCGCTTCGACGGCACAAGCGGGCCATGACCTCGGCCCCCGCGGACGGCCCCGCAATCTCGATCAACACGTTGTCGCTGCCATCCGCATCGCTTGGCGCTCACATTGAAATGGTCCGGCAACTCGGCGTTACCGCGATCAGCCCGACGCTCGAAGCCGTGATCGAAGCCGGCCCGGCCAAAGCGGCGAAGATGTTGCGCGCCGCCGGCCTTGCGGTCGCGACACTCACGCACCGCGCTTTCGGCTTCGCCAGCTCCGACGAGACTCGGGCCGCGTACGAGCGGCTCGATGCGACGATTGCAATCGCCGCGCAGATTGGCGCTGGGACGATCACGTTCACCACCGGCGGTCGAGGTGCGCTGACCTGGCTCGAGGCGGCGAACCGTTTCGCCGAAGCGATCGCGCCTTGCGCCGAACGTGCGAGACAGGCGGGTGTGAAGCTCTCGCTCGAACCCACGTCTCACCTCTATGCCGACGCCTCGATCGCGCACGGGCTTATGGATACCGTGACGCTGGCACGCGGCGCGGGGATATACCTCGGCATCGACGTTTTCGCCTGCTGGTTCGACTCCGATATCGAAGAGGCGATCGCCGCCGCTGGTCCTTACGTCGCGCTCGTCCAGGTCAGTGACTACGTCGCCGGCGATCGCGGGCTGCCGTGCCGCGCCATTCCGGGCGACGGCATGACCCGGCTCGATCGGCTGATCCCGTTGATCCACGCCACGGGCTTCAGAGGATACTACGACATCGAGGTCATCGGCCCCCGCATCGAGGCCGAGGGCGCCGAATCCGGCCTGGCGCGCGCCATCCAATGGCTGCGCGGTGCCATTCCCGCCAACTGACCGACCGGCGATCGGCGCGCCCTCAGGCATTGCCGATGGTGTTGTCCGCGCCGCTCGCGTGCTTGGCGGCGACGAAGCCCCAGGTAAATGACGGACCGATGCTCGATCCCGCGCCCGGATAGACGCGGCCCATGACCGAGGCGGTCGTGGTGCCGGTGGCGTAGAGTCCCTGAATTGGTGAGCCGTCCTCGCGCAGCACACGGGCGTTCACGTCGGTGACGACGCCGCCGTAGGTGCCGACGTTGCCGGGCACCACCGTGGTTGCGTAGAACGGGCCCTGCTCGATCGTGCCCAGCGTCTCGTGCGGGCGGTTGTAGGGATCGCCCAGCCAGCGATCGTAGGCGCGGTGTCCGCGGTTGAAATCGCGGTCCTGCCCTGCGCGGACGTTGTCATTGAAGCGATCGATCGTGGCGCGCAGGGTGGCCGGATCGGCGCCCATCTTGGCGGCCAATTCCTCGATCGTGTCGGCCTTGTGGACGAAGCCGGCATCGTACCATTCCTGCGGCTTCTTGCCGCCCGGCATCAGACCGCAGAACATGTAGCTAGCCATGCAGCGCTCGTCGGCGATCCACCAGCTCGGGATCGCGGGAGCCTCGCGATTGCGCTTGAGCACGTTCTGGCAGAACTCCATGTAGCTGCCGCATTCGTTCATGTAGCGCACGCCGGTCTGGTCGACGACGATCGCGTGCGGCTTGCTGTAGCTCATCTGCCCGCTGACCGCGTTGAGATCGACACCGTCGCCGGTGCTTTCCTTGCCCGGCGGGATCGACATCTGGTTGCCGACCATTTCTTCCATCTGGCCCGTCGCCGCGCCCAGTTCCATCAGCGCCTGGATCATCTCGCCGGTGTCGCCCTTGGGCGCCCCGGTCCACGTGGCCGACACGCCGGGAATGTGCTTGTCGAGCATCGCCTGGTTGTGCGCGAAGCCGCCCGCGTTGACGAGAACGCCCAGCCGCGCCCCAACCCGCCATTCGCGCCCGCCGCGGTGCGTGACAACGCCCTTGACCGCACCGTTGTCGACGATGAACGACTGGACCGGCGATTCTGTGCGGATGCCTACGCCCGCAGCCAGCGAGCGCTTGAGCATGCGGCCCTGTAGCGCGGCTCCAGCGGTGACCCAGTGTTTGCCGGTCAGCTTGGCCATTGCAGCGCGCAGTCCGACCTTGAGCATCATGCGCTTTCCGGCCCACGATTGCTTGAAAGTGCCCAACGTAAAGAATTCGTCGAGCGTGCCGGGTAGCGCAATGAAGTTGGGCCGCAGCTTCTTGCGCCATTCACCCAGTTCGGCGGCATTGAACAGCCTTGCACCCACGGTGCGACCCGGTTCCGACCCACCTGCACGGTCGTCGTAATAGTCGGGCCAATAAGGGTAACGGCGCAGTTCGATGCCTTGCTGGACGAGGAAATCGATCATGCGCGGCGCTTCCGAAACATAAGCCGCGCGCCGTTCGTACGAAGTGCCCGGAGCATCCAGCGAGGTGCCCGCGGTCGCTTCCATGTAGGCAATCGCCTTTTCGGGGCTGTCCTCGACGCCCTCTTCCGCCATGAAGCGGTTGTTCGGGATCCACAACACTCCGCCCGACCGCGCGGTCGTGCCGCCGACCAATTCGGTCTTTTCGAGGATCAATGCGGTCTTGCCCATCTCGCGCATGACCAGCGCGGCGCACATCGAGCCTCCGCCGCTGCCCACCACGACGAAATCGAATTCCTCGTCGAATTGCGACACACCCAGTCTCCCTTGTGGCTCCGCCTAGGTGGCGATCAGCCAACTCAGCCCGATGCTTCATAGTGGATCGGCGCCGCACCGCCTTGCGGGCCAAAAACTGTTCGTGGGGACGATGGACCGGGGGGCTTGCTTAACAGCGGCCAGCCATGGTGCTTTATGGCCCCGAACAATCCTGCCGGCAGAAGCTTTGCCAGTTTGGCGGGACCACCGTTTCCCTCCGGGAGTGTGAACCCCATGAACGATATGTCCACAAGCCCCTTCGACACCAATCCCTACCCGGTGACCAACCCTGCGCTGATCCCTGCCAGGCGCTACTATGACGAAGACTTCTTCCGGCTCGAGAAGGAAAAGCTGTGGCCACACGTCTGGCAGATGGCATGCCGGCTCGAAGAGATTCCGGCGCTGGGCGACTATGTCGAATATCGCAACTTCGACAAGTCGGTCATCGTCGTGCGCACGAAGAACGGGGTGAAGGCATTCCACAACGCCTGCCGCCATCGCGGCGTGCAACTGGTCGACGGCCCGGGCAACTGCAAGACCGCGGGCTTCATCTGCCCGTTCCACGGCTGGCGCTGGAATCCCGAAGGTGAGAATACCTTCGTGTTCTCACCCGGCATCTTCGACACCGAGCTGCTGGCCAAGGACGAGATTGACCTCGTGCGCTGCCGGCTCGAGGAATGGGGCGGGATGGCGTTCATCAACTTCGATGACGATGCACCCGCGTTGAGTGACTGCCTTGGCCCCGTTGCAGAGCGCATGGACGTCCGCAATCTCGACCAGCTCAAGATGGAATGGTGGTACGGCACGGTGCTGCCGACCAACTGGAAGCTGGCGATGGAGGCCTTCATGGAAGGCTACCACGTGATGAAGACGCACCCGCAACTGCACAGCATCTTCCCATCACCGCAGTTTGCAGCCGGGCTTAATGTGAACGCCGGGTCGCAGATGTCACCCCGCGAAATGGTCACGAACTTTAACAAGTTTCATCACAGCCTCAGCGAAGGCATGGCCGGGATGGTCCATGGCAAGGAGGTCGAGATTGCCGACAGCCTGCTCGACATGGACTTGCCCGAAGATACGATGACCGCGCTGGGCGCCTATGTTGCCAGGCTTAAAAGCGAAATCCACGTGCAAGGCGTCGCCCGCGGCCTGCCGGTGCCCGACGTGAATGCGGTCGATGCCTCGCATCCGCACAAGGTCGTAGAATTCATGTTCCCGCACTTCTTCCTGCTGCCGTTCTACAGTGCGATGTCGGCTTACCGCATCCGCCCGCTGACCGCCGAGACCTGCCTGTTCGAGATCTGGTCGCTGGCCTTCGTGACCGACGAGGAGCGCGGCCCCTGTCCCAGGGCGCCGACCATGTTGGCCTACGACAGCAAGGAATTCCCCGAGATCCCGCAGCAGGACTATTCGAACCTGCCGCGCCAGCAGCTTGGACTCCACGCCGGCGGTTTCGAGAACATGCGGCTGTCGAAGGACTACGAAGGGTTGATAAGCAACTATCACCGGCTGATCGACGGATACCTCGCTGGACAGCCGGCCGATGTGCTGGGCGCGGCGACGCAGAAGGTGAACGACGGCTTCGATCACCCGATCAGCGACATCGGCTTCTGATCCGTCCTGCTGCCGCGCGCCGCTGGCGGTCGGGCGGTAACGACGATCGGCACGCCGCCGGTACGCATTGCGAAAGTTGAATGTGATGAAGATTGCTGCACTGCTCACAGGCGTGGCCTGCTGCCTCGCACAACCCGTCGTGGCCAAGCCGATTCGATCGGCAGCCGCTTCATCGATCTCCGATGAGGATGCCACCAGGCGCGCCGACGCGCTGATCGCGCAGATGACCGTCGAGGAAAAGGTCGGCCAGATCAGCCAGCGTTTCGACATCGCTTCGCTGTTTCCGACCGGCACTCCTATTCCCAAGGGCATGCCGCCGCTGACCCCGCTTGACGATGTGGTGCGCAAGGGCGAGATCGGCGCAGTGCTGTTCGTCCACGATCCCGAGGTCGCCAACAAGTACCAGCACATGGCCATCGAGCAGACGCGGATGAAAATCCCGCTGCTGCTCGGCTACGATGTGGTTTTGGGCATGCGCACGATGTTCCCGATCCCGCTGGGCAATGCCGCCAGCTTCGATCCGGACACGGTCGTGAAAAGCCAGTCGGTTGCCGCCAGCGAGGCGCGCGCGCTCGGCATTCACTGGACGTTTGCGCCGATGATCGACATCGCACGCGATCCGCGCTGGGGCCGGATCAGCGAAGGTGCGGGCGAAGACCCGTACCTTGGCGCGGCGATGGCGGCGGCGCAAGTGCGCGGCTTCCAGGGCGCCTATATCGGCGCACCCGGCCATATCATCGCCGGGCCCAAGCATTTCGTCGGCTATGGCGCAGCGACGGGCGGCCGCGACTACGACCCCTCGTACATCTCGGACGCCGAATTGCACAACGTCTACCTGCCGCCGTTCGCCGCGGCGGTGAAAGCGGGCGCGGGCAACGTGATGAGCGCCTACATGGACCTCAACGATGTGCCCGCATCGGCCAACCACCACACGCTGACCGACGTGTTGCGCGGCGAACTCGGCTTCAAGGGCTGGGTCGTCACCGATGCCAGCGCGGTCCACAATCTGGTCACGCAGGGCTTCGCGAGCGACGAAGCCGATGCCTCGGAACGCGCGTTGATGGCCGGTGTGGACATGGAAATGTCGACCACCTCGAATGCCTTTTCCACGCTGTCCGCGTCGGTCAAGGCGGGCAAGGTGCCGATGGCGCGACTCGACGAAGCGGTGCGCCGCGTGCTCATCGCCAAGATCCGCATGGGCGTGTTCGAACACCCGTTTATCGATGGCAAGGCCGCCGAAAAGGTGCTGGCTGATCCATCGCACCTCGAAGCCTCGCGCATCGCCGCCGAGCGCGCGCTGGTGCTGCTCAAGAACGACCACGCTGCATTGCCGCTCGATCCGGCGGCGGTGAAGCGTGTGGCGGTCATCGGGCCGATGGCGGATTCGCCCGACGACACCACGCTGTCGATCGCGTTTCCGCGCGATGGCGCCAATGTCGTGACGATCTTCAAAGGCGTGCGCGACCGGCTCAAGGGCAAAGTCGAAGTCGAGACCGCGCCTGGCGTGCAGATCGCGCGCGCATTCCCCTCGCCGATCACTATGCTCCTGGGCATCAAGCCGCGCTGGAAAGAAGAGCAGAAGGCAAGCGAATTCACCAGGGCGGTCGACTTGGCCGGCCGCGCCGACGCGGTAATCCTGGTGCTGGGCGAAACCATCGACATGAGTTCGGAGCAAGCCTCGGAATCGAGCCTGACCCTGCCCGGTGACCAGCGCAAACTGCTCGATGCCGTGCTTGCCACGGGCAAGCCGGTTAGCGTTGTTCTGATGAGCGGGCGTCCGCTCGATCTCACCGGGCTCGTCGAAAAGGTGCCGGCGATCCTCGAGGCGTGGTACCCGGGCTCGCAAGGCGGCGCAGCGGTTGCGCGCGCGCTATTCGGCGACGTCAATCCGGGCGGCAAGACCCCGGTGACCTGGCCGCGCAGTGTCGGCCAGATCCCGACCTATTACGCGCATAACCTCACCCACAACCCGGAAACCCAGGGCGCGCGCTACTGGGATGCGCCTTCTACGCCGCTCTATCCGTTCGGATATGGCCTGAGCTACACCAGCTTTTCGATCGCGGCACCTGTGGTCGAGCAATCCGAACTCGCGCCCGGCGGGCAGATCACAGTATCGACCACGGTGACCAACACCGGCAAGCGGCGCGGCGACGAGGTGGTGCAATTGTATATCCACCAACGCGCCGGGCGGGCATCGCGTCCGGTGCGGTTGCTGCAGGGCTTCCAGCGCGTGACACTCGCGCCGGGCGAGGCGCGCAAGGTCAGCTTCACCCTCGACGAGAGCAACGTGCGCTACTGGAATTCGGTCGAGCGGGCGTGGGTGATCGATCCGGGCGAGTTCGACGTGTGGGTGGGCAACAGTTCTAACGCTGACAGCCATGCGACCTTCCGCGTTGGCGGGAACCCGCGCACCGTCGGCTGACCGGCCCAGGGAGCACGTCATGAGCGGAACCGACAACGCGCTGACGAGTGACGATCCGCGTTATGCCGAAATGTTCGACGTGGAGCGCGAATCCACCGCGGGCGGCCATGCGCTGATCGTAGATCCCTACCCCGCGCTGGCCGCACTGCGCGCGAAAGGCGCGGTCCAGCAATTCGACATCGAGGAACAGCTTACAGGCATCGAGAATCCGTTCTTCTCGAAGAAACGCCCGCACTTTACCACGCTGACCTTTGCAGCGACCAGCAAGGCGCTGATGGACAACGAGACCTACTCGTCGCTCCATTACCAGGAAATGCCCGGGGTAATGACGAGCATCGGCCACACCGTGCTGACCATGATCGGCAACGAACACGCGCGCTACCGCTCCTCGATCCAGCCGGTGCTGACCCGCCAGCAGGCGATGGGCTGGTGGCGCGAAAAGTGGATCGAACCG
>Ga0209069_10000646_pt1 | contig 16434 bp, 16 predicted proteins | sample Str013_2_FD_187202 | JGI IMG/M metagenome (GOLD analysis project Ga0209069, IMG submission 187202) | Freshwater sediment microbial communities in response to fracking from Pennsylvania, USA - Straight Creek_MetaG_SC_2013 (SPAdes) (version 2) | ecosystem: Environmental > Aquatic > Freshwater >...
ATATCATACAACGGCTTTGTACAATGGCTTCAGGACAATATGTTGAGCTGTCCTTCAAAAAAATTCCTGCACCTTGAATGCCCGGGATGCGGATTGCAGCGTAGTTGTATTGCTTTGCTGAAAGGCGACCTGCAAAATAGTTTACAGCTCTATCCGGCAACCATTCCGCTGCTGTTTCTCCTGGGTTTTACAATGCTTCACTTGAAGTATAAGTTCCTGCATGGCGCAACTGCCATAAAATATTTACAGGGGGGCGTCGCTTTTGTGATACTAGTATTTTATATTTACAAAATTGTTAACCATAAAATTATCGCTTAATGGAAAATCAAACCCCTCAGCAACAACAGTATTCTTCCAACCCCCAGATGGCTTTGCCCAATGCAACGCCGGTTTTGGTTTTAGGCATTATTGCCATTGTAGGTTGTTTTTGTTATGGAATTGTTGGTCTTATTTGTGGTATAATTGCCCTGGTGCTGGCAAAAAAGGACATGGCTTTGTACAATGCCAATCCGGCTGCCTATACGCCGGGCTCGTTTAGTAATTTAAAGGCAGGCAGGGTTTGCGCAATAATAGGTTTGTCATTGGCCATTTTATACATCTGCGTGATTATAATTGCTATTGCAACCATTGGTATTGCCGCATTGAGCGATCCAACGCACTTTCTTCAGAATATGAGCAGGTAATAACTATAGAATGATTTGAAAAAGGAAGGTGTTATGCCTTCCTTTTTTTATTGCCTCGCCGTAATATGATTGTAATCTGCCAGCAATACCTGTAAAAAATAAAGGGGTTCCAGGCTGGTTTGTACCTGCAGGCTGGTTTTAATCTTTTCAGCTGCCTGGTAAGCCAGCATGGTATTGCCGGTTTTGTTTACATTCATGATCACTTCTTTTACCAGTTGCATGTCCCGGTCGCTCAGGGTGCTTACTTCCGGAAACGAAATGGTATAATTCAGATCGGGCGTTGGTACATAAATGGTTTGCTGGATGGTAGAACGCGGTACAGTTTTAATAACAACAGTGCCGGCCACCATATCGCCAATGCGCTGTTTTTTTTCACTTGCGGCTACCGCAATAAAAGCGGGCAGGGCGTTGAACAAAAATATGTCCACCATCCTGAAAAGCCAGCGAATCATATACTGCCCAATTGTGGCTTGTTCTCCATTGAGACTGATGACCCTTAATTTCATTACTTTTTTACCCATGGTTTGCCCGTTTAGCCATATATCGCAGACAAGGTTGTAAAAAACAAATGGAAAAATAAACAGCATGGAAATCCAGGGATTCTTCTCCACAAAGGATCCCATCTGGCTAAAACCAATAATAGTACTTACCAGGATAAAATAGGCGATAAAGATGCCAAGGTCTACCAGCCATGCCACAATGCGTTCTCCTACGCTGGCCAAATCGAATTCCAGGTCAATATTCTGTGTGGTAGTAATTTTTATTGTATTCATCTATCGGCTTATATGTGAGGGTGCAAATAAAACAAACCTACACAGAAAGTAGTAAGGAATGAAATTTTCTCCTATCTTACCTGCTATTAAATCTTATGCGAGAAGCCCAGTTCCTGAAACAAAACGCCGAGAAATGGAAGCGGTATGAAACGGAGGTAAATCATTTCGAAAACCCGGATACTTTTGCCGACCGGTTTATTGAACTTACCGATGACCTGGCCTATGCACGCACTTTTTATCCCAAAAGCAATACCACCAGTTATCTAAACGGCATTACCTCGCTGTTTCACCAGAAAATATACCGCAACAAAAAAGAAAAGAGCAGCCGCGTCGGCAGTTTCTGGCAATATGAGCTGCCTTATATGTTTAAACAATACCAGTGGCAGCTGCTCTATGCATTCCTGTTTTTTATTGTGTTTTGTTTTGCCGGCGCTTTGTCTGCCAAATACGATGATTCTTTTCTGCGGCTGATACTGGGCGATGGTTATGTAAACATGACCAATGAAAACATTGAAAAAGGAGATCCCTTTGGCGTATACAAGCACGATGGATCTTTTTCCATGTTTTTAGCAATCGGGTTCAACAATATAAAAGTGGCGTTTATAGCTTTTGTATTGGGCATTACATTTTCTATAGGCACGGTGCTGATGCTGGTACAGAATGGTATTATGGTGGGCGCATTTCTGCAGTATTTTATAGCCAAAAACCTGGGCTACCAGGCAGTGCTGGCCATTTTTATACATGGTACCATTGAGCTTTCTGTTATCGTAATTGCCGGTTGTGCGGGTTTAATCCTGGGCAATGGTTTGCTCTTTCCCAAAACTTACAGCAGGTCTCAGTCGGTGATGAAAGCAGGCCGCGATGGCATGAAACTGGTATTTGGACTGGTGCCTTTTTTTATTGTGGCGGCCTTCCTGGAAAGCTATGTAACACGGCATTACCAGCAAATGCCGGCCTGGAGTAAACTTTCTATTCTTATCACCTCAATGTCACTTATCATCTGGTATTTTGTTATATACCCGGTACAATTACATAAACGCATTGCAGCAGCAGACAGGAACAACAATGCACCTGCAGAACAAAATTTTCTATTATGGCTGAACAAAAAATTGAGCTCAGAAAAATAAGAGACTTCGGACAAAACATCAATGACAGCTTTGTTTTCCTGCGGCAAAACCTGAAACCGCTTTTGAAATCTTTTTTTGCCATTTGCGGTGTATTTATGCTGGGGCAGGCCATTTTTACCGGCATCTACCAATCGCATTCCATGGGCGGACTGATGCAGCAATTATTTTCCGGGCGGGCGGGTAATGGCGCTTATCGCAATAGCCCTTATAGCAGCATATTTTCTATCGAATACCTGATGATGATGGTTTTTATGTTCCTTACGTTTACTTCTATGAAAGTTGTGCTGGGTGCCTACCTTAAATTTTATCTGGAACATGATGGCCAGCAACCCGGAATAGAAGATATCTGGAATATCTATAAGAAATATTTTTTCAGGGTATTTATCTATAACATTCCCATTGGTTTACTGACCCTTCTGGGGCTTGTTTTTTGCGTGGCGCCCGGCATCTATTTATGGACCGTGTTTGTACCATTTACCTTCGTGCTGATGATTGAAGATGAAAGTTTGAGTAACGCGTTTTACCGCTGCTTCGATATTATTAAGGCAACTTTCTGGCCTGCATTTTTCGTGTACCTGATAGCTTTTATCATTTATTACATCAGCAGCGGTATTATCAGTGTTGTGGTGGGACTGGTAGTGGGACTGATTTCATATTTTACAACCAAAGACATCGGCACAACTGTTGGTATCACCACATCTTTCCTCAATATTTTTTCATTTACGTTTTATATCATTTATTATATTTCGGCCGGGCTGCAATATTTTACAATGACCGAACAACGGGACGGTACCGGCATCCTGAACCGGATAGACAATATCGGCACCGGCAGCAACAATTTTGACAATATAGACGAACAATACTAGGCATGCGCTTTTTCTTTTTTGTGATGGCCCTTTTAATTGCGCAATGCAGTATTGCGCAGTACCGGCACGACCCGCATGAAATACTGTACGACTCTGCCAGCATCAATGCCAGGTCCTTCAACGCTGAAAAAATAAAGGCCTTCAATGCCAGTGATGATTTTCAGTACAACCGTTATAAGGAGCCACCCCGGTCTTTGTGGGACCGTTTCTGGGACTGGTTCTGGCAGAAAATAGAAGACATGATGAGCACCGAAGGCGGGGCCTTTGCGTTTAAAACCGTGCTTACCCTGCTGGCTATCCTGGTTATTGGTTTCTTTATTTACAAACTAACGGGTATGAACAAGGCTGGTTTGTTTAAACGAAACACCGGCGATGTATCGGGCTATACGGTTTCTGATGAAGATATTCACAGTATTAATTTTGACCAGGCCATAGACCAGGCCGTGCAAAACGGCAATTTCAGGCTGGCAGTACGCCTTTTGTACCTGCAGTCGCTAAAAAAACTGGCCGACAGAAACTTAATCAAATGGCAGCTCAACAAAACAAATATTGCGTATGTGCAGGAGCTGCAGGGCAGCCTGTACCAGCCGGTGTTTAACAACCTTACCTTGCAGTTTGAAAACAACTGGTATGGCGATATGCCGATAGACAATGCAGAATTTGATACCGTGCGCAGCCAGTTTAACCAGTTTAACCGCCAATTCAATTAAGTGAAAGGATACAGACGTTTTATCATTGCATTTGTACTGGTGCTGGCACTTTATATAGTGGCAGAAATGAACCGTCCCAAACCGGTAGACTGGGTGGTGAGCCTTTCAAAAGATCAAAAATCGCCTTATGGAAGTTATATTCTGTACCATCAGTTAAAAGATTTATTTCCGCAGGCCGCTATTCAGTCGTACCGCCAGCCGGTCTACAACCAGGTAAACAACTATACCGACTCCAATACGGCCTACCTGCTGGTGGAGCCTTCTGTGGAATTTTCCAAAGACGATTTAAATGAACTTTTAAATTATGCGGTAAGCGGCAACTATGTATTTATTTCTGCCAGCAATTTCAGCAAGGCGTTGACAGACACTTTGAAATTTACTGTGTCGAGGCGGTTTGAAGTGGCCGGCAAAGATTCCACCACCATTAATTTTACCAACCCCTTACTGCGGGCTTCCAAAGATTACGGCTTTACGGCCATGACGCTGGATCCCTACTTTAAAAAAATAGATACCCTGCACACCGTGGTGCTTGGCAACAACCATTTAAAAGACATCAATTTTATAAAAATACCTTATGGCGATGGCGCATTTTTTGTTCATGCGGCACCGCTTTGTTTCAGCAATTATTTTATGCTTACCGGCAACAATGCAGAGTATACCGCCAAAGCATTGTCTTACCTGCCCAAAAATGTAAAACAGGTATACTGGGATGAGTTTTATAAGCTGGGCCCCGAAGGTTCAACCAGCCCGCTGCGGTTTATACTCAACAATGCCTGGCTGCGCTGGGCCTTTCGCATCAGTGTACTGGCCATCCTGTTGTTTGTGTTCTTTGAAATGAAAAGAAAACAACGGGTGATACCTGTAATAGAACCGCCGCGCAACAGCTCGCTTGATTTTGTACAGACGGTAGGCAGTGTTTATTTTAACCAGCACGACAATAAAAACATTGCCCTGAAAAAAATAAATTATTTCATGGAATTTGTGCGTTCGCAGTTTTATTTAAGTACAAACCATTTTGACGATGTATTTGTGCAAACACTGGCAAAGAAAAGTGGTGTTGGCGAAAACGAATGCAGGCAGCTGGTAAACCTTATTTATGAAATAAATGAGAGCCCGCAAATAACCGACCAGGCATTGGTGCAGCTCAGCAATCAAATTGATTCATTCTACGCAAAAGCAAAATAAATGATGGAACAAGAACAAGCAGTTAATATTAACCGCACCGATCTTTCGGGGCTGAACACCGCGATACAGCGTGTAAAAGAAGAAATTGCCAAAGTAATTGTGGGGCAAACCCAAATGATAGACCTGATGCTGGCCGCCATCCTGGCCGATGGGCATGTGCTCATTGAAGGGGTGCCGGGGGTAGCCAAAACACTGGCCGCCAAACTACTCTCCAAAAGCATTGACGTAAAGTTTTCGCGCATCCAGTTTACGCCGGATTTAATGCCCAGCGATGTATTGGGAACCTCCGTATTTAACCCGCAGAATGGTTCTTTCTTTTACAAGCAGGGGCCCATCTTCAGCAATATTGTGCTGATAGATGAGATCAACCGATCGCCTGCAAAAACACAGGCCGCCCTGTTTGAAGTGATGGAAGAAAAGCAAATTACTTTTGACGGGGTTACCTATAAAATGCCGGCGCCCTTCCTGGTGCTGGCCACTCAAAACCCGATTGAGCAGGAGGGTACTTACCGGTTGCCGGAAGCACAGCTCGACCGTTTTATTTTTAAGATCAGCGTTGGCTACCCCAGCATGGAAGAAGAAGTAAAGATCCTGCAGTATACACACGAAGGCAAGACCACGCATTTTAATGAAGTGGTACAGCGTGTGCTGACAGCCGATGAAATTGAACATTACCGCCGGCAGGTGAGTGGTTTGTTTATTGAACCAAAAGTGCTGGAATACATTGCGCAGATTGTACATGAAACCCGCAACAACAAATCGCTTTACCTGGGCGCCTCGCCCCGTGCATCAGTAGCTATATTAAAAGGCGCCAAAGCATTTGCGGCTATGCGTGGCCGTGATTTTGTAACACCCGATGATGTAATTTCAATCGCAGCACCGGTATTGCGCCACCGCATCATCCTTACACCAGAGAAGGAAATGGAAGGCGGTACAGCCGATGAAATTATTGAGGGCATCCTGAAAAAAATAGAAGTACCGAGATAACTGGCAGGCAGGTAATGGTGGTTTGCGCCGCCGCGGCTTTTGCCAGCACAAGATTAGACTAACCGAATAAATAAAATGTCTGAAAAAGATTTGGAAAAAATACATCAGTGATTTATTTCTCAGCCGCAGGTTGTATGCAGCGCTTTGTGTATGCGCGGTGCTTTTCCTGCTGCGCTTTTTTATTCCGTGGATGGGCATCCTCCCGTATGCGGCATTTACAGCGCTGCTGGTGTTTTTTGTGTTTGACTACAGTTTGTTGTTTTTAAACCGCCGGGGCTTGTTTGCTACCCGCAGCCATGCGGAACGGTTTAGCAATGGCGATGAAAACCCGGTACGCATAGACCTGGAAAGTTTCTATGATTTTGCGGTGCACACAGAAATTATTGATGAAATACCCCACCAGTTTCAAAGAAGGAATATCCTTTTTGAGGCCAATGTGGCTGCAAAGTCTGCAAAAATTATTCAGTACAGCCTGCGGCCGGTAAAAAGAGGGGCTTATAATTTTGGCAGTATCAATATTTACGCAGCTACTGCGCTGGGGTTTGCTAAACGCAGGTTTAAGTTTAGTGAGCACAGGGATGTGCCCGTTTACCCATCCTACCTGCAGATGCGCAAATACCAGCTAATGGCTATTCACAACCGATTGAGCGAAGCGGGCATAAAAAAAATGCGGCGCATCGGGCACAGCATGGAGTTTGAACAGATCAAAGAATATGTATGGGGCGATGACTACCGCACCGTAAACTGGAAGGCCACAGCAAGAAAAGGCCAGCTGATGGTAAACCATTTTACGGATGAAAAAAGCCAGCAGGTTTACTGTGTCATCGACAAGGGCCGTACCATGAAAATGCCTTTTGAAGGGCTAAGCCTGCTGGATTATGCCATCAATGCATCGCTGGTGCTTACCAATGTGGCGCTGCTGAAACAAGACAAAGCCGGCTTGATTACATTCTCGGAACAATTGGGTACTGTACTGATGGCCGATAAAAAAGCCACGCAGATGCAGGCGGTGCTTGAAACCCTGTACAACCAGAAGACCCGCTACCTCGAAAGTGATTTTGAACGCCTGTATGCGCATATACGTACCCGCATTACGCAGCGCAGCCTGGTGATATTGTTTACCAATTTTGAAAGCATGACGGGTTTGCAAAGGCAAATGCCTTACCTGCGCAAGATTGCACAAAACCACTTGCTGCTGGTGGTCTTTTTTGAAAATACTGAGCTTCGGGAACTGACGGCCCAGGTGACCGGCAATGTGGAATCGGTATACATTAAAACCGTGGCAGAAAAATTTGCTTTCGAAAAAAAACTGATTGTAAAAGAACTACAGCAATACGGCATCCTCTCCATTCTTACGCCGCCACAAAATGTTACCGTAAATACCCTGAACAAATACCTGGAGCTGAAAGCGAGACAGGCGATATAGTCTGATGTCTGAAAATCGGGGCAAAGAAAGTTCGTTAGTAATAGCGAATAGCAGCATACCTGAAACCGGCCATCATCACACCGGCCATCAGCAATTTTTCCCTTAGCTAATTCCTTTCGTTACCTTCGGCAAAAGTTATTATTTGGAAACCTGGATGAACAAATACGAAGAAGGCCTGGTGATGCTTATTGACAAGCCATATGAATGGACCTCGTTTGACGTGATACGGAAAGTAAGGCAGCTGATTAAAATAAGAAAAGTGGGCCATGCCGGCACCCTGGATCCGCTGGCGACGGGCCTGTTGATTGTGTGCACCGGTAAGTTTACCAAACGCATCAATGAATACATGGCCCAGGAAAAAGAATACACCGGCACCATTGTGCTGGGCGCCACCACCCCTACGTATGATCTGGAAAGTGAGCCTGTCAATCTGAAAGATGTTTCGGGTATTGGCGGGGAAAAAATAAAAAACGCAACCGGGCCATTTACAGGAGAAATAATGCAGGTGCCACCCATGCATTCTGCCATAAAAAAAGACGGCAAACGCATCTATGAGCTTGCCCGGCGCGGAGAAACCATTGAGCTGGAACCCCGTAAATTATTTATTAAAACATTTGAGATAACAGCGATTGAAATGCCGGTGGTTCATTTCAGGGTAGTATGTTCAACGGGAACGTATATACGCAGTCTTGCAAATGATTTTGGTGCTGCATTGGGTTGCGGGGGTTACCTGGGCAGTTTGTGCAGAACCGCCATCGGCGCATTTAAACTGGAAGATGCATTGACCATCGAAAAACTGGAAGCACAGGTGAAAGCCGGCAAGGCAGCAGATTAGAACGGGTAGTTGATGCCCAGCTGAAATTGTCCCTTCACCAGCTGAATATCATGAAACCATCCGTAGTTGATGTTGGAATAGACCGGATCTTTTAATTTATAGGCCCAGTCGAACCGGATGAGGAAATAATCAAAATCTGCCCGCAGGCTGGTTCCGGCTCCCACAGCAATATCAGTATACAATTTATTGATGTTAAAATCTGCACCCGTGTAATTGGCATCGCCATAATTGGTGCGGTACCAGATATTGCCGATATCTGTAAACAGCGCACTTTTTATTTTTACACCAAAGAGTGAACCGAGGTTAAACCGGTATTCAATATTGCCTTCCAGTTGTATATCTCCAAAACGGTCAACACCTTTTGCATTCACTGCCGTGTCAAAATAAGGCGAGGATCCAATGCCCAGCTGCCTTACCTGCCAGGCCCGCATACTATAAGGGCCACCCGCATAAAATGATTTAAAGAAAGGTAATTGCCGTTCTGTGTTGCCGTCTTTGTCTTTGCCATAGGGCAGGCCGATGCCGCCGTACAACCGGAAAACCAGCGATGATTTCTTATAGTTGATATAATGTTTATAGTCGGCATCTATTTTTATAAACCGGTAAAGGTTGGCATCGCGATCGAGTGTTTTAAACAGGCCAGTTATACCGCCGCTTTCCTCCAGGCCAATCCTGAAATCATTTTTTTTGGCGCCATCGCTGCCGGTTTGTATGTAATTATATCCACCAATCATGCTCACCACCAAACCCGTATTGAATGAAAACTTCAGATTGGGCACGCTGTCGAACAGGAGATCCAATTGTTTCCTGGGATCCAGCAACACATATTCTACATTAAAGGGACTGAAATACCAGGTATGGCTTTTGCGCTGGCGCCGGCTTCTCGACCATTGGTAAGCCCATGCCACATTGAGTGATTTTAGCGAATAGAAATCTTTACGGTCGGTATAAGCGCCATTAAAATTGAGCAGGGTACGCTGGATGCGCAGCGAATCTGTTTTGAGGTTGTGCAAGAGGAATTTTGGGATGATAAGCCTCGGAAAGCTATAAGTATGCGAGAGGCTGGTTTGTAAAGTCTGTATAAAATTGCTTCCCAGGTTTACTTCTACGCCCGTGCGCAGGTTGGTGCTCGACTGGATGGCTTGCCTGGCCACGTTGCGGTTGCTGAGGCCAAAATTGAGACCCACGCCAAACAGATCGCCGGTTGCAATTACATCACCGGTATTGTAACTTGCATCTGCCGTAATGCTAAGATCCTGTTTGATGGAAGGAAACATTTTTATCAGCACATCCAGTGTGGGCGATGAATCCTGCGATTCCAACACATCAATGGTGACCTGCACAAAAGTATTGAGCTGTGTAAAATTAGAATAGGTGCGGGTATAATTGCGCAGGCGAAAAAGATCGCCGGGCAGCAATGATGATTTGGAAGCAATGAATGCCGGTTTAAATTTATGGTACTCGTTAAAAATATGGATGCCATTCACTGTTACTGAATCGTATTTTGCACCGGTTGAATCTTCCAGCAGGCCCAGGTCGGGATAGATGTTTACATTGCGGATATAATACTTTCGGAAATGGCTGAGCGCATCGGGGTTGCGCAACTGTATCACCACATTCATTACCGGTTTGTCGCGCCTTTGTTTGGCCTGCTGCAGCAATCGCAATTGTTCAAAAGGATCCAGCAATGGATTGATAAGGGCGGAAAAAACAGTATCTCTTTCAGCATTTAAATCATCCCGCGAAAACTTATAATAGCCATTGTTTCTGAACAGTTCCACCAGCCGGTCCATTTCGGCGGCAATGATGTCTACCGAATAGGGCTGTCCTTTTTTCAGCAATGATCCGTTGCGCCTGGAGAGTGCCAGTTGCTGCAATGCCGAATCCTGCAACTGGTAGGCGATGGAATCAAACTTATAACTCTTGCCGGGCGTAACAGAAAAATCTACATTGATCCTTTGCTCAATGCTTACAGGCTTGTTTTTTTTGTGTAGCAGGTTGTAAAACCAGTGCCGCCTGGTTTTTACGGTTACCGCGCTGTCCCAGCTGATACTGTCTTTGTAATAACCCTGCGCATGCAGCAGGTTGTCCATAAAAATAACAGACCGGTGTGCTGCAGCAGTATCAAAAACGGGCGGCTTTACAAGCGTTTTTACTCCGGGAAAAACTGTTTTAACCAGGGTTTTCAGGCTGTCATCCAGCTGGTTTTCCAACCTTAATTTCAGATCGCCTTTTTCTGAAGGGGGCAGATTGCCCTGTATGTTTATATTTGTTGAAAATACAAAGGGCTTATTTTCCTGGTATTTTTTGGGAATGATGCAACCGGGTAGTGTAGCGGCGATGCTTGTCAGTAAAAAGAACAGGAAAAGGTAAACGGGCTTACACAATGAATGCATATTCAGAAAAAACGAACAATAGATGATCACAAAATTGCAGGTCAAATATATCCAAAGTCTGGGCCAAAAAAAATTCAGAGATCAGGAGGCTGTTTTTGTTGCAGAAGGCCCCAAAATAATTAACGAATTGTTGGGGGAGCAGGCCGTATTACCAGAAGCGTTGTATGCAACCCGGCAATGGATAGACCAGCATACCACATTGTACAAAAACATTGCTGCAGACCGGGTCATTGAAATAAAAGAACAAGAACTGGAACGCATCTCATTCCTGCAGACTCCGCATGAAGTATTGGGTGTCTTCAGGAAGCCGGTGGCAAAAGAGCCGGCTATTAACGGCTCCGTCTCCTTAATGCTGGATGGCATACAGGACCCCGGCAATATGGGCACACTGATACGGATTGCCGACTGGTTTGGCATCCGCCACATCACCTGCAGTATGGATTGTGCCGATGCATTTGCGCCAAAAGCGGTACAAAGCACCATGGGCAGTATTGTGCGGGTGCAATTGCTGTACACAGATCTGCTGCCATTTGTAAAAAGCAATACTTCATTGCAACTGTATGCGGCAACCCTTAATGGCCAAAGCATACACAAGATGCCCGCATTAAAAGAAGGCGTGCTGGTGATTGGCAACGAGTCGAAAGGCATACACGCAGCGCTGCTGGATTGCTGTCAGCACCGCATTACAATACCAGGGATTGGCCATGCAGAGTCTTTAAATGCAGCAGTGGCAGCAGGCATTATTTTGTCGCATTTGGTGAAGGGGGATTAGCATTGGTAATTTTGAGCTGGCCATTGGAGAGGCAGCACAGGCTGCAAAATTTATGCCCCCGGCCAACGCCGGGTTCCTTCTGTTAACGGAATTGAATGGCCCGAACCGGCTGAATGCGGCGTATGATGAGTGTGGGAATGATCAGGATAAGAAAGCAGACAACAAATGTACCCGCATCTACCAGCAGAAAATGCCAGGGCTCCGGTCTCATTTCCACTTTTGAAATGTAATACATCTCTTCCTGCAGATGAATAAGCCCGTAGCGCTGTTGCAACCAGCACAGCAGCAATGCCAGCACGTTGCCCAGCACAATGCCGGTGATGGTGATGATGCCGCCCTGGTATAAAAATATGCGCTGGATAGATGTATTGGGCGAACCGAGTGCTTTGAGTATGCCAATCATCCGCGTCCTTTCCAGCACAAGAATGATAAGACAGGTAATCAGGTTCAGCACGGCCACAATGGTCATGATCACCAGCACCAGTACTATGGTGGTATCCTGCAGGTTCAGCCAGTCGAATATATTGGGGTTGATTTCTTTGATGCTCTTGCTGGTCCAGGAAACGGGCAATGCGTTAAAGAGTTCATCATTCACCTTGTCTATTTGCCGGTAATCGCTGATGAAAATTTCGTAACCGCCTATTTCAGCGGGTGTCCAGTTGTTCAGCCTTTGTATCAGCCGTATATCGCCCAGTGCAATAAATTTATCATACTCCTCAATACCGGTTTTGTAGATGCCCGTCAGCGTTAGTTTGCGGGCCCTGGGCGGCGAACCATCGCTTTGTATGAAATAAATAATAACGGGATCGTTTAGTTTTAGTTTTAACTGCCCGGCGGTATAGGCAGACAATACAATCTCATTGCTGTAACCGCTGTCTGTAAACCTTACCCAGCGGCCTTCTTTTAGAAATTGCTGCAGCTGACTGAAGCGGTAATCCTTTTCAACACCTTTAAACAAAACCCCCTCGATGGTTTCATTGCTTTTTAGCATGGCGTTTTTAGTGGCAAAACTATTCACCGATTGCACCTGCGGATGACTGCGGATAACCCTTACAACCGTATCGTTTTTTGCAATGGCTGTTTCTTCTGCATTCACCGTTCTGCCAGCCTGGAAATGCTGTACCCGTATATGTCCCCAAAAACTGAAAATTTTCTGGCTGATGGTGTATTGAAAGCCGTTGGTGATGGCCAAAGCGGCAATCATAATGGTAACGCTCAGCACGGTTGCCGCCGTTGCCAGCCGTATAATAAAACGGCTGAACGATTTCTCCCCCGTAAAGGCAATGCGTTTGGCAATAAACCCGGCTATGTTCAAGAAAAAACTGTTTAGTGAATCAAAAATAGGCGCTCCCGGTCAACACAAAATCTTTTTGTGGTTTTTTTAGCCAAAATTGTACAACTTTAGTATTTTCAATCTCATCATACTATCCATGCTAAAAAATATTTTTACGGTGCTGGTGCCGCTGCTGGTTGTTTTTTCGGGTTTTGCACAAGAGCCCGACAAGGTATATGCCGGCAATATAAAAAACGTAAAGTTGAACATCATCGGCAACCAGCTGGGCTACCCGGTGATTAAGCTCAACGGCACCGACCAGCTTGAACTGAATTTTGATGATGTGAATGCCGGCGTGCGCAACTATTCTTACACCTGGCAACTTTGCAATGCAGACTGGACCAAGACCCTGCTCAGCGAATTCGATTACATCAAAGGCTTTACCCAAAACCGTCTTACCAATTACCGCAATTCTTCCATTGCACTGGTAAAGTATACGCACTATATGGTCACACTGCCCGAAAAAAGCTGTGTGCCATCCCGCTCGGGCAATTATTTGCTGAAAGTGTTTGCCGATGGCGATACGGCTAAAGTAGTTTTTACCCGGCGTGTACTGGTGGTGGAAGAAAAAGCTTCCATTGGTGCACAGATACAACAGCCGTTTGACGGGCAGATTTTTAAAACCCACCAGAAAATTATTTTTACGGTGGGTTTGGGCAATGTAAATATCATCAATGCCCTGCAGCAGATAAAAGTGTGCATCCTGCAAAACAACCGTTGGGACAATGCCCTTACCACGCTTAAACCCAATTTTATCCGCCAGTCTTCACTTGAATACAATGCTGAAAACATTGTATTCCCGGGAGGCCGCGAATGGCGCTGGCTTGATTTGCGCAGTTTCCGTTTACAAAGCGACCGGGTGGCAAATGCAAAATACAATGATCACTCCACCGATATTTTTGTGAAACCCGATTTGAACCGGGCACCACAACGGCTGGTATACTACAGAGATTACAATGGAATGTATTACAACGAAATCAGCGAAAGCGTAAACTACTTGTGGCAGTCAGACTTTGCAGACACCCATTTTAGTTTTGTGCCCATCGATAACCAGCCCTTTGCAGACAAAGACGTTTATTTATTTGGCGAGCTAACCAATTATGGCATGGATGAAAAATCAAAAATGGTTTTCAATACAGAAAAAGGCGTGTATGAAACCGATTTGCTTTTAAAGAATGGTTATTATAACTACGATTATGTAACGGTGGATAAAAACGGCGGCCCGGCCAGTTTTGAATTTACAGAAGGCAATTTGTGGGATACCGAAAACAGTTATACCATTCTTGTGTATTATCGCGGCATTAATGGCCGGGTAGACGAACTCATTGGACTTACACGTGTTAATTCTTATACGGGTGCAAACTAGAAAGGTTAAGGTGTAAGCTGTGCTGGTGGAGGATGGCAAAAAAAATGTTGTTTTAGTTTTAGCTGGTAAACAGGGTGCCCTAAGCCTTTTATTTTTTCTTACAACTTTGAACTTTAAACTTAATGAAACTTCCTATATTTGCGCCCGGCAGGTCTTACACGACCAGCTCCTGCTGAACCCTCCCAGGGCGGGAACGCAGCAAGAGTAAGCGGTTGTAGCGGTGCGATGTAATAAGCCTGCCTTTTTTTATTTCACTTCATCCCCGGCTTGTTCCGGTATTTCCGGGAGCGGGGCTTTTAAATAAACTCTACGATGAAATTTTTTATCGACACAGCCAATCTTGCACAAATTAAAGAAGCCAATGAATTGGGCATTCTTGATGGTGTAACCACCAATCCCTCTTTAATGGCCAAAGAAGGCATTAAAGGAACGGAAGCTATCCATGCCCATTACAAAGCCATTTGCGAAATGGTGGATGGTGATATCAGCGCAGAAGTATTGTCTACCGATTTTAAAAGCATTGTTGAGGAAGGCAAAACACTGGCGGCCATACACCCCAATATTATTGTAAAAGTGCCCATGATTAAAGACGGCGTAAAGGCACTGAAATGGTTTACCGACAATGGCATCAAAACCAATTGTACCCTGGTATTTTCTGCAGGGCAGGCCATACTGGCAGCAAAAGCCGGTGCCACTTATGTATCGCCATTTATAGGACGTATTGATGATAGCAGTTGGGATGGTGTGGAACTGATTGCGCAAATAGCACATATCTATTCTGTGCAGGGTTTTGAAACAGAAATTCTTGCTGCTTCTATCCGCAGTGCCCTGCATATTGTAAAATGTGCCGAAGCCGGCGCAGATGTTTGTACCTGTCCGCTGGAACCCATTCTTGGTTTGCTGAAACATCCGCTAACGGATATCGGCCTTGCCAAATTTCTGGAAGACGCCAAAAAAATGTAGTCTCTTTTTTTACAGTTTGTACTTATTATAAGAATGCGCCCTTTTTTAAGGGCGCATTTGTTTTATGACATCGCCCTGAAAGGATCAGGAGATTGAGACGAAATTATTTTTCGTTACCAGGTGGTATCAGTCCTTCCATTGTTGCAAGCCGTTCCGGGTCGGCCAGCTTTTTTATGAAAAGGATGGTTTCTTTAAACAATGCCGGGTTTGCTTTCAGGATTGCCTTCACGGTTATTTTTTCAGCGGTAAAACCGGGTTCAATATAGAGGCTGTTGCCATCAAATCTTCCGGCGCTGGCGCTAAAGCTGATTTCTTTGGCGGTAAGCGGTAGCCAGCGGTCATTGCTGAGTTTGCCATCTACATTGATATAGTTGTAAGTGCCTTTTTTAAGACTGTCTGTGTAAAGATGAAAACAGATGCTGTCTACGGTTTGGGCTTTGCCGGTAATTGCGGTTAAAACTACGAATAGGCTCAACAGAAATGGTTTCATTCCAATATTTTTACAAAAAACATGCGGTAATGGTAAGACTGAATAGCTTGCCGGACTGGCCGGCGTGTAGTGTTAAGATAATTATAAAAGGCGAAGAATATCACAAATAACCGGTTTCAGGTGAGGGAAAGTTTTTTATGCGGGATACAAAAATCAGGATAGCGGGAGTTGTTTACTGCACAATGGTTATTGTGTTATTTGTAATTGGTTCAGCCTGGCTGTTGGCATTGTTTAACCTGCTTTCCTGCCTGGCCTTAACGGCTTACTGGTTGCAAAAATATATTCGTTTCAGGCACCGGATAGAATTCCGTGAAATTGTTTTTCTTTTTGCAGAATTTCTATGCCTGGTATTGTCGGCCTGTTTTCTGCTCAGCGTTTTTAAAGGGCTTTGGATAGTTTATGGCCAGTATATAATGGCCTCTTTGCACCTGGCTGCGGCAACCTGTTTTTTGGGTTTTATGTTCTTGTTTAAAATGAAAAAATTATTTTAAACAATTTAGTACATGCACGAAACTCTCTTAT
>Ga0209069_10000647_pt1 | contig 16430 bp, 19 predicted proteins | sample Str013_2_FD_187202 | JGI IMG/M metagenome (GOLD analysis project Ga0209069, IMG submission 187202) | Freshwater sediment microbial communities in response to fracking from Pennsylvania, USA - Straight Creek_MetaG_SC_2013 (SPAdes) (version 2) | ecosystem: Environmental > Aquatic > Freshwater >...
GGCCTTGTTGGCCTCCCAGAAGCCTTTCGAGACACCGGCGGCACGTGCTTGGGCATCGCCAAAGACATGAGGATGCCTGCGGATCATCTTGGTGACCACAGTCTCGACCACATCGTCGAAGGTGAACGCGCCAGCCTCGGCTGCCATCTGGGCATGATAGATCGGTTGAAAAAGAAGATCGCCCAACTCGTCACGCAAGGCCGCCATGTCGTTCTTGGCGATGGCATCCGCCACCTCATAGGCTTCTTCAATCGTATAGGGAGCTATGGAAGCAAAGCTTTGCTCAATATCCCACGGACAGCCCGTCACAGGTGCACGCAACGCGGCCATCACAGCGCGCAGGGTGGCGATGTCGCGGGGGTCCATGGTGGTCGGGTCGTCGGTTTGCATCTAGCTATCCAACATTCGCATAATATATATTATGGAATATTCACCTCCGATGAGTAGTCCATAATATTTGACCAATTGTGCAAGAAAACCTCCCCCCATCATGACTTTAGCCACGCTTTCTTCCTGCCAACTTCAACTGCACTCAATCACCATGCCATCGTAGGCAGGCTCAACACCCGTGGGCAGCTCACGCTGCAATGTGGCGTAGTCCAGGTCAATGTGCATGTTGGTGATGATGGCGCGGCGCGGCCGCAAGGCCTTGATCACGGCCAAGGTCTCCGACAGGCTGAAATGGCTGGGATGAGGCCTGTAGCGCAAGGCATCGATGATCAACGTATCAAGGCCTGCCAGGGCCTCCAAGGCCCGTGCTGGGATCGCGTTAACATCAGGCATATAGGCCGCGTCGCCAAAGCGGAAGCACAGGGCTTCGATGTTTCCATGTTGAATGGGGATGGGCAGGGCGCTGATGTTGCCCCCTGCTCCGCTGGCCTCGAGCTTGTGATACGGCGTCACCTCCTGCAACTCGGCGATGGCGGGGTAGCCATTGGCACTGATGAAGCAATAGCCGAAGCGCGATTCCAAGGTGCGCATCGTGTGCGCATCGGCCAGCAGTGGGAGCCGCTTTTTCTGCAGCAGGAAGAATGGGCGCAAATCGTCGATGCCATGCGTGTGGTCGGCATGGTCATGGGTATACCAGACCGCATCAAGGCTCGGCACTTCGGCTGCTAACATCTGTTCGCGGACATCAGGCGTGGTATCGATCAGCACTCGTGTCGTGCCGAAGGCCGTTTGACGCGTCGCCAGTACCGAACAGCGTAACCTCCGGTTCTTGGGATTGGTGGGGTCACAAGCCCCCCAATCACCACCCACGCGCGGAACACCCGCCGATGAGCCACAGCCCAATATGGTGAGGCGCAGACTCACGCTGCCACCCGGAAGGCCTGAGGCATGGGCACCTTGTCAAACAGTCGGAAGAAATTGGCACTGGTAAGAAAGGCCATCTCATCGCGTGATAATCCGCGCACCGCTGCAAGTTGCTCCAACGTTTTCACAACATAGCTGGGCTCATTGTCCTTGCCGCGAAAGGGCACGGGGGCCAAAAAGGGCGCATCGGTTTCGACGAGAATGTGATCAACCGGCAAGGCCTTGGCAGTGGCGCGAATGTCTTCAGCATTCTTGTAAGTGAGAATGCCAGAGAAGGAAACGGTGAGCCCCAACTCAACCCCTTTCTCGGCCAGCCACTGCTGCGAAGTGAAGCAATGGAGCACTGCCTTGAATGGGCCCCTGGCCATTTCATCCTCCAGCACGCGGGCTGTATCTTCCTCCGCCATGCGTGTGTGAATCACCAGCGGCAAGCCAGTTTCGCGCGCAGCAGCAATGTGGTTCTTGAAACCCTGCATCTGCGCCGCGCGTGGGCTGAGATCATAGTGATAATCCAACCCCGCCTCGCCAAGGCCAACCACCTTGGAATGATTACTGAGACGCACGAGATCAGCAACGGTCACATCCAACTCTTCATGGGCATTGTGCGGATGGGTGCCGACAGTGCAAAACACATTTTCATTTGCCTCGGCCAAGGCAAGCAGGCGCGGGAAGTTCTTCACCCTGCTGCTGATGGAAAGCATAAGACCAACGCCCTGCTCCTCGGCACGCGCCAACACGCCCGGAAGCTGGTCTGACAAGCCGTCGTAATCCAAATGACAATGGCTATCAACAATCAGGCTCATGGGGCTTTGGCCTCCTCCTCCACATAGCGCGGGAAGATGGGCATTGGCACCGGCAATGCAGTACCTGATGCGAGTTTGCGGTCAAAGGCGGCAAAGCTGCGCCCACCCTCCGGGATCGCCAAAGCATCAAGCAGCTTTGCTGCGGAGGCAGGCACATAGGGTTGCACCAGCAGCCCGATGCGGCGCAGCACTTCGGCGGTCACGTACAGGACCGTTTCCATCTTGGCCGGATCAGTCTTCTTCAGGCCCCAGGGGGCTTCGCCTGCGAAATAGCGATTAGCCTCCGCCACCACTTTCCAGATGACATCCATCGCCTTCGAGATGGCATAGGCCGCATGTTGCGCGCGCACTTCCGTGAGCATGGATTCGGCCATGGCCAACATCGCCTTGTCATTCTCTGACAATGGGCCACAGGCGGGCACAGCAGCGTTGCAATTCTTGTTGATCATAGATAGTGAACGCTGCGCCAGATTGCCGAGATCATTGGCGAGATCGGCGTTCATCCGGCCCATGATGGTTTCATGGGTGAAACTGCCGTCATTGCCATAAGGCACCTCGCGCATGAAGAAATAGCGCACCTGATCCACGCCATAGCGATCTACCAAATCCTTGTGGCCCAGCACGTTGCCGGTGGATTTTGACATTTTCTCGCCCTTGTTGAACAAGAATCCGTGCACGACAATCTGCTTGGGCAATGGGAGCTTCGCTGACATCAGGAAGGCAGGCCAATAGATGGCATGAAAGCGGGTAATGTCTTTGCCAATCACATGAGCCGAAGCCGGCCAATAATGTGCGCGCGAGCTTTTCGCATCGGGAAAACCCGTTGCCGTGATATAATTGGTCAGCGCATCCACCCAGACATACATTACATGCTTGGGATTATCCGGCACAGGCACGCCCCAATCGAATGTGGTGCGGCTGATCGAAAGGTCTTTGAGGCCCCGCCTCACAAATGAGGTGATCTCATTGCGATAGTGTTCGGGCACAATGAAATCCGGATTGCTGTCATAGTGCTTGAGCAGGCGTTCACCATAGGCCGAGAGCTTGAAGAAATAGCTTTCTTCTTCCACCCATTCGACCAGCGTCGAAGTCTTCAACGAAAAGCGTTTGCCGTCGCGCACTTCCGTTTCATCCTCATCGTAATAGGCCTCATCACGCACCGAATACCAGCCGGCATATTTCGCCAGATAGACATCGCCGTTGGCTTCCATGCGCCGCCAGATTTCCTGGACGGCATCACGGTGGCGGGCCTGCGTGGTGCGTACAATGTCGTCGGCCTTGGCGTTCAAATCTTCGCCCATCTGTTCAAACAGGGCGGCTGTGCGGTCTGCCAGTTGCAAGGGCGTGATGCCTTCGCGCGCTGCCGTCTGCTGCATTTTCTGGCCATGTTCGTCCATGCCGGTGATGAACAGCACATCTGCGCCGTCCAGCCGTTTGAATCGGGCCATCACATCGGTGGCAATCCGTTCATAGGCATGGCCGATGTGCGGCGCGCCATTGGCATAGGGAATGGCAGTGGTGATGAGATAGGTTTCTTTGCTGGTCATGGGGCCAGCTAATGCCCCGGAATCACGACGCCTTCAAGGCTTCGTTGACAAGTTTGAGCTGCGCCATGGCGGCCTGCTTGCGGTCGAGGTTAAAACCTTGCGCAATGCGGGCATTCTCGCTGACGGTCTGGTGCGCTTCCGCCAACCTGGCATTGTTCATTGTCTTGGCAGTTTGCGACATCCAATCGAGCAGCAAATGGGTGAAGATCATGAACTCATCTGGGCCGACACCCCTGCCCCCCAGCTGGCCTGAAATGGCGATCAAGTCCGAAGGTCTGGGCCGCGTGAGTTTGGCAAATTGGGCAAAGGCCTTGGCCCCCACAGAAGTGAGGAGCGTAAGTGCTTGGCCAGGGCTGCCTTGCGACTGGCCCACGGCGCGCAATAATTGCTCATCATCTGGTTTGGTTTCAAGCAGCAAAGTATTGATAATGTTCAAAACATCACTCTCCAGCAGCGGCCCAAGGCCCAGCCGCAGACAGCGGGATTTGACCGTGCGCAGCAACCTGCCAGGCTGGTGAGAAACCAGGAATATCAAAGACTTGGGTGGGGGCTCTTCAACCAGTTTGAGAATGGCATTGGCTGATTCCGAATTGAGATCGTCAGTGGCATCGATGATCGCCACGCGCCAGCTGCCCGAAGCCGTATGCGAGAAGAAGGCCGAAAGGCCACGGGCGTCCTCAACGGAGATTTCCGATTTAAGCTTGCGGGGCTTGCTGTCATTGAGCTGGCGTTCCAGCACAAACAGATCCGGATGGGCCTTGGCTCCGATCCAGCGACGGCTCTGAGCGCTATCTCCCAACACCTTGCCTGCGAGCTGATAGGCCAGCGTCGCCTTGCCGATGCCTTTGGGGCCATGCAGCAACCAGGCATGATGCGGCTTGCCTGAGCTGAAGGCCTTGAGGAAATGCTCTTGGGCGTGAGCTTGCCCAATCACTGCCGCAGCATGGCGCGGATGCCACGGAACTTCACGCGGGTCTTCGGATTCCTCAGCCACGGAGGCTCTGCCAGATTTGATCTGACACCTCTTCGATGCTGCGCGATGCATCGATCAGCCTGCAACGCTTGGGTTCCGCTTTGGCGATGGCGAGAAAGCCAGTGCGCAGGCGTTGATGAAAGTCGAGGCCTTTGCGTTCATAGCGGTCTTCAGAACCGTCGCCCCGCGAATGAGCCCGGGCAAGGCCGGCCGCGGGGTCGAGGTCAAAAATCAGCGTGAGATTGGGTTTGGTCTCACCGATAATGGAACGTTCCAATTCATCGATCAGATGAAAGGGGCAATCGCCGGCATAGCCCTGATAGGCACGTGTGGAATCCATGAACCTGTCGCAAAGCACCGTTTTTCCTTCAGCCAAGGCTGGCCGGATCAACCCGCGTAAATGGCTGTCCCGCGCCGCATAGTTCAGCAGCGCTTCCGCCTCGGGGGACCAGCGAGTGACATCACCGGAGACAAGCATACCGCGAATAGCTTCGGCCTCTGGAGTTCCGCCCGGCTCACGCGTCGCCAGCACATTCACACCCTCGCCCATCAGGCGCATGGCCAGCATTTTCACCTGCGTGGATTTGCCCGTGCCTTCGCCGCCCTCAAAGGTGATGAACATCAGCCACCGAACAACATGATCAGGGCGCTGTCTGCCGCCTTGTGCCACATCGAATTAGTTTCAGGAACGTCTGCGCCCACTTGGAGGGGCGCGTCAGCCACTGGCTTGCCGTCCACCATCACCTTCAACGTGCCGATCGGCGCACCAGCCTTCAAGGGCGCAATCAACGGGCCCGTGAAACTCAACTTCATATCCGCCCTTTCCTGCTCGAAGGGTGCCAGCGAAACCTTGAATGCGTTAGGGACCACCAGGTTCACCCAGCGCTCCTGCCCGCCCCAGACGCGCACGCGGCTGACCGTCTCACCTGCCTCATAGACATTGATCGATTTGAATTGGTTGAAACCATAGTCGAGCAGCTTTTGTGCCTCAATCTTGCGCTTGTCCAAACTGTCAAGCCCGGCGACCACCATGATCAGGCGGCGGCCATCGCGCACCGCAGAACCAACAAGGCCATAGCCCGCTTCCTTCGTGTAACCAGTCTTCATGCCGTCGGCGCCCGGATAATCCTTCAGCAACGGGTTGCGGTTCTCCTGCTTGATCTTGTTCCAAGTGAAATCCGGCGTGCCATAGATTTTGTAATAGTCCGGGTGATTGAGAATGATGTAGCGGGCTAGTGTTGCAAGATCGCGCACACTCATCTTCTGTCCGGGGTCTGGCAGGCCCGTGGCATTGGCGAAGAATGAATTCGTGAGGCCCAAATCCTTGGCCTTGCCCATCATGCGCTGGGCAAAGGCTGGCTCGCTGCCCGCGATGTTTTCAGCCATGGCAATACAGGCATCATTGGCGGATTGGATGATGGCACCGTGGAGCAAATTGTCGACAGAGATGTGGCTGTTCACTTCGGCATACATAGTAGAGCCACCGGCCCCCTGTCCGCCCCGTTTCCAGGCATCCTGGCTGATGATCATTTCCTGATCGAGTTTCAACTCGCCTTTTTGCAACATGTCGAAGATGATGGCTTGCGTCATCAGCTTGCTCATCGAAGCGGGCGGAACAGCGGTGTCCGCATCCTTCTCAAAAAATACATTGCCGGATTTGGCGTCGATGAGGATGGCTTCTTTGGCCGCCGTGTCAAAGGGCGGCAAGGTCTGGGCCTCGGCCTGGAGACAGGCCAAGCAGCAGGCGAAGGCCACAATGATCAACCGTGAAATGGACATGGCGGGGTTTTAGGCGGGGCTTGCGGCATTGCCAATTGCTATTTCACCAGCATGATGAATCGCAACTATTTCAACCGCCAATCAATTTCAGCCTCGCCGTGGTCTTTCAGAAACGCATTGGCCCTTGAGAACGGTCTGGAGCCAAAAAAGCCATTGTGGGCCGAAAGTGGCGAAGGGTGGGCCGAAGTCAAAACCAGATGGCGGCCCCGGTCCACAAAGGCGGCTTTCTTCTGGGCATAGTTTCCCCACAGGATGAAGACCAACGGGCGGGCTTGCGCATTGAGCAGGCGGATTATGGCATCAGTGAATTGTTCCCAGCCTTTGCCTTGGTGGGCGGCGGCCCGGCCTGCCTCAACCGTCAAGACCGCATTAAGCAAGAGAACCCCCTGCTCGGCCCAAGCTTGTAAATTTCCGTGGGCGGGAGGCAGCACACCAAGATCACTTTGCATTTCCTTGTAGATATTGACCAGCGATGGCGGCGGGCGAACGCCCTTGTGCACGGAGAAACACAAGCCGTGGGCTTGACCCTCTCCGTGATAGGGATCTTGTCCGAGAATAACAACGTGCACTTTGTCCAATGGTGTCAAATCCAGTGCGGCGAACCATTCGTTGCCCTTGGGATAGATGGTCTTGCCTGCCTCGCGTTCCGCCACGAGAAAGGCGCGCAAGGCCTGCATATAGGGCGCGTCAAATTCTGGCTGAAGCGGCGCGCGCCAGCTCTCGTGCAGCTTGATCATGACCTAGGGTTTAGGCGCTTGGCTTCGTGCTGCATAGCCAGCCGCCGCAATGGCCCTGAGCATGGCATCGGGCGTAGACTTTTCATTATCGAAGTTCACAACCGCCGTCTTGGTTTCCAGTGAGATCGAAACATCTGTGACACCGGGAAGGGCTTGTAGCGCGGCCTTGATGTTATGCGGGTCCGGCCCACAGGTCATCGTATCAATGGCAAGTGAAACGCTTTGCGGCAAGGCCAAAGCCATGCCGCTCGAAAGCAAAAGAAGTGCGGCTGCCACAAAATTGCGCATATCCGGACTCTATCAGACGGGCTTGGCCAAAGTCTTCTTCAAAAATGCGATGTCATCATCAACAATTGGTGAAGCATCCACCCCCCAAAAACAATGGTCAGCGCCCTTGATGCGTTGCAGGGTGACATTGCAGCCCACAGCCTTGAGCGCATCATAAAGCGCTTGCCCCTGGGCGAAAGGCACCAGCCTGTCTGCATCGCCATATTGCAGAAGCATTGGCGGTGCGCCCCTGTGCACATAGGTGATGGGTGAAGCGGCTGTCGCCAGTTCCTTGTTTTCTTGCAACGGGCCGCCAATCAGGAGAGATTCCGGCGAGTCGGGCTGATCCGGGGAGCCCCAGCTTTCAAGCGCGCGCTTTTCTTCATCCATGGTGAGAAGGCGCGTGGGCCCAAACCAGTTGATAACTGAGGAAACCGCACTCGAACCTTCTTCAATGCCAACCCTGCCTTCGAGATCCTTGTTTTCGCCCGTCAGGCCAACAAGCGTTGCCAGATGCCCACCAGCGCTATCACCCATGGCAGCAAAACGCTTAGCATCAATGTGCAACAGTTTTGAATGCTGTCGCAAGAAGCGGATGGCCGACTTGCAATCATGGAGTTGCGTCGGAAATTTCGCTTCGGCGGAGAAGCGGTATCCCACCCGCGCCACCGCAAAACCCTCGGCAGCAAAGCGATTGAAGAAATCCATTTTGCGGTAGACCGGGTTGGTAACGGTCGGATGGCCGGCCGCCCAAGCGCCGCCGTGAATAAAAACAATGGTAGGAAACGACCCTTCACCTTTCGGCAGGCGCAAATCCAGCATCAACGGGCGATAGCCCCACGGCGCAGCATAGGTCACATCACGGAACAACTTCCCGCCATCGGGAAGTTGTTCAGGGTGATGCAGTGGCCAGGCAAGGTCCATGCCGATGTCATCAAACAGAGGTTTGAAATCTTCTGGCATTTTCATTGCTGGGCGCCAAATTGCTTCAAGCTGAGAACCATGACCGCGTGAGCAGGCGTTGCGCCTATATTACGAATGCTGTGTGGAACGTCAGCGCGGTAGCGCAGGGCCTCACCCGGTTTGCCATGCTTTGACTCGCCACCTGTCGTTACTTCCAACTCCCCCAAGACAATGTAGAGATGCTCAATTGTTCCCGGCGGATGTGGCGAGGATTCGAGTACGCCTGTGGGCTTGGCATGAAAGTCATACCATTGAAATACGTCCACCAGATTGAGCGGGCCAACAATGGCAAGCTTGCACAACCCGTCTTGGCTTTCCAACATGGGAATGGCTGATTTCGACTGATGTTCCAGAAACAAGGACGTTTGTTCGCCGCGCAGAACCTCATCAATCGTTGTGTCGAGGGCCTGCGAAAGGCGAACAACAGTGGAAAGAGTCGGGTTGGTTTCATTGCGCTCAATTTGCGAGATGATCGACTTGGCAACACCCGACTGTTCCGACAACTCGCCCAAAGACAGATTATAGGCCTTGCGCAGGCGTTGAATGGTCTTGCCGAGTTCGGCCCCGGTTTCCTGTGATGTAGAGATCGGAGCCTTGGGCCCGCGGCGGCTTGACATTGGTCTGTCCTTCACTTAGAACGGGCGTTCTTTATATAGAACGAATTGTTCGTCTGGTCCTAGAGTACTCAATAAGAGCCAATTTTCCTAGGGAAATCGGTAATTTGGTGAAGGAAACACCGGGCGAATAAACGAACGGAGATCAAAATGCGCTATTTTCCGGTGTTTTATGACTTGGCTGGCAAGACCGTTGTCGTGGTCGGCGGCGGCGAGGAAGCCTTGCGCAAAATACGCCTGATTTTAAAGACGCCGGCCCGCATTCAAGTGGTTGCGGCAGAACTTCACGCTGAACTCGCAAGCCACCCACGCGTGGAATGGGTCGCCAAGACCTTTGCCCCTGAATTGTTAGAGGGCGCAGCACTTGTGTTCTCAGCCGAGGCCGCGCTCAATGAAACTGTTTCGGCTGCGGCGCAAGCGCGGGGCATTCTGGTCAATGCCGTCGATGAAGCCGAGAGCTCAAACTTCATCGTGCCGTCCATCGTCGATCGCGATCCCGTGGTGGTGGCGATTGGCACTGAGGGAGCCGCCCCTGTCCTGGCACAGAACCTCAGGGCCAAGATAGACGGCCTTCTGCCTTTGAACCTTGGCGCAGTGGCACGCCGCGCCGCTGGCTTGCGCCGGCTGGTGGCCGAGAAGATTGCCGCTGGCAACAAGCGCCGCGCCTTTTGGGCAGATTTCTTCTTTGGCAGCGTGGCCGAAGCCCGCAAGGATAATGACGAAGTGGCCTATGAATTGGCTTTGGGCGATGCAGTGTTCAACCATGCCCATGCCGCGGTTGGCCGCATCACGCTCATCGTGCCGCCACAGGACATCGAGCTCCTGACACTCAAAGCCCATCGCCGCCTGATGGAAGCAGATGTGATTTCATTTGAATCAGGTGTCAGCCCTGCCCTGTTGGAAATGGCTAGGCGCGATGCGGTGCGTGTTCCCGCTGCGAGCAAGGTCGAGTTGAGCAATTTCACATCACAAGGCCTGAACGTTGTTCACATTGGCCAATCGCAGCCACACAGCGCCGTGGGTGCAGTTGAAGTGCTGCACCATGCAACAGCCTTCAGTGCACCCCAAGCCTTCCCGATCCGCGAAGATATCCGCGATGCCATTTTGAAAGCAGCCTCATGAGCAATCCTGAAAAAGGCCAAGTGATGACCGCCAATCGTTTGCGCGATGGTGACGTTGTCTTCCTCACACGCTCCGGCGTGTGGAGTGAAAAGATCGACGACGCGGTTTTGGCACTGGAGCCGCAGGCCGCTGCCGCATTGGAAACCCGCGCCGCAGATGATGTGAAATCAACCTTGGTGACCGGTCCCTATCTGTTCGATGCAACCCGCGTAGAAGGCAAGATTCGCGCTGATCACATCCGTGAGCGCATCCGCACCTTGGGGCCAACGGTGCGGGTCGATTTGGGCAAACAGGCCGAAGGCACGGCTGGCGCATTCCAGGCGGTGGAGGGTTAAATGTATCGTTACGATGAATTTGATGCAAAGTTTGTGAGCGAGCGCACCGCGCAGTTTCGTGACCAAGCCAACCGCCGCCTGTCAGGTGAATTGACTGAGGATGAGTTCCGCCCGCTGCGGCTGATGAACGGCCTCTATCTCCAACTTCATGCCTATATGCTGCGTGTGGCCATTCCCTACGGCACACTGTCTGGCAAACAGATGCGCCAGCTCGGCATGATTGCCGATAAATATGACAAAGGTTATGGCCATTTCACCACGCGCCAGAACATCCAATATAACTGGATCAAGCTCGAAGACACCGCCGACATTCTGCAGGATCTGGCGGAAGTTGAAATGCATGCCATTCAAACTTCAGGCAATTGCATCCGCAATGTAACGACGGATCATTGGGCAGGCGCAGCCGCAGACGAGATCGCCGATCCGCGGCCCGTAGGCGAGTTGGTGCGCCAATGGTCTTCGCTGCATCCAGAATTCTCCTACCTGCCACGCAAGTTTAAATTCGCCATCACCGGCGCGCCACATGACCGCGCTGCCGTCAAGGTCCATGACATCGGCCTGCGCTTGCACAAGAACGCGAGCGGTGAAATTGGTTGGGAAGTCATGGTGGGTGGTGGCCAAGGCCGCACGCCTATGATCGCCGTCACCGTGCGCGACTTTCTGCCCGAGAAAGAACTCATTGGCTATCTCGAAGCCATTATGCGCGTCTATAATCTCTTCGGTCGCCGAGACAACAAATACAAGGCACGCATCAAGATTCTCGTCCATGAAATTGGCGCCGAGAAATTCAAGGCTGAGGTCGAGGCCGAATATGCCAAGCACCCCGCCCAGCAGACGCAGGTTGAAGTGGAAGAACTCGCCCGCATCGCCAAATATTTCGCACCCCCGAAGTTCGAGAAGCTTTCGCGCTTTGTGCCGCGCTTCGAAGAAGCCAAGCGGGGCAGTGCTGATTTCGCGCGTTGGGCCCGCAACAACCTCGCTGCCCACCAGCAGGATGGCTATACCATCGTCAACATCTCCCTGAAACCCGAAGGCGGTATTCCGGGCGACGCCACAGGCGAACAGATGCGCCTGATGGCAGATTTGGCCGAGCGCTATTCCTTTGATGAACTGCGCGTCTCACATGCCCAGAATATTGTCTTGCCGCATGTGAAGCTGGATGATGTCTTTGCCATTTGGGAAACCCTACTGAAAGCGGACTTGGCTGCGGCGAACTATGGCCTGGTGGGTGATATCATCGCCTGCCCCGGCCTTGATTATTGTGCGCTGGCCACAGCCCGCTCGATCCCCGTGGCCCAAGCCATCAGCCGCAAGTTTGCCGATGTGAAGGTGCAGGAAAGCTATGGTCCACTGAAAATCAATATCTCGGGCTGCATCAATGCCTGCGGCCATCACCATGTCGGCCACATCGGTATTCTCGGCCTCGACAAGAAGGGCGAAGAATTTTACCAGATCACGCTTGGCGGATCGTCTTCCGAAAACGCTTCGATTGGCACCATCTTGGGGCCGGGTTTTGCAGCCCATGAAGTGCCCGATGCGATCGAAACCATTCTCAACACCTACGTGAAACTGCGCGATGCGGGCGAGGAGTTTCTTGCCACCTATCGTCGCTTGGGGCCGAAGCCCTTCAAGGAGGCGCTCTATGCCGCTGCTTAAGAACAATGCTTTCGTGAATGATGATTGGTCAACGCTGGCCGATGATGCAACTCTGCCTGAAGGTGGCAAGCTCGTCCTGTCTCTGGCGCGCCTCATCAGTGATTGGGATGCCTTGGCACGCTTCACCGGGCTGCTTGGCGTGCGCCTTGCCAATACCGACAAGGTCGAAACCCTGGCACCCTATATATCGCAAATGGCTTTGGTGGCTTTGCCCTTCCCGTCCTTCGCCGATGGCCGCAGCTATTCACTCGGCCGCCAATTGCGCCTCGACGGCTATCGCGGCGAGTTGCGTGCCGAAGGCAATATCCTGCCGGATCAGTTGCAATATTTGCGGCAGGTTGGGTTTGACACCTTCGTAGTGACGGAACGTTTCCCGCTGCAAGCCTGGCAGGCCGCAGCCACGCAAATGTCGCTGGCCTATCAACGCGGGCTGTTCCGCGCCGCCAATGAGACCGAAGTCTGGTCTTCGCGCCATCAGGGTTTTGCCCCATGGGAAGAACAGCCTCATGCCGGTTAATCAGAACGAGGTTCTCGAAGCCTATGCCGGGCTTGAAGGGCGCGGGCTGATTGCCGCCTTCGCGCGTGATTTCAAGGGCCGTGTGGCATTGCTGTCATCCTTTGGCGCGGAATCATCCGTGCTATTGCACATGTTGTCGGAAGTTGACCGCAACATTCCCGTGATCTTTCTGGATACGCTGAAACTGTTTCCGCAAACACTCGCCTATCGCGACAAACTGGTGCGCGAACTGGGGCTCCGCGATATCCGCGTGGTCCAACCCAATGTGGCCGACATTGAAGAGCAAGACCCCGCAGGCACTCTGCATCTTTCCAATTCCGACGCCTGCTGCAACATTCGCAAGTCACTGCCGATGGAAAAGGCTTTCCAAAGCTTTGACGTGATGATTTCCGGCCGCAAACGCTTTCACGGGGCCGCGCGTTCCGATTTGCAGCACATCGGCTTTGATGACAAGCGGATCAAGATTGAGCCTCTGGCCGCCTTCTCAGGGCTGGATTTACGCAACTATATGGTGCATCATCACCTTCCGTCACATCCTTTGCGTTTGGAGGGCTATCTTTCCATCGGCTGTGTACCCGTCAGTTGCACATCAAAGGGTGGCACAGTCGACAACCCACGGGAGGGGCGATGGATGGGACAAGAGAAAACGGAATGCGGCATTCACTTTACGGCGAACGGCAAAATCATCCGTAACGATCAACGCGGCGTTGCCGCCTGAACATAGGAGAACTAGATGATTGACCTGATTGCCGCCAAGGCAAATTCAAACCCGCGCCGCTCATTTGTTAAAGCTGTGAGTTGGCGTGTAGTGGGATCGCTTGACACGGCCTTCTGGGGCTGGTGGTTCACCGGATCGTTCAAGATTGCCGGGTCGATTGCCACCTTCGAAATCATCACCAAGATCGTGTTGTTTTATTTTCATGAACGCGCCTGGGCCCATTCGCGCTTTGGCCTGCGCAAGATTGAGCCGCTGACGGAAACTTGACTTAGCTGTTCACCGCCAGTGCTTGTTTCAAATCACCAATCAGATCGGCTGCATCCTCCAACCCCACAGAGAGGCGCAAATTTCCGTCCTTGATCCCCATCATGGCACGGGCTTCCGGGCCGATATTCTTGTGGGTGGTGGTTGCGGGATGTGTGATCAAAGATTTTGAATCGCCGAGATTGTTGGAGATGTCGACGATTTTCAAGCGGCGCAAAACATCGAAGGCTTCTGCCTTGCCGCCCTTCACATCAAAGCTGACCATTGTGCCGCCCAGCTTCATCTGCCTGCGCGCTAGTTTCACTTGCGCATGGCTATCATGATGCGGGTAATAGACCCGTTCAATCGAAGAAATGCCAGCCAGTGTTTCGGCAAGCAGTGCTGCCGTGTGGCACGAAGCTTCAACGCGCAGCTTCATCGTCTCCATGCCTTTGAGGAGAACCCAGGCATTAAAGGGTGAAAGTGTTGGCCCGGTGTGGCGCAGGAAAGGCTTCAGCAAGTCTTCCTTGAATTTGGCGGTGGAAAGCACCATGCCGCCGAAAACCCGGCCCTGCCCGTCGGTGTGCTTGGTGTTGGAATAGAACACGATATCCGCACCGAGCTCCATGGGCTTTTGCAGGATTGGAGTGGCGAAAACATTGTCAACAATCACCGTGGCCCCGGCTTTGTGGGCGATGTCACAGATCATGGCGATGTCGAGCACCTCGAGCAATGGGTTCGAAGGCGTTTCAAAGAAGGCGATCTTGGTTTCCTTCCGCATCGCTGCTTTCCATGCGGCAGGATCGTTCCCATCGACCAAAGTATGGGAGATGCCAAAGCGCGGCAGGATTGTGGTGATGATTTGATAGTTGGAGCCGAAGAGAGATTTGGAAGCCACCACATGGTCTCCCGCCTTCAACTGGCAAGCCAGCGCCCCCCATGCGGCGGCCATGCCAGATGCGACGGCATAGGCAGATTCCGCCCCTTCCAGCAGGCGGAAGCGTTCTTCCAGCATGGAAACCGTGGGGTTGCCGTAACGGCCATAGACATAGCCCTCTTCCTCGCCGGAGAAGCGGCGTTCAGCCGTTTCCGGATCGTCATAGACATAGCCAGAGGTGAGATACAACGCTTCGGCGGTTTCGCCGTGTTCAGAGCGTGTCAGCCCGCCACGGATCAGCTTGGTTTGGTCGCCCCAGCCCGTGGGGTTCTGCCTCTTGGTATACTTGCCCATATTTGATCCGATCAGCTTTGAACCCAAGGAAGCCCGGAGGCCTTCCAGCCATTGGTCAGGGCGCGGTGGCCGCTGGCATCCTTGTCACCCTCAAAGCCTTGCGCCACGTTCCAGCAGTTAGTGAAACCAGCCTGCGTCAACGCCGTGGCGGCGGAAGCCGACCTGGCACCCGAACGACAGATGCAAAAAATCTCGGCATCTTTTGGCAAGCCCATCGCGGCCACTTCGTCGGCAAAACGGGCGTTCACATCCATCGTCGGGTAAACCTGCCATGAAAGGCGCACCAAACGATCCACCAATGGCACGCCCACAAAAGTCCATTCCGGCTGGGTGCGCACATCGATGAGCACAGCAGCGGGGTTGGCTTTGAGACGTTGATGGGCTTCAGCGGGTGGAAGGTCACCTTTATACATGCGTACGGTCCTGTCATTCGTTGAAATGGCAGCATAGCGAAGCACATTTGGTGCCGCAAAGGAAATTGACGGCTCAACCGCGAACGATCAAATCTCTACGACAACAGAGCCCGAGACCGGGTCGGTCACACCGAGCCCACCGCCCAAGTCTTCCAGCATCCCGCGGAAGCTATCAAGCAGCGAAATCATCTCGGGCCTTGCGGCGGCAATCTTGTCAAAACTCTCCCAATTCCCGATGAAACAATAGGTCCGGTCGCCGGTTTTGACCAGCGCACCGCCTTTCATTCCCGGGCGTTTCGGAAAGTTCTTGTGCATTTCAATGAATTTGGCTTCCTGGCCCGGCTTAACCTTGAACCGTACAACGTTGTAGGCTTCCATGGTGTCCTCCATGCTCTGCCCCCAGCAGCGGCCACCATAGTCCTTTTGGCGCAGATTTGATAGACGGTGAATTCTGGCACATAGGCGTCAGATTTGCTGGCGCTTCGCGGGTGGTATGGAGGCTGCTAAGCAGGTTTAGAAAGAATGGAGCCATCATGCCGAATCCCCTGCCGCCGCGTGCCGATGTTGTAATCATTGGAGGCGGAATCGTCGGCTGCTCTATTGCCTATCACCTCACCAAAATTGGCATCACCAATGTTGTGGTGTTGGAACGCAAGCAACTCACTTCGGGCACCACGTGGCACGCCGCTGGACTGGTAGGGCAGCTCCGAGCTTCTCGCAATCTCACTGAGTTGGCCAAATACACGACAAGCCTGTTTGAGGGGCTGGAAAAGGAAACCGGCCAAGCCACGGGCTTCAAGCAGAATGGTTCCATCTCATTGGCGCTCACTGATGGCCGCTATGAAGAGTTGTTGCGTGGTGCTTCAATGGCCAAGAATTTTGGCTTGGCGGTCGATGTGATTTCACTGGGAGAGATCAAGGAACGAATCCCTCACTACAATCTGGATGGCGTCAAAGGTGGCGTGTTCCTGCCCAAGGACGGGCAAGTGAATCCCATCGATGTGACGCAGGCACTGGCCACAGGTGCCCGTTCACGCGGAGCGAAAGTGTTTGAAAACAGCAAGGTGACGCGTGTGCTTACCAAAGATGGCAAGGCCGCTGGTGTTGAGACCACAGACGGCACCATCATGGCCGACAAGATCGTTGTGGCGGCTGGTATGTGGAGCCGCGAACTTGGCCGCAGCATGGGGGTGAATAT
>Ga0209069_10000648_pt1 | contig 16416 bp, 14 predicted proteins | sample Str013_2_FD_187202 | JGI IMG/M metagenome (GOLD analysis project Ga0209069, IMG submission 187202) | Freshwater sediment microbial communities in response to fracking from Pennsylvania, USA - Straight Creek_MetaG_SC_2013 (SPAdes) (version 2) | ecosystem: Environmental > Aquatic > Freshwater >...
CCGTGAGCGCCGACGAGGCGATGGCGATCGGTCTCGCCAACCGCGTCGTGCCCGATGAGGCGGGGCAGGCGGATCGTGCCGCCGTCGACGAGCGGCACGCCCCAGCGCCGGCAGAAGACGCCGAACGCGGCCGACTGCGCGGCGACGCGCAGGTCGCACCACAACGCCAGCTCGAGACCGCCAGCGACGGCGAAGCCTTCGACGGCGGCGATGACGGGCTTGCCGAGCACCATCCGTGTCACGCCGAGCGGGCCGTCACCGGACTCGGTCACCTTGTTGCCGCGCCGCTCGGCCACGGCCTTCAAGTCGGCTCCGGCGCAGAACGTCGAGCCTTCGCCGGTGAGGACGGCGACCGACGCGCCGTGGTCGGCGTCGAAGCGTCGAAAGGCGCGTGCCAACGCCCCCGCCGTCGGACCGTCGACGGCGTTGCGCACGTCGGGCCGCGTGATCGTGACGATCGTGACCGGCCCGTCGTAGTCGACGCGCACGACGGCATCGCCGGCCGGTACCGACGCGCCGCCGTCATCGACGTGAGTGCCGACGCCACCGTCATCGACGTCATCGACGTCATCGTTGCCGCCGTCATCGCCGGAGAGCGACGGCTTGCCGGGCGCGCTCATGCCGCAACCTCGCCTTGCTCGGCGGCGACGTCGCGCAGCGCGCTGTCCAACCGCTCGATGGCGTCGTCGATGTCGGCATCGGTCATCACCGTCGACAGCACGAGCAACCCACGCGACGCGAAGTACAGCCCGTGGTTCATCCCGGCGAGGTGGAACCGCGCCATCATCGCCGCGTCTGCTCTGACGAGGTTCGCTCGCGGTGGCTCGTCGACGAAGTAGATGTTCAGCAGCGAGCCGACGCGCCGACAACTGAACGGCAAACTGCTGGCCGCGGCCGACTCTCGCAACGCCCGTTCCAACCGCTCGGCCTGTGCCGCCATGCGAGCGATGGCATCGCCGGTCAGGTCGCGCACCGACACGACACCGGCTGCAGTCGTCACAGGGTTGCCGTTGAACGTCCCCGAGTGGAACAGCCGTCCCTTGGCCGGGTCGAGCACGCTCATCAGATCGGCCCGCCCGCCAAGGCCGCCGACCGGGAAGCCGCCGCCGATCAGCTTGCCCATCGTCGTCAAGTCGGGCGTGATGCCGAGGCTGGCTTGATGACCGCCCAGCGAGAGCCGCAGCGTGATCACCTCGTCGAGCACGAAGATCACATCGGCAGCATGCGCCGCGGCGATGACGCGCTCGAAGAACGATGGCTCGGCCGATACGAGACCCGACGAACCCATCACCGCTTCGAGGAAGACCGCGGCGATCTCATCGCCATGCTCGGCGAGCGTGCGCTCCCAGACGAGCGCGTCGCCGAACGGCGCAGTGATCGTGTGCACCCAACGCGGATGGCCACCGACGCCGTCGAAGAAGCCGGCCTCGAACGCTTCGTGACTGCCGTGGTAGCCGTGGCTGGCCATCAGCACCTTGGTCTTGCCGGTCACGGCGCGGGCGACCTGCAACGCCAGTAGGTTCGCCTCGGTACCGGAGTTGCAGAACCGCACGTGGTCGAGCGAGGCGACGCGATCGACGAGCGCCTCGGCGAGCGTCACTTGGCGATCGTGGCGCGCCGGCCAGGCGGTGCCACCGCGGATCGCTTGTTCGGCGGCGGCGACGATCGGCGGATAGGCGTGGCCATGGACGAGGCTCGTGAAGTTGTTCGACAGATCGAGGTAGCTACGACCGTCGACATCGAAGACGTGAGTGCGCTCGCCGTGCGTCAACGCCAGTGGGTAGGGCAGGTGCCAACCGGCGGCTCTCGTGTCGCCGCCGGGCAGGACGCGTTCGGCGCGCCTCGCCAGCGCCGCCGATCCCGGTGTCCGGTCGGTGAACGTGGTTTCGATGGACATCTCGACCCCCTTGGTGCTCTCAGCGATGCACCGAGACCATCATCGTCGTCCTGCGGATGCGATGACGTCGTCGCGCCGTCGTCGATGGCTGGATCCGTGGGGTACCCGTCATTGACGCCGTCGCCAGCATCGGGCAACGTGCAGGCCGTGACGAGCAAGCGACCCGGTATCGAGCGCGCCAGTTTCGGTCAAGGCGCACGCGCCGGCGCCGGTGTGGAACGGCTCGTAGCGATAGTGGTCTTCGACGGTGTGCAACCGCTCGACGTCGTCGGCCCGCACGAGGTCTTCGCCGGTGCCAACGCCGTGCTCGCGCATCGTGGCAGCAACGATCCTCGCTACCGCCTCGTGACGGTTGGGGCGCGTCGCGGCCCGGTGACGTCGGAGAGCGGGCTGCAACTCGTCGCCGCCTCGTCGATCGCGGCCTTGGACCCGGCGTCGATCGACACGGTGCTGCTCCCCGGCGGCGACGGTGTCCATGTCGCCTCAACCGATCGTTCGCTCGTCTCGTGGATCGCGCAAACGGGTCAGCACGCTCGACGGACGGTGACGGTGTGCTCGGGCACGTTCCTCGCCGCGGCCGCCGGGCTGATTGACGGCCGGCGGGTGACGACGCACTGGGCTCGTGGTGCGCAGCTCGCGGCGTGCTACCCCGACGCCGATGTCGACATCGATCCGATCTATGTGCGCGATGGCAACCTGTGGACGTCGGCCGGCGTCACCGCCGGCATCGATCTTGCGCTCGCGCTCGTCGAGCAAGACCTTGGCGTCGACGTCGCCCAGACCGTCGCCCGGTGGCTGGTCGTGTTCCTCCGCCGTCCTGGCGGGCAGAGCCAGTTCGCGACGCCGGTGTGGACGCAACCGGCCGAGCGAGAACCGATCCAGACGGCGCAGGCACTCGTTCATGCCGAGCCTGGCGCCGATTGGCCGGTGGGTGTGTTGGCAGCGAGTGTCGGGCTGTCGGCTCGGCACTTCACGCGGCTGTTCCAGCACGATGTCGGTGTCAGCCCGGCGCGCTACGTCGAACGAGTGCGTGTCGACGTCGCGCGGCGGTTGCTCGAGTCCGAACGGTCGGGTGTTGCCACGATCGCCTCGCGCTGTGGCTTCGGCACGGCCGAGACGATGCGGCGCGCCTTCCTCCGTCACGTCGGCGTCGCGCCCGATCACTATCGCCAGCGCTTCTCACTCGCCGACGACGCACTTGTCGCGACGACAGTTGCAGCTAGCGCGTGACTGCTCGTAGCCATCAATCCGCACCAACCATTGGAGACATCAGATGCGCATCGCCATCCCGTTGTTCGATCAGTTGACTGCACTCGACGCCATTGGTCCGTACGAGGTCTTGCAGCGTTTGCCTGGTGCGACAGTGACGTTCGTCGGTACCCACGCCGGCACGTCTGTGCGTACCGACAACGGGTTCCTCGGGCTCGTCGTCGACGCGTCCTTTGACGATCTGCGCGACCCCGACGTGATCGTCGTGCCCGGTGGCATCGGTACGCGCCAGCTGCTCGTCGACCATCCGATCGTGCCGTGGTTGCAGCACGCCCACGCGACGACGCGCTTCACGACATCGGTCTGCACCGGCTCGCTCGTGCTCGCCGCCGCCGGATTGCTCAACGGTCTCACCGCGACGACGCATTGGGGCGCGTACGACGCGCTGGCCAAGCTCGGTGCCGTGCCGACAGCGCAACGCGTCGTCGAGCACCTCGACCAACGTGTCATCACTGCGGCTGGCGTCTCCTCCGGTATCGACATGGCGCTGCGGTTGAGCGAGTTGCTCGTCGATGACGTTGCCGCCAAGGCGATGCAGTTGATGATCGAGTACGACCCGCAGCCGCCGTTCGATGCTGGCTCAGTCGCAAAGGCGGGCGACGAAGTGATGGTCCGCCTGCTCGAATACGCCGCCGACAAACGCTGACATTGCCGGCGCGACACATCACGCCCGTTCCTACAATTGATCTAACGCCGACCGGTGTGGTGGGCGCGGGCGCAAGAACGAGGGCAACAGTGAGCAGAAGGCGGAAGGTGGCATTTTCCGCGGTCGCGCGATCACATGATGTGACGGCCTCGCGATCGATCGAATCGTTGACTTTGGATCAAAAACACGTCATGACCACGGTGAACGGCGACGTCATCGATGACGAGGTCGTTGACCTCATCGATGTCGGCGAGGATGAGACCGATGACGCGTCGATGTCGCAACAGTCGACGTCGCGAACTGTCGTTCCGAAGCACATCGTGCTCGACATCAAACGCTGCGACGCAACGCGTGGCGTGGGTAGTGCCGTCGGTGAAGATGACGATCTTTGGCGCGAAGATGACACACACGTCATCGACGACGAACTTGATGCCGACGAACCCAGCAACGACGAGTTCGATAAGTGGCTGCTCGCCGGTGCCGCTCCTGCCTTCGATCAGCCCCATCGCCACTTCGTCGCGAGACTCGACGAACGCGGCGAGCACGACGACGACAACGACGGCGCCAACGACGACGTCGTCAACGACATCGAAGATGGCGAGATCGTCGATCAGCGCGACGCCGCGCCGGGAGATGTCGACATCGTTGATCGCCATCGCGTCGACCAATCGACCGAGCTCGGCGAGGACGAGGATGACAACGGCGATCTCGACGCGGTCGACGAGCTCGACACGAGCGGGGGCGACGATGGCGCGAGCGAGGCCGAGGTCGACCTGTTCAGTGACGTCGATCTAGATCGTGAAGCGGAACAGCTGAACGTACGAGCGCGGCACGTCATCGATCCGTTGTCGCGCAATGCCGAGGCGCGAACCGTCGCCAATGGCACCGACGTCGCTGACGTCGGAGACGACGTCGGGCAGGCCCGTCGGCCAACACCGGCTCGACGGACACCGACGGCGGCCCTGCCAACCAACCGCCGTCGTTGGCCACTCGTGCTCGGCGCGCTGGCGGCGGCGTTCTGGGCCGGCGTCGGTTTCGAGCTGTTGCGCGAGGGCAACCAACAGGTCGTGCTGCCGACACCGACGACGTCCGTCCGCTTCGTCGATCCGCCGTCGACGTTGACGACGACCAGCGGCGCGGCATCCCTCCCACCGGTGTCGGTGGACGCACCGGTGGCGACGACCGCGGTCGCCGACACGACGGCGGCAACGACATCGGCGACGACGCCCGGAACGGCAACGGCAACGACGCCGACGGCAGTGGCGGCGGTTCCGACGACGATCGACGGGGCTGCGCCGCGCACGTTGCCACTGAGCGGTCGGATGGTGTTCTCGTACATCACGTTCCAGTCGAACGAGTACCCGCTGGCGAAGACGATGACGCTTGCCGGGCCGTGCGATGGCCGCGGATCGTGCTCGATCACGCCGCCGTTCACGGTCACGCCGTATGAAGGGCAACCGGCCACCTATGACCTGAAGCTGTCCGACGGTGGCTACACGTTGACGACGCGCTTCAACCACGTCGAGCCGGGCGCGGCGTGCGCGCCGATCAGCACCAAGGTGCAGCTGACGATGTCGATCGTCGGCGGTCCGAACGGGCGGGGTGTCCTCGGCTCCGGCCAGTACGTGCCCGACCGTCGCTCGACGCCGTTGCCCGATGGGTCGAAGGGTTGCACGACCGATGTCGGCGTGTTCACGTTCGCCTCGCAGGGTCTGACGCCGCCGCCGCTGCCGGCCCCGGCACCACCGCCTCCGGGCTGACAGCCTCGCCTCGTGCGTCGTCGCGCCAACGCGACGACGCGCCTTGCACGTTGCACGACACGCGTCCCACGACGCGCCGCGCACCAAACCGCACGCCGCCGCAGCGATGGCAGAATGCCGCGATGTCCGGTCCCCGTCTTGGAGTGATGTACCGGCGCGAGCTGCCGCCGGAGCGGCTGGCATCGTTCGCCCGCGCCGTCGAAGGTGCCGGGCTGGACGAGCTGTGGATCGTCGAAGACTGCTTCTGGGCGGGCGGGATGACAGCGGCGACCGCGGCGCTCGCCGCCACCGAGTCGCTCACCGTCGGGTTCGGCATCGCTCCCGCTGTCGTCCGCAACGCCGCCCTCGCAGCGATGGAAGTGGCTGGCATCGCCCGCATGTTCCCCGGCCGCTTCATCGCCGGCTTCGGACATGGCGTTGGTGACTGGATGCGCCAGATCGGCGCGTTGCCGGCATCGCAGCTCGCCGCGCTCGACGAGACGATGACGGTCGTGCGCCGGTTGTTGCGCGGCGAGCGCGTCACGTTCCACGGTGCGCACGTCAACCTCGACGACGTCGAGCTCGTCTTCGCACCGGATCACGTGCCGCTGGTGCTCTCCGGTGTGACCGGCCCGCGTTCGTTGAAGGTGACCGCACGGGCCGCCGACGGCGTCTTGTTGCCCGAGGGCTCGAGCGTCGCGTACGTGCGCGCCGCCAAGGCCGCGCTCGGCGACGAGAACGCGGCCTGCATCGTGTACGTGCTCTTCGCGCTGTCCGACGACCGGGCGCAAGCGACCGCCGCCGTGACGAGCGCCATCGATCACTTCGCGTCGGGCCAGCGCGACGAGCGCCTCGCCAAGCTCGGCATCGTCGAGGACGTCGATCCAGCCGATCGCGTTGATCGCTACGCGGTAGCCGGCGATGCCGCCCGGTGCGCCGCTGCGGTCGCCGAGCTCCACGACGCCGGCGCCGGTTCCGTTGTCCTTGTGCCTTGCCTCGGGGGCTCGTATGAGGCGCAACTCGCCCAGGTCGAGCGGGCCGGAAGAGAGTTGAAGCCACTGCTTGGCTAGTCCGTGCGCCGGCCAACATCGTCGTCCGACTCGGGCGATGGGAGCGCGGCGTCGTAGCCTCTCAGCGTGGCGGTGAACGAAGACGTGACCGCGTCCGCGGACACCGTGGCGGGGCGAGATCCGTCGCCTCGTCACGCCGGTTGGACCTTTCTGTCGAACTACGGCCACGTCCTGGTCTGCATCGCCGCCGACCCGACGGCGCGGCTGCGGGACATCGCCGCAGCCGTCGGCATCACCGAGCGCGCCACGTTCAACATCGTCGACGAGCTGGTCGACGGCGGCTACGTGCGCCGCATCCGCGATGGCCGGCGGAACCGCTACGAGGTCTGTGGCGAGCTGCCGCTGCGCCATCAGCTCGAAGCCGCGCACACCATCGGCGAGCTGCTGCGAGCCGTGGCCGGCACGCGCTGACGCGTCGGGATGAACCCACCGCGGCCCGGCGCGGCCCGGGCGCAGACCCTGCGGTGCATGGCACAATCCGCTGATGCAGAACAACATCGGGCTGTTCCTCGCCAAGCGCGCCTTGCTCAACCCGCATCTCGAGGCCGTCGTCGAGCCGAACACCGGTCGCCGGTTCACCTACGCCGAGCTCGATCGGCGGACCAACAAGGCCGCCAACGCGCTACGCGCCACTGGTGTCGGCAAGGGCGATCGCGTCGCGCTGCTGCTCACCAACGGTGTCGAGTTCGTCGAGACCTTCTTGGCCGTTGCCAAGATCGGTGCCGTCGTCGTGCCGCTCAACTGGCGCCTCGTGCCCGACGAGCTCGAGTTCATCTTGAAGGACTCCGGCTCGCGCACGCTCGTGTTCGCTAGCGACTTCGTTGCCGCCGTCGCCGAGCTCCACGGCCGCGGCGCCAAGACCGACATCAGCGACTGGGTGCAGCTCGGCGGTGACGTGGCGCCGTTCGCGCTCGACTACGCCGCCTGGACCGGAGCGGCGTCCGACGTTTCGCCGACGACCACCGGCAGCGACGACGACAACCTGTTCATCATGTACACCTCGGGCACGACCGGTCTGCCCAAGGGCGTCGTCCACACGCACTCGACGGTGCTCTGGGGCCTGTTGACGATCGCCGCTACCGCCGACGTCCGCTTCCGCGACGTCTACCTGATCTCGCTGCCGTTGTTCCACGTCGGCGCGCTCTCGCCGGCCCTCGCCAACATCTACAAGGGCGCGACGATGATCGTGCCGGCCGGCTTCGACCCGAAGCAGACGTGGGAGCTGTTCCGCGACGAGAAGGTGACGTCGGGGTTGTTGGTGCCGGCGATGTTGCAGTTCATGCTCGCCGTGCAACCGGCCGACTCTGACGCGTCGACGGTGCGCTGGATCATGAGTGGCGCGGCACCGGTCCCGGTGACGCTGATCAAGGCGTACGAGTCGCTCGGTGTCGAGATCCACCAGGTCTACGGGTTGACCGAGAGCTGCGGGCCGGCCTGCCTGATCTCGCCCGACGACGCGCTGACCCGCGCCGGCTCGACGGGCAAGGCGTTCTTCCACACCAACGTTCGCGTCGCCGACGAAGACGGCAACGACGCCGATCCCGGTCAGCCTGGTGAGGTCCTCGTGCAGGGGCCGCACATCATGAAGGAGTACTGGAACCGGCCCGACGCGACGGCGTCGACGATCCGCGACGGCTGGCTGCACACCGGCGACATCGCGACGATGGACGAAGACGGCTTCGTCACGATCATGGACCGCGTCAAGGACATGCTGATCTCGGGCGGCGAGAACGTCTACCCGGCCGAGATCGAGAACGTGCTCCTCGCCAACCCCGCCGTGGCCGATGCCGCCGTGATCGGCGTGCCGTCGGCGCGTTGGGGCGAGAGCCCGCTGGCGATCGTCGTCCGCAAGGATCCGGCGTTGACCGAGGCTGCCGTCATCGAGGGCTGCAAGGGCCGCTTGGCACCGTTCAAGATGGTCAAGGCCGTCCGTTTCGTCGACGAGATCCCTCGCAACCCGACAGGCAAGATCCTCAAGCGCGTCCTGCGCGAGCAGTTCGAAGAGATCAGCACCGACTGATCGCGTTTAGCAACGCGGTCTACTCAGCCTCGAGTGCTCGGGCGCGAGCCAGGGCTTCGGCCGGCGAGATGCCGGCGCGGGCGGCGAGCCAGCAAGCGATCGGTGCCGCTTGACGAGCGCTGGCCCGAGCGGCCGCGCCGGCGAGCGCGAGGAGCTCGTCGACCTCTTCGTTCGTCGGCGGGTCGATGCCGAGGTCGGCGGCGAAGCGAGCGAGCCAGCTCATGACATCGGGTGACACCGCGCTCGGATCGCTCATCGTCATCCCCACCAGAACGCGGCGGCGATGGCGATGTACAGGCCGATCAACGTCGCGCCTTCCAACCACGTCGACTCGCCGTCGAACACGACGACGACCGTGATGATCGCCGTCATGCCCAAGATGGCGAGCAGCAGTGGCGGGAACACGAGCGTCAGGATCGCTCCGCCGACGACATGCGACAGCAACACGAGCACCGGCGCCAGGACGAGCACGACTTGCAACGGGCTCTGAAGGATGACGCTGACGGCGTAGTCGGGTTGGTTGCGGGCGGCGAGTTGGATGCCAACGACGTTCTCGATGGCGTTGCCGGCGATGGCGACGACGACAAGGCCGGCGAACGCCTCGGAGATGTGGAGCGCTTTGATCGCCGGTTCGAGGGCGTGCACGAACCACTCGGACACGAACGCGGCACCGACCCCGGAGATGGCGAGCATCGCCAGCGCCAGGCCGAGCGGCCACTCGCCGCCGCCGTGCCCGCTCGGCGCGCCAGGCCCGCTCGGTACAGCGATCTCGCCGCCTGCTGTTCCCGGTTGTCGCTGCGTCGCTGCCGGCAACGAGAGGCCGAAGATGATCAGCAGCATGATCGACACAACGATCGACAGCGCGGTCTCGTGCCCCGCTGCTGGTGTGTGCAGCGACGAGGTGAGCGACGGGATCATCAACGCCGCCACGGCGAGGACGATCAACAGCGACGCCATCCGGCCTTGATCGGCACCGAACCGTTGCGGCCCGTGCTTCACGCCGCCGACGACGAAGGCGAGCCCGAGGACGAGCAGCACGTTGGACAGCACCGATCCGACGATCGCCGATTGAACGACACCGACAAGCCCGGCGCGCAACGCGAAGATCGACACGAAGAGCTCGGGCAAGTTGCCGAGCCCGCTCTGGACGACGCCGGTCAGGCCGGGACCGAGCCGATCGCCGAGTCCTTCGACGCTGCGCCCGACGAGCAGCGCCAGCAACGCGAGGGCAACGGCCGCCAACGCGAACGGCACGACGCGACCGGCGTGAACGAAGCGGAACACGCCAGCGAAGGCGGTGCCGGCGGCGCACAGCGCGAACAAGCGGAGATCGGATCGGGGGAGCACCACGAGTCTCAATGTCTAGCGCGGTGCGGGACGTCGTCAGCGCTGTGCCACCCTGGGACTCGTGTTCCGCGTCGAGTGCCTTCCCGTCGCCCATGGCGACGCCATCTGGATCGAATGGGGCAGTGGCTCGGCGGCGGGGCGGATGCTCGTCGATGCCGGCCCGGCGGCGCGCTATGACGAGACGGTGCGGGCGCGGCTCGCCGCGTTGCCAGAAGGCGAGCGCCATCTCGACGTCTTTGCCGTCTCGCACATCGACTCCGATCACATCGACGGTGCGGTGCTTCTCTTGCAAGACAAAGCGCTCGGTGTGTCGATCGGTGATGTCTGGTTCAACGGCTACCAGCACCTCGTCGACGCCGCCGAGCGCTTCGGTACGTTCGGGCCAAAGCAAGGCGAGTTCCTCGCCGCGCTGCTCGGCGGCCGCCGCTGGAACCACGCGCTCGGTAGCGAACCGTTCGTCGTGCCGCCGGCGGGCAAGCTGCCGATCATCCGCGGCTTGCCGAGCGGTGTGAGCGCGACGTTGCTGTCGCCCGGCCCGCAAGAGCTGATCAGGCTGAAGGCAAACTGGGCCTCGACGATCGCCGAAGCGGGCTGGGACCCCGGTGCACCCGATGCCGCGCTGGCGCGACTCTCACAGCGCAAGGACATGCAACCGCCGACGTCGTTGACGTTCGCCAGGGCGTACGGCAACGACACCGCGCCCGCCAACGGATCGTCGCTCGCGTTCGTCCTCGAAGGTGGCGGCAAGCGCCTCTTGCTCACCGGCGACGCCCACACACCAGTGCTGACCGAGGGTCTGAAGCGCTACGCGACGGCGAAGCGCGAGCAGCGCGTCAAGCTCGATCTCGTCAAGGTCGCCCACCACGGCTCGATGGCGAACATCGACGAGGCGTTGCTGGCAACCATCGATTGCACGCGCTTCGTCATCTCGACGAACGGCGCCGTCTTCGGCCATCCCGACCACGAGACGATCGAGCTCATCGCTCGCGCTGTGCCCGGCGCGACGATCTACTTCAACTACCGCAGCGACACGACGGCGCCATTCGAGGCTCGTGTCGCCTCGCTCGGCATCAACGTCGTCTACCCGCCCGAGAGCGTCGTCATCGGCATCTAGTCCTAGCCGACGGCGACGCCGGGATCGCCGAACAGCAGGTGGTACATCGCATCGGTGCGCGTGATGTACGTTGACGACAAGCGCGCTCGGTTCTTGTCGATCTCGATCTTCTTCGAGAACTTCGCCGCCGCGCTAGCGAGGACGTGATCGAAGCCAGCAGTCCGCTCGCGGAAGTCGAGCAGGCTGTAGCCGGCGGGGACGCGGTTCAACAGAGCGCGCACCGCCCCGGTGAACGGATGCAAGCGAGGGCTGTAGAGCTCGGCGAGCATCGGTGCATCGGGATCGTCGAACCCGTGGACCCACGCCAGATCGGCGTGGCCGATGAAGGCGACCGGCCCGCGCCGATGGGCCAGCAACCGCTTCGGCAACGCGGCGACGAAGTCGTTGGCGGTGTTCTTCTTCGGCATCGTCGTGACGTAGTCGGCGAACGAGTTGCTCGCCGGGGTTCCGTAGCCGTAGCAGCCGAACTGGAAGAAGACGGACCCTTCGGCGATCGGCTTGTCGGCCGGCAGATCGGCACCAAACAAGATGCTGTCGTCCTGCGATGTCTCGTGGCCCGTTGGCTGGCAGACGATCGCACCGTTGATGCGGCGCTGCTCGGCGATGCCGGTCGCTTCGGCGACGAAGTTCCCGTGGCTGGCGACGTAGACGAGTCGCGACGTCGTCGTCGTCAACATCGACATCAGGTGCTCGCGTGTCGCCTGCTCGCCGATCAACGAGGTCACCGGTTGACCGACTCCGTCTTTGATCGACGCAGCGATCGGTTCGGCCATGTACTGCCGGCTGACCCTCGTCGCGTCGCGGGGACCAAGCTCGGGCGCGAACACCGACGCACCGTTCAAGCTCGGCGGCGCCTTGGCGAACCGCACGACCTTGTCGACGTAGGTACCGAGATCATCGAGCGAGTCGAACGCGACGCGACCGACGTTGCAGCTCGCACCAAGTCCGATCTGGAAGTCGAACGGGATGCGGTCGCCGTCGCCGACGAGCAGCACGTAGGCCGGACTTGGATCGCGGCTGTCGAGGTTCTCGATCGCCCAGTCCGGTGCCTCCATCGACGAGTCGTAGAGCAGCGGCTCGTCGGGCCGCGTCATCTTGCGCAGGTCGGCCAACGGCCGCAGCGCGTTGGCGATCTTTTCCTTGTCGGGATCATTCGGATCGACGACGAACACCCAGCCGGCGGCGGCGGGGTCACGAGGATCCGGCCCTCCCGGCCCCGGCCCGAAGGTGCCACCACGGTTCGAGTCGCGCCCCGTCCGTCCCTCCCAGACACCGGCGAGATCGGCCGCCAGGGCATCAGGATCGATCGGATCGACGAGCGGCTTGTTCGACCGGTACTCCCGGCCGAGCGGTTCGAGTTGCATCGCGTTCCTTCCCCCGACGCTGGTCAGTCTGCACCCAAGAGCATCGAGCGCCGCCAACAGATACCCTCCGACGATGCTCGCCGGTTCCGGAACCGACCGCGTTGCTCGCTGGCTCGAAGGCGTCTCGGGCCCGTGGCTCTACATCGTCGTCGTGCTGCTGACGTTCGCCGAGACGGGCACGTTGTTCTTCCTCGTTCCCGGCGAGGTCGGTCTCCTCGTCGCCGGCGCGACGGCGGGCGCGGGCAAGCTGAACCTGCCGTTGATGGTCGCGCTCGCTTGTGTTGCGGCGATCGGCGGTGACGCCACCGGCTTCTGGATCGGTCGCCGCTTTGGACGGCGGTTGCAAGACACGAGCATCGGACGACGGCTGGGGCGGGAGAACTGGCTCAAGGCCGAGGATCTGATCCGCCGCCGCCGCGGTTTGGTCGTCCTCGTCGGTCGCTGGATCGGGTTCTTGCGCGCCATCATGCCGGCGACGGCGGGGATGTCGGGCATGTCGTATAGAGAGTTCGCGCCCTACGACGTCGCCGGTGCGGTTTCGTGGGCAGCCGTGTGTGTCATCGGTGGCTACAAGCTCGGCGAGAACTGGAAGAAGCTGGCCGACAACCTGGGCCGAGTCGGGCTCGTGCTCGGCGCCATCGCCGCCGTCGCCATCGCGGTCTACACGCTCAAGCGTCGGTTGTCTGGGACGGGGACGCCTGACGCGCCGGACGCGTCGGCCTGACGCGCCGCGCTGCTCGTTGCTCGTTGCTCGTTGCTCGTTGCTCGTTGCTCGGCGTGCTCGGCGCTCGGCGTGCTCGGTGCTTGGCGGTCACCGCTCGACGAGGCGATCGACCCACGTCTGGGTCAGCGGTCGTTGCACGTCGACGAGATCGCCGACTGTCGGGCATGGGTCGCCGTCGGGCACGACGACCATCGAGGTGTGCATGTGCGGTGGCTCCAACAGCGCCAGGCGATGCTGCTCGAAGTGGAACGGACTACGTCCATCGGCGAGCGGGTGCACGCCGTTGGCCGTGCCGGCGCCGATCATCACCAGATGCCCGCCGACCGGAACGAGCGCCGCCCGGTAGCCAGCCGGCTCCCCGGCGTGCACCGGACGGACGTCGATGACATCAGCGCCGAGGTGGAGGCCGGCCGTGTTCTTGGTCGCCCCGTGCCAGAGTGCGGTGCCGACGCGCCACCACAGCGCGAGATCGGGTCGTTCGCCAGCGAGCACGGCTAGCTCGTCAGGCGTGAGGTGGCTGACGTGGAGGACCGCGTCGTGCGGGAGGTGAGCGAGCCAGCGGTGCGCCTCATCGAGGTTCGCCGTCCGAGCGTCGGCGTTCGTTGCCGGGAGGGGCAGGTGCAGCGCGTACGCCTCGACTCGCCATCCATTGCTGACGACGGCGTCGACGAGTTCGGCGAGCCCGTCCGGATCGACGCCGTAGCGACGCATCGACGAGGCGAGCTTGACGACGACCGGGCCCCGCCATCCGGTGTCGTGGAGGACGTCGATGTGATGGCGCGAGCCGACGGTCGGCACCGCATTCGGTGTCGCCACGAGCCGGGCGGCGTCGAGCCCGTCGACGATCGGGGTGAGCACGAAGGCGCGGACGTTGGTGCCGACGATGGCGTCGAGCTCGTGAACGGTGCCGACCGCGACGTCGGCGCAGCCGAGCCGGCTTGCGGCGGCGACGAGTCGGGCCCGTCCGAAGCCGTATCCGTTGCCCTTCGTCACGGGCAGGAGCCGGCAGCCGTCACTGAGCCGGGCGGCGGTCTCATCGAGCTGGCGATGCCACGCCGCGACGTCGACGGTCAGGATCACGGCCACGGGCCGGGAGCGTACGTGTCTCCACCGAATCGGTACCGATTCGGTGGGGACGTCGTGGTGGCCCGGCCGATTCGGTACCGATTCGGTGGGGCAGCGCGGCGCCTAAAGTTGAGTTGTCAGGTCGGGTTTGTCGACATACGCTGCGGCCGTGCGTCGCGTGCTCGGCTTCCCCAACCCGGTCAACGAGGTCGCCGCTCGTACAGTCGCCGCCGGCGTAGTCGTCCAATGCGTGTTGTTCCTCGTCACCGACTGGCGCTGGGTGCTGGTCCCGCTTGCCGTCGGCTTCGCTGCGCGCGTCCTCACCGGCCCGAAGTTGAGCCCCCTCGGTCGGTTGGCGACACAGGTGATCGTGCCCCGCTTGCCGTTCGAGGCGCGCTTCGTGCCTGGACCTCCGAAGCGCTTCGCGCAGGGCATCGGAGCGACGCTTTCAATCACTGCGTTGATCGCCGAACTGGCCGGCGCCCACGTGGTTGCGTTCGTGGCGATCGCCGCCATCGCCGCGGCGGCGATCCTCGAGTCGGTGTTCGCGGTCTGCCTCGGCTGCACGATCTTCAAGCGGCTGATGCGCGTCGGGCTGATCCCGCCGTCGGTGTGCGCCGAGTGTGGCGACATCGGCGCGCGCCTCGCCGCGGCTACGTCGGCCGCGGCTGGGTCGGTGACGGTGACGGTGGCGCCTGTTCGTAGCGGGACCGGCGCGGCCAGCTACTGAAGTCGGGGATCAACGGATCGACGGTGCCTTCCTCGATCACGCCGCGCCACACACCGAAGCCGTAGGCGGCGTCGTCGAGGACGCGTAGCGCCGTGTATCGCACCGGGTCGAGCGCCGGCCGGTTCTTGCGCCAGTCGCTCAGTGCCGGCAGCAGCACCGAGATCAACACGGCGCGCCGCGCTCGTTTCGACACGAGCGCGGCGGCGAGGGCGACGGGCCACCACACCTTCGTGATCGCCGAGGCAAGCTGCCGGCCGGCGTGGAGATGGCCGAGCCCGGCGAGGCGTAGCGCGACTGGCCGCGGGTTGGTCAGCGCCTTGAGCTTGCGGGGCAAGGCCAGCGTCGACCCGACGGCCACGGCCATGCCGGCAACCGCGCCGGGCAGACCGGTAGCGGCCAACGCCCACGCCGCTGCGCTCCAACCGCTGACACCGACCGGTGCGAGAGCGCCACGATGGCGGCGGGCGAGCGGTGCGGCTGAGCGACCGTAGGAGGCGCGCTGGCCGAGCAGGGCGCGCAGATCGGGCCGAGGTGCGTGGCGCACAACACTGGCTGGCTCGTAGCGCGCTCGCCATCCGGCCTCAACGAGGCGCCAGACGACGTCGACGTCTTCGCCAGTTCGCAGCTGCGGGTCGAAGCCGCCGATGGCCCGCAATGCGTTGGTGCGCACCAACCATGCCGCGCTCGGCACGTAGGAGACACGGGTGCGGGCCCGCACCGGCCCGGCCGTAGGGCCGAGGTCGAGTGGTGAGCGAGTCGCCTCGTAGCGGCGGACCACCGACGGCCGCGGGCGGCCGCCGCCGGCGGCGTCGAGAGGCGAGACGACACGAGGAGCGACGAGGGCGACGCGCTCGTCGTCGAAGTGGGCGAGCAGAGTCTCGAGCCAGCCCTCAGTCGGCATCACGTCTGAGTCGACGAACGCGACGAATTCGGTGGTGACGGCGGCGAGACCGGTTTGACGGGCTGCGCCGGGGCCGCCGTTCGTCGTCCGACGGATGATCTCGGCGCCCGGCGGTGCGGGCAGCGGGGTGGGCGAGGCGTCGTCGACGACGATCACACGAGCGACAGGACCGAGCGCAGCAACCAACGAATCGACCGGCGACCGCCACGCCGGCACCACTACCGTCACCTCCTCTGACCTGGGCCGACGTGCGCCCACCGAATCGGTACCGATTCGGTAGGCCGATTCGGTACCGAATCTGCGGGGGTACGCGGCCGGATGGATGGCGCCGGCGTCGAGAAGCCGATCGAGCAGGACGTTCGGGGCGATCATCACGTTGCGCGGGGCATCGACCTTGTGCCGCGAGTGCGCGAGGAGCGCGCCGGCTGCGCCGTAGGAGTGCGCGATGATCGCGTGCAACGGACCGACGGCGGCCGCCACGTCCGCGATGCAGTCTGCGAGATCGGGGAGATACAGCCGATGCTCGGGTG
>Ga0209069_10000649_pt1 | contig 16392 bp, 11 predicted proteins | sample Str013_2_FD_187202 | JGI IMG/M metagenome (GOLD analysis project Ga0209069, IMG submission 187202) | Freshwater sediment microbial communities in response to fracking from Pennsylvania, USA - Straight Creek_MetaG_SC_2013 (SPAdes) (version 2) | ecosystem: Environmental > Aquatic > Freshwater >...
GTCCATAGCCGCCAAACGTATGCAGGGCGCAAGCGACGGCGTTGGTAGCCGTCCGCGAAGCCCACCAGAAAAGCATTGAGATGTTCGCCCCGGCGTCCGCCGCTCCATCCGCCAAAGCGCGGAGCGTCCACCAGATGTGAAGGCGCGCGCCATCGGTATCGATGAGGCTGGTCGCAAGAGGATGGGCGATACCCTGATAGGCACCGATCGGCTGCCCAAAGGCATACCGTTCGCAGGAATAGGCGGCACCCATTGAAATCGCCTGGTCTGAAAGACCGACCAGCGCAGCCGAGGTCAGGATTTTCCACTCTTCGATCGCGGACGCCCAGACATTGGCGGCTTCCGCTCCGCTGGCGATCACGTGGCGCTGGCCTTTACCGGGGTCAAAAAGGCCAAGTGCTGCGCCTCCCAGAGTCGAAGGGGCGGCAAGCGGTTCGTCAGGGACCTCGATCGCAACCTCATGACCGTCAAAGGTGAGAACTCCGCGGGCAACTGCGCCGCCTGGAACGAGTTGGGTTTCACCCGCCTGGGTCTGACGGAGCGCCAAGGTCAGGACAGCCTTGCCCCCACGCACCTCTTCCACCCATTTCTGCGCATCTTGTCCGCCGAGTTCGCCCAATACGCGGAGCGCAACGATCGACTCGGCGAGCGGAGCCGAAGCGAGCCGTCGGCCGGCTTCCTCCATCACAAGGCAGGCATCGAAGAGGCTCATGACGTCTCCGGAGGCTGCGGGCATGCGCATGAATGGCGCATCAAGTGCCACCAGATCGCGCCAAAGCACCGGGTCAAAGCCGACCGGTTCGGCAGTCCTGACGCGGGCGGGCGTCGATTCAGTCGCAAAGAAACGCTCGAACATTTCCTTCACGAGAAGGCTGTCGGCGGACAATCCCAGGTTCATAGTTCCTCGCCTTGTCGATGTAATTCTTGGTAAGCAGTGTTACGCCGATGATCGCAACGAACGCTTGGTCATCAGCGATATGCCAGAGCTTCGTGGTCGAGTGGTTTCTCGCGATCCAACTCGGTCATTCCACGCCTTCCAAATCGCCACAGACTCAGAAGGGCTCGGCGAGCTGTTCTCGATCAAAATGGAACAGCTGCGCCGCATTGCCGAACACCATCGCCTCTGCATCGGCTGGCGCAAGGCCAGCGGCAAACTCCGCGACGATCTTGCGCGAGTGGGGGTAGGTGCCTTCGAGATGCGGATAGTCCGTTCCGAATAGCGCAACATCAGCGCCCGTATAAGGAACCATGGTGACGGCGACGTCGTCACGCTGGAACGTGGCGTGGATCTGTCGTTTGATGTAATAGCTGGGCGGTTCCGGAAGCTCCGGCCGAACCCACCCCGGCATTTGGCTGAATGCCGTCTGGTAGTGATCCAAGGTGCCCATGATCCAGGAGATCCATGAGGCATTCGTCTCTACAAAAATGAAATGCAGCTTGGGGTGGTTCGCCAATACGCCAGACGTCGCGAGAAGGGCTGCCGTGCGCGGAGCCATCGACTGTGTCGCCACAAGATTGGCGACGGAAGCGCCCCGCCCACGGTAGAACAGCATATCGTGACCGCTTCCCTGGTGCATGACCACGGGGAGTCCCGTTTCCTCGATCACCGACCAAAGCGGCTCCCATTGCTGGGCATTGAAAGGCGGGGTGCCAACAATCGGCAGCATGAGGGCACCCAGCCCCATCTTCACACAGCGTTCGACTTCAGTGATCGCATCCTCCACCGACCACGTCGGGATCATTGCCGCGCAACAGAACCTGTCAGAGCGGGACTGGAGTATGTCGTAGATCCAGTCGTTATAGATTCTGGCGCACATTGCGCCCGTCTCGCCATTAGTAATATTCCATAGGTAAAGGCCCTTGGTCGGATAAATGCACTCCGCGACCACACCCTCCTCTCGCATGATTGCATATCGCGCCTCGACGGTCGTCGTGCCGCGCGACGAAGCTTCCTGGCGCCGCCGCTCGCCCTCGAGCTCGGCTGCCGTGAGCTCGCGACTATCTTGAGCGCCAATGCGCAATGCGAACTGCGTGGCCGACTCCGTCGGCCGCATTTCCGGTGGCAAGTCTTCCCGAGCCGATTCAGACAGCCGGTCAAACCAGAGGCCGGGCGGCTCTTCAACGTGGCTGTCGGCCGAAATCAAGAGAGTTTGGCCGCTTAGGCCGAAGATTTTTGACATGCACATCTCCTCCGCTTGGCATCGACAGCGCCGTTCAGCATCCATAGGTCGACGCGGTGACCCGGTTGAACTTCGCCTGGACTGGCGCGTGCTGATCTTGATTGACCCTCACATATGACAACTTACCTGTCAAATTCTTCTTGCGAGATCGTGATCATAGAGTTATCAGAATTGCGAGGAGGAGGCGCGATGGAGATTGCAGAGCTCCGCTGAATGGTTTGTAGATTTGGATCGTGCGGCACAAAGTTGCCCCAATCTGACGGCGTCAGGTCACCGATTTGCAGCCTAGCTAAATGTATAATCGATCGAATGATCGGACCATCACCGGGAGATATTGACGATGCCAGACTATAAGTTCTTGCTCTATGATGCCTTCGATGAAAATCAGATCGTTCGCATCACCTTGAATCGACCGTCTTCGCGTAACGCGCAAAATCGCGGATTGCTGGTTGAGCTCAACGATGCCTTCCTGGAGGCCGAGGCTGACGATCGGGTGCGAGTCATTATTCTCGCCGGCGCAGGGCCGATGTTTTCATCGGGCCATGATCTTGGGTCGGCTGAGATGCTCGCCGAACTGATGCCAGGCCCTGACCAGCACGTCACCGCCAAAACTAATGGCGGAACCCGCGTCGGCGCTGAAAAGCGTATGCTTCAGGAATGGCATTATTTCTTTCAGAATACGCTGCGCTGGCGCAATCTGCGCAAGATCACAATCGCCCAGGTTCATGGCTCGGTCTTTTCTGCCGGTTTGATGCTCATGTGGAGTTGCGACCTGATTGTGGCCGCTGAAGGAACCACATTCGCCGACGTCGTCGGCGTCAGGTTGGGCATGTGCGGGATGGAGTATTTCGCGCACCCCTGGGAATTTGGCCCGCGGAAGACGAAGGAATTGATGCTTACGGGCGATTCCATCGACGTGAATGAGGCCCATCAACTCGGCATGGTTTCAAAGGTGTACAAGCAGGATCGCCTTGCGGAAGATACCTTGGCACTCGCCAGGCGGATCTCGCGCGTTCCAACGATGGCGGCGCTTTTGATCAAGGAATCCGTGAACCAGACCGTCGACAATATGGGGTTCCATAATGCACTTCAGGCATGCTTCACCCTCCACGAGTTGAACCATTCGCACTGGGCCGAGGTGCATGAAGGCGGTATGGCGGCTGCGCTCCCGGAAGACGGTGTTGCCGACTGGCGGACAGCGCCGCCAGTATTGCCTGCCGAACGCGATCGGTGAGGCGGCAGGTTAATGACTGGAGTGGAATCCTTGTTTGAATGCGCCGGAATCGCGCGGCTGGATGGTCATGCCCGGATAGCTCCGGGTGTGCAGCCAGGCCGCACATCGACGCTGCGCCATCCAAACCAGAACTAGGGCGAACAGATGTCCATCTGGCACCACGTATATGATTCGGCCCATTTCAACGCCAGGCGAAGCTGGCACGACGAGTGGGAAGCCCAAGGGCTTCGAATTCGTGGCGGACTTTACGAGGAGATACTCGCTGGCGTTGCCAGGTCTCCCAAAAGCCCTCTAGTTTTTGGGTCCTCCAGCCACCCGGCGAAAACGACGCTGGGTGAGATTGTCGCCGAGGGTGATCGCGTCGCCGCAGGCATGCACGGCCTGGGCCTTCGGGCCGGCGACGTCCTGGTTTTTCAAATGCCCAATTGGCGCGAAAGCCTTTCCACGATGATCGCAGCGCTTCGCCTGGGCGTCGTGCTCGTGCCCGTCGTCCATATCTACGGTCCGGCGGAGTTGGGCTTCATCTTGCGCGAGACCAGAGCGAAGGCACTGATGCTTCCGTCGCGTTGGCGGAAAATCGACTATTCTATTCGCCTCGCCGAGTTGGGCGACACGCCGGACCTCGAACACGTCATCGTGCTCGGAGATGAGCCGATGGGGCGCACGACCGTGTCCTGGCGAGACCTGTTGAACTCCGAGGGCGATGCGCCTGTCCATCGTTCTCGGCCAGATGACCTCTCCATGATGAATTTCACGTCCGGAACGACCGCCGCGCCGAAGGGCGTCCTGCACAGCCATGCCAGCCTGGCGGCTGAAGCACGGGGAATGTGGCCGGGATCTGTCGATGGCTTTGAGCCGTCAGCCGGCCACTTGCCGCTTGGCACTGGACCTGGCGGACACATCGCCTCGATAATCTCCGCCCTGCGCCCGCTGATTGTCGGCGAAGGGGCGATCTGTATGGACCAGTTCGACGGCCCGCTGCTCATGGAGTTGCTGGAGCAGCACGACGTGAGGCGTTATGGTGGCGCACCCTACACCATTGCTTATCTCCTCGAGAATGCCCCGATCGAAAAGATCAGGCGACTGGCCGCCATGAGTAGCGGTGGAGCCGGCGTGCCCCCCGCTCTGATCCATGCAGCAGATGCGCACGGCATCCCGATGGTGCGGATGTATGGCTCGACGGAGCACCCGACCATCACCGCGTGCGCCTATGACGACCCGCTCGAAAAGAGAGCGAACACGGACGGTCGCCTGCTAGCAGGCTGCCAATTCCGCATAGTCGATGAAGAAGGGCACCTGCTACCGCCGGGTTCGCCTGGAGAGATCGAAAGCATCGGACCCGAAATGTGTCTGGGCTATCTCGATCCGGCGCTCAACACGGAGGCCTTTGCCGCCGACGGCTGGTTCCGCACCGGCGACATCGGCGTTGTCGACGCCGATGGCTTCCTGGCGATCGTGGACAGGAAGAAGGACATCATCATCCGCGGTGGGGAGAATATCTCTTCCAAGGAGGTGGAAGACACCTTGGCCAGCCATCCTTCAGTGGTGGAGGCGGCCGTAGTGCCATGGCCGGATCGCATCTATGGGGAACGTGTCGGTGCTTTTGTGAAGCTCAAGTCTGGCGCTGCGATCGATATCGCATCCATCGCCGACCATTTTGCGGCTGCAGGGCTCGCGCGGCAGAAGACTCCCGAGCGGCTCGTGATCGTGGAGGAGTTTCCGCGTACGCCGTTCGGGAAGATCCTCAAGCGCGACTTACGGCTTCAGATACCGGTTGAGGCAGATCATGACTGAACTTGAACAGTCGCCGCGAAGATTTAGGCCATTTCCAGATCAGTCTGATTCCAAACTTCGGCTATCACCGACATCACGCGTGCTGCCGCTGCCACATCATCCGGCTGCAATTGGTTTTTGTACTCCATGTACCTGTTTAACATCTGCGCCTCGGCACTTTTGTGCAGATTTAAGCCGCCAGCTTTCACTCTCAGGTACCGCGAACTTTTGTGACTCGGATTGTCGGCGTAGCCTATCGTCTTCATTTCGATCATCTTGTTCACCAAATTTTGGACGGATTGCCGGGTGACGCCCCGAAAGTTCGCTATCTCGGGAACGGTCTTGCACCCATGCCGCAAGATGGTGTCGAGGATTGCGAACTCGGTTCCCGGATTAATGGAGCCTGGCTCACTCACGCGGGCAAACCGCTTCATGCGACCAATCACGATCATCACATCTGCGGTTAGGGCCAGAAGTTGCCGCGCCGTAATGTCGTCCATCAACCGCTCCGTGCTTGGCGATTCCCGCCGATTCATGCCGTTTTTTGGATGGCTGCGCGGCCAACCAGAAAACCCGTTTCCCAATTGTAGTACACGACATTCAGGCTGTCTGACAGATACTTGTCGCGTGGCGATCCGACGAGCTGCGCGTTGGTTTCTCTTTGTCGGACGGGCTCTCGCAACCTGTTCTAGTCGGCGACTGTTACCTTTTGGATACAAAGATTGGTAAATATTAATTACGAACTTTTTCGTTATTGTCAGACTATTATAGTATAAATCAAAATTAATGAAATAGAAATTTGGATCATAAATATTTTAACATTAATAAATATCAAAAGGAGGAATATATGCGCAAGTCAACAATTCGAACTTTTGCTCTCGCCGCATCGGCATTGACTTCATTTCTGACTGATCCCGCCTTCGCGCAGAATGCGCAAGAGTCCGATAGCAGCAGCGGCGCGGGCGGCGACATCATCGTCACTGCCCGACGTATCGAGGAAAAGCTGCAGGATGTGCCGATCTCGATCACGGTGTATAATCAGGAGCAGCTGACAGACCGGAACGTCACCAGCAGCGCCGAACTTGCGGCCTATACCCCATCCCTTTCGCTCAACAGCCGATACGGACCGGAAAAGGCGAGTTTCGCCATTCGCGGGTTCTCGCAAGATCTCAACACGCTGCCATCGGTTGCCGTCTATTTCGCCGATGTCGTGGCGCCACGACTGTCGTCAAATCTCACCAGCGGCAACGGCGCTGGTCCCGGCAGCATGTTTGATCTGCAGAACGTCCAGGTTCTCAAGGGTCCGCAGGGAACGCTGTTCGGCCGTAACACCACCGGGGGCGCGATCCTGCTGGTTCCGCGCAAGCCGACCGACAAGTTGGAAGGCTATGTCGAAGGCACCCTTGGCAATTTTGCCGCCAAGCGGGTGGAAGCAGTGATCAACATCCCGTTGTCTGACAGCATCCAGATCCGCGCCGGCATCGACCGCAACAAGCGCGATGGCTATATCAAGAACCGCTCCGGGATTGGCCCGGCAGACTTCAACGATGTCGATTATTTCGCGGCGCGGCTGGGCATCCTCGCCCAGCTTTCGGCCAATATCGAAAACTACACGTTGTTTACCTACAGCCGCTCGGACACCAATGGCACGCTCGGCAAGATTGCCTATTGCAATCGAGGCACCGTCGTCGGCTCGACGGGACGCCTGGTTCCGATTCGCGCAGATCAATGCGCCCAGTTCGACCGGGAAGCCGTCGCCAATTTTGGCTATTACGATGTAGAGAACAGCAATCCTCTGGCCTTTGTAAAAGGGCGTCAATGGCAGGCAAGCAACACAACAACCTGGAAAGCAAGCGACACTCTGACCGTCAAAAACATCATCAGCTACGGTGAAGCGAAGGAATCCTATTCGCTGAATATCAGCGGTGACAATGTTCCGACTCCCTTCGTCACCACCTATCCCGGGCCTGACGGCCAGGGGCAGGGCAACCAGTGGACCTTCACCGAGGAATTGCAGCTTCAGGGGAACACCAGCAACGACAAGCTGACCTGGCAGGCTGGCGGCTATATGGAGCTCAGCAGCCCGATCGCCGGTCAGCAACAATATACGTCGGTCTATTCAAACTGCACCAATATCTACGCATTCCAGTGCGCGCCGCTGTTTCTGGGTGGGGCGCCCTTTTCGAACAGCAGCGTCGGCGTCGCCAGGAACGACTATTACTATCGCAACTACGGTCTCTATGCCCAGGCGACCTACAAGCTGACCGAGCGGTTAAGTGTGACCGCCGGCATCCGCAACACCTGGGACTGGGAGAAGGAAACTGCGGACAACACCCGAGTATCGACGCTGGCAACCGGAGCAACCCTGTTCCGCTGCTCGCGTGCCGTTACTCCGACGCCGAACCCAGGGGCTGCTCTGCTTACCAGCGGGGCTTGCGGCATCGGCCGGACCTTCATCCAGAAATCCCAGAAGCCGACCTGGCTGGTCGATGTTGATTTCAAGCCGACAGAAGACCTGCTGATCTTTGCCAAATATGCCCGCGGCTATCGCGGCGGCGGCATCAACGAAGCCAATCTCCTCGCCGAAACCTGGAAACCGGAAAAGGTCGACAATTACGAGATCGGCATCAAGGGCAGCTTCAATGGCTCGATCCGGGGCAATTTCAGCCTCGTTGGTTTCTGGAACGACTTTACGGATCAGCAGACTTCGGTGCTGATTCCGGCGTGCCTTCCGATAACCGTAGCGGGCGGACGGGCGACATGCACTACACCCGCCTTCACCGGCATCAATGGCATCCAGAATGTCGGCAAGTCACGCCTGAAAGGCGTTGAAGCCGACGGATCGATCCTGCTGGGCGATAGTTTCCGGTTCGATTTCGGCTATGCCTATCTCGATGCCAAAGTCGTTGGCGGCAGCGTGCCGTTCTGCGACAATGCCTCGTTCGAGTGCGCCAACGCAAACTTCCTGGGTGCTGGTTCGCCGCTCCCGTTCGCGCCAAAGAACCGCATAACCTTGACCGGCACCTACACTTTGCCTCTGGGCGAAAATATCGGCAAGATTTCCATCGGTGCCACATTTACCCATACCGACGAGCAGCGTTCCGGGACCGGCAACGATCTGGCATTTGCGCAAGGGGCAATCCCGTTCAACGCCAGCATTACTCCGCCGACCGACTTGCTCAATCTCAATCTGAACTGGAAGGGCGTTGGCGGCAGCCCGGTGGACCTTGCCCTTTTCGCCACCAATGTGACCAACCAGAAGTACTTTGTGACAGCAGCAAATGCACTTTCATCGACCGGTGCGGACTTTGTCCAGGTTGGCGCGCCGCGCATGTTCGGAGCACGGTTGAAGTTCAGCTTCGGCAACTGATTTCTGATGGTCTTCTCGGAGCAAAATTGCGGGTGGGCGGCTTGGCTGGTAATCGTGCCAGATGAGCAAGTCGGCCACCCGTTTCGGTTTTCCAGCTCGCAACCCGAATTGCACCGTACGGTGGTGGCAATTTCTGCGCAAATCCATTGCCCCAGATGGCGGTGTCAAGGCAAATGCATCGTATGGAGATATGGTTGTAAAAGGGGCAGGGCAGAAGCATGGCTCGCCCTCAAAAACCTGACAATCCGATTCGTTATTTACATTCATCGCCAGAGGTGATCCGGCTCGTTGTGATGATGTAGGTGCGGTTTCCACTGTCATTGCGCGAGGTTGGGGACCTGCGGTTCGAATGGGGCGGCGATGCTGCGATTTCGGCAGATGAAGTCGCTACAGAAATTCGCGTCAGTCCATGCCACCTCGTCGACCGTCAAACATACAAACAACGCCGCTCGGCCGCATTGGCCGAGTGGCAAAGCCCTGTTGCCTGAGGTGTGTCGCTCGCAGGTGGCAGCGCGCCCAGCGGAGACAAGTCCGCATCTGACTGATAGCACAAGCAAGTCTAACCCAGCGACAGATTTGAGGCCGACGTCAGAGCCTTTTGCGATCGGCTTGCCAGCGCAGCCACCCGAAATTATGGCAAAGGCCAAGCTGACCATCGACCTGGCAGCCGATATGACACTCGGGCGCGCGAGACTTGTCGAGCGACTGGGGCAGAGTGTGCTCGGCTCCGGATGGTGTTGGCGACGTTGTTGGTGCGCATGAAGGATAGGCAGCGCCATGGCTAAGATAAGGACTGACGGCGATGGCGACAAAATACCGATCTTACGGCTTTGCACCGGCGATTGCTGCAAATGCCTGAGCTGAAAATCGTCAGCCGGGACGGTACCGCGCATGTCATAGAGGCGCAGTTGGGCAATTCGCTGATGGAAGCCATTCGCGCTGGCGGTCTCGATGACGAAGTGCTTGCGATTTGCGGGGGTTGTTGTTCCTGCGCTACCTGCCACATTTATGTCGACCCAGCCTTTGCCAATCGCTTTCCGCCCATTGGTGGCGATGAGAATGATCTGCTCGATGGCCTTGCATCCCGGACCGCAGATTCGCGCCTTTCCTGTCAGTTGAGCGTGATGGCCTCGCTGGAAGGGGCGCGCTTCACAATTGCGCCAGCAGCATAATGATACGCGGGTTAGTGATGCAGCGCATAAGTTATCGCTTTACGGCCAGAATGGTTTTTGTATACACTGAACCGAACTCTGGAATGATTTTCCGAGAATCATAGACGGGAGCGGATCATGCCGATTACCACTGAGGACTATGTTTCGGTCAGCGACTTGCTGGGTAGCTATTGCTGGCGCGTGGATGAAGGCAATGCGGACGAGTGGCTCAAGCTGTGGACCGAAGATGGCACTTTCTCCGGCGCCACCCCGCAGCCGCTGGTCGGCCATGAGCAGCTGAGGATGGTCGTGGCGATGTCCAATCAAGCCAACGGCTATATGCGCCACATGATGGGCAACCTTCATTGCAGCTATGGCGACACCAAGGACACCATTCTTGCGCAGTTCTACAATTTTGTGACCGATTGGACGGGCGGCGGATCGTTCAAGGTTTTTGCGGTCTGCAAGGCGGTGATCGTGCGCAGCGGTGATGGCTGGAAGGTCAATCGGAACGACGCGAAAATGTTTGCAGGTTGAGCGGTCGCCAGCCCCGTCCGACTCATTTTCCAGTTAAGTAAAATCCACTGAATCGACGTCGCCTGTCGGCACGCGCAACGATCCGGAGTCTAAACGATATGAAGCTGGGCCTGTCCGACGAAAGCCAGATGCTACAGGATACCTTTGCGCGCTTCTTCGAAGGAGAAGCGACTCCGGCGCGCGTCCGCGCGGCTGAGCCGCTGGGTTTCGACGCCGCTTTGTGGCAGTCGCTGGTCGAACTTGGTGTGCCCTTGATGCGCGTTTCCGAAGCGAACGGCGGCGGCGGCATGAGCCTGTTCGACGCAACTCTGATGATGGAACAGGCGGGTCGGCGCCTGGCACCCGCGCCGATTGCCGAGGCAGTGGTAGCGACCCGCATGTTGAGCGAGTGTGACAGCGACATTGCGCGGCAATGGGTCGGAAAGTCGGGCGATGGCTCTCAGATTTTGACCATGGCGCTCCGCCAGACAAAGCCGGGCAAGACCCAATTGGTGCCCGGAGCCGGAGCAGCAAGTGCGATTGTGGTGTTCGATGGCGCTGAACTGGCAATAGTCATTCCCGGTGCTGCTCTCGAAACGCCGCTTACGCTGGGCGGTGCAGCCATCGGGCGGTTTGATCCGGATGCCGGGAAGCGCCACGTCGTTGCGCAGGGCGCAGAGGCGGCGCGCATTTGGGCTGCGGGCATCGAGGAGTGGAAGCTGCTGATGTCGGCGGCGCTGATCGGCCTGTCGCAACAGGCGCTGAACATGGCTGCGGCCTATGCCAGCGAACGCGTGCAGTTCGGCGTTCTGATCGGCACTCATCAAGGGATTTCGCATCCCCTGGCCAATGACATCATCGATGCCGATGCGGCAGGCCTGTTGCTGTCGTGGACCCTGCGCGCCATCGCCGACGGGCACCCCGAAGCGGGAGCGACTATTTCTATGCTGTGGTGGTGGGCGGCGCGCACAGCAACCAGATCAGTTGCCCACGCCCTGCATACGTTTGGCGGTTACGGCCTGACCAACGAATATGACATACAACTCTATCATCGTCGGGCGAAAGCCTGGGCCCTGACGCTGGGCGATCCGGAAGACGAGCTGTTGCTGGGTGCGGACCGGTTGCTAACCAACGCCCGGACGGTGTTACCCGATGTCGGCGCAGTCGAAGCCGAGTTCACCATCCCCGCGCATGCGATAGCGCTGGCAGACGAAACCCGCGCACTGTTCGAATCCGTCCTGACACCCGAACTGCGCGCCAAAGCGCATTATTCATTCGATGGGCATGACTGGGGTGTGAGCCGGGCATTTGGCGCGGCGGGTCTGCTCTATCCCGGATGGCCCAGGCAATGGGGCGGCCGCGAGGCGGACGCGGACAGTAGCCAGGCCAGCGGCGATGTGTGGGATGAATTTGGCTGGACGATTGTGCCCAAGGGCGTGACCGGGATGATCGGCCACATCGTGATGCTGTTCGGAACGCCGGACGTGCAGCAGGAGGTGTTGCCGCGCATGGGCGCTGGCGAGATCACAGCCAGCCTTGGCTATTCGGAACCTTCCTGCGGATCGGACGTTTTCGCGGCCCGCACGCGCGCTGTTCGTGATGGCGACGAGTGGGTTATCAACGGTCAGAAGATGTTCACATCGGGCGCGGAACTGGCCAGCTACGTTCTGTTGCTGACGCGGACCGATCCCGATGCACCCAAGCACAAGGGCCTGACGCTGTTCCTGGTGCCGACCGATACGCCGGGGTTCGAGTTCCATCCGGTCTATACCTTCATGGACGAACGGACCAACGCGACCTTCTACACAGATCTTCGTATCCCCGATCGTTACCGGCTGGGGGAAGTGAATGGCGGCATCAAGGTCATGGGTGCCGCGCTCGAGATGGAGCAGAGCGGCGGCAGTCTGTATAATCATGTGCGGGAACTCGCCGACCGGACGATTGCATGGGCGCGCACTGCGGAGCGGGATGACGGCAAGGCGATCGACGATCCGCGCGTGAGAATTCGCATTGCGCGTGTCGCCGCCCATGCGCGGTTGGGTGAAGGCTTGGCTGCCCGGGTGAATTCGGCGCGGTCGGAAGGGCTACCCGACAAGGCTTTCGGTCCGGCAAACAAGATATTCTCGACAGAGGCCTATATTGCCGATTCGGCGGACCTGCTGGACCTCACTGCGCCGGACTCGCTGTTGCGCGGCCGCAGCGGCCTGGGCCTGATCGAAGAGGATTATCGCCATTCGACGGCAACCAGTATCTATGCCGGCACCAGCGAGATCCTGCGGTCGATGGTCGCTGAACGACGGCTGGGGCTGCCGCGAAGCCGTATGTGAGTGGACTGGAACAACCGTACGGGTCAGCCCCCGTTTGATCGGTAAAATCTGGGCGGGTCAATTTCGAGCGTGGAGACAAATGATGGATAAGGCGCTTTCACTGCCCTCGGACATGAACGCGATTGAGGTTTCGGGAACTGGCGAGGCGGGCAAACTTGTGCCTGTGCGCCGCCCGGTGCCCCAGCCAGCGGCGGGGGAGGTGCTCATCCGGGTGGAAGCTGCGGGTTTGAACCGCGGCGACATCATGCAGCGACGGGGATATTATCCCGCGCCACCGGGCATCACCGATATTCCCGGACTTGAAGTGTCAGGACGGATTGTGGCCCTCGGCGCAGAGGTGGTGGATTGGAAAGTCGGCGATGTCGTCTGCGCGATCCTGGCCGGCGGCGGCTATGCGGAATATGCGGTGGCGCCCGCTGTCCAGTGTCTGCCGGTGCCCGATGGCGTGTCGATGATCGAAGCGGCGGCACTGCCCGAGACGCTGTTTACCTGCTGGACCAATGTGGTGGATGATTGCCAGTTGAAGGTTGGTGAAACATTGCTGATCCATGGCGGGGCTTCGGGGATCGGCACCACGGGTATTCAGATGGCCAAGATGCTGGGTGCCAAAGTGTTCGTTACGGCGGGATCGGCGGCAAAGTGTGCAGCCTGCGTCGCAATCGGTGCGGATCTGGCGATCAATTACAATGAAGAAGATTTCGTCGAAGTGATTGCCAAGGAAACTGGCGGTCGCGGTGTCGATGTCGTGCTCGACATGGTCGGCGGCGACTATGTGGGGCGTTCGATGCAAGCGATGGCCTATCGCGGCCGGTTTACTACGATCGGCCTGATGAAGGGTACGGAATCGACGATCTCCACCGCTTATCTGCTGGGCAAGCGGCTTACGCTGACCGGTTCCACGCTGCGGGGCCGTCTGCCCAGCGAAAAGGGTGTCATTCGCGACTCGGTTCTCGAGAAGGCCTGGCCGGCTGTTGCGCGAGGAGACATCAAGGCGATCATCTATCGCAGCTTCCCGCTGGCTCAGGCGGCGGAGGCGCAAGAGGCTCTGGATAGCGGTGCGCATATCGGCAAGGTCGTGCTTACCACCCGATATCTTGACAGCGAATCGAAGGACTGAACCATGGCCGACACCAACATTTCCGTCCGCCACCTGTTCACCATGCGGCTCAACCGGCTGCATGGCGACAGCCATGATTTCATGGGTCCTTTCGGGCGGCGGATATTCGAACGGCCGCGCGGTGGCAGCATTGAAGGCGCGGAAATTCAGGGGCAGGTGCTCGATCTTCTCGCCACCGATTATGGCAATGCCAGCAGCGACGGCACGCTTCGTCAGATTGACGCCAATATCGTCGCGCAGACCCATGATGGCGTGATCATCTATATGAAAGTGCGGGGCAGGGCTTCTTTCGCCTATGGCCCCGGCCAGTCGCGGATATGTCTTTTGTTCACAGTGGCGGAAGGGCCATACGAGGATCTGAACAACATCCCTGCGGTGGGCATCGGTCGCGATGAGGGTGAGGACACGGTCTACGAAATCTATGCATTGACCGGCAAGCCAGAGAGCGACGTGGCGTCAGACGCAAGCCTTCCCCCGAGCGCACGCACGACACTGCCTGCCACTTATTTGTTTACGCGAAAGAGCGATCATACGCCCGGTTCAACCCGGCACACCATTCAGGGCCCGCTGGGTGGGCGCTACATGACGCTGGCGGAAGCAGGCGGCAAGTTCAAGGGACCCCGGCTGGAGGGCACATTCCTCTCAGGCTACAGCTGGTCGCCGCATTACACCGGCATGCTGGGGGATAAGGAAATCATGCATTACGACGTCAAAACGCTCCTCCAGACAGACGATGGAGTGCCAATATTGATGAGCTATCTCGGCACGAAACCGGCCGCCTATGATGGTACATATATGACCGCGACTGTCTTCGAGGTGCCGGAAGGCCCGTATGATTGGCTGAACCAGGTTCAGGCGGTCGGTGCAGGGCGCTGGATGGGGGATGGTGCGCAATATACCGTCTTCGCATTGGCATAGGCCAAGCTCACCGAATGGCGGATTCCGATCTGAATCTATCGCGCGGAAATGGACGAAAATGATGAAGCAGGCAGGTGTCAGCAGCGGCGAAAGCAACCTTCAGGAGCAACGGCCCGATTGGGTGCCTGCCGCAAGCTGGCTCAATCCAAACAGTGTGCATCTGGAACGCGAACGCCTGTGGCCGCAGGTGTGGCAGATGGCGTGCCGCGAAGAAGAGCTGACCACGGTTGGCGCTTTCGTCAATTATGAGATTCTCGACGATTCGATCCTGATCGTGCGGACCGGCGAGCGCGATGACGACCTGATGGCTTATTACAATGTCTGCCAGCACCGCGGCCGCAAGCTTCGCACCGAAGCCAAGGGACAGCTTGGCCGCACGATCTCTTGCCGGTTCCATGGCTGGCAGTGGACGCTGGATGGCAATATCGCGTCGGTCTATCAAAAGGAAGACTGGGAAGATTGCCCGCTGTTCACCGATGAGGCGCTGGCCCTGCCCAAAGTGAAGCTGGCGCGCTGGGGCGGCTGGATATGGCTTCACCAGGGCGAAAATCCGCAGCCGCTGGAGGAGTTCCTCGGCGAAGCGGCTGTGGTGCTGGAACCGTTTGCTCCGCGTAAAATGCGCGCGCTGTGGTGGAAGACGATCATCGCTCCGGTCAACTGGAAGGTGGTCTGCGAAGCCTTCAACGAGGGCTATCATGTCTGGTCAACGCACATTGGCGGCGTCAATTACAAGAGTACGGGCACCATGTCGCGGGCCGTCGGCGATCATTCCATGTTCCGTACCAAACCGACCGCGAAAATGCTGTCGGAATACAAGACTGAAGATGGCTCCTGGAAAATGGCGGAAAGCCTGCCGGAATATCTCTGGGCGGTCGAACGCCATACCTATCGCTCGCTCCACGCCATGACGCTGGAACCGACCATGTCGGCGATGGACCGGGTCAAGGAACTGCCTGTAGATACGCCGCTGATGGAGGTCATCGGCACGATGCGCGCCTTTCAGAAAGAGGAATTGGAGAAGCGCGGCGTGGAATGGCCCGAAGACCTCACGCCAGAGGCTCTCGTGGCTGGGGGGCTGGATTGGCACATATTTCCCAACACCATCATTCTGCCGACCGTAGATGGCGCCCTGTGGTATCGGATGCGACCCAACGGCTACAATCCCGATAGCTGCATATTCGACATCTGGTCGTTCGGCCGCTTTCCCGCCGGCGAGGAGCCCAAGGTGGAGCAGGAAATCTACAATGGCTTCGAGGAGTTTGCCGGCCAGTGCGAATTCCTGGAGGAGGATTTCCAGAACCTGGAAGCCGTCAACCAGGGCATGAAATCGCGGGGCTGGAAGGGTGCCCGCACCAACCCGGTGCAGGAAATCCCGGTCAACAATTTTCACAGGGCGCTGAACGCCTATCTTAGCGACCCAGCTTGAAGTGGAACGTCTTGCCGGGCGCCAGCTTGCGCAACGAGTGGCCCACGCCGCTTTCGGTCATCACGATGAACTCGCGGGCATCGCTGCGCACGCACCAGTCGATGAGGGCAGAGGTGGAACCGATGAAGTCCGCCATATCCAAAACCTGCTGTGGGCATTCCGGGTGCGCCACGATCATTTCCAGCACGCGCTTTTGCCGAAGACCGAACCGCGAGAGCTGGTCGAAGATGATGGGATGAATGGCGATGGACGCCTGCGTCAGCACGTCGCTCAGCCAGAAGGGACTCGTCCGGCTCGATGCTCGGGGCCTCGCCGAGCCAGTGCAACCCGCCGGCGACAGTGACGCCGCCGCGCCCCGCAGGTCGCAGGGGAAGTACGGC
>Ga0209069_10000650_pt1 | contig 16386 bp, 14 predicted proteins | sample Str013_2_FD_187202 | JGI IMG/M metagenome (GOLD analysis project Ga0209069, IMG submission 187202) | Freshwater sediment microbial communities in response to fracking from Pennsylvania, USA - Straight Creek_MetaG_SC_2013 (SPAdes) (version 2) | ecosystem: Environmental > Aquatic > Freshwater >...
AGCAAGGCGTGGGCGGAAAGAAACAAAAAGCCCGGGAGCTGGAATGCTCGGTCCTTGGCAATGACGAACCGCAGGCCTCTATCGTGGGCGAAATCGTTCCCGGCGCTGAGTTTTACAGTTACAACGCCAAGTACGTGGACGAAGGTTCCCAGCCGCTTATCCCCGCGCCTATCAACAAGAAGCTGATGAAACAGGCGCAGGAAATGGCCGTGCTGGCGTTCCAAGCCGTGGATTGTTCCGGACTGGCCCGCGTGGACTTTCTGATGGACCCCAAATCAGAAAAGATTTATCTGAACGAAATCAACACTATGCCGGGATTTACGTCTATCAGTATGTATCCCAAGCTGTGGGCCGCGTCAGGCCTGGATTATCCGGACCTGATCGACCGCTTGGTCCAGTTGGCGTTTGAGCGGCACGAAGACAAAAAGAAGAACCGCTACAGCAAGAATTAACTGGATTTTCATTCTTAGCTAGAGCGGCTGCCGGATACTGGAAGGCCAGACGCAGCGCATACGGGATTAAAAGACTTGAGGTGCGTTGCATGAAGCGCGCAGTCATGGGGCCCTCCGCATGGTTGGTTGTTTTGTTGCTCGCGGCCTGTCCGGCCATCGCCGCCCCGCTTTCCCCCGGCCTGGAGCAAGATGCAGTGCCCGGCGCTCTGCTGGAAGGAACAGTCGTGAATTCCCAAAATGGCCGTCCGGTTCCCCGGGCCACGGTTTTCGTGCGCAACATCAGGCAGCACAACAGTACGCGCTCGGTACAGGCCGATGGACAAGGTCATTTTTCCATCGCGCATCTTTACGGCGGAACCTACCAGCTCATCGCCGACCAGTTGAACTTCTTTTCTGACGATCGTCGCCATGCATTCCGGCCAACGATTCACCTCTCTGAGAACGAAGAGCGCAAGGACATCCTGGTGAAACTGATGCCCGCGGGCGTGGTCACCGGCACGCTAGTGAATGAATCCGGGGACAACATGGCCCGCGTCACGGTCAAGCTGTTGAAGCGCGAAGTCCATCGTGGCCGCATGTCCATCGTAACCACGGGGTTGGGTCTGACAGACGATCGCGGTGAATATCGAATTTACGGCGTGCCTCCGGGCCACTACTACGTGCTGGCGGAAGCGGCGGCCAGCCTGCGGACCAACTCCAAGGAAATAATTGCCGGCGGCGGCATCGTCGGCATCATTGACCGTTCCGGCCTGGGCGCGTTTGGAACTCCCGGGTTTGGCGGTCAAGGTGAAGCTGCGCCGGAATCGGAAGTCACGTATCCGCCGCTGTTCTATCCCGGAACCAGTGATTTCCAGCAAGCCATGGAATTACCGGTTAGTCCAGGGGACGAAATTCACGCCAACTTTGTCGCATTTACCATGCCTGCCGTGGCGATCCACGGCGTGGTGCTGAACGGCGTGACGGGAGAGCGCGCAAAGAACGCCACGGTCGCTGCCTACTGGACAGACATCTTCGGCAAGAGCGGCGGCAACTTCACCGGCACCACTCACAGCGATGGCACGTTTGAGATTCGTGGCCTGCCGCCGGGCCTCTACACGGTTCGCACATCGTTCAGTGATGAAACCGGAGGTAACGAAGCGGCCAGCTTCATCGACGAACAAACGGTTGAAGTCGGCGTTCACGGTCGCGACGCCGTCATGCTGGCCGGCTTGCCGGAGTCCCACGTGGCCGGGCAAGTTGTTCTGGCCAGCTCGAACCCCAGGGACAACACCATGGGCATGGGCAACGTGTCTGTACGGTTCAGCCCGCTACATGCGGTTGGCGATGTAGTGGTGGCGGCCAAAGGGCCCAATTTCATTTTGGAGGCGCGCCTGAAGCCGCTAGAGCCTTACACCGTGAGTGTGAGCGGCCTGAAAGATGATTTCTACCTGAAGAGCGTGCTGCTTTCCGGACATGCAGTGGATGGCAACACCCTTACACCAGCGGCGCGTGACCACGTCGACATCGTACTAAGCCCCAACGGCGGCCACATTGACGGCGCCGTCTTTGACGATCGTGACCAGCCCGCGTCCGCTTACGTCATGCTCATTCCGGACGCGCCCAATCGCAGCGACTTTGAGCTCCTCCGCAACGCGCGGTCCGACTCTAAAGGTAAGTTCGTCCTTCGCGGCGTTCCCCCAGGAACGTATACGCTGATCGCCTTTGAAGGTCTCACGCCGGACGAACTCATGAACGATCCGGAAACCTTCAAGGACTATTTAAACCGCGGCGACACTGTGCTGGTGACCGAAGGCGGCAAATACCAAATGCAAGCAAGACTGATTCCGGTGGAATGAGCGCCGCAATGCAGCGATCTAAAAGCTCAAGCTACCGGAGGCCTGCCAGCGACCGCCCTGGACGGCTGCTGTTCCGTAACTCTGCTTACTTCAATCTTTTTCCCGGCGATTTTGCGTTTCCGCAACCACCACCGCAGCGATCCCACCGGCGAAAGACATAGCTTCACAACTCTGACCGCGGAACGATAGAGTCTTTTCCACCTGCTCGCCGGCTTACCCGCAAGAACAGTCATACATCGCCGTGGCGATAGGTTCGGCCGCTTTGTCCCCAGTAGCATACGTCTTTCCTTTTTTACTAACCCTGCTTTTTCCTGACACTGGTCCCTTGCTATTAGCCGTTTCAAATTGTTCCGCGATGCGCGCTCCATAAATCCCAAGCGCGCAGTTTGCGGACGGGCCAAGGCCCGTGCCCACTGGATACAAACACCAAAACAGCGTGTAAGTCGTGCTTGATCCAGCGGACCTGGGCCTGGATTTTGTGGACCCGTCAGCGGACTATCTTTGGCTCATTTCGGGAATTTTCAAGGCCCGGGTAAGACCTTACCCCTTGCGTACCACCATGCTTCTTGCTGGAAGCCACCAGCTTCTTCTGCGTGGCAGGTTTGGTTTGGAGCCTGGTGGAATAATTTCCGGGCGTATTCGGGGTATTCAATGCTGCTTGTCCGCCGGCGTCAGGGACGTTGCCGCCGTGCGAATTGTTTCTTACGCTGCTTGAAACTACCTTGGGCGCCGTGGCGTCGCGCGGACGACTCACTGCAGTGAGCTTCTTAGGGCTTGGTTTCTGGACAGCGGTTTGCGGATTTACAAACACGTCGTATTGATCGGGGTTGATCTCCGTCTGGGCAAAAGCGCAGGCGGCAAACAGCATAAAAACTGCCAGGCTCCCTGCACGTAGACACACTTTCACTATCGTCATTGTTTTTCCTACTCCTTGTTTTGAATGCAGTCAGGGCAGGGGCGTCTTACCATGACAGGGACCGAAGTGGCGCTACACTGGGGCGACAAAAGACAACAATCGGCGCGCACTCGCACGCGACAATTGTTAGTTAATACTTAGTGGGTCAGAGAGGCTTTTCGTTACCCAAGAAAAGTTACCTAATGCGCGGAGTAAGGTTTTTCGCAATCTTTTTCGTCCGTGGGCTCGGCAAGCCCGCGTCTTTTAGCCGCAGCCTGACTTCTGCTATCCTCGCGCCATGGCAAATCCTGCTTTGAACAGTCCCGGAGGAACGCCCGGAGGCGTCGGCGAGTTTATTCTCGGTTTCATCATGGCCTGCCTCGGCGGCTACTTCCTCTCGAGCCGCGTCACCGTGGTGGGGTCCTACTGGAGCTTCTGGGGAGGAAACTCTTTTGGCGTTACGCTGGTCCCCATGCTGCTGGGAGTGGCCATCTTGTTCTACAACGGCAAAAGTGTGGTCGGTTGGGTGCTCACCGCGGCCGGAGCGCTGTTCATTCTGGCCGGAGTCATCGCCAACATGCATATCTACATTCAGCAAACCAGCCTGTTCAACATTATGGTCATGCTGGTGCTTCTGGTGGGAGGGCTGGGGTTGATCGCCCGTGGCATTCGGCCACATGGGGGCCAATAGAGGCAGATAGAACCAAGCTGCTTGGCCGCCCCTGAGTATGAATTCGCGAGCTTTTGCCAACCGTTACCCGATGATTCTCTCCATACCCGCAAATTCGCCAAGATGCGCTAAAATTAAGGGTTAGCGTCAATCAGGCTTGTTGAGCGCCTATCTGTAGCGCTGCCGGCCGGTCCTTGAGGCAACGTTCCAGGCAGAAGCAGTTTTTTCGCTACCTGTCGTGCTTGATCCATCGGAACACCCTCAACTCAACTGACAAGATCGCTGAAGGAGAAGAATTATTCATGTCGATTCCAGCAACCCAGATGCGTCCGGGGATGATCATCAAGCACAACAATGACCTGCATCTGGTCTTCACCGTGGAGCACCGCACGCCCGGCAACCTGCGCGCTTTCATCCAGGCCAAGCTGCGCAACATCCGCACGGGCGCCATGTTTGAACACCGCTTCCGCTCTGGTGATCCTATCGACAAAGTCACGGTGGACGAAGTCCCCATGGAATTTCTTTACCAGGATGGCGACAACTACTGCTTCATGAACACCGAAAACTACGAACAGACGCACCTGAACCGCGACGTGCTGGGCGACTCCGTGGATTACCTCACGCCGAACCTGAATATCCGCGTGGAATTTTATGACGGCAAAGCCGTGGGCATTGAACTACCTCAGACCGTGATCCTGACGGTGGTCGAGACCGAGCCGGGGCTCAAGTCCGCAACGGCTTCCAGCGTGACCAAGCCGGCCAAGACGGAAACCGGACTGGTGGTCCAGGTGCCGCCGTTTATCAACGAAGGCGAAAAGATTCGCGTGGATACCGCTGAAGGCGCTTACTTGTCGCGCGCCTAATTTGCTCTTGAATAACTGCCGTTGAATAACTGCTTTTTAAATAATTGCTTTTTAATAACTAACGATGATTTCCCGTAGCTACATTGTCCGCGGCCGGGTGCAAGGCGTGGGCTTCCGCTGGTTTGTTGATCATGAAGCCCGCCAGCTGGGGCTGGCCGGATGGGTCCGCAATAACATTGACGGCACAGTGGAAGTGCTGGCCATGGGCAGCGAAGAACAACACGCCGCGCTGCTGGCCAAGCTGCAACGCGGTCCGCGCGCATCGCGCGTGGATGAAGTACGGCAACTCCCGGCGGAACTTGTCGCCGGTCTCACAACTTTCCGCATTGAAGGAGCATGGTGATGGACCAAAACTGCGAGCACCTCAAAAAACTTATCCGCGAGGTGCCGGACTTCCCGAAAAAAGGAATCCTGTTTTACGACATCACTACTCTGCTGAAGGACAAAACCGGCTTTGCCACGCTGATTGACGCGCTCTCTGATCACTACATCAAAGACGAGATCGATACCGTGCTGGCCATTGAAGCCCGCGGCTTCATCTTTGGTCCCGCGCTGGCTTATCGCTTAAACGCCGGCTTTGTGCCGATCCGCAAGCCGGGCAAGCTGCCCGCGGAAACCGTGAAGTGGAGCTACGACCTGGAATACGGCAAAGACACACTGGAGATCCACAAAGACGCCATCAAGCCTGGCGAACGCGTGATCATTGTGGACGACCTGCTGGCCACCGGCGGCACCGCCAACGCCTGTATGCAACTGGCAAAATCCCTGGGCGCGGACGTGAAGGGTTTGAGCTTCGTCGTTGAACTAGATTTCCTTAACGGCCGCCAGAAGTTTAACGGCACCGAGGTCTTCTCTCTGCTGCATTATGACAAATAGAGCGGATTCAATCCAAGATGTGTGATGGCCACTGAATCCTTCTACAGCCGCTTCACGCCAATAGCCTTGTCCAAGTCCGCAACCTGATAAACCACGCCATCTTTGACGACAGTCTTCACTTTATAAATGTCGCTGATCTGCGTAGAGGGGTCGCCATCCACCAGTATTACGTCCGCCAGTTTGCCCGGGGCGATGCTGCCTACTTCCTGGTCGCGCTTCATCACCCGAGCAGCGCCGAGTGTAGCCAGTTGCAGGACTTTCGGCGCGGGGATTCCAGCCTGCGCGTACAGCACGAGTTCGCGATGCAGCGAGAAGCCAGCGAGAGAATCCGTTCCAGCGACGATGGGAATACCCGCGTCATAGAGAGCTTTCAGCATCTTCAGCATTTGATTGAAGGAGTCGCGGTAGCGCTGGTCCATGCCGTTCGGCACGGCGATGCCGCCGTACAGGAATCCGCGGCGAACTTGCGCGGGCATGCGGTCAGCGACCGCGGCATAGCCATCCGACATTACGCCCGCCCGGTCCATGAACATGCCTTCAAAGATACTCAACGTGGGATCAAGTACCGTCTTGTGCTCCTGCATCAAGTGAATGAACGCCTTCACCTGCTCAGACGCGGGATCGATTTCCGCGGCGTGTGCCGCAACTTCTGTAAATCGCGCCGGCGTGCGCGTGTCTTTTACCTGTGGCATGAAATTCAGGAACACGAAATTCATGTGCTGCATTTCGTCAGCGCCGTCGTGGATAAATTGTTCGGCGATCATACCGGCCGGCACGTGGCCGCTCAGCCGCATCCCATGCTCGTGCGCCATCTTGGGAACCAGCTCCGGCTTCAACGAGCTATAGACCTTGATCTGGACGTAGCCCAGCCGCGCGTAGTCGTCCACGGCCTTTTTGGCTTCTTCTTCGTTGTCGGCAAAGATTTTGGTGGGGCCCTGGTATGGCCCGCGTCCATCAATGAATCCGGCCATCACAATGCGCGGACCAATCTCCGTGCCCTGGTTGAAACGGTCACGCGTCTTCATCAGCGTTTCCGTGTCATTGGCTAGATCGCGAACGGACGTCACACCAGCAGCGATGTTCAACAAGCCGTCATTGGGCTGGATGTGGACGTGCATGTCCCACAGGCCGGGCATCAGCATTTTTCCACCGGCGTCAATTACTTCCGCGCCCTTGGGGATCGCGACTTTTCCGTCGTCGCCTACTTGCGTGATCTTGTTTCCGGTAATGACCACGGTGCTGTTGGGTTTTGCGGTGGCGGATACGGAATCAAAAAGCTTGGCGTGGACAAACACCAGCGGAGCAGCGGGCTTATGGGCCAGAGTTCGCGCCAGTTCGCCGGAACGCTCCTGGTCAGTCTTTTCTTCCGCCTTCATCAGCTGTTGAATGATCGATTCAAAGCCTTCCGGAACGATTTGCGACCATGCGCTTACGCTGGCGAACATTTTGCCGTCGTCGATCAGCCAAAGCGAATCCGGGGTGAAGCCGAGTCCGCTGACTTCGAATTGCGTGAACGTGTGCTGCATGCCGCCCACGTCCAGCTTGAGTTGGTTGCGCAGCTTGAGCGACGCCTGTCCGCTGGGCAGCAGCGGCAGCGTGACTGGCCGTGACCTGATCAGGGCCCTCACCAATTGCGCGGATTCTTCCGCCGTTCCGGAGACGGAAACGTAAAAGGCGTCGTCCGAAACCTGCTTCTCGCCTTGCTCTGAACGGTTCTTCCACGCGGCCTTACCCTGGCCTCCCTTATCAAAGTTCATAGTGAATCGTTCTTCCACGGCAGCTTTCATATAGTCATTGCCGCTGTTCTCAATCAGAACGGGGACCCCGTTCGTGCCCAGCACAATGTGCGAGTTGATGCTCGGCCCGCGGCCGCGATCATTGAACTCAAAGTGCACTTGCAGGCTACCGTCTGGATTCACCGTGGTGGTTTGAAATCCGGCTTTGTTGCCTTGCAGGATGAACACGTAGCGGATCTCGTTGGACGATGTCGCGGTAGCGCCTTGCGCGAATGTTTGCGTATACGCGGAGCACACCAGAATCAATAAGCAAAGGGAAGTAATTTTTTTCATGGGATTTCAATAACTCCGGAAGTTTTCTGCAGACTCGAGTTTTACACCATGGAAGACGGCAGCACTTATTTTAGACCGTTACCGCGCGCGAAAGTCACCCTGGTGAGCGTGGAAAATCGATTCCTAGCCGTACGGATACAAGATGAAGAACAACAGCGAAAGTGCCGTCAGCACCCACATCCCCGGCTTGACCTGGCCGATTTCGCCTTTCACCAGCTTGAGCAGCGGGTAAAGCACAAAGCCGGCGGTGATGCCCACTCCGATATTGAAGGTAAAACACATCAACGTGATCACGGCAAATGCCGGGATGGACTCCGCGTAGTCACTGAAGTTGATACGCGTGATGGGCTCCAGCATGAACAGTCCGACGATGATCATGGCCGGCCCGTAGGCTTGCGCGGGAATAGAACCCACAAACGGCGCGAAGAACAGCGTGAGCGCAAAACACATGGCCGTGACCAGCGAGGTGAGTCCTGTGCGTCCGCCGGCTTCAATGCCGGTTGCCGATTCCACGTACGCGCCGGAAGTGGTGGTGCCGATGAGCGGCGCCAGCGTGGTGGTGACGGCGTCCACCAGCATGGGACGTTCAATCTGCGGCAGCTTGCCTTCTTTATCCAGAAATCCCGCGCGCGCGGAAAGGCCGATCAACGTGCCCATGGTATCTACAAAGGCCATGATGAAAACCGTGAGCACTACCGGAAACGCGGCCCAGGTAAGCGCGCCACGCAGATCGGCTTGGAAGAGAATCGGCTTGAGGCTCGGCGGAAAGCTGATCAGATGCGTTGGTGGCGCAGCCGTCTTGAAGACAAACGCGACTACCGCTGTGATCACGATCCCCACGAGAATCGCGCCTGGCACTTTACGAACGACCAGCGCAGCCAACAGGAGAAAGCCAAAGATCGCCACCAGCACTGGAAGAGCTGTGAGATGTCCGGCACGAACTGGAGCGCCCATAACGCCCAAAGTAACGATCCCCGTCTGATTCAGGCCGATGAAGGTGAGAAACAGCCCGATGCCCACGGCAAAGCTATAACGCAATGACAATGGCACCGAATCCACCACCCACTGGCGCAGTCCCAACAGCGTGAGCACCACAAACAAAATGCCGGCGATCAGGATTGCTCCCAGCGCCGTCTGCCACTTGAAACCCAGTTGCAGACATACCGTGAACGCGATGAACGCGTTCTCACCCATATACGGCGCAATGGCAAACGGACGGTTCGCATACAGCGCCATGAACGTGCATCCGAAGACCGCGGCGGCAATCGTTGCCACAAAGCTAGGACCCACTGGGATTCCAGCAGCACCCAGAATCGCCGGGTTCACCACCACGATGTAAGACATGGTGGTAAACGTGGTCAGTCCGGCGATAACTTCGCGCGACAGCGTGGTGCCGCACTTATCCAGTTGAAAGAACGACTTCAATGCGTTCATTTCCTAGTGGGGCCTCGGTTTCAGAGTTTCGTCCAGGTACGCCATGTAGCCGCAGAGCAGGCGATAAGTATCGTAATAGTTGGCGGGGCGAAATTGGGATGCGCGTCCGTTTTCCAGGTCTTCCTGGGTCATGGAGTGGATGGTGATTTGCGGAACATGTTGCGCGGCAAAAGGCTCGGAGTCGCTGACGCCCGAGGACTCAAGGTCCACCTGGCTGGCCGAGATCTTGAGTGCGTACATGGTCACCACCAGCGAATGGACCAGATCCTTATCGGAGTGCGCCGTCCAAACCTTGGTGGGTGAAAACCCCAACGCATCGAGGTTGACCATGGCTTCGACGTGATGCGTTTGCGCGCGCGAGAGGCTTTTCAGAAAAAAATCAGCGCCAGCGGTTTGATTGCCTTGATCGGCAAAAGCCACAAACACTAGCGTGTGGTGGCGCTTTCTGGAATGCAACGCCTGAAAAATTCCGGGGAGAAGAGAAGCGGCGCTCCAGTTGTCCACCGGACGCTGCGCCGAAGTGCTGCTTTCATAGTGCGCGCCCACGACGATTGTCTGGCTGGTTTCACCTGGCAGCTTGCAGATAATGTTGGGAGCTTCAGTCTCTGACCACTTCTGTTCGCTCAGCCACGCGTCACGGCATCCGGAGTCAGTAAAAAAGGTTTCGATGCGGCGCGCACGGTCTTGATTGCTGGACGGCGCGTTCGCCCTGCGGTCCAGAATCTCATGGCGATCCACCAGCGAGAAAACAATCTTCTGCGCCAGGCAAGCCGCACAAATTCCGGTGATGAAAATGGCGAGAAGCGTCCCGCGCATGGTCTGGATATATTACACGCGTTGGAAGGAAATCTTGCCGTCCTGCCGCATGATATAAGCCCAGGGGACGTCCGGGTCATGAGTGAACATGGTCAGCCACTGTTCTGGAATGGCACGCTCGTAATATTTCTTGCGATTTTCAATGGCCTCAAGCGGGAAAAGATCATAAGCCATGACCCAGGTGGGCTCCAGGTGCCATGTGGTGGGAATAAGATCTGAAATGTAGCATGCCGTTTTTCCGGCGCTACGCACGAACACCGCCCACATGTTACGGGTGTGTCCGGGCCAAGCTTGCACCGAAATGCCCGGGATGATTTCCTGCAATTCGCCGCCCAGCAGTTGCATTTGGCCAGTTCGGATGAGCGGATCGTAATTGTCACTGATGTAGCTCACGCGGTCACGTTCCAGTTGCAACGATCCGTGCTCCCACTCGCCTTTCGGCGCGTAATACTTGGCGTTGGGGAAATTAGGAACGGCGACGCCGTTTTCGTAAATCGTGTTCCATCCGCAGTGGTCAAAGTGCAGATGCGAATTAATGACCACGTCGATGTCTTCGCGCCTGGTGCCGGACGCCGCCAGGCTTTCCATGAGTTTCAATTCGGGAAGAAAAAAACTTTTGGTCTTTTCCGGCAGCTTGTTGCCGATGCCCGCTTCGATCAGGACCGTGTGCTTGCCCGTGCGGACCAGCACGGCGTTGCAGCTGACCTTGATGCGGTTCAGGTCATCGGGCTTGACCTTGCGTTGCCACAGGACTTTCGGAACCACACCAAAGAAAGCTCCGCCGTCGCCGACGTAAGTTCCGTCAGAGAGGGCGGTCAGTTCGAAATCACCGAGTGTTATCGTCTGGTTGCTCATCACTTATTAGAGTCAACGATACCGCCGCTACATGTCAAAGTGGATGGTGATAGTGGTCTCCACTTCCTGAGGTTCTCCGTTGAACATGTAGGGCTTGTAGGTCCACTGTCTGACGGCGTCAAGAGCGGAAGAAATCAATATTGGGTGCCCGCTCAGAGGAATAAGGCGTTCGATCGTGCCTTCCTTGTTGATGACAGCATCAATAACAACGTCGCCCTTGATTCGCATCGCTACCTCCCCGAGCTTAGGCTCGACGCGATGTAGCAAGTTGGCTTCCGCGATAGCCGGAGCGACCTTTAGCGAACAGCACGTCCGCGCCTGTTCGTGTTTTTCAGGAGTGGCCTCCAGCAAATCGTGCAGGAAATGGTTGCGAATGCGAGTAAACAAATGGACGCGCGCTTCCTTGCCGCCGATACCGTGCGTCTTACGCGGGTAGAGTTGCAGGTCGAACTGCTTGCCGGCGTTGATAAACGCGTTGATCATCTGCATGGTGTTCTGCATGTGGACGTTATCGTCACTGGTGCCGTGAACTTCCAGCAAATGGCCGTGAAGCTTGGCGGCAGAGGACAGCGGCGAACTCTTCTTGTACGCTTCAGCGTTTTCCGGGACCAGCCCGCCGTAACGTTCGGTGTAGATGGAATCGTAGTCCGTCCAGTCGGTCACGGGGGCCACGGCAACGCCGCTCTTGAAACGCTCAGAGTGAGTCATGGCGTAGAGAGTCATGTAACCGCCGTAGCTCCATCCCCACCAGCCCATGCGGGAGCCGTCAAGCTGGGGGAACTTGGCCAAAGCCTGATCAATGGCCGCCAGCTGGTCTTTCATTTCAATTTCGCCAAAATTGTGGCGCAACACAGCGGCAAACTTACGTCCGCGCGAGCCCATGCCGCGATTGTCAACTACCAGCACGGCGATTCCGTCGCGCACCAGAATCTCATTGAACAGCGTGTTCGTTCCGCCCCAGGCATCACGCACGCTCTGCCCATGCGGTCCGCCGTAAGGATTATTGAGCAGCGGAATCTTTTTACCTTCGCTGTTCGGCGGCAGAAAGAGCTGGCCGTGGAGCACGGTGCCGTCTTCTGCCTTGAAATCGACGAACTGCGGCGGCGTCAGATGGAGGCCCTGGATATCGTTCGACTTCCAGATCAGATCGCAGCCTTTGCCGGTATGGCAGAAATGCATCGCTGGCGGATTCATGACGGACGAGAATCGCGACACGTAATTGTTGGTGTCAGGAGCCATGGTCGCATCCAGCGTTCCCATGCCCTTGGTCAGGTCTTCGAAAGCGCTGCCATCCAGCTTGGCGCGGCACAAGCGGCGCTGGCGAGCGTCCATGTAGTCGGTGTTGATATAGATGACGCCTGCCTTTTCGTCGATGCCATCAATCGAAAACACTTCAAAATCACCCTTGGTGATCTGGTTCACCAGCTTGGCGTCAGCCGCCAGCGGATCGGCCTTGTCAAACGAATACATATAAAGATGCGTGTGGCCATCACGCCAGCTAGGCCAGATGAACCGTCCGCCGGATTTGAGAAGCATGAAGCTGTCGTCGATTTCGATCCAGGCGTCGTCATGTTCGCTGAGCACGCGCCGCGATTTGCCAGTAGCGGCATCAATGAAATAAAGGTCGAGCTGGTCTTGCGCGCGGTTGAGCAGCATGGCCCAGATCACGCCGTCTTTCACCCAACCAAACCGCGGGATGTAGGTGTCAGGGTTGTCGGTGATGCTGAGCCATTTGATTTCGCCGCCATTGGCGCTGACTACGCCCAGCCTGACGGTAGGATTCGGATCGCCAACCTTGGGATATTTTTCCTGATACACCGAAGGATGCTGGGGAATGAAGTCCGTGATGGGATACGTGGGGACCTTGGTCTGATTCATCTGGAGAAAGACGATCTTGCTGGAGTCCGGCGACCAGGCGTAGTTGCTGCGTACGCTGAGTTCTTCGGAATAGACCCAATCCACTTCGCCGTTCAAGATGTTTTCGTCACCATCTTTGGTCAGAGCTTTTTCGGCCGAACCATCCACTGGACGGACAACCAGATTGTGGTTGCGGATGTAGGCCAGTTGCTTGCCGTCGGCTGAGAATTTTGGATCGCCGGCGGAATCCCCCTGCGCGCTGAGTGCGACGGCGCTACCGGCCGCAAGGTCGTAATACCAGAGCTGGCCGTTCGCGTCGAACAGAATGTGTTGCGAATCGGGCGCCCAGTGATATCCGGCCACGCGAAAGCGAGCGCGATTGTCCGCAGCGCGATCGTCCTTGGTGGTGCTGGCGGCCGGGGTCAGCGTGGCAAGTTTTTCCGCCGGCACAAGAGCGGCGGCTTTGCCGGAGGCCGCGTCCATGGCGAACAGGTCGGCCTTATCGACGCCAGGACTGCCTGCTTCCTGCCGGTGAACCATGTAGGACACGCGCTTGCTGTCCGGGCTCCAGCGCACCGTGTCCGGACCGCGACCGGTAATGCTGTTGGGCGCGTAAATCGATTCAATGGTCAGCTCTTGCGCGTAAGCAGCAGCGGCGGCAAAAGTCAGCAGGAAAACCGAAAGCACCAGCCTCTTCACAGGTTGTCTCCAGGGTGAGGGATTGAACGGAAAAGTGTAACAAGGGACAAAGGGAATTGGGTAATTGGGAATTGAGTAAATCGGTAATTGGAAAATTGATGTCTCATCCGGCGCCGCTTAGGCCTACATTTCCGCATATAACTGTCATGCTGAGCGCGGCTCGAGCCAAGCAACGCGACGCGAGACTGAGTCGAAGCATCCCGAGGATGGTCGTTGCTACGACGCCGCTACAGGGAGTTTCAACGAGGATCTGACGGTTGTTGCCACCTTAGCGTTGAACGCATCGTGAGAACTCCCTGTCGCGGCATGGTCCGGGAAAGATTCTCGGGATCCTTCGACTTCGCGACGCCACGCTTCGCAGCGCCGCTCAGGATGACAAATCCGTAAGAGTGCCGTTCTCAATTTTCCGAATTGCCAAATTATTCAATCACCAATCCGCCATTTGCAAAGGCAGTTCGCCACCGTCTATCCAGCATTCCTATCCAGCCTTCGATTTTCTTGGCCTGCCGCCCAGTTTCCCGTTCGCGCGAGAAGCCGCTTTCTTGGCCAGGCTTTTTGACTTGCCGCCAGCTTCGCCGAGTCGCGCCGCCATCCATTTTTTAGAACCCAGGAAACCTTCCAGCAGAGCTGGTATATAAAGGTCGGCATCGAGTTTGGGAAAGTGGATTCCAAAACCGGAGGGGCTAATCTCAATTTCGTTGAGCTGAGAAGATTTCGCGTTCTCCAGCCCCTCCGCGTCCTTGGGCGAGAAACGCACTTCCAACCCGGAGCTTAGGAGGATGACAACTTGGCCGGCTTTTTGGTTGTAGCTGGCCGTAATGGCCTGAGGCGCGGCGTTCTTGTGTTCCCTCCCTCGCCAGTTGGCGATTGCAAACCTGTCACGCGATGCCATGAATTGCCTCCCATTCCGCACAAAGCAGCTGGACGTGATTGTCTAATTCTTTTGCGATCTGGCGAGTTTCGCGCTTTGAAAAGCCGTAGTTCTCGCGAAGCTCAACGGGACCATCTGGGTGCCTTAAGTTAAAGACCGCTTCACAACCGTTACCGACCACATGTACGTGTGCTGGCCGATGATCGTTCGGGTAGACGACTACGCGCAGGCCGCCAAACCTCAGAACCGTCGGCATAGCTTGAGATGTTAACACATATCCTAAGCGTTTAGGTTAATTTGTTGTTTTGCGGTCGATAGAAGTACTCGCGGAGGAACAACGGCGGGATTTCAAATTTCCCGATTACCAAATTACTCAATTACCAATTGCCCTATAGCTTCTCTTCCATCTGTCTTCTGCTCAGGCGTTTCGATTCGGCCAGCAGGCCCATGCTGTGCATCAGGTTTTGCAGCGTCACAATGCCGACCAGCTGTTCTTCGTCGACGACGGGAATCAGCGTTAGGCCGCGCGTGGTCAGCTTGCGGAAGGCCGATCCCAGAGACTCGCCTTTGCTGGCGATCTCAAAGGCTTTGCTCATTGCGGCCTGGACGTAACCGTTGCCTTCATGCCGCAGGCGGTCCACGATCATTTGGCGCGAGATCACACCGACGAGTCCGCTGCCGCCAACCACGGGAAAATCATCTTGCAAGCAATGGACAGCCAGATGCAGCGCGTCTTCGAGCGTGTCCGCGGGGGACAAGGTGGAAAACTGCGTGAGCATGATGTCTTCCATGTGCACGGCTTCCACCACGGACTGGAACATCACCGTGCGCTCTTCCAGTTGCGCGGCCATAAAAATCACCAGCCCCACCAGCATGAGCCATTGCGTGGTGAGCAGTCCGGCCATCATGAAGAGCGCGGAAAACAGATTGCCCAGATTTACGGCCTGCCGCGTGGCCTGGCGGAATTCCAATTTCTGTGCGCGCCACACGCGGAACACGCGTCCCATATCCAGCGGGAAAGCCGGGAGCAGATTGAAGACACACAGCGCGGAGTTGATCCAAAAGAAGCTGCGGACCAGATCGTCAATGGTAACCAGCGGTTGGGTGAGAAGATGTTTTGGCGGATACCTGAAGCCCAGCGCAACCAGCGCCCATATCCCGGCCAAAGCAGCGCTGACCAGGGGACCAGCAAGAGCTACTTTCAATTCACGGACAACATTCTTGCCGCCGTCGTCGGGCGCATGCGGGTCAGCCATGGCGATGCCGCCGGTAGGCATGAGCAGAATTCCGCGAATGGACTCACCCGTGCGGCTGGCCGCCAGCACCCGTCCAAGCTCACGCAGTATCACTGACGCCAGCACCATAGCGGTAAGTTCTAGCCCGCGGACTACGGCCCAGGCTCCTCCACGGCTGGACTCGGAGAGCAGGACGAACGCCAGCAAAAAGAGGTACGAGGTGTGGATACGGAACTCCACACCGAAAAACTTGCCGGTAAAAAGTGACCAGGTTCTCGACATACCTTATCTGCGATTCTATACGTTAGATTAGATGGCGGATACTTGAGGTTGGGTTCGCGTGAGAGTGATCGCCGGAAAATACCGTAGCCGCAAGCTCATCGCGCCAGAGGGCGTGGCCACGCGTCCAACGACCGACCGTCTGCGCGAAACGCTGTTCAACGTTGTGGCGCCGGTTGTGGAAGGCTCCGTTTGGCTCGATCTGTTTGCCGGCAGCGGAGCCGTTGGCATTGAAGCTTTCAGTCGCGGCGCTGCGCGCGTGTACTTTGTGGAACAAGCGCCGAAGGCGGCGACAATAATCCGCAAGAACCTGGGGTTTCTGGAAATCAACGCAGGCGAACGCGGTCCATCTGCCGAAGTCCTGGAACGCGATTGCATGGCCGCCTTGCGGCTGCTGGAATCCCGCGGAGTGACGTGCGACTTCTGTTTTCTCGATCCGCCGTACCGCAAGATGGACGACTATGAGCTGGTACTAAGCTTTCTCTCAGACTCAGCTTTACTGAGGACGACGAGCGTGGTGATCGCCGAACATGACAAGCACTTTGATCCCGGGAGCGCCTTCGGCAAACTGGTGCGCTACCGGACGCTGAAACAGGGCGACGCGGTGTTGAGTTTTTACCGGATGGCGGGTTGATTTTACCCGCAAGGGCTGCGGTGCCGCATGGGGGGGTGTGATGTGG
>Ga0209069_10000652_pt1 | contig 16378 bp, 12 predicted proteins | sample Str013_2_FD_187202 | JGI IMG/M metagenome (GOLD analysis project Ga0209069, IMG submission 187202) | Freshwater sediment microbial communities in response to fracking from Pennsylvania, USA - Straight Creek_MetaG_SC_2013 (SPAdes) (version 2) | ecosystem: Environmental > Aquatic > Freshwater >...
AAGTGGATCTCGCCTCGGTCCGCCAATTTTTCGCCGGCCGCGTCATCGGGCAGAACGAAGCCGTGACGGCGATTGTCGACCGCATCGCCATGCTCAAGGCAGGTTTGAACGATCCGCAGAAACCGATCGGCGTGTTTTTGTTTGCCGGTCCGACCGGAACGGGCAAAACCGAGCTCGCGAAGGCGCTTTCCGAATTTCTGTTCGGCTCCGAGGACCGGCTGATCCGGCTGGATATGAGCGAATTTCAAAGCGCCGATTCCACCTATAAAATCTTAGGCAGCGACGATGCGGCGGGCACAACGGCTTCCCTCATCACGCGCGTCCGCAAGCAGCCCTTCTCGGTCGTTCTCCTCGACGAGTTCGAAAAAGCGCATGCCAATGTCTGGGATCTTTTTCTGCAGGTGTTCGACGACGCGCGCTTGTCGGATACGCTCGGTCAAACTGCGGATTTCCGTCACTGCATCATCATTCTCACGACCAATTTAGGGGCGACCGCCCACCGGGGAGCCGAACTGGGCTTCCTTCCGTCGTCTGACGGGTTTTCAGGCGACCAGATTTTGCGGGCCGTCAGCCAAACCTTTCGGCCTGAATTTCAGAACCGCCTCGACCGGATTATCGTTTTCCAGCCGCTTACCCGCGACCTGATGCGGGGCATCCTCAAAAAGGAATTGAGCAGGGTTTTGGAGCGGCGCGGGTTCAAAGACCGCGAATGGGCCGTCGAATGGGAAGGGTCGGCTCTCGAATTTCTTCTTGAAAAAGGCTTCTCGCCGGAAATGGGCGCGCGGCCGCTCAAGCGCGCCATCGATCAATATGTGATCGCGCCGCTCGCCGCGACCATCGTGGAAAGGCGCTTTCCAGAAGGCGATCAGTTCGTGTTCGTCCGTAGCGATGGACGCAGCATTCAGGCTGACTTTGTCGACCCGGATAGCGATCCCGGCGATAAAATGGAAATCAGCGTACCCGCGCCGCCGCGGGACAAGCGGCCGACGCTGCCGGCTATGATCCTGTCGCCTAGCGGGACCGCAGCCGAACTCAGCGTGCTCAATATTGAATATGCAAACATCCAGAAGAAGCTGATGTCCGAGGCTTGGGAGGAGCAGAAACTTGGTCTCGCCCGCTCCATGCAGGCGGAGGGATTTTGGAAAGGCGCAGACCGCCACGTCGTTCTGTCGCGCCTCGCGCTTATGGATCGCGTGAGAGCGGCCATGAGCACCGCGGACGGCCTGCGCAGCCGTCTGACGAAAGGCAACGAGCGGTCGGGGAAACTGCCTCGGGAGCTCGTCATGCGGCTCGCATTACAACTGCATCTGATCGAGGAGGGGATTACGGACGTCTTCGAAAACGCCCCGATGGAGATGGCCATCTTGGTGGAACCGGCTCTGGAAGGCTCAGGAGACCGCCAGCACGCCATCAAATGGTGCGCGCAGATTTTAGATATGTATAGGGCGTGGACGAGCAACCGGCATATGCAATCGACAGAAATTGCGAGCGAGGATTCCGCCGCCTTGCCGACCATCCTTGTGACCGGATTCGGCGCACATCGAATTCTCTCACGGGAAAGCGGGTTGCATGTGCTTGAATTGGAGGAGGGCAAAGGCCCCGATAGGGTGACAGCACGCGTTCGTCTCGCCGCCGCCCCCGCAAAGCCCTTATCGTCCAGCAAACTCCGCGCTGAGTTACGAAAATCGTTCGGTTCGGCTGAAATTCCGTCGGCGCTCGTGCGGCGCTACAGAGACGGCGCATCGCCCTTGGTCAGGGATGTGAGAGCGGGCTGGCGCACAGGCCGCTTAGATGCCGTGCTGCACGGCAATTTCGACTTGATTGGGTTCTCTTAGGCTAAGGCTGCATCGATCAATTATGAGCGGCTTTGCGCTCATTACCGCGCTGCGCATCGCCTGCGCTCATCCATCCCATCGCCATGCCGCAAAGCTCTTTGGCTCTCATTTTGCGCCTCGGCTTTGTGGTCACGATTGGGGCTGGAATTATCACTACGGAATGACCAATACTTTCTAGCAGCGTGATAAACTCCGCCGGTAAAGCGCCTTCTTCGGAAGCGATGTAGCATGACGGCCTATCGGTGATAAGTGCATAGCAGGCCTCGCTAAAGAACCAGCCCTGCAATAAGGCCTCATTATTCAGATTGGCGCCATATAGCTCGAAAACGCCATTTTCGAGCGTAACTCCGAGGGCGCAAATCCTATCTCTATTCATCGCAATATTTGCCACGCTAAGACCCAAAGCTCCATTCAATTTAGACATTGCTGAGATAATTTTGGCGAATTTCAGATTTATCTCTTAACAAAAGGCAAAATTCATAAATATATCAGTTGCAACTATTGTGGATATATAGTTTTGTAGTTAGTCCTGCCATTTTTCCTCGCCTCCGACCGTATACAAACGCCAAAGTAGGAAACTTGTTCCAGCCTGACGTAAATTTCTTGATATTTGAAATTACGTTATTTGCAGGTCGACAATCTAGATGGGGAAACTACCTATGATTGCACAATGCAGCGATCATTTATGGGGTATATCAGTTTCCGATGCCTTTTAGAGCACAACATTCAGTTAGGACTTCGGTCCGATGCCTTAGGGCACATCGTCTGATAATTGTTCGCTGCGTCCTCCAGCGCGGGATGAAAGGAGCCAAAAGGTGAACGCAGTGCAAAAAGAAGCCTGGGGCGAAACGAACGTATACGTTTGATGTTGACAAACGGTCCAATATTAATATTTTTAAATACAAAATCCGCATTTGACCAGAAGCACAAATATATTAAGGCGCGTTGATGCAATTCAATTACAATTTCTCTATTGTATTACTATCAATCGTCGTCGCTATTATTGGTTCGTTTGTGGGCCTAATTCTCACAACCAACATAAACGCAATAAATAAGCGCCAACGATGGATTAGGATTATAGTAGGCGCCCTAGCCTTGGGCGGAAGTATTTGGTCCATGCACTTTATCGCAATGATGGCCGTGATATTACCCGTTCCCTTGCGCTACGACCTCGATGAGACCATCGCTTCCGCGGTTCTTGCCGTCATTTTCACCGCCGTCGCATTCGCCATTGTTGGGTTCACGAAACGCAATCAATGGACGATACCAGCCGCGGGGGTGGTTATGGGCGCTGCGATAGGCGGCATGCATTATCTCGGCATGCACGCCATCCGTGGTTGTCTCATGACCTACGATCTTCTTGGCGTCGCAATATCTGTAGTGATTGCAGTCCAGGCCGCCGCCATTGCCTTGTGGGCCGCCTTCGCCAAGCGGGGCATCCGCGCTACGGTGTTGGGAGCGGTAGGTCTAGGCCTCGGAATCTCCAGCATGCACTACTCGGGGATGCAGGCGACGGCCTTTATCCCATTAGAATCCGTGGCCGACTTCATGAGCCGCTCAGTCAATGAATTTCAGCTTGTCGTCGGCGTAACCGTCGTCATTTGGACCGTCTGGGCGATCGCACTCCTTATCTTTACCTATTCAGAATTTCGGAGAACCTCTCCTTCATGAGAGCCTGGAATATGCGGTCTGTTTCGGACAAACCTGCCGCCCAATCGATCCTGCCCGCCAATCAAAACCGTGAATGTAAACTGTTGACAATATGGAGGGCGGTTTTAGTCTGTGCGCCAGGGCGCCCGCAATCGTAACGCGCCGGACAAGGTGTCAGGTCAGGGCCGAGCATGGCGTATCTGGAACTCGCGGGTCTTACTAAATGCTACGGCGACGCCTTTGCCGTTAACGGCGTGTCGCTTTCCATCGAAAAAGGCGTACTCGTTTGCCTGCTCGGTCCCTCGGGATGCGGAAAGACGACCACGCTTCGGCTCATCGCGGGCTTCGTGCAGCCGACGTCTGGTGAAATTCGCGTGGGTGAGCGCGTGATATCGTCCGCGGGCTGGGCCGAGCCTCCAGAACGGCGCAACATGTCGATGATCTTCCAGAGCTATGCCCTTTGGCCTCATATGACCGTTGCTGAAAATGTTGGTTACGGCCTGAAGCTGCGGCGGCTCGGAAGCGCTGAAATCCAGAAGAAGGTCGGCACGATCCTGTCCATGACGAGGTTGGACGCGCTCTCGGACCGGTATCCGGGCGAGTTGTCCGGCGGTCAGCAGCAACGTGTTTCCCTGGCGCGCGCACTTGTCGTCGAGCCCGGCATTCTGCTTCTCGATGAGCCGCTTTCGAATCTCGACACCAATTTGCGGGAGGAGATGCGCTTCGAGATCCGGCGGCTCCATGACAAGTATCGTTACACCACCGTTTATGTGACGCACGATCAGACGGAAGCGATGACGGCGGCGGATATTATAGCTGTCATGAACCAAGGCCGGATCGAGCAGGCGGGAAGCCCCGAAGAAATCTATCGAGAGCCCAAGTCTCAGTTCGTTGCGCGGTTTCTCGGCGGCACAAATATTTTCAAAGGCGTCCAAAGAGGTGACGCAGTAGATTGCGGCGGCCTCGTTTTACGCTGTGCCAATAACGGCGCTGGCGCGCAAGGCGAGACATTCGTCGCGATCCGGCAGCATGACCTTCAAATCGCCAGCGCGAAACCGGTGGAGATGCTGAATTGGGCCGAGGGCACTGTTTCGCAGCATATCTATTTGGGATCCCATCGGGATTACATTGTAACGTTGGCTTCTGGCAGCCATGTTCGAGTTGTGGCGCCTGAAGCAGTCGCTTTCCCCGAGGGCCAATCGGTTTGGGTTCATTTTCCGCCCGCGCATTGCCGGGCGCTAAGCCATTAGCCTGAGATGCAGCGGTTACCACATACGGCGCATAATTCCTGTTCATATAATGACTAAGCTATTACCCCTCACCCTCGCCCTCTCCCACAGGGAGAGGGAGTAACGTCGAGCTTTCAACTGCGTCCCTTCTCCCTTTGGGAGAAGGACAGGATGAGGGGCAAAAGCTAAGTCAAATGTTTGCCGCCAAATGAAAATTCTCTGGGAGGAGACTATGAAATTAAGAATATGGGCCGCGCTCGCATTGTTAGGCGCGGCGATAGCTGGCGGCGCGGCGTTCGCCGCCGCCCCTGAACCATACGCCCCCACGCCCGAACTGATCGATGCGGCCAAGAAGGAAGGTAAGGTCGTCTGGTACACTTCGACCGATGTCGCGGTCTCCGAAAAACTAGCCGCGCTGTTCGAAGCTCAATATCCAGGGATCAAGGTCCAGGTCGAACGCGCGGGGGCCGAGCGGGTCTTTCAGCGGATCAATCAGGAATATGGCAGCGCCATCCATAATGTGGATGTCATCGAGACTTCGGACGCGGTCAATTTTGTTATTTTCAAACGGCAAGGCTGGCTGCTGCCTGCGGTCCCGCAAGACGTCGCGAAATATTGGCCGGAACAGACGAAAGACGCCGATGGTCAGTTCGCCGCTTACCGAGCGCATCTTTCGGTCATCGGGTATAACACGCGCCTCGTTAAGGCCGAGGACGCTCCGAAGAGCCATACCGACTTGCTCGATCCCAAATGGCGCGGGCGGATTGTGAAGGCTCACCCCGGTTATAGCGGCACAATCGTCACCGATACCTATGCGCTGAGCCAAACTCTAGGCTGGAGCTATTTCGAGAAGCTCGGCCAGCAAAAAATTATGCAGGTTCAATCCGCCACCGAACCACCGAAAAAACTTGCGGTAGGTGAGCGGCCCATCATGGCCGACGGCAATGAATATAACATCTTTACGCTCAAGGAAGCCGGGGGGCCTGTCGAAGCGGTTTACGCATCCGACGGAACGCCTATCGTCATCGGTAACGCCGCGATTCTGAAGGAGGCGCCGCACCCGGCCGCCGCGAAGCTGCTCTATGCGTTTATGTTCACAAAGGAAGCGCAGCAGTCCAATAGCGATGCCGGCGGTTTGCGGTCGTTTCATCCTGGGGTTAAGGAAAAAGAGACTCGAGTTCCCCTCTCCAAGATCAAATTGCTCTATAGCGATCCCGCCAAGCTTGAGGCGGCCGTCGAGGAGCTGAAGAAGAAATACGAAGAGTATTTCGGAACCTGATCGTGGTTTCGTTAAGCGCGGATAGGCTTTCACAAAGGCGCGAGGGCGTCGATCCGTCTGGCGCCATCTTTGCCGTTATATCCGTTTCGCTTGCGATTCTCGTTCTTCTGCCGCTGTTTTGGCTGACCTACTACAGCCTCTCTGGCCCGCAAGGCCAGTTCACATTCGCAAACTTCTGGACGCTTTTTACCGATCCGACTTTGCGGCGCCCCTTCGTCATCTCGATAGGCATGGCTTTGGGTGTCGGCGCGCTCTCCTGCATCATCGCCACGCCGCTCGCATGGCTCGTTGCCCGGACCGACATGCCGGGGCGGTCGCTCATCCGTGCGCTTGTTACGGCCTCGTTCGTGACGCCGCCCTTTCTCGGCGCAATTGCCTGGGAAATTCTGGCCGCGCCGAACAGCGGTATTATCAATCAGATCTATCGCAGCATATTCGACCTGCCGCCCTATGAGACGCTTGTCGATATTTACACGCTGGAAGGGCTGATCTTCGCCATCTCCTGCTACACATTTCCGCTTGTATTTACGCTCGTCGCCAACGCCTTCGAGCGCGTGCCGGGAGACCTCGAAGATGCGTCGGCTATCCTCGGCGGCACGCAAGCGGCGACGTTACGGCGGATCACATGGCCGCTCGTCTTGCCGGCCATGATCGCCGGGGCGCTTATCGCTATTCTGCAAGCGCTCACGATGTTCGGTTCGCCCGCCATACTCGCGCTGCCTGCGGGCTTTCATGTCATCACGACGAAGATCTGGAGCCTTTTTCAGTTTCCGCCGAAGCCGGGGCTCGCCGCCGCCGCCGCGTTTCCGCTTTTGGCGATCACGATCGTCCTCCTATGGGCGCAAAGCCGTATTCTCGGACGGCGGGGCTATGCCGTAATTGGAGGGAAAAGCGGGCCGCCACGCCTTACCCGGCTTGGCGGGTGGAGATGGGCCGGATTCGGGTTTGCCGTTCTGGTGCTGAGCCTTACCGTGATCCTTCCCTATGGAGCGCTTCTCAAAACGGCCTTCACAAAAAGCGTCTCGGAGCCTATGTCCTGGAGCAATCTTACGCTTCATAATTTCCGATTCGTGTTCTTCGAATTCTCCGCGACCCAACTCGCGATGCGCAACACGTTCGTCTTGGGATTTGCGGCTGCGACCGTTGTCACAACAATCGCGCTCGCCGTGGCGTATTTGGCTTCTCGCAAATCGATCCGGGGAGCGTGGGCGCTCGGCTATCTGGCGACCATCCCCATCGCGATTCCCGGCATCGTGCTCGGCGTCGGATTGTTCCTGAGCTATTCGACAGCACCCTTCATGCTCTACGGCACGCTTTGGATTTTGCTAATCGCCTTTGTCACGATCGAGATGCCGGCAGCCTATCAGCAGCTTTCGACGGCCCTCACAGGCATGAACCCGGAGTTAGAAGAAGCGAGCCGCATTCTTGGGGCGACCCGAACGGACACGCTCCGCAGAATCACAGCCCCAATTCTGCGAACGAGCGTCATCGCGACGTGGTGCCTCGTGTTCATCGGTACGATCCGCGAACTTTCGGCGACGATATTGCTCACGACCGCCAATACGAAAATCGTTTCGGTTATCATTTACGATTTGAACGAAAGCGGCGATCTCGGCGCGATTTCCGTTCTCGGGATCGTGCTGCTGGCCGTTTGCTTTGCCGTCGTGTTTCTCGCGAACCGTCTCCCTGGCGGCGGATCGCGACTGACTGCCGCACGATGAACGTGTGCGAATGAAGGTCAGCTTCCGTTAATTCATCTTGATCAAATATCTGACGAAGGGATCGGTGGGCGTAAACTGCTCGTAGAGCGAGCGCGCGACTTCGTTTGTCTCATGCGTATGCCAGTAAAGGCGCGGCCAGCCGTTTCGGCGGCTTAGACGAATGAGTTCTTCAATAAGCGCGCTTCCCGCGCCGCGCCCGCGAACTGCTTCCGACACAAACAGATCTTCGAGATAGCAGATGGGTTCCGTCCCCCACGTGTAGGGGTGCAGCACATAATTCGCGAAGCCCGCGATCTGCCGCCGTTCGCCCTGGATCGCTATCGTCGCAACGAGTGCGTTGACGGCGTGGTTTGGATCGAGAATTCGCCGCCATAGCTCATTGGTCGCTTCCTCTGGGATCGACGCTCCGTAAAAATCGCAATAGGTCTGCCAGAGTTCGCGCCACTCCGCCTCATCTGCGCTGACGGCTGGCCTAACTTCGATCCCAGTATGCTCACCTATCATGTCAGACCGCCTTCGCACTCATGATGTAGTTCACCGATAAATCCTTGTCCGACAATTTCCATTCTCCCGAAAGCGGGCTGAACACGATGCCGCTTTCCACACCCAAAGCGAAACCGGCGGCCTTAAGTTCGGCCGCGAGTTCTGACGGTTTAATGAACTTGTTCCAATCGTGTGTTCCACGTGGAATGAGACCGAGCACCTTTTCGGCCGCGACGATCGCCAGCGCGTATGATTTCGCCGTGCGATTGAGGGTTGAGACGATTATCGCCCCATTCGGCTTGCAAAGGCGTCTGCAGGTTTCAAGGAAGCTGCCTACGTTCGAAACATGCTCGATCACCTCGGAGGCGATGACCGCGTCGAACATCGCGCCTTCGCTCGCCAGTTCTTCCGCGGTGGCCGCCCGATAGTTTACCTTCAGGCTGGCCGCCGCGGCATGGGCCTTGGCTGCTTCGATTGCGGCGGCAACCGGATCTATGCCGGTAACTTCAGCCCCGAGCCTCGCCAAAGGCTCGGCAAGAATACCCCCGCCGCAGCCGATATCGAGGATATTCAGCCCCGAAAGCGAGCGAAGGCCGGCGCCGCTCGAAAACGCGCCGCCGATCTCGCGTACAATGAATTGCAGCCGGGCTGGATTGAAGGCGTGAAGAGCACGGAACTTGCCGCGCGGGCTCCACCATTCATCCGCCAGCGTCTGAAAATGACGAGCTTCAGCCTCGTCCAAAGACGCGTTCCGCCGTGTTTCCGCCCTAATCTCGATCAATGGCCTTCACCAACTAGAAATAGGTCTCTAAAAGTCCTTTATGGACCTCCCCGGTCGAGTTGTCCTATCACGAAGAACCAATTTTAAGACCCATAGGCATCGCCCTTTCACGGCCCAACAGCCGCTTTATGAAAACAAGAAACAAGATTGTGAGGCCTTAGCAAGCGATGCTCCTTGTCATGAAATTTGGCGGAACCTCCGTCGCCGACGTCGCCCGCATCAAGAACGCCGCGCTCCACGTCAAGCGTGAAGTCGAGGCCGGCAACCGGGTTGCTGTCGTCGTTTCCGCGATGGCCGGGCATACGAACCAGCTTGTCGCCTGGACACGCGAAGCAAGTCTTATTCATGATGCGCGAGAGTATGACGCGGTTGTGGCCTCGGGCGAGCAAATTACATCGGGGCTGATGGCGATTGCGCTTCAGTCGCTCGGAGTCACGGCCCGTTCTTGGCAAGGCTGGCAAATTCCGCTGAAAAGCGACGATGCCCACGGCGCCGCCCGGATCGACGTAGTCGAGGCGTCCGAAATACGCCGCCGTCTCGATCTCGGTGAAGTCGCGGTCGTAGCCGGATTTCAGGGGATAAGCCCTAATAATCGCATCACGACACTTGGGCGCGGAGGATCGGATACGAGCGCGGTTGCGCTCGCGGCTGCCATAAAGGCGGATCGATGCGATATATATACGGATGTAGACGGCGTTTACACGACCGACCCAAGGGTGGAGCAGAAAGCGCAGAGACTCGACCGCATTTCTTACGAGGAAATGCTTGAAATGGCGTCGCTCGGAGCAAAAGTACTTCAAACTAGATCCGTGGAACTTGCCATGGTTCAAGGGGTGCGTGTACAAGTTCGGTCGAGCTTCGATCCGCCCGATATTTGCAAGCCTGCGCAACTCGGTTTGGCCGAAGGTTGTGGCACGCTTGTTTGCGACGAGGCCGAAATGCTGGAACAGCGGATTGTGAGCGGTATCGCCTATACGAAGGACGAGGCGAAGGTTACCGTTCTCGCGGTTGAAGACAAGCCCGGAGTCGCCGCCGGAATTTTTATGCCTCTGGCCGAAGCCAACATTAATGTTGACATGATTGTGCAGAATATATCGGAGGACGGGCGAACCACAGACATGACGTTTACGGTTGCCGCGTCGGAGTTCTCCAGGGCGCTCGACGTGTTGCGCCTGCTGGAAAACTCAATCAAATATGCCGACCTGAGAGGCGATACCGACGTGGCGAAGGTTTCCGTCATTGGTGTCGGAATGCGAAGCCATGCGGGCGTCGCCGCTCAAATGTTTCAAGCTCTGGCGGAAAAGGGCATTAACATACAAGCCATATCGACGTCGGAAATAAAGATAAGCGTGCTAATCGGGGCTGCCTATACGGAGCTGGCCGTTCGCACGTTGCACACTTTGTTTGGGTTGGATCATTAAGCCCTGAGTGAAGATCGGAAGAAAGACGGCATCGGACAACCGTTGCCACGTAACGTCCCGCTAAAAGGGGTTAAGGACCAGGCCATGCCCTGGATGATGAGCGCACCCTGGGTTTTGATCCGCAATCTCCGGCTGATTATGGCTACGGAGTCAGATCCGCAGGGAAAGCTGGACGGCATTGTCAAAGTGATCGCCGCAAACATGATTGCGGAGGTTAGCTCGATCTATGTCCGCCTTCCGGACGGTACGCTCGAACTTTACGCAACCGAGGGCTTGCGGCGGGAAGCCGTTCACCAGCTTCGCATGAGCAAGGGAGAAGGCCTTGTCGGCCTGATCGCCCAATGGGGCGAGCCCGTAAATCTGCCCGATGCCCAAAAACATCCCGCTTTCTCCTTCAAGCCGGAAACGGGCGAGGACGCCTATCATTCATTTCTTGGGGTTCCAATCTTGCGCGGGAGACGGACGCTCGGCGTTCTCACCGTTCAAAACCGGATCGAGCGCCGTTATACCGATGAAGAGGTCGAGGCCCTGCAGACGACCGCGATGGTTCTCGCCGAATTGATCGCTTCCGGCGCGTTCGAAGGCGCGGTTACGCCGCCCGCCGAGCCGCCACGCGGGTCGCTCACGCTTAAGGGCCTGCCCTTGGCGGACGGCCTTGCACTGGGCCACATCGCGCTCCATAAGCCACGGCCGGTCATCCTGAATTTTTTCGCGGACAATCCGCAGGCCGAGTTGCAGCGCTTAGACCAAGCTCTGGACACGTTGAGGAAGGACATCGATGGGATGGCCTCCCATCACGGCTCGCGTTCGGGCGAACATAGCGACATTCTTGAAGCCCTGAAAATGCTCGCGAACGACCGGGGCTGGGCCCGCAAGATGCGGGAAGCTCTGGCCGCCGGTTTGACGGCCGAGGCCGCGGTCGAACGCGTTCAACACAATATGCGGGCCCATTTCATGCGGCATGCGGATGCCGCGTCTAGGGATCGCGTTCACGATCTGGACGACCTGTCGAACAGGCTTTTGCGTCTCCTAACCGGAGAGAACGGCCACGACGTTTCGGATAGCCTTCCAAGCGACGCGATCCTCGTCGCGCGCAATATGGGCGCCGCCGAACTCCTGGACTATGACCCGCATAAATTGCGCGGCCTTGTTATCGAGGATGGCGGGCCGGCGGCGCATGTCGCCATCGTGGCGCGGTCGATGGACCTTGCCGCGATGGTTCAAACGCACGATGTCGTCTCATCGGTGGATCATGGAGACCCGGCGATTCTCGATGGCGAGGCCGGGGTGCTTCATATCCGCCCATCGCTCGAAGTTATTCGCGCCTATCACGATAAGGCGCGGTTCCGCGCCAAGCGGCAGGCAACATTTTCGCGGCTGCGCCATACCCCAGCGATTTCGAAGGATGGCATCCGAATTCTTCTCAACATGAATGCGGGCCTGCTCGTCGATCTTCCCAATCTGCATCAAAGCGGGGCGGATGGAATCGGCCTCTTCAGGACAGAACTGCAATTCATGGTGGCGTCCCGCTTTCCGAAGATGCGCGAGCAAAGCCTAACCTATGCCCGGGTGCTCGACGAAGCCGCAAATCGAAACGTGATCTTCCGCTCGCTCGATGTGGGTGGCGATAAGGTCGTGCCCTATATGCGGCAGGTCAAAGAGGCTAACCCCGCGCTGGGCTGGCGCGCTATCCGCATGTCGCTCGACCGGCCGGGCCTCTTCCGCACGCAAGTCAGGGCGCTGTTGCGGGCGGCGGCCGGCCGTAATTTGCGGCTCATGATCCCCTTCGTGACCGAGCTATCGGAATTCATATTGGCGCGCGCACTGATCAAGAAGGAGATCGATTACGCAAACCGGTACGGCCATGAGCTTCCGCAGACGATAAAGGTCGGCGTGATGATTGAGGTTCCGGCTCTCGTGTATCAGCTCGATGCGCTGCTGCCATTCGTCGACTTCGTCTCAGTTGGAAGCAACGACCTCTTCCAGTTTTTGTTCGCCGCGGACCGCGAAAATGACCGCGTCGCGCGCCGTTTCGATCATCTCAGCCCGTCTGCTTTGCGAATTCTGCATGAAATAGCGGTCAAAGCCGAAGTTCACGGTGTTGAATTCGGCCTTTGCGGAGAAATGGCCGGCAGACCGATAGAAGCGATGGCTTTGATCGCTCTCGGCTATAGATCGATATCGATGGCCCCTGCGTCGATCGGACCGGTCAAGGCGATGGTGCTTTCCGCTGAGGTCAAGGCCTTGAGAACTTTTACGCTCGACCTTATCGATGGTAATTGCCCGAATGTTCGCAAAGAGCTTCTTTCATTTGCCGAGCATAATTCGATCGATATCTAATCCTCAACTCCAATTTCCAAAGTTACAGCACCGACATGCCGTCCATTCCAAAGGAAAAGCTTGCCCGTCTCGTAGGGCGCTGGGAAACGCTTCAGGGCCTGCTTGCGCAGGGTTCCGACCAGGAAAGCTACATTAAACTGTCGAAGGAATTTGCCGAACTCGACCCGCTGGTTGCGTCGATCCATGCGCTTCAGAATGCCGAACGGGAGGCCGAAAGCCTGCGGCAGATGGTGGACGATCCATCTTCCGATCGGGAAATGGTGGAACTGGCGCAGGAAGAATTAACGGCGCTGGAGCCTCGCGTCCAAAAACTTGAACACGAATTGCAGATCCAGCTTCTACCGAAAGATTCCGCCGACGAAAAGAGCGCAATCTTGGAAGTCCGCGCGGGAACTGGCGGCGAGGAAGCCGCTCTTTTTGCCGGCGATCTGTTCCGTATGTATCAGCGCTATGCCGACATAAAAGGCTGGAAAGTCCAGATCTTGTCGACAAGCGAAGCGGATGCGGGCGGCATCAAGGAAGTTGTCGCGAGCATTAGCGGGAAAGGCGTGTTCGCCCGGATGAAATTCGAATCCGGCGTTCATCGTGTGCAGCGTGTGCCAGAGACCGAAAATCAGGGCAGGATTCATACCTCCGCCGCGACTGTCGCGGTTCTTCCCGAAGCGGAAGACATCGATATCGAAATCCGCGCCGAAGACATCCGCATCGACACGATGCGGGCGAGCGGCGCCGGCGGCCAGCATGTGAATACGACGGACTCGGCGGTGCGAATTACCCATCTTCCAACTGGGATGATCGTGACGTCGAGCGAGAAATCCCAGCATCAAAATAGGGCGCGCGCGATGCAGGTTCTGCGCGCGCGGCTCTATGACATGGAACGCAATAAAGCCGCTGAGGCCCGAGCTGCGGAGCGCAAGGACCAAATTGGCTCCGGAGATCGAAGCCAGCGCATCCGCACCTATAATTTTCCGCAGGGGCGCGTCACCGATCATCGCATCAATCTGACGTTGTATCATCTGCCGCAAATCATTGAAGGCACAGCCCTCGATGAGATCATCGACGCCTTGATCGGCGAGCATCGGGCGAGCCTCCTGGCGTCTGAAGATTTGACCCTACATGCTTGACGATGTGCGGCAGAAGCGGGCGGCCGAGACGGAGGGCACGACTGTGCGTGCGGCTCTGTCTAACGCTAGCAGCTTATTGAGACAGGCGGGATTTGCTACGGCCGGTCTGGATGCGAGATTGCTCGTCGGAGCAGCCAGCAAGCTCACGCCTGAGCAATTGATCTCGGAAGGCGAACTTTACCTTAACGCTACTCAATTGAAAGACGCGGATCGCTATTTACGCCGCCGTCTCGCAGGCGAGCCTGTTTCGCGCATCGTAGGGCGCAGGGAGTTTTGGGGGCTGGATTTCTCTTTATCCGCGGAAACCCTCGACCCGAGGCCAGAGAGCGAGCTTCTCGTCGAGGTGGTGCTCGATCATTCTATTCAAGGAAATCGTTCCCGCTCGCCGCTTCGACTTCTCGATCTGGGTACTGGCTCCGGATGTCTGCTAGGCGCTCTTCTTTCAGAACTTCCTGAAAGCACCGGAGTTGGAGTGGATATTTCAAAGAACGCCCTTGCAACGGCGCGGGCAAATTTATCGCGTCTGGGGTTGCTTGAACGCGCTTCATTCCTATGTGGTAATTGGGCGGACGCGATCCGGCCCGAGGCGATGGACGCGATTCTATCGAATCCGCCTTACATACGCTCAGCGGAGATCGAAACGCTCGATCGGGCCGTGAGATGTTACGATCCGATACGCGCTCTCGATGGCGGCGAAGACGGATTGTTGGCGTACCGCGCGCTTATCGCTAAAGCATCCTTGGCGCTGAAACCTGGCGGAATAGCGGTTTTTGAAGCCGGCGAGGGCCAAGCATCGAAGATCGTCGAGTTGATGGAACGCGATGCAGGAGCTTCGCGTTTTCTTGAACCGAGGATAATATGCGATCTCGCAGGAATCCAAAGAGCAGTGGCAAGAGTGCGACAGTCGTAAGACCGCAGACTAATGGCCAAAAAAAAGATTGGAAATTAGAGACGATCACGATACGTTCAACGTGAGAGGTGGCCTCCGAAGAGCCCGGCAGGGCGTAAGAATAATCGAGAGGCCTTAATCTGCGCAGCCGAAATTTAGCGGTGGGGCCAGCTTTAAAGTTGGTGGTTTGCGCTTTGCGGGGAAAAGTCGTTCTTATCGTAGAGATGCGTCTTCGATAGCGCCATATAGGCGAGAACGCTAAGGGCGGCTGTCGTGACGCAGTGATCAACACAGAATTTGTAACCGGCGCATGATGCTTATCGGCGATGCGCGGATGCAATGCAGGCCGTTTTGTTGGATTTTAAGACAGGACCCATGAGGCAAGGACAGCAAAATCGTAGGGGCCGCAATCGCGGCGGTGGCGGCGGTGGCGGCGTCAATAATAATGGCGGCGGCAGGAAGCCACAAAACTCAATGAGCCGAAACTATGAATCGAGCGGCCCAGACGTTAAGATTCGTGGCACGGCTATGCACATTGCTGAAAAGTATGCGTCGCTCGCAAGAGACGCGATGTCGTCCGGCGATATCGTGGGCGCCGAAAACTATCTTCAGCACGCGGAGCACTATAACCGTATCATCATGGCCGCGCAGGCGCAGAACCCGCCCATGCAAAATCAAGGTGGCGACGTTCCCCACGTCATAAATGGCGGAGGCCGCTTCAACAATAATGACGGTTTCCAAAGAGACTATAACGGCAATGAGTCCGACGAAGGCGAGGACGACGAGTTCGCAGGTCAGAGGCCTGCCTTCCTAGAGCGCGCTCCGGCGTATCGTCAGCATCATCAGCAACAGCCGTATATGGCGCAGCCGCCGTTTCCTCCAAATCAGGATCAGCCTACGATTCCAAGCGATCCTGGCAGCCTACCCCAGCCTGTAGAAGGCGCTGGCGAGTTTATCGACGGTGACAGAGGGCCGCCAAAACGCAGACGCCGCCGTCCCATGGGAGACGGGCCAAGGGGATTCAACGGGCGCAACGGCGCCACTCACGGTACAGGACCCAACGGATCCGCGCCTGGTAACGATAATGCGCCGGACGAGGCGGCCTCCTAGGCTTCGTCCGCGGCTTGCATGTGGAATGACTGCCCCGTTATTGCTTGCACATGACAGGTTCGAGGCTTCGCGTTAATGCCAGAGAACAGAGCTTGCATCGCTTCACGCTTTGCGCAATAAATCAGGGACGCCGCGATTGACCCAATCGCAATGAGCGGGCGTAGCTCAGGGGTAGAGCATCACCTTGCCAAGGTGAGGGTCGGGCGTTCGAATCGCCTCGCCCGCTCCAATTAAATCAAAGACTTATGGGGTTTTCCGGCCTTTTGAAACTTCTCGGCACTAGGTAGGCATTACGCAGTTTTAGAAATTTGGGCCAATCAGAAAGCAGTAAATTGGGCCACCCCACTCTTTAAACCTTAGCGAGTTTGACTTTTTGAGCGGCTCAGTTCAAAGCAAACTTCTTCATGGGGTCTGCCAGACTTTCTGTAACAGGGGAAACTTTACTCTTGGCAGTATGCGGAAGACGCGGAAACCCCTTCGGCCCCAGTCAAGCGCCGCCTGAAGCATATCCATGGC
>Ga0209069_10000653_pt1 | contig 16376 bp, 16 predicted proteins | sample Str013_2_FD_187202 | JGI IMG/M metagenome (GOLD analysis project Ga0209069, IMG submission 187202) | Freshwater sediment microbial communities in response to fracking from Pennsylvania, USA - Straight Creek_MetaG_SC_2013 (SPAdes) (version 2) | ecosystem: Environmental > Aquatic > Freshwater >...
TTTCTCTATGAAAACGGTGAGTTCTATTTCATCGAGATGAACACGCGTCTGCAAGTCGAACACCCTGTCACCGAAGCAATTACCGGGCTTGATCTGGTGCAGGAACAAATCCGCGTTGCTGCCGGTGGTGCGCTTGCATTCAAACAGAGCGACATCCAGTTCTCGGGCCATGCCATTGAATGCCGGATCAACGCAGAAAATCCTCAGACCTTTGCTCCCTCCCCCGGCCGCGTTGATGCCGTACATTTTCCCGGTGGCCTTGGCGTGCGGGTGGATTCTGCGCTTTATTCCGGTTACCGCATCCCGCCTTACTATGACAGCTTGATCGGTAAGCTTATCGTGTTCGGAAAATCACGTGCTGAATGCATGATGCGTTTGCGTCGCTCGCTTTCGGAATTTGTGATTGAAGGCGTGGAAACGACGATCCCTCTCTTCCAGCGCCTTTTGGCCGAGAACGATATTATCGATGGCCATTATGACATTCATTGGCTGGAGAAATTCCTGAGCCGACCGAAATCATGACGGTGATCACGCCACAGGTTTTGCTCAAAGCCTATTCAGTTGGCGTGTTCCCGATGGCCGAAAGTGCTGATGACCCCGCACTTTATTGGATCGAACCGGAGGAGCGCGGGATTTTGCCGCTCAATGGGTTTCACATTTCCCGTTCGTTGCGCAAATCTGTCCGCCACCAACGCTTCGAGATTCGCATTGATACGGCTTTCGAAGCGGTGATTGCCGCCTGTGCGGAGAAGACTTCGGACCGCGATGTCACATGGATCAACACCCGGATTTTGCGGCTTTACACGCAGCTGCACAAGATGGGTTGCGGCCATTCGGTTGAATGTTGGCAAGATGGCAGGCTGGTGGGCGGGCTGTACGGGTTGCGCCTGGGCGCTGCCTTCTTCGGTGAAAGCATGTTTTCGCGCCAAACAGATGCTTCAAAAGTTGCGCTGGTTCATTTGGTGGCGCGGCTCAAAGCCGGGGGGTTCAAACTTTTGGATGCGCAATTCGTCAATGCGCATCTGGAGCAGTTTGGCTGTTTCAGCATCAAGAAGCCGGAGTACCGCGCGTTGCTGGATGCTGCATTGGATGGCGAAGGTGACTTTGGGCGGTTTCGACAGGATCGCGATGTTGAAGCCGTTCTTGCGCTGGCTCAATCCGGCGGCGGTTGATCGGGGTTTTCGATTTGATCCTGTAACGTGGAAAGATCAGGGGCTGTTTCCACTGGCGGCGGTGGGGCGTTGGGATCACGGCAGCCCGTCAACCACACGTCATACAGCGGATGTTCGACAGCGTTGAGGCCAGGACTTTCGGCAAACATCCAACCTGAGAATATCCGCTTGCGTTTGCCATCCATCGACAGTTCGTCAACTTCAACAAAGGCCACGGTCTTTGGGTCTTCCGTAATGGGTCTGGTGTTGCAGACATCGGCCTTCACCACCAAGCCACCAAACTTTTTTTCTTCACCGATCTTGGCTTCAAAATTTGTGGTCTGACCCATGATCTTGTCGAGGCCTGCGAAGATGGCGATCGGGTTGGCCACGGAATCCGCGCAAGCCGGAGCCGCCGTCAGAGCGAATGCTACGCCAGCGATCCAGACTTGTTTCATTGCTTTGGCTGCGTGCCCTGATCGGCAGGTGCTGGAACGTTGCCTGCATCACTGCCCTTGCCACTGCCCCCTTTGGAGAACATGGCTTGGCTGATGAGCGACCACATATCGACTGCCCCTTGGGTATAACTGATCTCGCCGCCGTTGGTCAGCTTGGTCTCAGAACCACCGGGCTCGAGCGAGACAAATTTTGCGCCCAGCAAACCTTCAGACGTGATCTTGGCAGATGTGTCGTCAGCCAATTGCAGCTGCGGCTGCAAAAGCATGTCGATGCGCGCCTGGTAAGATTTGACATCAAGGCTCTGCGCCACAACGGTGCCAACCTTGATCCCTGCGACACGCACGTCCGAGCCCACAGCAATGCCATCAATATTGTTGAACTGTGCCGTGATATGATAGCCGCCGGAGGGACCGCCCGTTCCTGATGTCCGATAGGCGAACGAGAAAAACAGAACCGCCGCCAAAACAACGGCGGCTCCGACCAGCGATTCCATCACTGTCGATTTCATTCGGGCTTCCATGCTTGATAGTCACTGGCCCGCTTTTGGGGTTTGCCACCCACCGCAATTGAGCCAGGCGGATGATAGGCCGCAGCCGTTCCCGTCAGGTTTTCGAGGTGCGGCTTTTGCCATTCGCGGGCAACATAGTTATCGTGTGGCGGGGCTACATCGACGCGGTGATGCAGCCAGCCATGCCAACCGGGTGGCACTTTTGAGGCTTCAGCATAGCCGTTGTAAATCACCCAGCGCCGCTCTGGAATGGAACCGGGCACGGCAGACTTGGCCTTGTAATAACGGTTGCCCAGTTCATCCTGGCCGACAAAGTTGCCCTTACGCCAAGTATAGAACCTGGTGTTCAGGGTCTGGCCACTCCACCAAGTGAAAAACTGTTTTAGAAACTGCATTTTGAAGACTCTTTGATTTGGTGGGAATATGGCGGATGGGAGCCCGAAGTTCAATCAGGATTTGGGACGCAGAATAGCAACCGTCTGACCACTGAGGTTTTTCTCTCCCAGGGTTTCCACGCCCGGATCAGCCTCCAGTTGATGGATGATGTCCTGCAACTCGGCGGGATCAATGGGGGACGTTGATGGCAGGGCGAACATGCCAAAGTTTGATTTCAGGCTTTCGTGGACAAGGTCGAGTAGGAGTACCCGCTCTGACTTGCCATTGTCCATCACTCTGACGTTGGATTGGAAGGCCTTGAGCACGATGCGGATGGGTTGGTGGAGTTGGTCGTCGTGGCTTGCCGTCACTTTGGCGCGCAGGCCTTCATGCACCGCAGGTTTTGGGGCCATGTCGGCCAAAGCGCCCGATGTATTGAGATAGGGCAACACATCGCGCCAGCCCCATCGGTTCCAAAGGCGATAATGCTGGTGGTTGAGGACATCACGCAAGCTAGACTGTGATCCGATCCATTGAATTTCAAAACCTTCGGTTTGGCGTCCCACGAGATTGATGCGCTGGCCGGGCATTTTGGCCCAGCCACTGACCAGATAGTCCGGCAAGGCAAAGGTCACCAATTTGTTGATGGGCTGATAGCGTTCGACCCGCCGGTCAAAATTGTTGGAAATGTTGATGCTGCCCGCCAGGAGCAGGATCGACAAGGTAGCCGCCGGCAACGCAACTGGATGAAACCTGCCGAGCTTGATGGTGGAGAGTGCAACAGAGAAAACGACGGTCAGGATTCCACCGATCAATATGCCGCCCGTGACATCGCTGAACCAATTGACCCCGAGGTAGAGGCGCGAAAAGGAAATGGCGATCACTGCCATCGTCCCAGAAGCCACGATGAGGGCCTGACTCCAACGCGATAGGCCCCTCGCTGTAATCGCGGCCAGAATTCCAAACACGGTACCTGCCATAACGGCATGGGCTGAGGGGAAGCGGAAGTCAGTCTTCAAAGCGCCTTCGCCCGGCGCGCTGAGCCCAAAGGAAAAACCGAGCAAGATGATCTTGGCGACTGCCAATGTGGCCAGGATGGTCCCGGCGGCGCGCCAATTGCGGTTCCAGGCAAACCACAGAACCGGAACTGCGCCAGCGGCGAGTAGCACCGGTTCATCGCCGAACATGGTCACCCGAACGAAAATTTCATCGCCCGGAACGGAGCGCAGTTCACTGAAAAAGTTATAGACTGAATGATCAAAATTACTGACCGCTTGGCGCAGCAACAGGCCGGAGACGATATCCGCGAGCCCGACAATAGCGAGCAGACCCAGTGCAATGGCCAGCAACAACAAAACGGAATTGGGATTCTCGGGCGCAATCGCTTGACCGAAGCGGCGTGCGGATTTGGACTGGCGAGCCTTGGCCCAGGCCGACAATCGGCCCTGCGCCGTTTTGCGGTAAGGTGAAAGGCCCGCCGCCACAACCCGAACCAGCCAGCCCCCAATGGCCAGAATCAGCAACAGAACCACCAACACCACAAGGAGCCTGCTGCTCAACTCTCCAGCCAGTGACAAAGCCTGCCCCAGCAAAACACCGGGCAAGACGTGCAAGGCTGCCCAGGCAATGCCTGACGTGATGTTGACCGCCAGAAAGAAGAGTTGGCCCATTCCGAACATACCAGCGATGCCCGGCACAACGGATTTGATGCCGGGCACAAAGCGGCCAATGGCAATCGACTTGCCACCATGTTCTTTCACATAGGCTTCGCCCTTGGCCAAAAGGTGGGGATAATTGCGCAACGGCCACATGCTGCGCAACCTGTCGCCGAAAATACGGCCAGCCCAGAATGAAATCTGGTCGCCCGTGATACAGCCCAGGATGGTTGCAATCATCACCGGCCAGAAGGGTAATTTGCCTGCGCCCACCAAAGTTCCAGCGCCGATCAACACAGCTGTTGATGGAACAAAGAGGCCGATCACCAACAACGCTTCGCCCAAGGCGACAAAGAAGACCAGTACCAAGGCCCAATCGGGATGGTTGGAAAAATAGTCAAGGTAAGGCTGAATCTGGAAATAGCTGGAAAAGTAATCGAGATAAGGCTGGATGTAACTCATTGTGACGGTTGCGGCCCTGCTCGGTTCTGGCTTAGGACTGATAGGTAGGTGAGAACCTTGGCTTTTTCCATGAAAGAATGACGGCGAGCATCATGAATCTTTGGCAAGTCTTCACGTTGATTTTTGCGGGTGTGTTTGGCGGACTTGCCAATGCCATGGCCGGGGGCGCTTCGCTATTTACTTTTCCGGCATTGTTGGCTGTCGGCCTGCCGCCCATTGTGGCCAATGCCTCAAATGCATTGGCTGTCACTTCAAGTAACGGGGTTGGCTTTCTCAGCGATCTCAAGAAACTGCCGAAGGCTGATGTTCCATTTTGGCTCAGCCTTGCTGTGGCGGCTGTGGGTGGCGGGCTTGGGGCAGCATTGCTTCTGGTGACACCGGAGAGCACCTTCACCAAGTCTGTGCCCGCCTTGATCGGGATTGCAACTTTGCTTTTTGCCTTTTCAAAACAGATCCAGCGCTTCTTGTCGCGGCTTTTGGGCGGCGGACATGACCATGCCAGATTGCGGCAGATATTGCTGTTTCCGGTGGCGATCTATGGCGGCTATTTTGGTGCAGGTGCGGGTGTGATCATTCTCTCCGCCCTCAGCGCCACCAGCAGCATGGAATTGCGCAGCCTCAATGCCCTCAAAAACCTCATTGCGTTTCTCATGAATGTGACCGCGATCATCATTTTCATCCACTACGGCCTAATCGAATGGCCACACACATTGGTAATGATGATCGGTACATTGGCTGGCGGGTTTACCGGAATCAAACTCACCAAGGTCTTGCCGCAAAGCGTCGTACGCAATGTCATTGTGACTTGCGGTGTGTTGATGACGGCAATTTATGTCTGGCGTTACTGGCTATAGGCCTTGGCAATTTGCGCCGCCAAGCGGGCATTGTTTTCGACAAGCGCGATATTGGCGGCCAGCGAACGACCGCCGGTGACGTCTGCCAGGTGCTTCAGCAAGAAAGGCGTGAGGTTTTTGCCGGCAATGCTTTGGCGGGCAGCCTCGGCAATGGCTTTTTCGATTGTGGGTGCTATTTCGCTTGCCAGGATTTCGGCTTCTAGCGGGATGGGGTTGGCCACCACTACGCCGCCGCACAGCTTCATCGCCCATTTGGCCTTCATGAGGGATGCAACTTCTTCTGCCGAGTCGCAGCGCATTGGCACTTTGAAACCAGATAAACGAGAATAGAAGGCCGGGAACTCATCGGTGCCGAAGCCCACAACGGGAACGCCCTCGGTTTCCAGTGCTTCCAGTGTCAGGCCCAAATCGAGGATCGCCTTGGCCCCGGCGGTCACAACTGCCACATTGCTTTGCGCGAACTCGGTGATATCTGCTGAAATATCAAAACTTCTATCGCCGCCACGGTGCACGCCACCGATCCCGCCCGTGGCGAAAACGGCGATCCCCGCCATATCTGCGATACGCATGGTGGATGCCACCGTGGTGGCACCGGTCAAGCCCTTGGCCACAACATAAGGCAAGTCACGCACCGAGACTTTCATGATGGAAGGTCCGGTTTTGGCGAAATGTTCGAGTTCAGAATCAGAAAGCCCGGCGCGCAGTTTGCCATCTACGATAGCGATCGTGGCGGGTGTGGCACCCTGCTCCCTGATGATGGCCTCTACCTTCTGGGCCATTTCGAAATTCTGTGGAAAGGGCATGCCATGTGCGATGATCGTAGATTCCAGAGCCACCACGGGCTTGCCTTTCGCGAGGGCGGATTTCAGGGCGGGGGAGAGTTTGACTTTCATGGCAGCGTGGAACTTTCTGAGGCGATGACTTGTGCGGAAGCCTTTTGCCCGAGTTCAGCCGCCTTTGCCAGCGGAAGGCCTTGCATCAAACCGGACACCAGCCCAGCCGTGGCAGCATCACCAGCGCCCGTCACATCAATGATCTTTCGGGCTTGCGCAGCGATGTGGACGATGGTCTGGCCGTCGGAGGCGAAGGAACCCTGAGCGCCAGCGTGAATCACAAGATTTTGCAGGCCCGCCGCGTGAAGATGCGCTGCTCCCGCTTCGACGTTACGCGTGCAGGTCAAGGCTTCGAGTTGATCAAGATTTGGGGTTGCCAAGAAGAGCCTGTGCTGTTCAAGCAGCGCCAAGAGCTTGGCGGATTTCGGAATGGAGACCGGTTCGATCACCAGTTTCGACGCGGCAAACTGCGCAATGGCACCGAGCGTTTCAATACTCAAATTGCAATCGGCAACGACAAAGTCGCTCGCCCCAATCGCCGGAGCCAACGCAGCAATCACTTCCGGAGTCAGAATCCCGAGGATGGACATGTCGTTGATGGCGGTGATCAGTTCGCCATCCGCATCTAAAATGGCGATATAGGTTCCGGTGGTTTTAGTGCTGCGGATGATGTGGCGCAAATCAACACCCGCCGCCATCGTTTCTCGCAGGATCAGCTCGGCATCTGGCCCTTCGCCCAATGCCGCGACCAGTTTCGCTTCAACACCCAGCCGTGCCAAGTTGTGGGCAATGTTGCGGGCGACACCGCCAGGCTTGGTGAGGATCTGGGCGGGGTTTGAGGTTCCCGAGACATGGGATGCCAAGGTTTTGGCCTTGATATCAAGATTTGCCCCGCCGATCACCAGAACCGACATCGTCAGAAATCCGTTTTCACGCCACCTTCAGACAGGCGCCTGTCCACGAAAGCATCCAGAGCTTCACGCACATCCTGCGCCATCGCTGGTTGCTGATATTCCGCCAGCGCCTGTTTGTAGACGTGATTGGCGCGCTTCAACGCATCAGGCGAGCCTGCGGCAAGCCATTGCTGGTTGTTACGCCAATCAGAAATGATCGGCTGATAGAAAGCGTTGGAATAGCGCTCCAGCGTGTGTTGCGCGCCAAAGAAATGCCCACCGGGGCCGACTTCACGTATCGCTTCAACACCAAGCGCATCAGGTGTTGTTTCAAGGGGTTGCAAGAATTCCTGCACCATCTGGATCAAGTCCACATCCAACACGAATTTTTCAAATGAGGCCACCAGCCCACCTTCCAGCCAGCCCGCACCGTGCATGATGTAATTGCCGCCACCCATGGTCAAAGCCCAGAGTGAGAAGACACTTTCATAGGCGGCTTGGGCGTCCACCGTATTGGCGGCGCAGGTGTTCGAGGTGCGATACGGGACCTTGTAACGTCGCGCCATTTGCCCGCCGACGATGACGGCCTTCATATATTCCGGCGTTCCAAACGCAGGCGCACCCGATTTCATGTCCACATTCGAAGTGAAGCCACCATAGATCACGGGCGCGCCCTTGCGGACCAGTTGGCAGAAGGCAAGGCCCGCCAAGGCTTCGGCATTTTGTTCGACCACTGCGCCCGCCATGGTGACGGGGGCCATTGCGCCAGCCAGTGTGAAAGGGGTCACACAGACCGCTTGGTTGCGCGACGACATCTCGATCATGCCCGTCAACATGTTGTTGTCGAGCTTCAGTGGCGAGTTGGTGTTGACGATGGTGGTGAGGTTGACGCTCTTGTCATAATCAGATTCCGAAACATTCTGCACGATGCGCGAAATCTCGATGGCATCCAGGATGCGGTCGCGGCCCAACGAGTAAGCGACATAAGGCTTGTCCATTAGTGTTGCGACATCGCGTAGCGCTTCGAGGTGGCGGATGCCGGCGTGCACGTCCACAGGCTCAACCGGATAGCCCGCACAAAAACCGATGGCATTGAAGTGTTGGCCAAGCTTCAAGAATTTCTGGAAGTCGGCGCGCGTTCCGGTGCGGCGGCCGGCTTCGGTGTCATGGCAGGACGGCGGGCTGCCCACCGTGCCGAAAACCATGTTGTTGCCGCCGATGCGCTGACTGTTTGCCGGATTGCGGGCCTGCATGGTGAATTCAGATGGGGCATGCGCGACCAATTCTTCAAGCATCGCGGGATCAAAGCGAACGCGTTCGCCATCAATCTTGGCACCAGCCTTCTGCCACATGTCCCTTGCTTCCGGCAGCATGAAATCCATGCCGATTTCAGCCAGAACTTTTAGCGAGGCGTGATGGATGGATTCCACTTCATCAGCAGAAATGATCTGCGTCGGCGGAAAAGCGCGCTTCACCTTGCGGCGCGGCAACTGCGGTATGATAGCACCTCCGCCAGCGCCGGGATTGGCACGCGCACCGCCGCGCCTTCGGCGGACATCTGTTTCAAGTGTCATTTTTCAAAACCTCCAAAGCGGGATCAGCGGCAACTTGTTTGACCAGCCAATCTTCAAAGCGGCGTACCTTGTTTTTGTTGCGGTTGGCTTGGGTGCAAGCGAAATACCAATTGTGCTTATGGGCCACGCGCAGGGGGAAGGGCTGATAAAGGCGGCCCATCTTGATTTCTTCTGCCGCATAGGGGCCAATTGTCATGCAAACCCCTCTGCCCTCAATGGCTGCCTCTTGCGCGAGGATGTAACTATCGACCGAAAGACGGTTGGCAGGCTTGACACCCTTGACACCCGCCGCATCGAGCCAGATCTGCCAATCTTCTTCAGCGGTATAGACATCGATCAGCTTGTTCTTCTTCAAATCGTCCGGCGACGTGAGTTTGAGTTTCGGCGAACAGACCGGCACGAGATAGGATTTGAACAGCGGCCTGTAAAAATGGCCAGGCAATTTGTTGCGCGCGAGGATCAGGCCTACGTCAACATTGCGCTCATCAAAGTCCCAATCAAAATAGGACGTGGACAGTCGCACACGTGTGTCAGGGAAGCGACGCTCGAAATCATGCAGGCGCGGGATCAACCATTTGAGTGCCACCGTCACATAGACCTGGATGGTGAGTTCCTTGTCAGTGTTGGCCGGGCGTAAAGAGCGCGTTTGCGTTTCAATCTGGTCAAAAGCATCGCGGATGGGCGGATAATAAGTTTGGCCTGCCTGGGTGAGTTCAGCGCGCCTTGCATCGCGGCGAAACAGCTGCACATCAAGACGCTCTTCCAAGAGTTTGATCTGGTGCGACACGGCGGAGCGGGTGATTCCCAACTCACCCGCCGCCATGCGAAAGGAACCCAGCCTTGCGGCGGCTTCAAAAGCAGTGAGTGCGCGGAGAGGCGGGAGATCGCGGCGGGCCAATAAATTCACCTTTATTTCGACAGACGGTGATGGATTGTATACACAAAAGCCAATTTTCAGTCGCTTGAATAGCGCATTATTGGTGAATTTAATTTACTCATGGCAGATAGTGTTCCATTCACTTAGTGTCGTCTGATGAACTGGTTTCCAGATGTGTCTCCCGCCACATTGATCTTACTTGTCCTTGTTGCGTTGGTGGCAGGCTTGTCACGGGGCTTTTCCGGATTTGGTGCAGCGTTGATTTTTGTTCCGCTTTCCGGTGCGCTGGTTGGCCCAAAACTGGCGGCTCCGGTATTGGCCATCATCGATGGCATCTTTGCCAGCTATCTCATCCCCTCATCGCTTCGTCTGGCCAATCGGCGCGACATTGGCTTGATGCTGGCGGGTGCCTTGACCGGCGTTCCGCTTGGCTCATTCATTCTCGCACATTACTCCCAATTGACCTTACGCTGGCTGATCGCTGGCATGGCGTCTGCCATGCTAGTGCTTCTTATCTCCGGCTGGCGCTATCATGGGAAGCCACATGCGCTGGCAACGATTTGCGTTGGTGCAGTTTCCGGCCTGTTTTCCGGCATTGCACAAATCGGAGGCCCGCCAGTAGTGAGCTATTGGATGGGCACAGACACCGGACACCAACAGCTTCGAGCCAATATCATTTTGTTCTTCGGTGCAATGACTGTGGTGACACTGACAAACTATTATTGGAGCGGTCTAATACATCTTTCCATTTTGAAGCTCTCAGCTCTAGCCGGGCCTGCTTACGGCCTCGGAACTTGGGCCGGAGCCAAGATGTTTCGCTTCGCCAGTCCCACCGTATTCCGCACTGTGAGCTTGCTCCTCATCGCCTTTGCTGTGGTGACGAGCTTGCCGATTTTCAATTGGTAGTGGTTAGTTTGTCTCACCCAACGATGCAGAATTGCTCCCTTGGCTCATAGCCTTTCAAAAGGCACATTGTACTTCGTGTGAGGTGAAGATGTCCCTGTCGAATGATCCTTCAAAGCGCCGCGGCGGACGCGAGGCGCGCAAGCTTTTGCGTTCCAGCGCCATCCCCATGGCCAAGGCAGCCGTGCGCCCCGGCATGGTGGGTGGGCAATACAAACCGCTGAAGGACGCGGATATGGCCCGCATTCATGAGACTGCGCTGAAACTCTTGGAGACGGTGGGCCTCGACCGCGCCATTCCTTCCTGCGTGGAAGCGATGACGGCGCGGGGATGTTTTCGCAATGCGAAGGGGCGGCTCTGCATTCCACGCGCGCTTGTAGAAGACATCCTTGTGACCTGCGCACGCAACTTTGTGCTCCATGCGCGCGATCCGGCATTGGACATGGAGCCTTCGGGTAACCGGGTCTACTTTGGCACGGCCGGGGCGGCAGTGCATATCGCCGAAATCGAGACCAATTCTTACCGCGAGTCTTACCTGGCTGATCTTTATGATGCGGCGCGGATTGTTGATACTTGCGAGCATATCCATTTCTTCCAACGGTGCCTGACCGCGCGCGATATGCTCAATGGCCATGACCTTGATATCAACACGCTTTATGCCTCACTGGCGGGCACCACCAAACATGTGGGCACGTCGATGGTGGCTGCTGAACATGTAACCGAATGCCTGCAGATGCTGCATTATGTGGCGGGTGGCGAAGAGAAGTGGCGAGCGCGGCCTTTCGTGTCACAATCCAACTGCTTTGTGGTTCCGCCCTTGAATTTTGCTGAAGACGCCTGCGCCTGTCTGGAAACAGCAGCGCGGGGCGGGATGCCTGTTTTGTTGCTTTCCGCCGCGCAGGCGGGAGCGACTTCGCCTGCGGCTTTGGCGGGCACGGTGGTTCAGGCGGTGGCTGAGTGCCTGGCGGGGCTTGTCTATATTAATTGCGTGGTACCTGGAGCGATTGCCATATGGGGGCCATGGCCATTCGTGTCGGATTTGCGCACTGGGGCCATGAGCGGCGGCTCGGGCGAACAGGCTTTGATCACCTCGGCCTGCGCTCAGATGGGGCATTTTTATAATCTCACTGTGGGTTCGGCGGCAGGCATGTGTGATGCCAAGTTCCCTGATGTTCAGGCGGGTTATGAGAAGGGCCTGACGGCCGGTATCTCTGCGATGACCGGGATCAATCTGATGTATGAGTCCGCTGGCATGCACGCCTCGCTGCTAGGTTTTTGTCTGGAGAGCCTGCTTATTGACAATGATATGCTCGGCTCGATCAATCGCAACGTGCGCGGCATTGAGGTCAATGACGAAACGCTTTCGTTCGATGTCATCACGCAAGTCTGCACCGAAGGGCCAGGGCATTACTTGGGTTCGGACCAGACCTTGTCGCTGATGGAGACTGAATATATTTATCCACACATGGCCAATCGGATGAGCCCCAAGGAATGGAACGAGGCGGGCAAGCCTGACATTTTACAAAAGGCCATCTCGCGCAAACGTGAAATTCTGAGCAGCCATTTCCCAGATACGATTCCGCGCGATATTGATGAGATGATCCGCCAGCACCATGACATCAAGCTGCCGCGCGATTATATGCGGGCGAAGGGCTGATGGAGCACCCCGTCCTCGCGCGCATATTGCGTGAGGGCTTTGTGCCTTTGGGTTGGTTTGGGCCTCAAGATATGGGGGAGGCGAAATTTGTACTCCTCATAGGAAATGCGGGGCCGACCATGTTCCGCCGCTTTGCCCGCGAGGGCGGTGGCATGCTTGATGAATGGACCCGTAAAATGGTGGACCAGATGGCGCGGGACCTGGGGGCCAAGGCAGTTTACCCCTTTGACCAACCCTTCCTGCCGTTTCAGCAATGGGCGCGCGCGGCGGGTGCGGGGCATGTGTCGCCATTGGGCCTCAATATTCATCCGATCTATGGGCTTTGGCATGCTTACCGCGCGGCATTGTTGTTTCCGGCGGTGTTTGATTTGCCTGCGCAGTCGCCGGGCGCACATCCCTGCGAGGCTTGCGCTGGCAAACCTTGCCTTTCAGCCTGTCCGGTTTCGGCCTTTGATGGCCGCAAATATGATGTGGCCGCTTGCGTTTCGCATCTAAACCAGAAGAATGATTGCATGGACGGTGGTTGCAAGGCCCGGTTGGCCTGCCCCATCGGCAAGGCCTACACCTATGAACTACCCCAAACGCAATTTCACATGAGGGCCTTCAAGGCAGCACACAAAGATGAGTTATGATTTCATTGCCGCAAAATTGAAGGCAGGCCAGCCCATCATTCTCGATGGCGGCACAGGCACAGACATCCAGCGACGGGGTGCGCCGATGAGTGGCGACACTTGGTGTGCCGATGTCAACGCTACGCATGGTGAGATCGTGCGGGCGGTACATGACGATTACATCCGTGCCGGAGCGGAGGTGATTACGGCCAACACATTTGCGACAAGCCCCCTTTCTTTCAACGCCTATGGGCGCGATGATGAAGTTGTTGCACTTGATCGGTTTGCCGTGTCCTACGCAAAGGCCGCCGCACAGGGCCATAGGGTGGCGATCGCTGGCTCTTTCTCCACCATGCGGCCGGTGATTGCGGGCACAGACCGGACGGATCTCAGCAAGATTTGGACGCGAGACGAAGCCATGATGCTGTTTCGGCGCAAGGCTCAGAACCTCAAGGCCTGCGGGGTGGACTTCATCATGATGGAGATGATGCGCGATACGGATTATTCGGTCTGGGCCTGTGAGGCGGCCAAGGAAACGGGTTTACCTGTCTGGATCGGGATTTCAGTCGAGCGCAAAGATGACGTGCTCACGGGATTTGGCAGAAGCGACCAAAATATAGACGCGATTGCCAAAGCGCTGGCGGCGCTGGAACCGGATGTGATGACCATCATGCACACTTCGCCCAATGACACGGATGAGGCCTTGGCCACATTGCGCAAATATTGGAAAGGCCCCATCGGCGCCTACCCAGAATGCGGCTATTACGCTGCGCCCAACTGGCAGTTTGTCGACGTGATCCCGCCTGATGCGCTCGTGTCGAAATCTCATGATTGGCAGAAACTTGGGGCCACGGTGTTTGGCGGCTGCTGTGGCATTGGACCCACACATATTCAGCACTTGGCCAAGGAGTATCACTGATGAAAACGGGGTCCTGCCTCTGCGGTGCCGTGGCGTTTGAAATCGCGGCCCATGAAAACAATGTGACCGCGTGCCATTGCTCGCAATGCCGCAAGATGACGGGCAATTACTGGGCATCGTTTCATGTCGCGGACAAGGATTTGAAATTCACCCGGACAGATGGTCTCAAATGGTTTGCCTCCAGCGACTTTGCCAAACGTGGCTTCTGCAAGGAATGTGGCTCAACACTCTTCTGGAAGAAGAACGACAGCGCTGAAACCTCGGTTTGCCCCGGCAGCATCGATGGCAAGTCTGGCCTGACATTGCAGGACCATATCTTTGTGGCCGATGCAGGTGATTATTACGAAATCGCGGGCGGGGTTTCACGGAAGCCCTGAACGACGTAAGTTTCACGGGCGAAATGCCGCCCTTTTCCACGGCCTTCAATATGCGTTGTTGAATTGGGCTGTGGCCTGTAGTGTCGCGGCTCGATGATGACATTTTGCCATGCGATTCTTGCGGCCGGGGGCTGGCTCAAAAATGATTCCTAATCTCGCGCCGGATTCGGTGCGCCTAAACTTGGCGCCACTTCCGCGCTGGTTTGGCTTTATCGCGCTGTGCATTGGCATGGCCATGGCCATTCTGGATATTCAGGTGGTGGTGACATCCCTGCCCGTGATCGAGAAGGCTTTGGATATTGGTCCTGACCAGATGAGCTGGGTGCAGACCTCCTATCTCATCGCCGAAGTCATCGCCATTCCCTTGACCGGCTTGCTGATGCGGGTTTTCACTTTGCGGTGGCTCTTGGTAGTGGCATTGGTGGCCTTCACGCTGGCTTCAATCGGCTGCGCTTTCTCACATGGCTTTGTCGATCTCCTCATATTTCGCGTGGCGCAGGGGGCTGCTGGCGGCATCTTGATCCCGATTGTTTTCTCGGCGATCTTTCTGTTGTTCCCGCCGGGGTTTGAGCAATCGATTGCCACCACACTGGCGGGCTTTCTCGCGGTCTTGGCTCCGACTCTGGGGCCGCTCATCGGCGGCTGGCTCACCGAACATTATTCCTGGCACTGGTTGTTCCTGATCAATGTGGGGCCGGGCCTCGTTGCAATCCTGTTTGGCTATTTCGCCCTGCCCCATCGGGCGATCCGCATGGAGGAATTGCGCCACCTTGATTGGCTGTCGCTGGGGCTTTTGGCCGTTGGTCTTGCATCGCTTTTGATCGGCCTCAAATATGCCCCCAAGGACGGCTGGCTTTCGCCTTACGTTTTGCCGTGGTTTGCGGCAGCAGTGGCTTGTGCCTATGCGCTTTGGAAACGGCCCAATCCTGTCATCATGTTCCATTTGATGGAAGACCGCGCCTTGGCCTTTGGCTGTGCCTTGAGCTTCCTCATCGGCTTTGTGCTTTATGCCAATATCTATTTGATCCCGGTGTTCATGGCCTATGTGCGCGGTCACACGCCGCTGGAAATTGGCATGACCACATTGGTGATGGGTGTTTCACAATTGCTGACAGCGCCTTTGAGCGTGCAAATTGACCGCTATTGCAACGCGCGTTGGTTATCTGCGCTCGGCTTTGGCATGTTTGCCGTTGGCCTCTTTATGAATGCGCATTTCACGGTGAATTCCGACTACGCGGACTATTTCTGGCCGCAAGTGGTGCGCGGTGTGGCGTCCGCCTTCTGCGTTCTGCCGCCCATTCGCATGGCGCTTGGTTTGATACCGCTGGACAAAATCGGCGATGCTTCGGGTCTTTTCAATGTGACACGCAATATCGGCGGGGCGATTGGTATTGCTGTCGTCGATACGTTGATCTGGCAGCGCACCCCTGTCTATGTTGATCAGGTCAAGGATTGGCTGAAGGTAGATGTAGACAAGGCTGCGGCAGCGCTGGGCATGCGCGTGGACGAATTGCCGGCGCCCGATGATGCCATGAGCCTCATGGGGATCAGCGATGTGATCAGCCAATCCGGGCTGACGTCGGCCATCAATGAATGCTGGCTGCTTCTGGGTTCCGTGTGCCTTCTGGCCTTGCCGCTTTTGCTGCTGGTGGGGCCTGTGCGCAGTGCATTGCCGCCGAAAAAGCTTGCGGCCCTGCGCCAACGGTAAGAAGCTTTTGGACGTGGCTTTGGGATTTTCAGGGGGCGTGAACCCTTCATGAGTACGCGTGGCACATTCAAGACGGCAGATGGATTGATGCTTGAATTTGAAGTTGCTGGCCGAGGCAGGCCCATACTGTGGCAGCATGGGCTTGGAGCGACTTTCGCGCAGCCCGCGGGCGTTTTTCCAACCGTCGATGGATTGCAACGTATCACACTGGCCTGTCGCGGCCATGAAAGTTCCGACTTGGGAGAACCAAGCCAGATTTCATTTGAGACTTTTGCGGATGATGCTTTGGCCTTGCTTGATCACCTCGGCATTGAGCGCGCTGCTGTGGGCGGCATTTCACTTGGCGCTGGCATTACCTTGCGTTTGGCGGCCCTTTACCCGACCCGCGTGTCGCGCTTCGTAATGGCGCGGCCCGCATGGGTTGATCAGCCCTCGCTTGAAACGCAAGGCGCCTATCTCGCCGTTGCTGACATCATCGCGCATCATGGTCTAGGCGATGGCTTGGCGGTGATCCAACATAGGCCTGAATATCTCGCCTTGGTCTCTGCCTCGCCGGACAA
>Ga0209069_10000654_pt1 | contig 16375 bp, 14 predicted proteins | sample Str013_2_FD_187202 | JGI IMG/M metagenome (GOLD analysis project Ga0209069, IMG submission 187202) | Freshwater sediment microbial communities in response to fracking from Pennsylvania, USA - Straight Creek_MetaG_SC_2013 (SPAdes) (version 2) | ecosystem: Environmental > Aquatic > Freshwater >...
GGCGTGCCCTGCGGCTGGCAGATCACCGGCAAGGGCGGCCAGGTGATGAAGGAGCCCAAGCATCCCATCCTCGCCGCCGGCAAGGTGCGCCATGTCGGCGATCCGGTCGTAGCCGTCATCGCCAACAGCCTCAACGAGGCCAAGAACGCGGCCGACCTCGTCTCGATCGACTACCAGGAACTGCCCGCCGTCATCAACATGCGCACCGCCCAGACCAAGGGCGGCGAGCCGGTGCACACCGAAGCCCCTGACAATATGTGCTACGATTGGGAATTCGGCGACAAGGCCGCCACCGACGCCGCCTTCGCCAAGGCCGCCCACGTCACCAAGATCGACCTCGTCAACCAGCGCCTGATCGCCAATCCGATGGAGCCGCGCGCGGCCATCGGCGTCTATGACGAGGCCATGGACGAGCACACCCTCTACACCACCAGCCAGAACCCGCACGTCATCCGGCTGCTGATGGGCGCCTTCGTGCTCTCGATCCCCGAGCACAAATTGCGCGTGGTCGCCCCCGATGTCGGCGGCGGCTTCGGCTCCAAGATTTTCCACTATGCGGAAGAGGCCTTCGTCACCTGGGCCGCCAAGAAAGTCGGCCGCCCGGTCAAGTGGACCTCGGACCGCTCGGAGGCCTTCGTTTCCGACGCCCATGGCCGCGACCACGTCACCCATGCCGAGCTTGCCATCGACAAGGACGGCAAGATGCTGGCGCTGAAATGCGACACCTTCGCCAACATGGGCGCCTATCTCTCCACCTTCGCGCCCTGCGTGCCGACCTGGCTGCATGGCACGCTGCTGGCGGGCCAGTACGCCTACCCGGCCGTGTACGTTAACGTGAAGGCGATGTTCACCAACACCGTGCCGGTGGACGCCTATCGCGGCGCCGGCCGCCCGGAGGCGACCTACATCATCGAGCGCATCGTCACCAAGGCGGCGCGCGAGCTCGGGCTCGACCAGGCCAAGTTCCGGCAGATGAACTTCATCAAGAAAAACCAGTTCCCGTACCAGACGCCGGTGGCGCTGGTGTACGACATCGGCGACTACGACGCCTCGATGGACGCGGCGTTGAAACTGTCCGACTATGCCGGATTCCCCGCCCGCAAGGCCGCCTCGGCCTCCAAGGGCAAGCTGCGCGGCGTCGGCTTCTGCTCCTATATCGAAGCCTGCGGCATCGCCCCCTCCTCGCTGGTTGGCGCGCTCGGCGCCCGCGCCGGCCTCTATGAGGCGGCGACCGTGCGCGTAAATCCCACCGGCTCGGTGAGCGTCATGACCGGCTCGCACAGCCACGGCCAGGGCCACGAGACCACCTTCGCCCAGGTCGTCGCCAGCAAGCTCGGCATTCCCGCCGACAGCGTGCAGATCATCCACGGCGACACCGGCAAGATCCCGTTCGGCATGGGCACCTACGGTTCGCGCTCGCTGGCGGTCGGCGGCACGGCCATCGTCAACGCCCTCAACAAGGTCATCGACAAGGGCAAGAAGATCGCTGCCCATCTGCTCGAAGCCTCGGAAGGCGACATCGAGTTCAAGGACGGCGCCTTCACCGTCAAGGGCACCGACAAGAAGAAGACCTTTGGCGAGATCGCGCTGACCGCCTACGTCCCCCACAAGTACCCGCTCGACAAGGTTGAGCCGGGGCTTGAGGAGACGGCCTTCTACGACCCCAAGAACTTCACCTTCCCGGCCGGCACCTACATCTGCGAAGTCGAGGTGGACCCGCGCACCGGCGTGACCGAGATCACGCAATTCACGGCCGCCGACGACTTCGGCAACATCATCAACCCGATGATCGTCGAGGGCCAGGTGCATGGCGGCCTTGTGCAGGGCATCGGCCAGGCCATGCTGGAAGGGGCCGTCTACAGCGACAACGGCCAGCTCGTCACCGGCTCGTACATGGATTACACCATGCCGCGCGCCGACGACGTGCCCTTCTTCAAGGTCACCACCACCGTCACGCCGTGCACGCACAATCCGCTCGGCGTCAAGGGCTGCGGCGAAGCTGGCGCCATCGGCTCGACGCCGGCGGTCATCAACGCCATCTGCGACGCGCTCAACATCGACGACATCGCCATGCCCGCCACCCCTGAGCGGGTCTGGCGCGCTGCAAATGCCAATAAGATGAAGGCCGCTGAATAAGGAAGAGTGCGAGTAGCGAATTGCGAATAGGGAATTGAGCCTTTCGATCTGGTTCCATCTACCCAACTCGCAATTCGCAACTCCCAATTCGCACTCTTCAACTCGCAACTCGCAATTCGCACCTTCATTCAATCCGAGGAGACCACCCATGTACGCTTTCGACTACGTCCGCCCCGCCACCCTCGCCGATGCGCTGAAAGCCATCGGTGGCGGCGAGGAGGCCCGCCCGCTTGCTGGCGGCCAGACCCTCATCCCCACCATCAAGCAGCGCCTGGCCATGCCCGGCTCGCTGGTTGACCTTGCCGGCATCGCCGAGCTCAAGGGCGTCAAGCGCGATGGGTCCACGCTCACCATTGGCGCGATGACCACGCACGCCGAAGTCGCCGCCAATGCCGACGTCAAGGCCACCATCCCGGCGCTCGCCCACTTGGCCGGCCACATCGGCGATCCGGCGGTGCGCTCGGCCGGCACCATCGGCGGCTCGGTCGCCAATAACGATCCGTCGGCCGACTACCCGGCCGCCGTGCTGGCGCTCGGAGCCACCATCATCACCACCCAACGCGAGATTCCGGCCGACGCCTTTTTCGCAGGCCTGTTCACCACCACGTTGAAGCCTGGCGAGTTGATCAAGGCGATCCGCTTTCCGGTGCCGGTCAAGGCGGGCTACTCCAAGTTCGAGCAGCGCGCCTCGCGTTACGCCCTGATCGGGGTGTTCGTGGCCCAGACGGCGGCGGGCGTGCGGGCGGCGGTGACGGGCTCGGGCGCAACCGGCGTGTTCCGCGCCCCCGCGATCGAGGCGGCACTGGCCAAGGGCTTCTCGCCCGATTCGCTCAAGGGCGTGACGGTCCCGGCCACCGGGCTCCTCTCGGACCTGCACGGCAGCGCCGAATACCGCGCCTCGGTGATCCCCGTGATCGCCGAACGCGCCGTGGCGCACGCGCTGGCGTAGGGCCGCGCAGCCGCACCAACATAGGGCGCCGAGGGATGACCCCATGGCGCCCTTAGTTTTTGTCCCGGATGGAAGACGACATGACCACCCTCCCCGCCTCCGTCGCCGAGACGCGAAAACTGCTGCTGTCGGGCGGCTATGTGGCCGATGAGGCGCTGTCGACTTCGGTGTTCCTGGCGCTGAAGCTCCAGCGCCCGCTGTTCCTGGAGGGCGAGGCGGGCGTCGGCAAGACCGAGATCGCGCGGGTGCTGGCCGATGTGCTCAAGCGCCCGCTGGTGCGGCTGCAATGCTATGAGGGGCTCGACATCGCCTCGGCCGTGTACGAATGGAATTACGGTCGGCAGCTGCTGCACATCCGCGCCACCGAATCCTCCGGCGAGCGGCACGACCTGCAAACCATCGAGCGCGACGTGTACTCGGCGGACTTCCTGCTGAAGCGCCCGTTGCTCCAGGCGCTCGAACTGTCCAAGGAGGGCCGCGCGCCCGTCCTCTTGATCGACGAGCTTGACCGCGCCGACGAGCCGTTCGAGGCGTTCCTGCTGGAGCTGCTCGCCGACTACCAGGTGACCATCCCGGAGCTGGGCACCATCAAGGCCGCCGAGCCACCGATCACCATCCTGACGTCGAACCGCACGCGCGAAGTGCATGACGCGGTGCGCCGCCGCTGCTTCTATCACTGGGTCGATTTCCCCTCGATCGAGCGTGAAAAGACCATCCTCAAGCTGAAGGTGCCTGAGGCGCCGGCCGAACTCAGCCGCCAGCTCGTTGCCTTCGTCCACTCGATCCGCCAGATGGACCTCTACAAGAACCCCGGCATCGCCGAGACCATCAACTGGGCGCAGGCGCTGGCGACGCTGGATGTGGTGGCGCTGGATCCCGCTGGCGTCGACTCGACCCTCGGCACGCTGCTGAAATACCAGGACGACATCTCGCGCATCCGCGGCACGGAGGCGGCGGCGGTGCTGGAAAAGATCAAGGGCGAAGCCCGCACGGCGGCGAGCGACGTCGCGGGGTGAGAAAGCGGAGGCGTGCCGATGGATTGGGACAAAAGGTTCCGGGATCGCGACACACCCTGGCAGCGGCCTGGTCTGAACCCAGGCTTCGCCGCCTGGTTCGAGGGACCCAGGGCCGTGACCATAAGCGGGCTGGACGTGCTGATCCCCGGGTTCGGCACCTCGCCCGAGCCGCTGGAGTTCGCGCGGCGCGGCGCGCGCGTCACCGGCATCGACATCGCGCCCTCGGCGGTGGCGTTTCAAAGGCAGGCGCTCGCGGATGCCGGGCTGGCGGCGGAATTTGCGCTTGCCGGGATCGGCGAGTGGCGGCCCTCACGGCCGGTGGACCTCATCTACGAGCAGACTTGCCTGTGCGCCATCGACCCCGCTGACCGCGTGGCCTACGAGGACTTTGCCCACGCCGCGCTGAAGCCGGGCGGGCGGCTGTTCGCGCTGTTCATGCAGAACACGCTGCGCCCCGGCGGTCCGCCGTTCCATTGCGATCTGGCAGAGATGCGAAAGCTGTTCGCGCCGGAGCGCTGGACGTGGCCGGTGGAACAGCCGGTCAAATCGGACCACCCCAACGGGATGCACGAACTTGGGCAAGTGCTGACCCGCCGGGGTTGAGGACGGCGCGCCGCATTGTCACGCGATTGTGATGTTGATAACATTCGCGTGATGACGACTCGCGCGACAGGCGTGGAATGGCCGACGGTGGCGCTGATCGCCGCCTGCACCGGGGTTTGGCTGGGCGCGACCTGGCTCGCCGGGCGCGAGGCTCTCTGGCCGCTGCTGGCGCTGGCGGCGCTGGGCGTGACGCTGCATTCCTCGCTCCAGCACGAGGCGCTGCATGGCCACCCCACCCGCAACCGGCGGATCAACGAGGCCCTGGTGTTCCTGGCGCCCGGCCTGTTCATCCCATTCCGGCGCTTCATGGTGCTGCACCTCAAGCACCACAACGACGCCAGCCTCACCGACCCCTACGAGGATCCCGAGACAAATTTCCTCGCCAAGGCCGATTGGGACCGGCTGCCCGGCTTCGTGCAGGCGATCCGGCGGGCCAACAACACGCTGCTGGGCCGCCTGATCCTGGGGCCTGCCATCGCGGTGATCGGCTTTGTGCTGTCTGACGCAAAGCTGCTGGCGGCAGGCGACCGGCGGGTGTGGAAGGCGTGGGCGCTGCATGTTGCGGGAGTTGTGCCGGTGTTGGCCTGGGTGATGGGTGTGTGCGGACTGAGTTTTTGGACCTACCTCTTGGCGGTGGCCTATCCCGGCTTCTCGCTGCTCACACTGCGCACGTTCCTTGAGCACCGCGCCGAGCAGGCCGTGCCGATGCGCACCTGCATCGTCGAGGATGCCAGCGGCTTTTGGAGCCTGCTGTTCCTCAACAACAACCTGCATCTGGTGCATCACCTGGAGCCGAAAGCGCCGTGGTACCGGCTGCCCGCGCTATACAGGGATGGGCGGTCGCGCTATCTCGCGCTCAACGGCGGCTACCGCTTCCCCAGCTATTGGGCGATCATGCGGCAGTTCGCGTTCCGCTCCAAGGCCCCGCTGCCACACCCATTTCTGCGGCAGGATCAGCCGTGACCATCGCCGCGCTGGCCATGTATGATTGGCCGGAGGTGCAATGGGCCAATGACGCGCTGTGGTCGTTCGCAGGCGCACGGCTGAGGGCGGCGGGCATCGCCGCGCCGGGCGGACTCGACCGCTCGCGGAGCTATTCCGCCGCATGGCTCGATCCGGCGCTGCTTTTGGCGCAAACCTGCGGCTACCCGTTTGCCACCAGGCTGCGCGGCAAGGTGCAATTGGTGGGCACGCCCTGCTACCGCGCGCCAGGATGTCAGGGGGCGGACTATGCGAGCGTGCTCATCGCCAGCCGCGCCTCGGGTGTCGCCTCGCTGGCTGAACTTCGTAACGCCTGCGCCGCGATCAATTCGCCGGATTCGCAATCGGGCTATTGGGCGCTGCGGGCGGCCATCGCGGCAACCCCTGGCGCAGCACCGCCCGCCCGCGCCGTCCTCACCGGCGGCCACCGCGATAGCCTGCGCGCGGTTGCCGCCCGCCGCGCCGATGTGGCCGCCATCGACGCTATCTGCTGGGCGCTCGCCGCCCGCCACGAAGCGGACGCCGTGGCCGCTGTGCGGGTGATCGGCTGGTCCCCGCCCGCCCCCGGCCTGCCGATGATCACCGCGCTCGCCACGCCCGCGCCAACGCTCGCCGCGCTGCGCCAGGCATTGCGCGAGGCCATCACGGAGCCGTCGTTGAAGCCGGCGCGCGAGGCGCTGTTTCTGGAGCGTTTCGCCGAGCTGCCCGAGGCAGACTACGACCGCATCCTGGACCTCAAGCGCCAGGCCGGGCATGCTCCGTTGCCGCTATTGGATGACCATTGACCAATCCCAAACAAACCCGCTCAGAACGGCACCCAGTTGCGGTCGCGGGTCAACTTCAGGTAGCCGGCGTTGACGCCGAGCCGCAGGCCCGGCCCTGAACGGATGGGAGCGAGGATGGTCTTGCCGTCGGACAGGAAGGTGATGCCGACGCCGCCGACCACGAAGGCCGAGCCGTCGATGCCCGAGACCAGCTTGAACACGTCGTCCTTGGACTTGAGGTGGTAGACCAGGAACATGGTGCGCGATTGCGACGCGCCGAGATCCGCGCCGATAGATGGCCCGCGCCAGAACACCGGCGTGACGCTGCCGTCCTTCATGTAGAGATGACCATCGCCGTAACGCACGCCGGCCAGGAACGCGCCGCCAGCTTCCTGCCCGAGGATGTAGCCATTGGGCCGCCCGGCCTTCTCGAAGGCAAAGGCGATGACGGCGGCGAGATTTGATGAGGTGTCGAAGAAGCCGCCGCTGGTCTGCTTGATCTCGTCGATGCTGTAGGTGGCCTCTCCGGCGGGCGCGGGCGGCACGGGCAATTTCAGGGCGTTGAGATTGGCCTGCTGCTGCGCCTGATAGGTTGGATCGGCGGCGGTCGCCGTTGTCCAGTCGGCCTGCGGCTTGGGTTTCGGCTTCGGCTTGACGGCGGGCGTCACCGGCGACTTTGGCGGCGGCGCGGGCGCTTCAGCCAAGGCGGCATCGCCCTTCATGGCCTGGGCGACCCTGGCCGACAGGTGATCGGCCTTGGCCTGCATGGCGCCGAGCAGGGTCTTGCCCGCCGCCTGGATCTGGGCCAGCCGCTCGCATTCCGAGCCCGCCGGACCCGCGGCGCCAAGCTCGTCGATCTTGTTGAACTGCTCGAAGGCCTGCTTGTCGAAGTTGGACACCTCCTCGTCCGACAGCAACGTCTGGGTGTGGGCGGCCAGCTCCTCGTCGCTCCACTTGCGGGCGGCCTGCAACTGCTTGAGTTTGGGGTTGAGGGCGGCCATCATGCCGGAATTGAAGTTGCGCAAGGACGCGCCCGTGTCATCGACAGCCTTGCCGATCTCCTCGGCGGTGCAAGCAGCGGCCCGGGCGTTGGCCGGGCACAACAACATCGCGATCGCCAATGATGCGAAAATCCGGCGCATGACAAATCCTGCGGTTTCAGCCACGAGTCAGCGTCAGTTCTAACCCAGAGTCATGGCACAAACCAGGATATGCCTGGCCGCAGCCGAGGGAGCAAGGTTATGGCGGACTTGGAGATTATCGGCGCGGGCATCAGCAACTACGTGCGCTCGTGCCGGATGCTGTGTTTCGAGAAAGGCGTGGCGCACACCAACCCGCAGGCGCGCCCCGGTTCGCCAGAGGTTGCCGCCATCCACCCCTATGGCCTCATTCCGGTGATGCGCCATGGCGGGCTTGAGCTGTTCGAGAGCAAGGCGATCCTGAGCTACATCGACGCCGCGTTTCCGGGGCCGAAGTTCACGCCCGCCGGTCCGGTGGCGATGGCCCAGACCGAACAGTGGATCGCCTTCACCAACCACAAGATCGACCGCAGCATGGTGCGCGATTATGTGGTCCAGTACCGCTTCGCCGACAAGGTGAAGGGGCCGGACATGGCGCGGATCAACGGCGCGCTTGCCGACATCGAGAAGCAGGCAAAATTTGTGGACGCGCATCTGGCCAAGACCGGCTTCCTGGTGGGAGATGCGCTGACGATCGCCGACATGACGCTGATGCCGATGCTCTACTACACGGCGATGCTGCCCGAGGGCAAAGCCATCCTCGATCCGCTGCCGCATGTGGTCAGCTACGTCGAGCGGCTGAGCGCGCTGCCCAGCTTCCAGGCCACCGGAAAGCCGAAGACGGCATGAGACGGCTGGCCGCTGCATTGCCCCCTCATAGACCGAACTGGCCAACGCACCTCCCACATGCGAAGTGGCGAAAAGCGCATGACCTCGCTCTCCCTCTCCCCTTGGCGCCCTTCACGCCAAGCGGAGAGGGTCGGGGTGAGGGGCAGCCGCAAGCTCCGAGCCTTGCCGCGGCCCCTCACCCTAACCCTCTCCCCCCGGAAGTAGGGGGAGAGGGGATAAGAGGTACTACTGTCGTTGAGCATCCGATTGCGGGCTGGCCTTCATGACTTGGCTGGCGCTTGGCCCGGAAGATTGGACGGCGGTGCGGCTGAGCGTGCTGGTCGCCACGGTGGCCATGCTCGCGAGCCTGCCGTTCGGCATCGGCGTGGCGCTGCTGCTGGCGCGTTGCAATTTCTGGGGCAAGGGCCTGGTCAACGCCCTGGTCCACCTGCCGCTGGTGCTGCCGCCGGTCGTCACCGGCTTCGCGCTGCTGCTGTTGTTCGGGCACAATGGCCCGCTTGGGCGGTTCCTTGAGCAGTCCTTCGGCCTCGTCTTCGCCTTCCGCTGGACCGGCGCGGCGTTGGCGGCGGGCGTCATGGGCTTTCCACTTATGGTGCGGGCCATCCGCCTCTCCATCGAGGCGGTGGACCGGCGGCTGGAGCAGGCGGCCGGCACGCTTGGCGCGGGACCGCTGTGGACGCTGGTGACGGTCACCCTCCCCTTGGCAGCGCCCGGCATCATCGCCGGAATGATTCTTTCGTTCGCCAAGGCGATGGGCGAGTTCGGCGCCACCATCACCTTCGTCAGCAACATCCCCGGCGAGACACAAACCCTGCCGACGGCCATCTACACCTACACCCAGGTTCCCGGCGGCGACCCGATGGCGCTGCGGCTGTCAGTGCTGGCGGCTATCATCTCGCTGGCCGCGCTGGGGCTGGCCGAATGGCTCAGCGGCAAGGCTGCCGAACGGGTAGGCGGCGGGGGCTGAGAACGGGAGCTGCCGCTGGCCTGGTGATGACTTGCGATCAGCCTTCGACTATACTGAGACCTATGATGGCGCAGGATACGACATTGCCCGATCCGCTGATCACCGTAAGTCCGCAACGGATGAGCGGAGCGCCGGTGTTCGCCGGTACGCGCGTACCGGTGCAGACGATGTTTGACTGGCTGGGCGCCGGTCAGACCATTGACGAATTCTTGCGCCAATTCCCAAGTGTCTCGCGCGCTCATGCCGAGGCTGTGCTTGAACTTGCCTCGTCACGCCTGTCCTTAGCGGAGCGGTCCGCCGATGCGTGCTGAGCAGCGCAAAAAACGCGTACTGCTCGATGAGTGCATGCCACAGGATTCGCGCCTCGCCTTGGACGCTCACCATGTGGAAACAGCACGCTATGCCGGTCTGTCTGACACAGATGATGGCGACCTTTTGCGCGCGATGCCCGGGCGTTTCGATGTGTTGATCACCGCTGACCGTGCCCTGCCGCTTCAGCAGAATATCTCTGGCCGGCCTTTCGCTGTGGTTGTCGTGCGGACACCGCATAATCTGCTGGAGGAGTTGTTGCCGTTGGCGCCGAAAATCCTCTTGGCTGTCGCCGAAGCCGTTCCTGGCGAGGTACGGTTGGTCGCCTAACGCAGTTGGTCTGGCGTATGCATTTAAGCACCTCAAAACTGTCTCGAATATTCTATTTGGCTTAATCGGGTTTATGGTTTTTCGGCGGTTGTCGTTTGCTGCATTTCCAGGTGGAGCCACTTGGTTTGGCGTTGATTTTGGGCACTACCCTGTTGATCTCACGAGCGCTATTGTCGGAATATTGGTGTTTGCCGCAATGCAGCTCAGGCATTGATCGCTGGATGGCGCTGCGGCTGTCAGTGCTGGCGGCAATCGTGTCGCTGGCCGCATTGGGGCTGGCCGAATGGCTCAGCGGCAAGGCGGCGCAACGGGTAGGCGGCGGGTAAGGGATTATTTGAGGCAACAGGGCGCAGGTCTGCACACGGGACCCAAATTGGACTATGCTGACCCCATGCAGGACTTTGCCCGCCGCCGCGCCACCTATGCCGACCTTGAGGCCGTGCCGCCAAACCTGGTGGCCGAGCTGATCGGGGGGGAGCTTGTCACCCACCCGCGACCCCGATTGCGTCATTCGGTGTCATATTCAAGCCTTGGCTGGGTCCTTAGTGGACCATTTCAATTTGGGCGCGGAGGGCCTGGCGGCTGGTGGATTTTGGACGAACCGGAATTACACCTTGATGGCGACGTTTTGGTTCCGGACATTGCCGGTTGGCGTCGAGAGCGTTTGCCTGAAATCCCTGACGACGCCTTTTGCACGTTAGTTCCCGACTGGGTCTGCGAAATCGTATCGCCCTCGACAGCTAAGCATGATCGAGGCGCCAAGCGTGACATCTATGCCCGGCACGGGGTCCGCCACATCTGGCTTGTTGATCCCGACGCCAGGTTGCTGGAGGCGTTTGAGTTGGGCGCGGATGGCCGTTGGCTGCTGCTCAAGACCTACAAAGACTCCGACCTGGTGGACGCCGCCCCATTCGCCGCCGCGCCGTTCGATCTCAAGCTGCTTTGGGCCGATTGACGGCAGGGTCATTCAATTCCTGGGCCCAACCAAAAACCCAGTCGGGTAGCGCCCTTCGGCGAGACCGGGCATTGGCAGGCAAATCGCCTCGCTGCCGGGTCTCGCCGAAGGGCTCTACCCGACCAACAGGCCAGTCCGGCCCAGAACTGAATTGCCGCGCGATTGACGGGGAGCGCCGCCGGTTTCCGCTATCCACCCGTCATCACTCTGTTACAATAATCGCGATGAAGACTGCCGCTAAGGGGCTCGGGTTTTTGAGCATTCCGGGCCGTCCCCAAGCCCTCCAGCGGTGAACCATGCAACGCAAGTCCAAGCCCGCCGGGCCGGAAACGGCCAAATCCAAGCACGATCCACTGACCGACCCCATGCGGTTCTACAACCGCGAGCTGTCGTGGCTGCAATTCAACCACCGGGTGCTGGAGGAGGCCGCCAACCGCCGCCACCCGCTGCTGGAGCGGCTGCGCTTTCTCTCGATCTCGGCCTCCAATCTCGACGAATTCTACATGGTGCGGGTGTCGAGCCTGTTCGAGCGCTCGCACGCGGGCGATCCCACGCTCAGCGCCGAAGGCCTCACCGCCACCGAGCAGCTGGCCAAGATCAACCACTTCGCCTCGCGGCTCACCACCGACCAGCAGACGCTGTGGAACGAGCTCAGGGCCGAGATGGCGACCCAGGGCATCGTCATCGTCGAGGAAGGCGAGCTGACCAGGGAGGACCGGGCAATCCTGGAACAGCGCTTCATGGACGAACTGTTCCCGATCCTGACGCCCATCGCCGTCGATCCGGCGCATCCGTTCCCGTTCATCCCCTCGCTGGGATTCACCGTTGCCTTCGATCTTTTGCATGTGGGCGACAAGCGGACCATGCATGCCCTGCTGCCGATCCCGCCAATGACCGCGCGCTTCATGCGGCTGGCCGATCTTGGCCCCCCCGGCGGCAACGGCAAGCCACCCGCCAGCCGCTATGTGCGCATCGAGCAGGTCATCAGCCTGTTTGTCACCCGGCTGTTCCCCAGCTATAAGCCGCTCGGCTATGGCGCGTTCCGCATCCTGCGCGACAGCGATTTCGATATCGGCCCCAAGGCCGAGGACTTGCAGCGCAAGGTCGAGGAGACGGCGCTCAACCGGCGCAAGACCGGCATGGTGATCCGCCTCGAAATCGACGCGGCCATGCCCAAGAACCTCCAGCGCTTCGTTATCCAGCAGCTTGGCGTGGGCCAGCCGGAAATCTTCCAGCAGGAGGGCCTGCTTGGGCTTGTCGATACCAAGGAACTGATCAGCCCCGACCGCACCGACCTAATGTTCACGCCCTATGTGCCGCGCTTCCCCGAGCGGGTGACGGGCGGCGACTGCTTCGCCGCCATCCGCCAGAAGGATTTTGTCGTCCACCACCCTTACGAATCCTTCGACGTGGTGGTGCAGTTCCTCAAGCAGGCGGTGGCCGACCCCAATGTCATCGCCATCAAGTGGACGCTCTACCGCACCAGCCGGGATTCGCCCGTGGTGCAGCTGCTGAAGGAGGCGGTGGAAGCTGGCAAGGCCGTCACCGCCGTGGTGGAGATCAAGGCCCGCTTTGACGAGTTGGCCAATATCAGCTGGGCGCGGCTGCTGGCCGAGGCGGGCGTGCATGTGGTCTACGGCTTTGTCGAGCTGAAGACCCACGCCAAGCTCGGCCTGATCGTGCGGCGCGAGGGCGGGGCCATCGCCACCTACTGCCACATCGGCACCGGCAACTACCACCCGGCCACCGCCCGCATCTACACCGACATCTCGTTCTTCACGTCTGATCCGGTGATCGGGCGGGACGTGGCGCGCATCTTCAACTTCGTCACCGGCTACGCCGAGCCCGAGCAGCTCGTGGCCATGGCCGCCTCGCCGCACGGCATCCGCAAGCGCATCATGCAGCTGATCGGCGAGGAGATCGAGCACGCCGGGGCGGGCCGGCCCGCCGCCATCTGGATGAAGATGAACGCGCTGGTCGACCCCGGCATCATCGACGGGCTCTATGCCGCCAGTCAAGCGGGCGTGCAGATCGACATCATCGTGCGCGGCATGTGCTCGCTGCGGCCGGGCGTGCCGGGCCTGTCGGACAACATCCGGGTCAAGAGCCTGATCGGCCGCTTCCTCGAACATGGCCGCATCTACTGCTTTGGCGCGGGCCACGGCTTGCCCTCGCGCGGCGCGCTGGTCTATATCGCCTCGGCGGACATGATGCACCGCAACCTCGACCGCCGGGTCGAGGCGATGACGCCAATCCGCAATGCCACCGTGCATGAGCAGATACTTGAGCAGATCATGGTGGCCAACCTGCGCGACAATCAGCAGAGCTGGCGCATCACGCCCGATGGCGGCTCGGAACGCATCGTGCCGCAGCCGGACGAGGAACCGTTCAACGCGCATGAGTATTTCATGAAGAATCCCAGCCTGTCGGGCCGGGGCGACGCACTGAAACTGCACTTCCCGCCGCGCGTCGCCTATGCCGCGCGCAAGGATGCTTGAGGGATAGCCGCCGCAGTGCAACAGGACCTTGCCTCGTCGATTGAGCTGCCGCGCGCGCGGGGGCGCCTGGATGAGCGCACGCCGGTTTCGGTCATCGACATCGGCTCCAATTCGGTCCGGCTTGTGGTCTATGAGGGGGCAACGCGCAGCCCGACGCCGCTGTTCAACGAAAAAGTGCTGTGTGGGCTTGGCCGCTCGGTCGCGGCCACTGGCCGGCTGGAAGGCGACGGCATTCCGCGCACGCTGGAGGCGCTCGCCCGCTTCCGCGCCATCTCCGCCCAGCTCGGCGCGGGCAAGCCGTGGGTGGTGGCCACCGCCGCCGTGCGCGATGCCGAGAACGGCGCGGCCTTCGTGGCCGACATCGAGCGGGTGTGCGGCGGCAAGGTGATGCTGCTCTCCGGCCACCGCGAGGCCGAACTTGCCGCGCTGGGCATCCAGTCCGGATTCCATCTTCCCGATGGCATCGCGGGCGATCTTGGCGGCGGCAGCCTGGAGCTGATCGACATCGCCACCCAGGGCCTGCAATCATCGACCACACTGCCGCTCGGCGGCCTGCGGCTGGCCAACCGGGCCGGCAACAACCTGGACAAGGCCGAGCGCGCCATCGAGGCCGATCTGGCCACCGTGCCCTGGTTGAAGCGCGGCACGGGCCGGCCGTTCTTTGCGGTGGGCGGCACCTGGCGCAACATCGCCCGGCTGCACATGGAGGAGTTCAAGTACCCGCTTCACATCACCCACGGCTACGCAATCCCGGCCAGCGATGCGTCGGAGTTCTGCGACAGCATCATCAAGGGCCGCAGACTGAGGCACACCGATCTTGGCCGCGTTTCGGGCGCCCGGCGCGAGGTGTTGCCGCTGGGCGCGCTGGTGTTGCACAGGGTCATCCAGCGGCTGGGCGCGTCCGAAGTCATTTTCTCGGTGCACGGCATCCGCGAAGGGCTGCTGCACGCGCTGCTGCCCAAGACGGAGCGCGACCGCGACCCGCTGCTGGCCCATTGCGAGGACTATGCCGTGCTGCGCTCCCGCTCCCCGGTGCACGGCTACGAGCTGTGTGCGTGGACGGACCAGTTCTTCACTGGCCCTGGCCCAAAGGAAACCGGCGAGCAGCGCCGCCTGCGCCATGCCGCCTGCCTGATGTCGGACATCAGCTGGCGCGCGCACCCTGATTATCGCGGCGAGCAGAGCATCGACCTGATCGCCCGCGCCTCGCTGGCCGGCGTCGGCCATCCGGGCCGCGTCTTCATCGCCCTTGCCGTCTGCTACCGGCATATCGGCGAGAGCAAGCTGCAAGGCCCGGACAGCAAGCTGTTGCCGCTGCTGCCTCCCGCCGAGCAAGCCCGCGCCCTGCTGGTGGGCACGGCGATCCGCGCCATCCACATGCTGTCGGCGGGCGCGTCGGGCATCATTCCGCGTACCCCCATCAGCTTCGAGCCGCGCAAGCTGGTGCTCACCATTCCCAAGGACCTGGCGGTGCTGAACGGCGAGCGCCTGCGCAAGCGCTTCGGCGTGGTGGCCGGGCTGCTGGAGCGGCAAGCCGACATCCGCGTCGCGGCGCGGTGAGGCGCCGTGCCGAGGCCCGAGGATGACGAAACCGAGTGGTGACATTGGCCCAGACGCAGCACAATCGCGCAGCCCCGCGCCAGGCCGCGACCATCTTCATCCTGATCACCGTGGCGCTCGACATGCTGGCGCTGGGGGCGATCATCCCGGTGCTGCCGGGGTTGGTGAAGTCGTTTCTGGGCAATGACACGGCAGCTGGCGCAAGGGTGTACGGCCTGTTCGGCACCGTCTGGGCGCTGATGCAATTCATCTTCATGCCGGTGCTGGGCGCGGCGTCGGACCGCTTCGGGCGGCGGCCCGTGGTGCTGCTGTCGAACCTGGGGCTGGGGCTCGACTATGTGCTGATGGCGCTGGCCCCGGCGCTGTGGGTGCTGTTTGTTGGCCGGGTGCTGTCGGGCATCACGGCGGCCAGCTTTTCGGTGGCCTCGGCCTATATCGCCGATGTGACGCCGGTGGAGAAGCGCGCGGCCGCCTTCGGCATGATCGGCGCGGCGTTTGGCGTCGGCTTCATCTGTGGGCCCGCGATCGGCGGGTTGCTGGGCGAGCTTGGGCCCCGCGTGCCGTTCTGGGTCGCGGCGGGGTTCAGCCTGCTCAATTTCGCCTATGGCTGGTTCGTGCTGCCCGAAAGCCTGCCGCCTGAACGGCGCAGCCCTTTCAAGATGCGCAACGCCAACCCGCTGGGGTCGCTGCGGTTCCTGCGCTCGGTGCCGGGGTTGCTGCCGTTGTCGGGCGTGAATTTTTTGAGCTTTCTTGCCCACGAAGTGCTGCCGAGCACCACCGTGCTCTATGTCGCCTACAGATACGCCTCGGGGCCTGGAACGGTCGGCATCTTCCTGGCCTGCGTCGGGGCTGCGGCGGCGGTTGTTCAAACTCTGGCGGTCAAGCCGCTGGTCAAGCGCTTCGGCGAGGCGCGAGTGTTGCTCGGGGGGCTGATCGCAGGCGCCATCGGTTTCGCGGTCTATGGCCTCGCCCCAAATCTCTGGATGTTTGCACTCGGACTTCCCGCGGTTGCGCTTTGGGGCACGTCGGGGCCAGCGATCCAGTCATTGATGAGCGGCAAGGTTGGCGGCGGCGAGCAGGGCCAGCTCCAGGGCGCGCTGGCGAGCTTGCGTGGCGTGTCCGGGATGATCGGTCCCGGGCTATTCACACTCATCTTTGCGCAGTTCGCCGGAAGCTGGCGTTTTGCCAGCCTGCCAGGCGCGCCGTTCCTGCTCTCGGCGCTGCTGCTGGCGTTTGGCGCGGTGTACGCGCGCTCCATCATCAACCTCGCTGCCGCGCGCCAAGCCCAACCCTGACTGCGGTAGCAGGGCGATCCACTTCACCCCTTTTGAGCCGGGCGAGACAAGTCTCGCCCCTAGTGCGTCCGTGATGTTGTGTTGTCGGCGGGATGGGAGTTCCTGCCATGTGAAGTCGTAGCACATGTAGCCGAAGTCAACTGC